>Ga0181535_10000348_pt1 | contig 72022 bp, 62 predicted proteins | sample PEATcosm2014_Bin_44_FD_119774 | JGI IMG/M metagenome (GOLD analysis project Ga0181535, IMG submission 119774) | Peatland microbial communities from MTU Mesocosm Facility, Houghton, MI, USA - PEATcosm2014_Bin17_30_metaG | ecosystem: Environmental > Terrestrial > Soil > Wetlands > Peat | place... | reverse complement strand
CAGGGAGATCACGGCAGCTGTAACCAGTTCCACTTCCAGCACCAGCTATTACCTGGACCTGGGCAACAACAGCTCCAGCGGCCAATTCGTCCTCGGTCAGCCCCTGAACTCGCGCAACCGCCGGCGTAAAGACCGGCTGCGCATCGTGTCCGAACTGTTTCCGGAGATGCTGGATGAGGAAGAAGACCCGTTGCCAAGCTGCAGCGCCGCAGCAGCGATCAACGCCCAGGAACCGTTTGTCAATCAGACGTTGGCGGTCTCCGCGCTCTCCATGCTCACCCGCCTGTTCCGCTATGGCCGCATCCCCTACCAGGGCGCATTCTGGAACGCCGAGACCGGCCGCATGGTTTCCCTCGTCATCGACCCCGACCAGCGCCGCCGCCTCTCCCGCGCAACCGCGCCGCGAAAGGCGGCCTGAGCCGGCAGATTTTGCTTTTGTAGACCTTCCGCCTGCGTTTTCCCTTTGTCTATGATGCCCGCAGGAGGATCGATGAAAAAGACACTTGCTGTTTTTCTTCTACTGATGGCGTTTGCCAGTCCGGTATTCGCGGCTCACAAGCACCATCACCACGGCCACCACCATCATCGTCACCATGCCTGATGCAAGCAGGGGCGCTCCCTGCCACCTCTTTTCTTGCGGACGCCATCGCATTTTTTCCAAATGTAACATTGACTCAAGGATGCCCTCTGCGAAGGATGGTGTCGAGCAGCGTTCCGCCATCCATTTACGGGGGCGCTGCTACAACATGACCACAAGGATAACCAAGTAATGACTATGCGGATCGCCAGAAGTGAGACCATCGGCGGCATCTCTGCAATTGAGGTGCGCAACCGATTGAGGAAATACGGCGACGGCTTCCGGGCTGACTGGGTCACTGATATGGGCTATAGCGAACCCCAGGGAGCGGCCTTGATAGTCGGCCTGTTAGAAGGCGGCTACATCACGGTTGATACCACACGACGCAATGAGAATACATTCCCGTGGTACAAGCTCACGGACCTGGGCCGATCCCTTGTCCGCGCATCGGCAGCACTACCCGTGAAGCGACAAACCGCAGATCGGACACTTCGAGAGTTCATGGCCCGGGTTGAAGAGGTCAACAACAGCTCACGGTTCTTATATCGAATCACCGAGGTCGTCGTGTATGGCAGCTATCTTCGTGGCGCAGCAAGCCTTGGAGATTTAGACCTGGCCTGTGAGTATGAGCCGACAATCGAGAACCCCGACGAGCGAACAAAAGCAACCCGGAAGCACTTCGAGGAGTCCGGCCGGGTCTACTCGAGAATTGGCGATGACTTTCACTGGTCGCTTCAAGAGGTGCAACTGTTTCTGAAGAATAGGCAAAGAACCATCAGCCTGCATCCGATGCACGACTTCTTGAGAATGCCGAAAGCAGACAACTTCAGTTACCAGGTGCTTCTCGGCGACCCGGAACAGATCGCAGCTCGCTTAAGTACTTCGAAGAGCGTGTAGACGACGCCCCCATCTTCGGTGTCGTAGACGACAAACCCGTGCGCTCACCTTCCATGATTTCATTTTCTCAGCCGGGTACGGACGCAGGAGGTCTACCGGCAGGTGCGACGGCTCGGCAGGTGCCAACCAACGATCGTAGTCTCTGGGGTTGAGGATCACCGGCATTCGATTGTGTAGCGGCTTTTATCAACTCATTCGGGTCAGTGGTGATGACGGCATAGGTCTCAAGGGACTGACCCGTCGCCTTGTCCTTCGAGGTCAAGGCCTTATCCTGAGAGCGCAAGTCAGGACAAGGCGGGATTCCGGGAATGTGCGGACGCTACTACAGAACCGCGGACAAACAGGCGATCGCGGAGTACTTCCACTCGGCCGCGGCGAGCGACGAGCCGCTGCCGCCGGGTTACAACATCGCGCCCGGCACCACGCAGCCAGTCATCCGGCAGGCGCGTGACACCTTCGTTCGCGAGCTTGTGGGCATGCGCTGGGGTCTGATCGGCTTCGGATCGAGTGGCCCGGACCCAAAACGCGCCACATTCAACGCCCGGTGCGAAAACCTCGAAAAGAGCAACCTCTGGCGCGCACCTCTTCACAAGCGCCGCTGCCTCGTGCCTTTGTCCGGCTTCTATGAGTGGCGCAAGACCGACAAAGCGCCGTTCCGCTTCACCTTGCGCGACCAGCCGCTTTACGCTCTGGCCGGGCTATGGGACGCCTGGAAGAGTCCGACCGGAAACTGGTTGCAGAGCTTCTCGATCATCACTGTCGAGGCCAACCCGGTCATGCGCTTGATCCACGACCGGATGCCCGCCATTCTCAGCCCGGGGGACTACGATGAGTGGTTGGAGCGTGGCGACGTGGAAAGTGCGCCTGTTCACCTGCTCCTTCCCTTCCCTGAAAACACGCTGGAGATGCACGCCGCCAATCCCAAGGTCGGCAATGTGCGCAACCAAGGCGCCGACTTGTTGGAGCCTTAAGTCGCGGGCCGCAAGATCGTGTGTCATCGTGTACCCTGTCCCGTCCGGCGCCGGGAAATAGGCCTGCATCTGGCATATCCGGCGGTCAACACGAGCCGGAGCCGCTGTACGGCCCGGGTAGCCGCGTCCTCACGCCATTGCAAGCCAGCGAAGAAGCATCCTATGCCACAAAAGTGGAAAGACGAGGAGACTGGCAGCGAGCGTGACGAGATAAAGTTCCGCCATGCTGCCCAGCGCGCTAAAGATTTCGACGGCAGCCTGTTGAGGCGCTGAGACACCGAAAAAACGGATGTGGAGGACGCCCAGAGTAAGGACTCCGGCACCCACCAGGCCAACGACCACCAGCACGCCCAGAAGACACAGATGGCCATGGCGCGGGATGCGCGTGGTCGGGATGACCTCGGGCGCAAACGGTTCAAGCGCGGCTGCCGACGCAGGCGGTGCGGGGGGCTTCCCAACTCGACATGTGCTTGCTCTGGCAGGCTGCCATGGGGGCGCCAGTTTCGATAGAGAGCCCCGGCGCTGGAGCCAACTCCGTACTCTCCACGCACAACTCCTCTTGTCCTCTCCGGTCGTTCATTGTCCCGATTGTCATGGGCCATTTCTACCCATTGGGAAGGTTCCAGTGACACCGAATTTCGCAATTAGCAAAAAGGAGCGTCATTTATGTCCAAGTCATTCGCGAAGGCGCAAATACTGGGCCACGCAGGCGGTGACCCAGTCTTCCAGGTCTCTTCCAACGGTTACGCGGTCGCAAAATTCTCCGTGGCCACCAACGAGCAGAGAAAGAACACGCAGACCGGCGAATACGTCGAACACACCTCATGGCACAATGTAGTCGCTTTCGACAAGCTGGCCGAGGTGGTGCGCGATCGTGTTCACAAAGGCGACCGGGTCCTCTTTGAGGGGCGCCTTACCACCTCCAGCTGGGAGGACAAGCAGTCCGGCCAGAAGCGGTACAGGACCGATATTATCGTGACGGACATTTCTCTGCTCACGCCGGCCCCGGAGCCACACTCGGGCGCGATAGCGGCTCCCGCTGCTGCCAACCTCTCGAGCGCCAGGAACAGCGCGACCGTCACCTGCGACCAGGAAGACGATATATCGTCAATCTTTTGAGGTATCTTGCACCACCACGATGGGACGTGCGAGGGTGGCAGCCCGCGTTCCACTACATGCCCCACACCCTGTTGCTGTGTTGCTGCTACCTCGTAAGATATGGAGAGGAATATGGCCGGGATCCCCGATCTGACCCTCGACGCCGGACTGCCGGCGAACGTAGACGCCGAGAAGACCATCCTCGGCGCCATTCTCCTCGACAATGCGGCCCACGCCGAGGCTGCGGAAAAGCTCGAATCCGACGACTTCTCCCTCGACTCGCATCGCCGTATCTTCTTGCGCATGAGCGAATTGATGGACGCCCAGCGCGCCGTCGATATTGTGACCCTGGCCAACGAGCTGGCCCGCTACAAGGAGGTCGACGCTGTAGGCGGCGTGGCCTACCTTGCAAGTCTCACCGAGGGTTTGCCTCGGCGCCCGGTCATTGAGGAGTACATCCGGATCGTCAAGGACAAGAGCATGCTGCGTCGGCTCATGCTCATTTGCTCCTCGGCCATTGCCCGCGCGGCCGACCAGAGCGAGACAGCCATCGGGGTATTGGACGAAACCGAGGCCAAACTCCTGGAGGTCAGTGAGAAGGGCCTCACCCAGGGATTCCAGAGCTTGCACCAGATCGTCGAGTACTCCTTCGGCTCCATCGACAACCTCTACAAGCAGAGCCGCGAAGTAACCGGCCTGGCCACCGGCTTTACCGAACTGGACCGCATGACCAGCGGTCTGCAGAAGGGCGAGCTGATCATCATCGCTGCCCGCCCCTCCATGGGCAAGACCGCGCTGGCCATCAACATTGCCCAAAACGCGGCGATTCGCGGCCAGGCCACTGTCGCCGTCTTCAGCCTGGAAATGAGCAAGGAATCGCTTTTGCGCCGCATGTTGGCATCTGAGGCGTGGGTAGACCAACGCAAGCTCCAAACCGGCTTCCTGGGCCGCGAGGACCACGACAAGCTACAGAATGCGTTGAGCCAACTGGTTGAGGCGCACCTGTTCATCGACGACTCTGCCGGCATTTCGTTGGCCGAGATGCGGGCCAAGGCGCGACGGCTCAAGCAGAACGCCGGCGGCCTGGACCTCATCGTCGTGGACTACCTGCAGCTGATGTCGGCCACCGTGCCATCCTCCGGCCGCAAGAATTACGAAAACCGCACCCAGGAGGTCTCGGCCATCTCCCGCGGGCTCAAGGCGCTGTCGAAGGAGCTGAACGTGCCGGTGGTAGCCCTCTCGCAGCTCTCTCGCGCCAGTGAGCGGCGCGGCGAAGACAAGCGCCCCCTACTCAGCGATCTGCGCGAATCCGGTTCCATCGAGCAGGACGCCGACGTTGTCGCCTTCATCCACCGCGAGGCCTACTACAACCGCGACGAAGAGATGTCCGAGAAAGACAGGGCCAAGTCAGAGATCATTGTCGCCAAGCAGCGCAACGGGCCCACCGGCACGGTCCATCTGAACTTCATCTCCCGGTTCACCCGCTTCAATAATCCAGACGCGGCGCAAGACGTTTGATTTGACCTGCGAACGACTCTGCGCCCCTATCCGCATCAAGAAGGCCAAAGAGTTCGAGCAGGTTATGAGCCAATCCATCTCACTCGACGAACAGCGGATCTGAGCGCGACACCGCGCATCAAGACCACTGTCCCCACGCCCTCTCACGCTGGAGTCCCCCATGCTTTCGATCATTCAACCTAAAAACGGCAGTTGCCCAACAAAAGTGCGCCTGTTTCGAGGCGTTTCCGTGGTCGGTTTAGGATGATTCTGGCCACGATGTAGTCCAGCAGGGTTTTCCATCTGTTTGTCGTCGGCGACTGCTCCGCAACTTTCCTTACATGGCCAAGAGCCGCGCGGATATTGGCGATCAGCAGCATGAGCGTGGCCTTTGCCGCGTGCATTGTAGTCAGATAGAGTGTCGTTTTGCCGGCGTGCGTGGTTGCTCTGCCCACCGCAGCCAGCAGCAACGCACGGCTGGTGATGGCCTCCATCCTGGCCTCTGGCTTGGCAGCCCGGCAATACCAGCTCCACCAGTTGTAAACCAGCGCCACGGCGCGCGCGCTGGTCTGGCAGCGCTCGATGTCCTGCGTCGTAAATCCGCCCCAGCCCCACTGGTTCTTCAACTCGTCGAAGCCGTTCTCGGCATCGGCCCGGTCACGGTATAACTGCGCCATCGACTCCAGTGCATAGCTGCTATTGGTCACCAGCACGGCGTATTCCCACAACTCCACATCTTGATCGGGAAGCAGTAACTCCATCTGCCCTTCGGCGACCTTGCGAGTCAGCGCTATAGCAGACCTGGCCGCGCGGCGCAGGATCACTACACGCCGCGACTTATCCCACCCGGCTAACTTCAAAGTATCTTCGACAGCGCTCCAGCCTTGATCGCTGCGGCCCGGCGTTGTCCAGTCTTTACGCGCGAACTGGCGCTGCAGTAGCTTCTTGACGCCGCTGGTCTGGCGCAGTTTGAACAGATAACTCTGGTTGCGTGCTTCTAACTCGGCGATAAATGGTTCGTTACCGAATCCGCAGTCGCCACGCACCAATGCGGGTAGTTGATCCTTGCTCAATCTATTCAGAATGTCACTCAATCCAGGACGCGCATGGGCCGCCGAGTGCTCTTTGCCAGGACTTACCACGACATCCAGAACCATGCGCAGATGACTCACAAAGTAAGTATGCAAGGCGTGGCTAGGGCGACCCGGCTTGTGCGGGTTGTAACTCACATCAGCGCCGCTCTGCTTGCCGAACAGCGTCTTGATGGTGGTGTCGATGTCCAGTATCCACGGCCTGTTCAGAGCCGCCTCGACGCTGGAGAGAAGTTGTGGCCGAAGCCACTTCCGGCTCTCGTCTGCACTCATCCGCGCCAAGGATCTGCGCAGCGCATCCTCGCTGACTATCTTGCTCATGCCCAGGATCTGCGGGCTGACCCCGTCACTGCGTAGCGCCGTGATATGCGCGTAGCGATGGTGACCGGCGAGAATCGACAGAAACCAGGTTCCCAATGTGTCCCGTTTATGCTGACCTCCGCCGCTGCTCGGGGCGTAGCGCAGCGGGCAACTGTCGATCCAAGACTCGTAGACCCCGGCCGTGGCAAGAAACTCGGCGAAAAAGGCCAGTTGCGCGTTGGGCGTGGCGCTGGCCTCGTGATCCCAGCGAATATGGATGCGGCCACCTGGCGTCTCGACCGAAAACGACTCCAACTCCGCACCGTAAACAGAAATCCCTGCCTCTGACGACTCACCCATCGGGTGACACCCCCATCACGATAAATGCCGCTACCAGTCTATCGTTGCAGAGGTTTTCTACAGTTCAACTGCCGAAAAGGGGTTCAGTCGTTTACTGGAAAATACGCCTTCCTGAGCCCGCTCTTTCGTTCTGCCTTTTTCTTCGATAACGACCAGTACAATTCACCGGCTGCCGCCTTTGAAGCAGCCAAGATACTCAGCCGCCCTGATCGCGTTTCATTCATCGGTTGGAACATGCAGCCTTGGAACGCAAGGCGGCTCGGCAAGAATATCCCCAAGAACTGGATGCGGCCGGATTGGGACGCCGCGCAGTTCGACATTATGCTCGAGATTCAGCGGTCGAAGTTCTCCTGGCTTATTCTGCGCGAAATGCTGCTGGACACCGAGGACGCTCAACTCGTCCACGGCAATGCCTGCCACGACAATTACTGGGGCGTCTGCGAGTGCCAGTCACTTCCGCCTGGCAAACAGAAGTACGGTGTCAACACACGTTGTACCGGCGGCGGCAACCGGCTCGGGCTCATCCTTATGCAGGTGCGCCAAGAGGTCCGAGCCGGTCTGCACCTCACCCCTTTAGTTCCGAAGTGCGGCCCCGCAGCTGAAGTCACCGGCGCTGTTGCTGCCTGACGCGGCACAAAGATCTCGACCTGATTGCGTCTCTTCGAACCAAATGAACACCGGCTGCTGAGGAGCGTGTGGGCATTGCAGCCTCAATGTCTCCACCAGTCTTTCTGCTGGGGCAACAACCCACTCAGTTCTGATACGGGTCTCGTGCGCCGGTCATTGCCGGTTAACTTGCCATCTTTGGGACGTCGCTGTCGCCATAGACGTATAAATCTTCGTACGGCCAGAAGAACCCGTGCGGGGACCGGTAGAGCAGTCGAAGGCCCATTTGCCGAAGGTTGTCCGCGGAGAGCGGCCAGTGGGATAGGACCACGGGCGTCATGCCGGATTCCCGCTTGATGGCATCTACTTCCTCCACCGTCACTTGCCGATTGCTGTCCCTTCCCTTGCGGAATACTACGAACGGTCCTTGGCACCGGCAGGTTGGAAAATATGCCGATCTCACTCCAGTGCGGGCAAGCACAACAGATGCGGCATAATCCGGTTCCACAACGAGCGGCCTTTGGGTCAGTCCCGCGCGTTCCAGCCACTCGGCTGTCGCCTCGGCACTCGAAAACGGATGGAACCATGCCAATACCGAGTATTCGATCGACATGGCCATCTGCATAGCCAGCAGGACCACGAGCACAGGCTGGGCATAGCGAAACGGCAACCAGGGCCGCTCCCCTTTCCCCGGCACGTTCAACATCAATGCGACCAGGAACACTACAAACAGCGTGCTGGTGTGATGCGGACTTGGCGCATGCACGGTTGCCCATACCGTGGCCAGCCATGCCAGCGAAGTCGACGCAAAGAACCACCGGCCCCGGCGCGTCGCCAGTGAGGCCACTATCAGGAGCCACAGAGCCACAGACAAAGCGGCCGCCACCATCGACGGATGGAGTTCGGGGATGAGCTTTTCGCGCAACGGTTCCGCCAGCATCTGCGGGACGAAAGGCACAAAAAAACTCCACAGACGGCCTGTGCCGATCAACAGATAGTCCAGCCAAGATGCGCCTGGAAAGTTGTAGTCGGGTGTCACGCCATCCGGCGCCGGCCGCACCGTGAAGTAACAGACCAGCAGGGCCGCACCAAGAAGCGCGGCTGAAATCCAGAATCGCCACTCTCTCAGGCGGCCAGCCGCAATTCGCAGGCTGGGCTCCGGATCCAGCCAATAAAACCAGACGAAGATGCCTGCGGCGACAGGGATGGCAAAAACGTGGGCGTTGACGGCCAACGCCAGCAGCACCATCGCCAGCCAGTGCCGCGCCCGGCCAGCCAGCAGGCATCGCGCCGCGCCGACCAGCAGCACCGCCGCCAGCATGTAGTTCCGCGCCATCAGTCCCATGTGGAAGAAGACGAACACGCCGAAGACGGCCATGACCCGCATGGCAAGGGGCAGCCGACGCTCTGTGAGCACCATCCAGGCCATTGCAACGGACAGGACATAGTTCAAAGCCTGCATCCACACCAGGCTTGCGGACAAATGCGCCGGTAGGTAGATCAGCAGGTACCACAGGGCCGGATGGCCCTCGTAGCGCAAATGGTGGGCCAACTCCAGCAGATTCCCGCTGTCTCGCGCGATCAGCCACGCCTGCGCCTCGTCGCCAAACATCGCGTGCCGGCTCGTCATCAGGGCCAGCAGAATAGCGAATAGTCCGAGAAGCCCATAGACGATGGCTTTCTCTCCTGGCAACTCCATCGGCACATCCACATGCTGGCCGTGCTCGACTTGCATACTTCTCCCCTTTCACCAGCCGCAGACGGCCGATGGCGCTTCGCGCCACCCGCGCGATAACGGTCATGCAACCTGTCTTTTCTCTTCGTGGTAGTCCGCTTCCGTGTTGACAGCCCAGATATTCGCCTTCGAGGTCACGCCCGCTACGATGTTTTCTACCGCAGTCATCGCAGTGAGCATGGAATGATCCTGGTTGTTGTATTTGTGCATGCCGTTGCGGCCCACGAGGAAGAGGTTCTCGAAGCCGTCCACATAGTTGCGGACCAAGCTGAAACGGTCGTAACTGCCAAAGTAGGCCGGGTACGTCTTGGGCACATGGACCACATGCGCGTCCTCGACATCCTCGGGGTTGAGAATCCCGATCCTGGCCACTTCCCGGATCGCGAGCTGGGCCATTTCGACATCGCTCAGCTTCCAAAGCAGGTCGGTCTCGTTGCAGAAGTACTCGAGGCCTATCCACACTTTGTTCGGATCGGCCACCAGCCAGGGACTCCAGTTGTTGAAGACCTGAAGGCGACCAACCTGAACATCCGGCTCCTGGATATATATCCAATTGTCCTTGAGCGGAGTGCCGTCGTCTTCCCGCACAGCCAGCTTTCGCGCAAGCAGCCCGACGGTGATGAAATCGCGGTAGATCAACCCCTCGCTGACCTCCTTCACCTCGGCCGGCACCTCGGCGGAGAGGGCGCGAATCAGGTCGCGCACCGGCATGGTGGAAAACACGAAGTCGCCGGCGAAGTGGACGCGATCGCCAGCGGCGTCTACTCCCTCAACGGCAACAATCCTGTCGCCCTCTACCTGGAGACGGTCCACCTGAATGCCTAAATGAATCTCGCCCCCCGCGTCCCGTACACGGTCGGCCACATGCTCCCACAACTGCCCCGGGCCCAGCTTGGGATAGAGAAACTCCTCAATCAGCGAGGTCTCGGTCTCCTTCTGCCTAATGTCTCGAATGCGACTGAAGCCCAACGCCTTCTTGAGAACATGCGCCACCGCACCATTCAGCGAGAGTCCCTTGATGCGTTGGGCTCCCCACTCCGCGCTGATCTGGGCGCAGGGCACGCCCCAAACCTTCTCCGTGTACGACTTGAAGAAGGTGAGGTAGAGCTGGCGGCCGAAGCGGTTGATGAGAAAGTCCTCCAGCGTCTTTTCCTCGGGTATGGGCAACAGGACGGCGCACATGTAGCTGATGCCACTGCGAATGGTTCTGGAGACTCCCATCTTCTTGAGCGTGGCGGCTGTGAGCCGGATGGGGTAGTCGAAGAAGCGCCGGAGAAAATAGATGCGGCTCTTGCGTGGCCGCACCAACATCACCATATCCGACTGTGCGGGAGCCATAGCGGCAACAGGCACCTCGCGCCGCTGGCCGTGATAGGTCACCAGGCCCAGACCGCAAGCGGCGGCTTCGACAGGCATCAGGTCCAGCCACCATTGCATCACGCGGTCCGACTTCGAGAAGAAACGGTGGCCGCCGATGTCCATGCGATTGCCCTTGTAGCGGATGGTGCGGCTGATTCCGCCGATCGCGTCCGTCGCCTCGATCACGACAGGCCTGATTCCAGTCCGGCGCTCGAGTTCAAGTGCCGCAGTCAGGCCAGCTGGCCCGGCGCCGATAATTACAGCCGTCTGTCGGTTCATTGCCGGCCTCCTGAGCGCTTCAGTGAAGAGCTGTTGTCCCCATAGACAAAGACATCCTCGAAGGGCCAAAACATGCCATGGGGCGATGTGTAGAGCAGTTGGATGCCCATCTGCTTGAGACTTTCGCTGGGCAACTGCTGGTGGGAGACCACTACCGGCGAGGCCGCACTGTGCTGCCGGAGGTCTCGAAGCTCCCCAACGGTCACCTGCCGGTACTCTTCCCGTCCGCGGCGAAACACTACGAACGACCCACGGCAGCGGCAGGCAGGAAAGTACGCCGACTGGACACCGGTGAACGCAATGATTGCGGGAGCCGCAGTATCCGGCTCGATGACCAAGGGCCGCGACAGAAGACCCGAGTTCTTGAGCCACTCAGCCGTTGCCTTGGCCCCCGAAAACGGGAAAAGGCACTCTTCTACTGAATAGTGCACGGAGATTGGTATCTGCATGGCAAGCAGCAAGAACAGCAGAGGCCGGGCGTACCGGGAGGGCAGCCAGGGACGCTCCCCCTCCCGCGGCATGTTCGCCAATAAGGCAATTACGTAAGCCACAAAGAGAAAGCTGCTGTGGAACGGGCCGGGGATATGCACGGTCGCCCACACTACCGCCATCCACACCACCGACACCGACAGAACGAACCACCGGCTGCGGCGGGCGGCCAGCACCGATGCCGTCAGAAGCCACAAGGCAATGGTCAGCGCCGCTGCCAGCAGGGAGGGACGCTCCCATGGCGCAATCAGCTCCCGATGAGGCACCGACAGAACGCCCAGGGGGAAAGGCAGGAAGTAATTCCACACCCGCCCAATTCCAAGCACCAGATAACCGGCCGCGCCTAAGCCCGCGCGCTCATACTGAGGCACATGCATGTCGGGCGCCGGACGCACCGTAAAGTAGCAAACCAGCAGGGCCACGCCAAGAATCGCGGCCGATATCCAGAATCGCCACTCCCTCAGGCGGCCAACCGCAACTTGCAGGCTGGGCTCCGGAGCCAGCCAGTAGAACCAGACGAAGATGCCCGCGGCGACAGGGATGGCAAAAACGTGGGCGTTGACGGCCAGCGCCAGCAGTACCATCGCCTGCCAGTGCCGCGGCCGGCCAGCAAGCAGGCACCGAGCAGCGCCAACCAGCAGCACCGCCGCCAGCATGTAGCTGCGCGCGACCACTCCCATGTAAAAGAACAGTGACACGCTGAAGACCGACATGACCCGCATCGCCAGCGGCATTCGCCGTTCTGAAAGCACCAACCAGGCCATTGCAAGGGACAGGACATAGTTCACAACCTGCATCCACACCAGGCTTGCGGACAAATGCGCCGGTAGGTAGATCAGCAGGTACCACAAGGCCGGATGGCCCTCGTAGCGTAAATGCTGGACCAGTTCCAGCAGATTCCCGCTGTCCCGCGCGATCAGCCACGCCTGCGCCTCGTCGACGTACATTTCGTGTTGGCTCGTCACGAGAGCCAGCAGAACGGCGAACAGCCCCATGAATGCGTAGGTCGCGGCGCTTTCGCCAGACACTTGAACCGGGCGCGGCGTCTGTTGCGCGTCGGTTTTGGACTCCATGCGTGTCTCTCCCGCACAGAGTCTACCCACTCGATTTTTGCGAACTCAAGGCTACGCGAACATTATTTTCCAGTTTGCAGCGAAGTTTTCCTGGTCCCTCGAACAGTGCATCACCAGCACCACCCAACTCCCGCAGCTCATGTGGCGACTGTGGCGGGTGTTTGTCTTCACTTCGCCGGCCCGCACCAATTCGGCGGCCGAGCAGACAAGCACAGTTCGTAACGGGCTGGTTTTGGATACATTTTCTTCGCAATACTCCCCTCGAAGCGAAAATCTTTTCGTCCGAATACGCCACCTTTTGTGGTAATCTTGGCCACGCGCCCGGAGAGCGCTCCTATTTGTAAATCTTGATGGTTGTGGACCATCGTGGAGGTGGCAGTGCCTCTGCTCTTGCTGTTGGCCGTTGTGCTTCCGCTTGTTGCTCTTTTTCTCGTTCGGTGGCTTGTCGCCCTGTTCCGGCCGAGCAGGCGGTCTTGGGCCTCCCTGGTAGGCCGACTGCGCCCCGATTGGACTACCCGTGAACTGAACGACTGTTTCGAATGGGACAGGTGTATTGTCGAGACCCCTGAAAATATATGGGAGGTCATGAAAGGCCCGAAGGGCCTGTGGGTAATGTACTGCAATGCCGGGGTCATGCTTGAAATGGTGGACTATGCGGTCCGGCACGGTGCGAACGTAGACCGCGGTCTGGTGGATAGCATACGCAGGGCCGCTTCTAGCATTCGCACATGCGCCTTAAAGGCTCTGGGACACTACGTGGTCACGTATGCGTGGGACACTATTTACGACAATGCTTTCCTGGCAGCCTCGCAATATCTCGATGTAATAAGACGCATGCAGGAGTTGCTGTTGGCAGCGGGTCTCGTTGAGGAATTCATGGCCACGTAGGCCTGTCCGCACCTTGAAGAACTGCTTCCCCTCCTCCGCCCCTTTTTCTGCGGCCTCCCAATGCAGACAGACCTGGGCGCGGCTGACGATCTCCACCCCAAGAAGAGCCCGTGGTCATTGTGCCGTGCTCTTCGCCCTGCGGTCAGCCAGAAGGTCGATCATTTTGTCTCGCTCCAGATTGCAGACAATTGTCCCACATAGATGGAGCAGATTCCCACATTTAAGAGGATCGCGACATTATGGTTTAGATGTCGCGATTTGCGTCGGCAGGAGGTCGGGTTTGATGTAAGCGGGATCGAGAAGAGCGTGTGCGGCGCGGTCGAAGATGGCGAAGGGGCAGGGCTGGCCGGTGCGGCAGCCGGGGGGAGTGAGATTGACCTCGGCGGGCGGGTTGGCCAGTGTGAGGGCTTGGCCCGAGCGCAACTGATCGAGGGTCTGCGCGCGATATAGGAGACGGACGCTGTATTGCTTTGACTTCCGGTTCTGCCACAGTTCAAAGACGATCTGCGAGTCCGGAGGAGTGTCGTCGGTGATGCCCTCTACGGTCCAGTGCAGGCCGAGCAGGCCGCCGATGTAGCAGAGATTGGAGTCGTGACCGCTGATGTAAACCAGGTGCATTCCAACCGGGCCGAGGGCTCCGGGAACCGGCATGGCGTCCTGCGTTTGCGCATGTTGTGCGGCCTGTTCGAGAGTGTCGAGAATGTGCGCCATGAGGTTGGAACCCTGGGTGCGGGCAGATAAGGACGTACGTGTCAACAAAGTAAATTGCCTGGTATGCAGCGGTATGATTCGGCGGAGAGTGGCCTCGTCCACGCGCCCCCAACCCACCTCAGGAATCGGTTTGTCGTCGACATATTCGAGCAATACGTCCTCGACCATCGATGACGCTGCGGTAAGGGGCATGGGATCGTTAAGGATGGGCTTTGCGGCAGGATGCGCTGGATCCGGGGCGAGGATGCGGGCTAATTCTTTGAGCTCCGGGTTTCCGGCGAGTGAAAAGAAGGCTGCCGGGTCGTTGCCCAGAGTTGTCTGCCGGTCAGCCGTGATCGCTTCCGCGGAGGGCGGGGGAAAGGTTCTGGGGACAGGCGAGAAGAGCGGGTCTTTGACGCCCGGGGCCGGAATGATCGTGTAGATGGGCAGCGGATCGCACCCCGGTTCCAGTCCGGCGAAGGAGTTGTATGTGCTCATGATGTTGCGCTCGTCGGTATCGGCGTAGATATAGATTTCGCTGGTGCCGGGGCAGCCTGCGGCAGGTAACAGGCCATTATGGGCCATATTGAGGCGCATGTAAGCTCCCATCTGGCGTATCGCCACGCCGCCGTGTGGCGTCAGGTAGCCAAGCGGGACCTCCCATTCAGGCCAAGGCTCCGAGGAACGAAGATCAAGAACCGAAGCGGAGGCGAGAGGTGGACGGATGCCGTGGCGAGACAAGATCAACGTGAAGCGAAGCTCGTTCTTGCCATGATTTTTGTATGTATAGGTTTGTGCCGAGACGACAGTGGTCACGAGCAGAAGGGCAGCAACGAGGAGAGTTCGCATACTCTATAGGATGCCACGGCAGGTCCGCGTTGGCTCGGTGTCCATCTCCAAGGAGAATCGAATGAGTCCAGGAAACTTCGACTGAAGTGCCAAATGAGCGGGCCGTGAAGTCGGGGGCTGTTGAGATCCAGCCCTTCGAATCAGTGGATTTCCCTAGCGAGACCGACTGGTAAAGCCGATACTGGCTCACCTCGTTTCTGATTTTGTCATCTTCTCTGGACGCAAATACTTGTCGAACTCTTCCTCTGTGAGGTATCCGAGCTCACGATTCGCTTCGCGCAACGAGAGCCCCTTATGATGCGCTGTCTTCGCTAGCTTCGCGGATTTATCGTAACCGATGTGCGGATTGAGCGCGGTCACGAGCATCAGGCATTTGTCCACGTTTTCGCTGATGCGCTGGAGATTGGCTTGGATGCCATCCACGCAGAACTCTACGAACATGTGGCAGGTGTCGGTCAACAGTCGCGCCGAGTGCATGAAGTTGTAGATCATGACTGGCTTAAAAACGTTGAGTTCGAAGTTGCCCTGGCTGCCACCGAAGGCGATCGCCGCGTTATTGCCATGTACTTGCACGGCGACCATCGTCATCGCTTCGCTCTGCGTGGGGTTCACCTTACCCGGCATAATCGAGCTGCCCGGCTCGTTTTCCGGTAGAGTGAGTTCGCCCAATCCGCAGCGCGGCCCGGAACCGAGCCAGCGAATGTCGTTGGCGATCTTCATCAGCGATGCCGAGAGCGTTACGAGCGCACCGCTCGCAAAAACGAGTTCATCGTGGGCCGAAAGCGCCGCAAACTTGTTGGGATGCGAGCGGAACGGCAACCCTGTCAACTCCGCGACCTTCGCTGACGCGCGATCCGCGAACTCTGGATGTGTGTTCAGTCCCGTGCCGACAGCGGTGCCACCGATCGCAAGCTCATAGAGGCCGTCGAGCGTCAATTCCATTCGGGCGATATCGCGCTTAAGCAGGTTCGCCCAACCGCCTATCTCTTGTCCCAGTGTGAGCGGCGTTGCGTCCTGCAGGTGCGTGCGTCCGATCTTGACGATCTCTTCGAACTGCTTTGCTTTCGCCGCGATCGCATCGTGGAGACGCTGCACTGCCGGAATCAACCGCTCCTTCACCGCGGTAGCTGCAGCAATATACATCGCCGTCGGGAACGTGTCGTTCGACGACTGAGACATGTTTACGTCATCGTTCGGGTGAATGGGTGTCTTGCTGCCCTTCTCGCCACCGGCAAGTTCGATCGCGCGGTTCGAGATCACCTCATTGACATTCATATTTGTCTGCGTGCCCGATCCCGTCTGCCAGATGCGTAGCGGAAACTCGTCTTCGTACTTACCCGCAATTACTTCGTCGGCTGCGCGGACAATCAGTTCCATTTTGTCTTTCGGAAGCTTACCCAGATCATGATTCACCAGCGCGGCTGCCTTCTTCAGAAGGGCGAATGCACGGATCAACTCCGGCGGCATGCGGTCTTCGCCGATTGCGAAGTGGTGCAGTGAGCGCTCCGTCTGCGCTCCCCAATAATGGTTGGCTGGAACTTGAATCTGCCCCATGCTATCGGACTCGATACGCGTGCCCGGATTGGTTTCCTGGATCTTTTTCACGGTTGGCACAGTTACCTCCAAACGAACCACTGACCGAATTCTCCATCTTACTGTCCGGCTCTGCGCCAGTATAATCTCAGTCGTCCTGACAAGGTTCCGATTCCATCCCACAGTCTGGATCAGATCGGAAAGCGCCGTTTCCAGGCAACAAAAGCCGAGCATGGCCTTGCTGTCAGACTTCTTCGAACAGCTCTTCCTTAGTTCTAATTGCAGTCTATGCAGAGGCGCGGTGGTGTTCGTGGCCGCCAAGGCGAATGCTTAGCACCTTAGAGACGCCGGGCTCCTGCATCGTCACGCCGTAGATCATGTCGGCGAACTGCACCATGCGCTTGGAGTGCGTGACAACAATGAACTGCGTGTCCTTGCTCAAGACGCGCATCAGGTCGCCGAACCGGCTCACGTTTATCTCATCCAACGGAGCATCCACCTCGTCGAGCACACAGAAGGGGCTTGGCCGGAACTGGAAAATAGCGACCAGCAAGGCCAGCGCCGTCAGCGCCTTTTCGCCGCCTGAGAGCAGCAGCACGTTTTGCAGCTTTTTCCCCGGCGGCGATACCACGATATCGAGGCCGCTCTCTTCCTGGTTTTCCGTGTCGGTGACGCGCATAAAGGCCTGCCCGCCCTGGAACAGCCCCGCGAAGACCTGAGCGAAGTTCTCGTTGATCTTGGCCAAGGCCTCGTCGAACTTGGTGCGCGAGATCAGATCGATCTCCTTGATCGTCTCCTGTGTGTTTGCGATCGACTCCATCAGGTCTTTGCGCTGGACTTCCAGGAACCCGTGGCGCCCGGCCGTTTCTCGGTACTCGTCAAGAGCCATCATGTTCACTGGCCCCATCTGTTCGATGCGCTGGCGAAGCGCCTGACAGCTCTCCTCTTCGGCTGCCAGAGCCTCTTCGGCCAGGTGTGCGATCTCCGCATCGGCGCGCAAGACAGTTGCTTCAACATTCACCTCGGTTAGGCAACTGGCCTCCAGGTGATCCATGTCCGAGCGCAGCTTGGCCACCCTGCTTGATCGGTTGGCGCGGTCTTCGCGCAACTGGTCCAGAGCAGCCCGCCCATTCTTTAATTGTGGCTCCATGGCCGCCAACTGCTGGCGCAGGGCCTGCGCTTGGCCGGAAACCGTCTGCGCCAAAGCCAGTGCCTCGGCACGTACAGCCGCCAGTCCCTGCTCGCGCTGGGCCAGTTCGGCGCTCTCCTGGATACGTTGTTCGCGCTCCGCCTGGGCCGCGGTTCTCTGCTGCTCGATGACCAGCACGCGGCGCTCCAGATCGGCATGGAGACGGTCGATGCGCTGGAAAGCTGCCTCCGCGCCGCGCCGCCGCTCTTCCAGACCGGCCAGTTCCGCAGTGAACTGCGCCGCTTCCTGCTGCAGGCCTTCGCGATTCTGGCGCAGCGTGGCCAGTTGAGCCTGCAATGCATCCAGACCGGCCTCGGCCATCGCATGCTCGGCCTCCAGCCGCACAGTCTCCTCGCGTTTCTGATCGATGCTGGTCTTCTTGGCTTCGCGTGCGTCCTTGTTGCGCACAGCCTGTGCCATCCACTCCTGCAGCCGCCGCTCAACGCGCTGCATTTCGGCTTCCATCTGCTTCAAGGCCGCCCCCTGGTTGGCGGTGTCGCGCTCGGCTAGGCGACGCTCCTCGCTGCGCGCTTCAACCTGCGCAGTGAGATCTTCGATGGCCTGCGTCAGAGCTGCCGCTTGTGTCTCCGCTTGCGCCAGATCGGTCTCCAGCCTGGCCAGACGACTTTCGGCCTCGCGCAACTCGCGCTTCAACGCCAGCGGACCCTCGATTGCCGGCTTGCCGCCCGTCATTGTTGAGTTGTGGAAGCACTCGCCCTCCGGCGTAAGGAAAAATGCGTAGGAATAGCGGGAAGCCAGCCGTTGAGCTTCACCAGAGTCCTCGACCAGGTAACCGTGCTTCAGCTTGGGCAGGATCGCCTCCAGCGACCGCCCAAAGCCGTCCAAAATGCGGATCGAATCCTTGAGCGGCGTCAGTCCAGGGCCGCTGATGGAGTCTGTGCTCTCCCCAAAGAGTGCGCCCTGCTCAGCCGGGTGGATCAGAAAAGTAGCTCGGCCATCCACGTCCGACTTGAGCAGCCTGATGCCCTGCTCGGCGGCAACCCAGCTTTCAACGACGACATAGTTGAGCTCCTCGCGAAGGAACTCGTCCACCACGCCTTCATGCGCGCCGCTTACTTCCAGGAAGTCCGCCAGCGTGCCCACCGGCGCCATGCCCTCGGCCAGCGCGCCGGGCTTCAACAGGCGCCGCACGGTTTCGGTGGAGTAGCCGTGGTTGCGAATCAGCGCCTCCAGTGAGGTGCGCCGTCCGGCCACACTGGCCTGCTCGCCGCGCAGTTGGTTGGCGCGCGTGCGTAGCGCATTTTCCTCGGCGCGCCGCGTCTGCAAAGACTCGCGCAAGGATGCGATCTCGGCTTCGAGACGTTTAAGAGCTTCGGCGGCGGATTCAAACCGATGCCTAGCTTGGCCGCTCTGCGCACCCAGGTTTTCAAGTTCGTTCCGCGCCTGGCCCATCTCGGCTTCAAGCCGCTCAGCCTCGCGTTCCAGAGCAGTCAGGCTCTCCTCGCCTTGGGCAGTGTAGTTGTGGGCGTTGCCAGCCAGGGTCAGCAGATGCATGGCGTGGCGGCGGCTGGCTTCAAGCTGCCGCTCCGCTGTGAAAACCTCTTCGGCCGCGGTGCGCGCCTCCTGCTGGCGCGTTTCAACTTTCTGGCGAAAGGCCTTGGCCTCGCCTGCCGCCGTCTCAAGAAACGTATGTTGTTGCGTCCGCTCCTCAATGATCGAACCCAATTGCGTCCGCATTCCCTCAAGCTCCGCGCTGGCCGCCGCAATGCGCGCTTCCAGTTCGCTCACCCGCTCCGTATTGGCGCGCTCCCGCGCTACAGCCCGCTCCAGCTCAACGGCCGCTTCGTTGGCATGCTTCTGCGCCTCCTGGCCCTCGCGGTCCAGTTCGTAGCCCCGCTCAGTGAGCGTGTGCTGGCTGGCCTCCTGCTCCTCGACTTCCGCCGCCGCACCATTGATCCGCCCGGTAAGGCTGACGATCTCCTGGTCCAGCCGGGCCTGGTCGGCATCCATCAGCGCCATGCGGCTGGCCAACACCACGCGCAACCGCCCGCGCAATTCGCCGTGCACAGCGGCAAACCGCTCCGCCTTGGCCGCCTGCCGCTTCAGGCTGTTCATCTGCCGCGTGATCTCTTCAAAAATGTCGTCCACGCGGGACAGGTTCTGCTTGGCGCTTTCGAGGCGCAACTCGGCCAGCCGCCTCTTGGTTTTGAAGCGCGTAATCCCCGCCGCCTCCTCAATGATGGCCCGCCGGTCGTGCGGCTTGGTGCTGAGCAGTTGCCCGATCTGTTCCTGCCCGATGATGGCGTAACTGTCCGGCCCCAACCCTGTGCCCATGAAGATATCCTGAACATCCCTCAGCCTGCACAGCTTGCCGTTCAGCAGGTATTCGCTCTCCCCGGTGCGGAAAAGCCGACGGGTGATGACGATCTCGCCCTTTTGTGGCGTGTGCTGGAACTTGCGGCGTCGAATCTTGAGCACCACCGCCTGTGGTCCCTCAGCGGTGGCTGGGGGCTGTGGTAGGTCCTGCCTATCCTCATCGCTTACCTGGCCCGGCTGCTCGGCGGCGATGATCTCCTCGGCTTCAACTGCACGCTCACGGCGCAATTCGTCCTCATCCCAGTCGGCTGCGCCGTCGTGATCGACCTCCACGTCTGGCTCCACGGGCACGGGCCCCTCATGGACCTCGGGATCGACCATGGTCAACGTCACCTCGGCCATGCCCAGTGCCTTGCGGTCCCGAGTTCCAGCAAAGATCACGTCCTGCATGTGCGCGCCGCGCAAGGTTTTAGCGCTCTGCTCGCCCAGCACCCAGCTCATCCCGTCCAGGATGTTCGACTTGCCACACCCATTCGGCCCCACCACTACGGCAATGCCCGTCCCCGGCACGGTCAACTCCGTGCGGTCGCAAAAGCTCTTGAAACCGAGAATTTGTACCTTCCTCAGCTTCAGCATTTGTCACTCCGCTCAAAGTTCCCTAGAAGTGATCTACTGAACCCGGTCCGGCAACTGCTTTGGCCCGGTACCAACGCCAAATCGGCCAAATTGATGTGAACTTGGGAAGCGATGACAGTGTTCACGAAACCTCCAGCTAGTAGCACGAGAGCCGTAACGTCCGGCCCGTGTGAACCTAGAATCTGCAGAGGAATTCGTGGGGGCAGGAGACTCCCCGACGAATTCCTCGCCAGGGGTCATCATCCGCCCACCCAATCGATCAGGATGGAACAGCGCTTTGGGCGAACCCCTTCGCCCGTGCATCAAGTCTTACCGATGCACAGAAAAGCCTATCAGCTTCTCCACTCGAAGAGCTTGTTGAAAATCTTGGCAAAATGGTGGAATTCGAGGCTCTATTCGGAATCACACAACTCCACTTCGCTCTTCGCTGTAAGTCCCGCAAGCCGCTGGCGGGCCAGCAATGCCTATCCATGAGAAGTGGTGGACCAATATTCTCAATGAGATCCGCCGAGCGTGAAGACTACTTTCCTAGCACATCCTCAATTGGCGGTCCAGACTTGGGAACGGCCGCGTGGTAGTCCTCGCCGAGCAGGGCCGCCAGTGTAGCTGCTACCTCGCTCTCGGTTACTGTTCCGGCTTTTTTGCGTTCGCCGAGGGCAGGCGTATCTGGCCCCAGGAAGACCATCCAGGTCTCTCGCGACTCGGGAATATCCTTGCCGTGGTCGGTCCATTTTTCGCCCACGCCGCGGCCGTGATCGGGCAACACGATAAGCGTTGTTTTGCCACGGTACTCGCGCATCGACTGCAACAGTTCCCACAGTTGGCGCACGTAATCGTCAGCCAGATGTGCCGCATTCAGATACTCGGCGTATGAGCCGGCGTGGGCCCAGTCATCCGTCTCCCCGAGCCCAACAAACAGCAAACGGGGCTTCGTTGCCTTCAGAAACTCGACTGCCGTGTGGAAAGGAATGGGATCGAACGCCTCATCGGGCCAGATGCGCACCGTCTCTGCTTTGAGCGCATTCAGTAGCGTCAGCTCCGATGTGGCGGGGATCGCGGTCAACGGATCGTAGCCCGCATTGACCACAAAGCCGCATCGTTGTTGATTGAAGATGCCTTGAAAGACCACCCATGCTCCGAACGCCGCCACCTTGCCCGTGAACGCCGGTTTGGCATTGAGCCACTCGAAGACCGTCACGTTGGGGTTGGGAATGTTGTCGTTGGAGCGAACGCGGGGATCGGCAACACCCGTCAGCGTCTCGCTATAGCCAGGGTAGGAAAAATTCAAACCGTTGGTCACGTGGGAGTCTGAGCCCAGATCGCGATTGCCTAATATCTGCCCCTGCGCGACAACCACGCTCCATAAAAACGGCATCAGCGCCTGCCGCCGCTCGGTTGTCGTCGGGCGCCAGTAATGCTGTTGGGCGGAGGCAGTGCGCTCCTTCGCCCCATCCAGCGCATCCGGCCCCAGCGTTTTGATCAGCTCTGGGTCCGCGCCGCGAAAGACTTCCTGCCAACGCATTCCGTCTATCATCACGACGATCACGTTCTCCGTTTTATGTGCGGTGGGCGCCTGTGCCATTCCCAGCAGCGCGAACCCCCACCCAAATACGATCGCCAAACTGCGGAGCATTTGTCTCGTTCTCATAACCCTAGGCTGCCACAATTGTGCGTCCAGCGTGTGAATCGGAAGCAACAGACGCAGGCCAGTCAACCGTTCAAATCGTGCTGTGCCTCAGGACTCTAGCCACCGCACCGGCACCCCGCTCGCGCATGCTGGCTGGAAATCGGGCACCGAGGCGCACTGATGGTGCTTTCCACTTCGCCCCCCTTGACAACCGGGGCCACATGGTTTCTATTGAAGTGTTGGTTGTGGTGACGGAGTTCACCCTTAACCGCTGTCCCTCCGATAGGCCGGACAGATGATGACTCCTGACAGGGAATCCTGTTGCGGAGTCATGTCCCGGCCCGATCCCTGATCAGAAAACTTAGGAGTTTGCGCTCATGACGAACACTTGGGCTGTGCCCTCACCTTTTCGGGTCAGGGGAGAAGGAACCAATGCGGGTTTTTGGATCATTGCTCCTGTGGCATTTCGTGCGAGTGCACGCCCTCCTTGGGCACGCTGTTCCGACGGTCAACCCGCGGAACTTCAAACAGGATTATCCGGGGAGGCGCTCTGATGACACGAACCGTTGTGTACAACCTCATTCAACTCCTGTTCGTGATCGGCTTCGGCCCTTTGTACGCCGGTGTGCTCAGCCGGTTCAAAGAGAATGTCCAGAGCAAGCGTGGACCAAGCATCTTTCAGCCATACCGGGATCTCTGGAAACTTTTTCACAAAGACGAGGTCGTGTCGTCGGAGACGACATGGATTTTTCGCTTCACTCCCTACTTGGTGTTTATCATCCCTTTGTTCGTTGCGAGCCTGATTCCGGTGCTCACCGATTACCCACTGGCGTTTGCTTTCATGGGGGACATGCTCGCCGGAGGTTTCTTCCTCGCGCTCGCCGGGTTCTTCGCCGCACTCGCGGCAGTCGATACAGGCAACCCGTATGGGCCGATGGGAGCAAGCCGGACGAGGATGGTGGGATTCCTGGCGGAACCGGTGTTTATGATCGTGTTCTTCACGGTATCGTTTGTGGCGCAATCGACCATACCGTACATCGTTCAGAAAAGATGGGTCGCCAGCCCCGCCGCCTTTTTCTCTCCGGCGCATATCCTCCTGCTGATCGCGTTCTTCATGCTGATTCTGGCAGAGGGAGGAAGGATCCCCGTGGATAATCCGGCGGGTCACTTCGAATTGGCGATGATCGATGAATCCAAGGGGTTGGAATACTCAGGCCGTGGAGCGGCCCTGATGAAGTGGGGCGGGCAGATGAAGTTCCTCGTGCTCACCTGCATTTTCCTGAATGTATTGCTTGCACCCTGGGGCCTTGCCGATGACCTGCAACCTGGGCACGTTTTGCTCGCGATCCCGTTGATTCTTTTCAAAATACTTCTCTTCACCGTAATCCTGGTCATCATCGAGTCTTCATTGGCCAAATTGCGCCTCTTCCGCATCAGTGAGTTTCTCGGAGCCGCGTTCATTATTTCCGTCGCGGCAATGATCGCCAGCATCTTTTCAACTTCGGCTGTCTAGAAAGGGGGGTAGCAGTGGCCGGCTCTCAGACACAGCTGATCGAGGGTCTCAACGCCTTAACCGCGGGGCTGATTCTGCTCACCGCATTTGGGATGGTGGCGACTCGTCAGGTACAGGGCGTGATGCGGTTCTTTGTCGTGCAGTCTGCTTTCTTGGCTGCGTCCGCATTCCTGATCGGGTTCAACCGCGGATCAATTCATCTGTTGGCTCTCGGCGCGATCACGATCGCCGCTAAGGTCATTGCCATCCCTTGGGTTCTCAAGCGCACTCTCCCAGGTGACCTCTACGAGCGCCGGGAGATCAACCAGGTCATCAACATCCCGTCGTCTCTGTTGATCGCTCTGCTGCTGGCCATCGCAGCGCAGTTCTTGGTCAGCCCTCTGCTCGCGACCACGCCTGACCCTGTAATCCATGCGAATTTGCCAATCGGGCTGGCCGGGATCCTTATCGGCGCGTATTCCCTGATTGCTCGGCGAGAGGCCCTCCCCCAATTAGTTGGAATCCTTGCCATGGAAAACGGCGCCTTTTTTGCCGGCATCGCAATCGCTCCCGATCTGCCTCTGATTGCCGAGCTGATAATTGCGATCGATGTGATTCTGATCGCTGTCGTCATCGGGGTACTCACACGCGATATCACTCACGCGATTGGGACGACCGAAGCAGCAACTATGAGCGAACTGAGAGAGGAGCCTCAGCCATGGCGCTGATCGTTGCGGTTTCGCTTCCACTTCTTGCAGCGTTGCTCTGCTGGGTAAAGCCTCTGCGATCGATTGCCTGGGGCATAACCGTATTTTGCTTGTCGATCAGCTTCGCCGCGTCGGTCATAACGGCTGGGCAGGTTCTTTTGAACGGACGCGCCATAGCAATTCCGAACTGGATCGAAGTGGACGGTTTGGGCGCGTTGGTGGTCCTGCTAGTCAGCTTCGTATGTACCCTGGCAGCAGTGTACGCCGGCGGCTACATGCTTCATAGCAGCCAGGAAAAAGAGCGGTTGTGGTGGTTTTACTGCAATTACAACCTCCTGGCTTTCGCGCTGATCGTTGTGCCCGCGTTCTCTAGTCCTAATTTGGTGTGGGTCGGAGTGGAACTGATCACTCTTTTCGCCATCCTGCTGGTGGGCTTCGAGGGTACTCCGACAGCTCTCGAAGCAGCTTGGAAATATGCGATCCTGACACTTATGGGAGCACCTATCTCTCTGCTTGGATTCCTGGTGCTGTATTGGGCATACCACAGCAGCGGCGGCGGGACAGCAGAAACTTGGGCTGGTCTATCCGCGATGTCGTCGACCATGCCGCCAAATCTTTTGAAGTTCTCTTTCTTGATGGTCTTTGTAGGATTCGGTGCAAAAGTCGGCCTTGCACCCATGCATACCTGGCTGCCGGATGCCCATAGCCAAGCGCCCACGCCCATATGCGCTGTGTTGTCGGGTATCAAAACCACAGTACCGCTTTATGCGATTCTGCGGCTTCTTTCCATCATCTTGGCATCCCCGGAAGCGCGAATTGGGAATTGGATGGTGGTGATCGGGCTCTTCTCTGTCGGGATAGCCGCATTCCTGCTTCTGCAGGTCCGCGACTACAAGCGGATGTTCGCCTATTCCACGGTGGAGCACATGGGCATCATCCTGGTCGCGGCGGGCTTTGCAACACACGGAGCGGCTTACGGGGCAGTTTCCCAGATGCTCAATCATTCCATCACCAAGTCTCTTTGCTTCTACACGGCAGGTATGGTGTTACTGACGCTCGGAACCCGTCAGATCAGCGAGGTGCGTGGGCTCTTCCGGACCTCGCCGTTCGTGGGTGGTGCACTGCTGCTGTGCTCGCTGGCTATAGCTGGCGCTCCGCCGTTCCCGATATTTCTGAGCGAATTCTCGATTCTCTCCGCGGGTCTCCGTTCGGGACACAATGTTGCCGTCGCGATTCTCGCAACTCTTATCGTCGTTGCATTTGTAGCGATTATGCGACATGTGAACGGCATGTTGTTTGGCAAGCCCGAGGCAACTGCGCCGGTGGAGCGAGTGCCGCTAAGCTGCCGCACGGCGGTGGTTCTGGCCGCGGTACCGGTCGTTGTCCTGGGCGTCTACATTCCCGGCCCGGTGCATTCTCTTTTGGAGCTTGCGGCACAACAACTGGGAGGACATTGAAATGGCAGCCTATACGTCGCCCGTTGAAGGAGACGGAAAAATTGGCCTGAGCGATTTGACCGCCGCAGTCGGGGAGCGCTTCGGAAGCGTGCTCTCTCCGATGCCGGTCGGCCATGGCTATGTGCTCACACTCTCCCTGGCCCAGCCCAGTTCGCTGCCCTCTTTGTGCAGATTTCTGTTTTTGGACCGCGGCTGTCAGTTTGGCGGCATGATTGCCGAAGAGCACTCCAGCCATTGGCAACTGCACTATGCGTTTCTTCTCCCAGGATCGGGATGGATCGACGTGCTGCTCTCGTTGCCCATTGAGACAACAACCGTTCCAAGTGTCGTTGCCGAAGTGAATGCAGCCGACTGGCACGAGCGCGAGGTTGAAGATCTTTTCGGGATTCATTTTGAGGGACATCCTCGGTTGGGCGACTTTATCCTTCACGATCAGATCTGGCGCGAAGGCATTGACCCGATGCGCAAGAATTTCGCTGCCAACCGGCAGCTCAAGCAGAAGCTCGACCTTGAATGGCAGCCTTTGCTGATTGTTGGAGATCCTGGTTCGTTCGCCATGCCGGTGGGTCCGGTATACGATGGCGGCCTTGGCGAGTCGCTGCATTTTCTGCTGGAGACGGTTGGAGAAGACGTTATTCGCGCGTCGCCGCGTCTTTTCTACAATTACCGAGCCGTAGAAAAGATTGCCGAAGGCCGAAGTGTCTCGGATGTATTGTTGCTCGCGGAGCGCTTCTCTGCAACATCTGCGTTTGCACACTCGCTCGCATTCTGTCAGGCCGTGGAGAAAATCCATGCGGTCGAGGCGCCGCCTCGCGCCGCAGTTTTCCGTGTCCTGATTTGCGAACTGGAGAGATTGAGGCATCACGCTGGAGCAATTGCCGCCATTTGCGAGTCCACCGCACTGGCAGTTCCCACGGCCCACGCCGCCATCATCGAGGAGGAGTTGTTGCGCGCCTCCTGTGTCTTCACCGGACATCGCTATCTCTTCGGATTGAATGTTCCAGGCGGGTTGAGCCGCGACTTTGAGGCAGAGCAGTGCAAAACCCTCCTCCCATCGATCGACAAAGCGGAGAAGGATCTTCGCATCCTTGAGAATCGGCTTCGCTATAGCAGCAGCTTCCTGGATCGTCTCGAAGATGTCGGGGTCGTTGATGTTAAGAGCGCACGGTCTCTGAATCTCGTGGGTCCAATTGGCCGCGCCTCGGCGCAGCATTGCGACCTCCGTGGAGCCTGCCCGTATTCGGGTTACGAGAGATACGTTTTCGATATCCCTTATGAAACTGAAGGGGACGGATTTGCTCGGCTGCGCGTATTGTTCGCAGAATCAACCCAGTCCGTGAGGTTGATTCACCAGGCGATCGACGCCCTAAAGCCTGGTGCTATCTGTGTTCCCTGCGAGGGCAGTTACCCCGGCGCAGCGCTCGGATGGGCCGAGGCGCCAAGAGGTGCGGCTTTGCATTGGGTAAGTCTCGATGAAAATGGTTTGGTCGAGAGGTACCACGCGATCACGCCATCCTTCAGCAATTGGCACGGATTTCATGAGGCGGCCGAGGATTTCGCGTTTCAGGATTTTCCGATCATTCTCGCGACTTTTGGCCTGTCCGCGACCGAATGTGACCGGTAGAGGTGAACTGGGATGAGCTTTTGGTTCTGGCATGGTTTGCGTAGAGGCATTCAATCGACCCGTTACCCGCGGAGGGCAGAAGCGGCTCCAGGTGTTTCTCCGGGGTGTCCGGTCAACACTGAGTTTGAATCTGACGATGAGGCTCAACGCGCCGCGGCCATCTGTCCAGTGGACGCGATTATTGCTCACGGAAGATCGGCCTTCGTGGATCTCGGGAAATGCGTGCATTGCCAGCGTTGCCACCTTTGCATCCCCACCCCGATGAATTGGGATGCCGGGTACGAATGGACAAGACTGCCTGCGAAGCAAATCGAGTGTGCCATTCTGCCTTCAGCCTTCTCCAAATCCATGCACATCATGGTGGTGGATGCCGGGGATTGTGGCGCCTGCCTTCATGAAGTCAAGCAGCTAAACAATCCTCTCTACAACATGCACCGGCTTGGATTCTTCTTTACGGCGACCCCGCGCACCGCCGATCTCCTGCTCATCGTAGGCCCGGTGAGTGAAAACATGCGAGGGCCATTGCTCAAGACCTGGGAAGCCATGCCAACTACCAGACGTGTAATGGCAGTGGGTAGCTGCGCCATTACAGGCGGAGTGTTCGGCCACAACTTTATGTGCGCAGGAGGTGCCGGTTCGGTGTTGCCGGTGGATTTTGAAGTTCCGGGGAATCCGCCGCCACCCCTGGCCATCTTGCATGGACTGCTTGTTGCCACCGGACGCAAGTCTGTAACTAAAAACGAACTTGTTCCCGAAGGGAGATCTTGATCTATGGCTTCGGTAACCGGCGCTTCGCTGGTATTGTTCTTCCTGGCCTGTGCAGGAGGAATCCTCCTTTCGGCGTTATCCGGCCGGAAGCGTGCCCCGCTGGTCATTGCCATCGCGGGGACGCTCTCGTCGTTACTCATGGTTTTTGCCGCCGCGACGGTGCTTGTGACTGGCCAGAGTTACGAAGCCGCACTCTGGACGCTCAATGGGTTCGGCCGGCTGACCCTTCGCCTCGATCCGCTGTCCGCCATATTTCTGCTGGCCGCTGGAATTGTCTATTTCTCGGTCTCTATTTTTGTAAGAAACTTCATCAAAGACCAACTCGATGACGCATATCCCACGCATCGCTACGGCGTCCTGTATTTTGCCCTGATGGCCTCGGTTGTGCTGATTCTCGTGGCTAGCGATGCTCCGCTCTTCCTGATTAGCTGGGAGTGCATGTCGATCCTGTGTTTTCTGCTGCTCAACTACGACCTGCGGCAGCAATCGGACAAGACGGCGGGATACATCATGCTGGCTATGAGCGAGGCCGGCTTTCTGGCTGTGGTCGTCGCCTTCCTTGTTCTAGGCAGGACCGCGGCTGATCTCTCGTTTTCCGCTCTGAGTGCGGCGGCTGCCGGGCTTTCGCCGCAAGCGCTGTGGAGCGTGTTTCTTCTCGGATTCTTCGGGTTTGGAGTAAAAGCCGGTCTTGTTCCGGTCAATTTCTGGCTTCCACGATCCTATACGGCTGCCCCATCTATCTTCATACCAGTTTTCGCCGGCGTCACGCTCAATCTTGGCTTCTACGGAATTCTGCGGCTCAATGCCGATCTAATTCACACTGGTTACGGAACGGGCGTGCTCGCATTGGTCGTAGGGAGCATCACGGCGCTGGTGGGAATTCTCTACGCCACAACTGACAACGACATGAAGACGATGCTGGCCCATAGTTCCATCGAGAATGCGGGAATCATCGTGGCCGGCCTGGGGGCTTTCCTGATTTATCGCGCATCCGGGCATCCCGTTGCGGCTGCCATTGCCCTATCGGCGGCGCTCTATCACATGCTGAATCACTCCATATACAAGACGCTCCTTTTCCAAGGTACGGCTTATGTGGAGGCTGAAACCGGCACACGCGACATGGACCAGCTCGGCGGCCTGTCTCGACTGCTACCAGGCCTGTCGATCATCTTCCTTGTGGGCTGTCTGGCGATTTCCGCTGTGCCTCCGTTCAACGGCTTCGTCAGCGAGTGGATGACGCTGCAGGCGCTGTTGCGGAGCGCAGTCTTGTCATCCACCTCGATCAGGATTGTCTTCGCTCTCTGTGGCGCCTCTCTCGCACTCACCGCCGCACTGGCGGTGACCTGTTTTGTGAAAGTGTACGCCATGAGCTTTCTCGGCATTCGCAGGGGGACGTGGGAGCCGCGGCTTCACGCGCGCGCGGGTGCCCGATTTTCTCTGGGGTTTCTGGCCGCTGTCTGTTTGCTGCTGGGGACCCTCCCGACCTATGTCCTTCCCGTGCTCAACCGGACCGTGGAGCCGCTGGCCGGCGCGAGCGTCACCACTTCTCTGGTGCAGCCATTCTTTACGGCCACTGCGGAGAACGGGCAACTCCCGCCGGCCTTCCTCCAGGACTTCCACAACCTGGGCGCACAGTCGGGTAAGGGCCTGCTTCCTGGCCGCGGTCTGGTAGTGCTGCTGCGCGGTCTGGAAGCGAACCCGGTGGTATTCGCCATGTCGCCCTCTTACAGCGTCATCGCTCTTGCGGTCCTGCTGCTACTGGCGTGGTTTGTCGTCACCCGGCTGACGCGCCGGAGCGCGGTGGCGCGGCGCGCACTGTGGGCTGGCGGAATTCCGCGGCTTCTGCCGCAGATGACTTACACCGCAACGGGATTTTCCAATCCGGTGCGCGTGGTCTTTCAGGCTATCTTCCAGCCCAACATCACGGAGGACACCCGTCAGACTGTCGCGGTGCATTTCCGCACCGCTATTCACCGGCAGCGCGAGGAAACACACGTGGTCGACCGTTTGTTTCTGGAGCCGGTCGGCGCGGCCATGCAATGGATCGCCGGATTCCTGGCGGGGATGCATCACGGCAGGCTCAACGCCTATGTGACCTATGTCCTGGCTTTCTTCCTGCTCATCCTCTTCCTGTACCGGGGGACGTAGACATAACAATGCGCCCCCACACCGCTGTTCATAGTATTCCGCGGAAGGTAACCTGCCCGCGAGACAATCCGATGAACACAGGCGGAGGCTCCTGATTTAAAGGGGGTTCCATGAATACTGTCGGGCCGGCATTAGCTCTGTTCTTTGCGGTATGTGGCGCAGGTATCGTGCTGGGAACGATAGTTCCCGAGAGGCGCGTTCCGATGGTGCTGGCATGGATTGGATCCCTGGCCGCGGTCCTGGCGCTCTGGGCCTCAGGGTCCGTACTTGCTTCGGGAGACGAATTCCACCATTCCCTGTGGTCCATTCCTTCCGTTGGCACTCTTACGGTCCTGCTGGATCGTGTGTCTGCATTTTTCCTGTTTATCGCGGCAGTTGTCGTTCTCGCCAGCTCTGTCTTTTCGGCCGCATACATGAAGCGATACGCCGGGCATTACAGTCTTGCTGCTTTCAATGGATGGTATCTGGTCTTGTGCGCGTCTATCGTTTGGATTCTGATCGAGGGGGACGTTTTCGGTTTCCTGCTCGCCTGGGAAGCGATGTCTATTTCGAGCTATATGCTGGTCAATTTTGAGCATGAGCGCGAGGGAACCAGACAGGCGGGCTACCTTATGCTGGCCATGGGCGAAGCCGGCTTCATTGCGGTCGCGATCGTATTTTTGCTTCTCGCCGTCAGAGCGGGATCATGGCAGTTTTCGGAACTCAAGGCAGCTGCGATCGGATTGGGTCCAGTCTCGCGCTGGATTGTCTTTCTGCTGACTTTCTTCGGTTTTGGCGTCAAAGCGGGCCTCGTTCCGGTGAATGCTTGGCTGCCACGGGCGCATCCCGCGGCGCCAGCAAACGTATCCGCCATTCTGTCCGGCGTAATCCTGAATCTTGGACTCTATGGGATCATCCGGATCAATTTTCAACTTGTCCCCGTCAGCACCGTCAGTGTGGGATTGGTGATGATGCTGACAGGGACGGTCTCGGCTTTGGTGGGCATTCTTTACGCCACCACCGAGACGGATCTGAAAGGCGTCCTAGCTCACAGCTCTATCGAAAACATTGGCATCGTGACTCTTGGCCTTGGGGCAGGCGTCATCTTTGCGGCTTTGGGCCGACCTCTGCTGTCAGGTATGGCCTTGATTGCTGCTTTTTACCACATGCTCAACCACTCCTTCTATAAGGCGCTCCTCTTTCTGGGCGCCGGATCGGTGGACGAACATGCCGGTACTCGCGATCTGGATCGGTTAGGCGGGTTGATGCGGGTTATGCCGTGGACAGCCGGAGCGTTTCTGGTGGGAGCGCTAGCCATTTCGGCTGTGCCGCCATTCAATGGCTTTGTCAGCGAATGGCTCATGCTGCAAACGCTGCTGCGCGGCGTCGAGATCCCCTCGACCGTACTTCGTTTGGTATTTGCTCTTTGCGGCGCAGTTCTGGCTCTCACGGCGGCTCTGGCTGTTACCTGCTTTGTGAAAGCATTTGCAATGGGCTTTCTCGGTCTGCCGCGTTCTGAAAGTGCTGCAAGGGCTGTTGAAGCTCGCAGTTCCGCGATCGCCCCGATGGGAATGCTGGCCATCCTTTGCCTCATGCTGGGAGTTCTGCCAACCTATGTGATTCCGGTTCTGAATCACGAATTGCAGCCGCTCATCAGTCCAGGCTCTGCCGATACACTCGTACAGCCCTTCTTTACGGCGAATGCTGAGAACGGGCAGCTTCCGGCGCCATTCCTCAAGGACTTCCACGATCTGGGCGCTGAGTCGGGTAAGGGTTTGCTGCCTGGACGCGGCCTCGTGGTGCTGCTGCGCGGAATGGAAGCGAACCCGGTGGTTTTCGCCATGTCGCCCTCTTACAGCGTCATCGCTCTTGCGGTCCTGTTGCTGGTGGCGTGGTTTGTCGTCACCCGGCTGACGCGCCGGCGTGCGGTGGCACGGCGCGCGCTCTGGGCCGGCGGAATTCCGCGGCTTCTACCGCAGATGACCTACACCGCGACGGGATTTTCCAATCCGGTGCGCGTGGTTTTCCAGGCGATCTTTCAGCCCAACATCACGGAGGACACCCGTCAGACTGTCGCGGTGCATTTCCGCACTGCCATCCACCGGCAGCGCGAGGAAACGCACGTAGTGGACCGCCTGTTCCTCCAGCCGGTGGGGGCAGCTACGCGATGGATCGCCGGATTCCTGGCGGGCATGCATCACGGCCGGCTTAATGCATATGTGACCTATGTCTTGGCCTTCCTCTTGCTCGTGCTCATTCTGTACCGAGCAACTTAATAGGTCGTTCTCTCACCAGTTGGATCGGCCAACCAGGGTCCTCAGAATTGGCAATAAGGCTCTTTGTCTTCGTGCAAAAACTGATTCCGCAACGCCTGTCTGCTCATGCCAATAGTTCTCCTAAAATCGCTTGACGGAGAGCCGAGTCGAGGGATATTCTTGATACGTGTGGTGACGGAGTTCACCCTTAACCGCTGTCCATCCCAATTGCCGGACAGATGATGACTCCTGACAGGGAATCCTGTTGCGGAGTCATGTCCCGGCAAGACCCCTGATCAAAAATCTAGGAGTTCGCTCTGATGAGGAACACTTGTGCTTTGCCTACACTCTGGGTGAATCTGGCATTGGCCGCTACGCTGCTGGCGATCTGGTTCAGGGGCTCTACCGCGCTTGCCAAAATTGCGGCGAGCGGAAATTGCGAGCGCCCTCTTCGTCCCCTTCCGCCTGCGAGCAAGAAATCAGCACAGGAAGTTCTGCGGCCCAACTCTGCTGGAAGAGCATAGGTAATCGCCATGGGAAGCCCAAGTTTTGTCGGATTTCAAAGGATACTGGTGGCATTCGATGCGTCTCCTCATGCGGAACACGCCTTGGAGGTTGCCCTTTCAATGGCAGCGGATATGAAGGCCAAGCTGTTTGTCGTCGCTGTCATCCGGCCACCAAAACCCGCCGAAAATCCGGAGTTCAACGCGGTCCTCGATGACGGGCATGAGCACTATGAGCGCAGTTTCGTCCCGATCCGCGTGCGTGCCAAGCAGAAAGAAATTGACCTCGAAACCGATATCGCCGTGGGCCATCCCGCTGAACAGATCATCCATCGGGCGGAAACCATCCAGGCCAGTCTCATTGTCATGGGTAAACGGAAACACTCCATCTTTCACCGCTGGATGCTGGGTTCGTACTCGGAGTGCGTTCTCAAGTACGCGCATTGTCCAGTAATGATTGTCCATTGATTGGGAGGTCGAGCTATGAAGATCACGGATCCAAGTGAGCGGCAATTCGCCGGGTCGATCATTCTTTCGATGCCTGCCTCCGATGCCGTCCTCCAGCAAGCCATCGAAGTCCTCACAACTAGCGGCCTTGCGGCCGGGAAAGCGTAATCATCATGTCTGAAATCGCAAAACTTGAAGCCCTTGAAATCCTCGATTCCCGCGGGAATCCAACGTTGGCAGTCACAGCAACCCTGTCGAACGGCGTGAAAGCAACTGCAAAGGTACCCTCCGGCGCTTCAACTGGAAAACGTGAAGCCGTCGAACTGAGAGACGGCGACAAGGCGCGGTACGGCGGCAAGGGCGTACTCAACGCCCGGGATCATGTGAACGGTGAAATTCAAAAGGCCGTGCATGGATTCGATGCTAACAACCAAAAGGCATTGGACAAGAAGCTGTGCGAACTCGATGGAACCCCGAACAAGGCGCGGCTTGGAGCCAACGCGATTCTCGGTGTTTCGCTCGCGGTTGCACGGGCCGCCGCGGCAGACCACGATTTGCCGCTCTATGCAAGCCTGGGAGGCGAGAAGGCCAACCTGATTCCTGCGCCGTGGTTCAACGTGCTCAACGGTGGAAGCCACGCGGACAGCAATGTGGACTTTCAGGAGTTCATGATTTCACCGGTGGGCGCACCTTGCTACAGCGAAGGCCTCCGGGCGGCTGCTGAAACCTTCCATGCACTCAAGGCCGTTTTGCACAAGAAGGGCTACAACACAGGAGTTGGGGATGAAGGCGGCTTCGCGCCGCAACTGACGTCCAACGAAGAGCCCATCGAACTGATTCTTGAAGCCATCCAAAAGGCTGGCTACAAAGCGGGCAAAGACATCGTCCTCGTGCTCGACCCTGCCACCAGCGAGTTTTTCGAAGACGGTGCCTATGTCTTCGAGAAGTCGGACAAGAGCAAAAAATCGCCGGCGCAGATGGTCGACTTCTGGAAGGGCTTGCTCGATCGGTATCCCGAGATCTGGGCGATTGAAGACGGAGTGGCCGAAGACGATCATGCCGGCTGGCAGCTGTTAACAAAAACCCTTCGGGACCGGATTCAGTTGATCGGCGACGACAATTTTGTCACCAATCCCACCATCTTTCGTCAGGGCATCAAAGACGGAATAGCCAACGCCATTCTGATCAAGCTGAATCAGATCGGCACGCTGACCGAGACGCTTGAGTGTATCCAGATCGCTCGCGAGAATGGGTATGGCGCGGTCATCTCTCATCGTTCGGGCGAGACCGATGACACCAGCATCGCCGACCTGGCCGTGGCTGCCGGCATGGGCCAAATCAAGACGGGCTCAACCAGCCGTGGCGAGCGCATCGCAAAATATAACCGCTTCCTAGAGATCGAGCACGACCTCGGGACAAAGGCTCGGTACGCCGGAGCCAGCGTGTATGAACGGTGGCACAAAGCAGTAAAGGCATAGCAAGCAACTGTGGGTGTTGGAGTCCACCTGAAGACCGCTCAACTGGGCAGATGACTCCTCGAAGCAAAGAATACTTGGAGGAGTCATGCCCAAATCAGCACTCGAGATTGATAAAACGCGATACCCTGGGGAGCTGAACGATGTTCAGCAGCGACGCCTGAGTATCACCTGCAAGTACATCGACAAACTGCTGTGCGACATCGAACAGGCCCTTCACTCTGCGTCTTCGCCGTCTCCGTTTCCGCGCTACGTCGTGGACATCACGCCTGCGCAGTCGCGGGTGATAGAAGATCATATTCGGCGTCTACGGGCTCAATTGTTGCGGGCTCTCGATTGGCAGCACTTGACGCCAGAGCCGCCGGAGATTCCAGTCACCCGAGCGCTCACTGTAGACCTTACATTTATCGACATTGCGATCGAGGAACTCAAACCCAGCTATATGCGTGGATGCGGGGCCGTGCCCGAGGATGCAGTTGACGAGCTCAATGGAGTGGTCCATGAACTTCGCTCCCTGGCCGGGAGCATGCAACGTTATCTTCGCCAGGAGTTGGGCATAAATCTGGAATCGCGTCTGAAGAAACTGGAAGAGACCGGATACGACGTGGCTCTTTTGCGATTGATCCAGGAACTCGTCACTCGTCATGGCTTGGTGGAATTCCGGACGCGGATCGATACGCTTGCGTCCCGTCTGGAGGACAACAACCTGGAGGTAGCTCTCTTCGGGCGTGTCAGCAGTGGAAAATCCTCCCTCCTCAATGCGCTCCTGAGCACAAACGTTCTACCCGTGGGCATCAATCCCATCACTGCGGTACCCACGAAATTGCGCTATGGCGCAACACTGCGCGCTGATGTGGCGTTTGGAGGCGGGAGAGAAGAGACCGTAACGATCGAAGAGCTTGGGAAGCTTGTAACGGAACAAGGGAATCCCGGCAATCTGCGGAATGTTGTGCGAGCGGTTGTTGAAGTCCCGTCGCCACGCCTCAAGCAGGGCATCGTGCTGGTGGATACGCCTGGACTTGGATCGCTGGCCAGGCGAGGCGCCGCAGAAACCCTTGCCTATCTTCCGTCGTGCGACCTCGCGCTGCTCTTGATTGACGCAGGAACTGCATTGAATGAAGAAGACATTGGGACTCTGCGTCTCCTCTATGAAGGCGGAATCCCGGCGATCGTTCTACTCAGCAAGGCGGACTTGCTGGCGGAAGGCGATCTCTATCGAGTCACCGGCTATATCCAAGAACAACTGCAAGCCGAATTGGGCCTGGGCGTGAATGTTCACCCGGTAAGCTCGCTCCCGGAATTCAGCGTCCTGCTGGATCATTTCTTCGAGCGGGAACTGCTTCCCAGATTCGACCAGGCTCGAGGGCTCCGCAACAGCTCCATCGCTCGAAAGATCGGTGCTTTGCGTGACTCGGTTACGGCGGCCCTTGAGACGACTCTCGACCAGACGAGGCGCAGGGGGCGGGATCTGCCCACCGATGTGCACGATCTGGAGGAGCAGTTGCGCCATGTAACTGGGGAGGTTGGAGAGCAACGCACCGTTCTCGATCATGCCTTCTATAGGCTGGGTGAGACGCCGGAGACGATTCTGAGTGAGGCGGCAGACAGCGCATTTACATGGATGCAAGCGAATTCTAAGGCTCGTGTCACGTCGCTGCAACTTTCAGAGTGGCTCCATGATGCCGTTTGGAAGTCCGTGGAACGTCATATTGAAGACGTCCGCAATGTAAGCCAGCGGGCACTCTTCACGCTGCAAACAGTGGCGCAAGAGATGGGGCGCACCGACATGCCGGCGCCGGATGAATTGGAGATTCTTTTGCGCGACATGCCACGGTTTGAGTTGGCAACACTCCCGCTAGCCATCAATATGGGCCCCTGGATGTTCCTCGGCAGCCGTTTTGTGCGCTCCAGAATCAGAACGGCTCTGCGGGGCAGTATTGGCGATTTGGTGAAACAGGAGCTTCACCATTACGGTCACGCACTTTCTGAGTGGAGCCACCACTTTGTCAGCAAGATCGTGCTCCTGGTGAGTTCATATGCTGACGCCTATCGCGTTCAAATTCAGCGGATCTCAGGAACTTCTGATAGCGCCATCGACGCACCTCAGCTCGAACATGATCTGGCTCTCTTAACCAACTGGAATACGAACGAAAGCCCTGACGCAAGCGACACCATCGCAAAGGAGGCTTAGGGTTGCAGAAATACCTTTTTATCGCATTCGGGGGCTCACTCGGCTCCATGGCTAGATACTGGGTGGGCTCGACGATTGCCAGCCGCATGGGAACAAAGTTTCCATACGGCACTTTTGTCATCAATATCACGGCCTGTATGATTATCGGCTTCTCGCTCACTTTCCTGGCCAAACGAGCGGACCTAAATCCCGCTTGGAGATTCCTGGTGCCAGTCGGCTTTATCGGTGCCTACAGCACCTTTTCCACATATGAGTGGGAGACTCTTTCCACGATTCGAACCGGCGCTTTTTTGCTTGCCGCCTTCTATGCGATCAGCAGTCTCATTCTTGGGCTCGCTGCCGTGTGGGGCGGCTCAGTGATTGCGGAGATTCTCTTATGAGAACACAAAAGCAACTCGTCTTCTACCAATCTATCCTGGAAGTGCTCCAGGAATCAGGATGCCCCTTCTGCCGCTTTTTGAAGGAGTATCAAGCGGCACGTCTTCAACATCATTCGGAACATGAGATCCACCGCCTCTGCAATTTTCATACGTGGGGACTAGCCGCAGTGCAGAACGCGCTGACAGCAGCAGAGTTATTCATCCATCTCGTAGACGAGCCAGCCCCAATCTCCAACGAAGAAGCTGCCTGTGATATTTGTAGGGAAGTTTCTGCGGAGGAAGACCGGCGGATTCGCGAATTCGTCAGCTGTATCCATCGGACAGACGTTTCCGATTGGCTCCGAACGTCTGCGGTATTCTGTATCCCGCACGGGAGAAAGCTGCGGCGTCAAGTCCAACCTGTGGTTGCTGCCCGCATCGACACCATTATCGAAAACTGCCGCCGACAGCTGACAGAAGAACTGCAAAGCCTGCGTGACAAACCGGAATCAGACAGACCCGGATGGGGCTCGCTCGGACGTGCTGCCGAGTTCCTTGTCTCACAGCGCGGACTACATTCCTGAGGGGGACACATGTTGAATGCCGGAAAGGCAGTGAAGGTTTCCATCTATCTGAGCGAGGGATCAAGGCATCATGGGGTCCCAACGTATTCGAGCATTCTTGACTTCCTATTCTACCGGGGCGTCTCCGGCGCAACCGTGCTGAAAGGGGTAGCCGGATTTGGCGCAGACCATCACATGCATTCCGCCAGCATTGTCGAGATCTCAGACCATCTCCCCTTGAAGATTGAGTTTGTTGAATCTCGTGAAAAGGTCAACGAACTCCTTGGGAAGCTGGAAGAGCTAGCCGGATCTGGGATGATCGAGATTCAGGAGACTACTGTGGCAAAGCCCGCCCAAGTCTCGAAGCCAAAGAAGCCTGCCCTTCCTGCGCACCTCAAGATTGAGGGCAAGGCAAAGATGATGCGAATCTACATTGGCGAAGCGGACCGCTGGAAAGACAAGCCCCTTTACAATGCGCTCGTTGAAGCCATGCGCGCCAACGACATCGCCGGCGTCACCGTCTACCGCGGCATCCTTGGCTACGGCGCACACCGGCGTATGCACAAGGACAAAGCCTTGCACCTATCGCACGATTGCTCGATCATGCTCTCGGCCGTCGATTCAGAGGAGAAGCTCCGATCTTTTCTTCCCCTTGTGGACCAGATGGTGGAAGAGGGATTGGTCGTCTTGTCCGATGTAGACATCATCAAGTACTCCTACCGCGCGCTGGATGTGGATCAGCCGGAAGCGCCGTCGACGTCTGGAAACGCATCGGTATAAGCGGAGGCTTTGCCATGAAAGAACAGTTTCAAGCTCGCATGTTACGCATCCATTTCGGTGAAGGCGACAAATGGCAAGGTAAGCCTCTCCATGAAGCGATTGTCGCCAAGTGCATGGAATTGGGAATCGCCGGGGCAACCGTGTATCGAGGAATTGAAGGGTACGGGGCCAGCACCAGGATCCGCCATGCCAGTCATTGGACGTTCTCGAAGGATGCGCCAATCATGCTGACCATCATCGACCGCGAGGAACAGATCGAAAAGCTGATTCCCCATCTTGACGTTATGGTCGAGGAGGGGATCATCGCGATGTCGCGTGTCGAGGTCATTCGATACTCGCGGACTTCAACGAACGAACCGGCGAAGGTCTAACAGAACCCAGATGTACAAATTACGGGGTATCCCAGAAGGTGTTCGATCACAAGGGTGATAACAGATGCAGGAATACAACAGCAGTTCGACAGTGCAAGAGTATGGCAGCCTTCTGACTGAGACACCCGTATCGATGGACGGTGCCTCCCACCTGTTGCGACTCGGCAGACTGGCTCAGGAACTTGGGGCTGAGCCTGTCGCCGAGGAAGCACGTGAACTCGCAGCGCGAGTTTCCGAAGGGCGTTTCTACGTAGCTTGTGTAGGCCAGTTTAAGCGAGGCAAATCTACCCTGCTCAACGCTCTAGTCGGACACGAGGTTGTTCCGACCGGGTTTGTTCCGGTCACGGCGGTACCTACCGTGATTCGATTTGGCGACGAACCTCACGCGCGCGTTCGCATGCGAGACGGGGCCTGGCGGGACGTTGCGATGACCGACTTGAAGGAATACGTGACCGAGGAGCTAAACCCCGAAAACAAAAAGGCCGTGGACGGCGCGGAAGTATTCGTGCCCAGCCCCCTGTTGTCCTCCGGCATGTGCTTTGTAGATACGCCGGGCTTGGGCTCGGTCTTCACCGGAAATACAGCAACCACACAGGCGTTCATTCCTCACATTGATGCAGCATTGGTTGTAGTCGGAGCCGATCCGCCCATTGCGGGCGAGGAGTTGGCGCTGGTGGAATCAATCGGCACGCAAGTTCAGGATTTAATCCTGGTGATCAACAAAGCCGACCGCACCAGCGATCCTGAGCGAGCGGCAGCGGCCAAGTTTACACGCGAGGTTCTGGAAAAGCGGCTGCATCGCCCGATGGGAGAGGTTTTTGAGGTGAGTGCTGCCGAGCGGATGGAAAACCGCGGTCCGTTGCGGGATTGGGAACAACTGCTGGGAAGCTTGCATCACCTCGTTGAAGACTCAGGCAGAAATCTCGTTCGCGCGGCTTGCGACCGGGGCCTCCAGCGCTTAAGCGAGCAATTGCTGGCTATCATCAGTGAGGACCGAGATGCGCTTCAGCGGCCCATCGAAGAATCCGAACGGCGCATCGAGCTCATGAGGGAAACCATCAACGAGGCTGAGCGCTCCATGCGCGAGCTGGATTACCTCTTTATGGCGGAGTTGCACCGGATTTCGGACCTCTTCGGTGAAAGGCACAAGCGGTTCTTCGCCTCTGCGTGGACGGAATCTAAAACGGAATTTGATGAAGCACTCCCGTCCATACACCGCGGCTTTGGCCCCCACTATCGGCACCGAGTCATGCACCTCGCCCTGGAGATATCGATCCGCAAGATCATGCCTTGGCTCAAGCCTGAGCAAGAGGAGGGGGAGCGCCAATACCGGGCGGTGGCCCTTCGATTTGTAGAGATGGGAAACAACTTTCTGAAAAAGCTGGTGGATGCGGGCCTCAGCGAACTGACACGGATGCCCCATGCGCTCGATCCTGAAAAGGGCTTTCGCGTACGTTCCGGTTTCTCCTTCGAGAAATTCCTCGGAACTGCGGACCCCCCATCTCCACTGCGCTGGCTCGCCGACCTCTTTTTGCCGTTTGTCGGTGCACGCAAGATGATCACGAACGAGGCTCGTGAGTTTTTGCGGGACCTTTTGGAAACAAACAGCGCGCGGGTGCAAAACGATGTTCTCAATCGCATTCAAGAAAGCCGGGACCGCTTGCAGGTCGAGATCCGCAAGCTGCTGCACGAAATCAGCCGCATTGCAGTACAGGCACTTGACCGGGCGCGGAAGGTCAAAGAAGAAGGAACTCCCGCCGTACAGTCGGCAATTGAACGGCTCAACCGATTAGAATGGGACGTTTCGGCACTCGTCTAGACCAGTTGATGCCCTGGAGTGTGGCCGACGGGAATTCGACGTCGCGACAGACTGTTGAGGGCGAGCACCAGCTGCCCTTTCAAATCTACAGCCATTCCCGGCCCGGAGCGATTCCGTGATTGCCTTCTGTACACATTGTTGGACTGAAATTGATGCAAGCATCGATCGATGTCCGCACTGTGGAACCGACCACGGCGCGGACCCTCGCTCCTACGAGGAAAAACTCGTTGCCGCACTGGCACACCCTTTGCCGGAGGCAAGGGCTCGCATTTGCTGGCTCATCGGCGAGAACACTATTCGCACGGCTGTTCCCTGCTTGATGCACATGGCGGAGCATGATCCGGATCTCTTCGTGCAGAGGGAGGCGGTGAAGGCGTTAGGCGCCTTACAGGATCTGCGATCGGACTCTTTGTTGAGCACAATCAGTGGGAGCACGAATCGTTTTCTTGCCATCGATGCTAAGAGGAGCTTGAGAAGAATACACGGCAGAGGCTCCAACAATGATGAGTAACCCCGCCCCAACACCAGTTCCATCCCGACACAAGACCCCTTGGGCCTGGATCGTCGCCACCTTCTTCGGCGCGGGCTTCGGCAAGCCCGGTCCTGGCACCTGGGGATCGATAGCGGCGGTGCTCATCTGGGCTGCGGTGGCCTGGGGCCTTCGCCCCGCCGCGCCAACGCTACTGCTGCTCTTGCTGGCCTGTATCAGCCTCTCGCTTATATTGGGCATTCCCGCCGCCACGATCATCGAGCGCGAAAGCGGTTGCAAAGATCCCGGCTTCGTGGTCATTGACGAGGTGGCCGGCCAGTGGATCGCTCTGCTCGGCAGCCGAGCAGACTGGCGGCACGCCCTGATTGCCTTGGTCCTGTTCCGCCTTTTCGACATCATTAAGCCCTTCCCGGCGCGCCAGTTGGAACAGCTTCCCGGAGGCTGGGGCATCGTATTCGATGATGTGGCTGCGGGGCTCTATGCATGGGGTGCGGCATCCGTGCTGCATATTTGGATCTAATATCTAACTTTCAATGACAGGAGGGTATCTTCGCTGCCTTGTGAAGTCAATGGACTTTAGTTCGAGGAGTTTCTTGCAAAACGCGTTCTATTAATCAGGCGATTTGCTCCCATGCGGAATCGCCGCTGGAGGGCCTAAAATATCAATCATGCCACCCTATCGGTCTCGTACCTCGACGCATGGACGCAATATGGCCGGGGCGCGCAGTCTTTGGCGCGCTACCGGGATGAAAGACGGTGATTTCGGCAAGCCCATCATCGCCGTTGCCAACTCGTTTACGCAGTTTGTTCCGGGCCATGTTCACCTGAAAGATCTGGGACAACTCGTTGCTGAAGAAATCGCCCGGGCGGGCGGGGTTGCGAAGGAATTCAATACAATTGCCATCGATGACGGCATCGCCATGGGACATGACGGCATGCTTTATAGCCTGCCCTCCCGGGAAATGATCGCGGATTCGGTTGAGTACATGGTGAATGCCCATTGCGCCGATGCGCTCGTTTGCATCTCAAACTGCGACAAGATCACTCCGGGCATGCTGATGGCGTCCCTGCGCCTCAACGTCCCATCGGTCTTTGTCTCCGGCGGGCCCATGGAGGCGGGCAAGATCCAGAAAGGCAATACTGTCAAGACCCTGGACCTGATCGATGCCATGGTTCTGGCCGCAGATCCAAGGGTTAGCGATGCCGAAGTAGATGAATATGAGCGCTCCGCCTGTCCTACCTGTGGCTCTTGTTCAGGAATGTTTACCGCCAATTCGATGAACTGCCTGGTCGAGGCGTTGGGTTTGGGTCTTCCTGGGAACGGAACTGTGTTGGCGACACACGCCGACCGGAAAGAACTCTTCCTTCAAGCTGGCAGGACCATTGTTGATCTAGCCCGGCGCTATTACGAGAATGAGGATGCCTCGGTTCTTCCCCGCGGCATTGCTACCTTCGAGGCCTTCGAAAATGCGATGACCGTGGACATTGCCATGGGCGGATCAACCAACACCGTTCTGCATCTGCTTGCCGCAGCGCAGGAGGGCGAAGTGCCCTTTACCATGTCCGATATCGATCGGCTCTCGCGCCGCGTTCCGAACTTGTGTAAGGTGGCTCCATCCGCACCCTCCGTGCATCTGGAGGATGTACATCGCGCCGGTGGAATCTTCGCCATCCTTGCCGAACTTGACCGTGGCGGTCTACTCCATCGCGAGACGCATACCGTGCATTCACCAACTCTGGGCAAGGCCATTGAAAAGCTGGATGTCAAACGCGCGATAGCTCCCGCGATCGAGGAATTTTACCGTGCTGCGCCAGGCGGGGTGCGCACGACAGAAGCTTTCAGCCAGAGCACTCGTTATGCGGATCTGGACCTGAATCGCGAGACCGGCGTGATTCGTGATATCGCGCACGCCTTCAGTGCAGACGGTGGTCTGGCAGTGCTCTTCGGAAACATCGCCGAAGACGGTTGCATCGTCAAGACGGCCGGCGTGGATGCGTCTCACCTAACCTTTGCGGGTCCGGCGCGCATCTTCGAGAGTCAGGACGATGCCGTGCAATCCATTCTGGGAGACAGAATCCATCCCGGCGATGTCGTGTTGATTCGCTACGAAGGGCCAAAGGGCGGTCCAGGCATGCAGGAAATGCTTTACCCGACCAGCTATCTCAAATCCAAGGGATTGGGAAAAACCTGCGCCCTGATTACCGACGGACGCTTCTCAGGCGGCAGTTCCGGTCTTTGTCTATGTCATATCTCGCCGGAGGCAGCGGAGGGCGGAGCGCTGGCACTGGTGGAGGAGGGCGACCGGATTGAGATCGACATCCCCAAGCGTTCGATCCGTGTATCTGTCACAAACGAGGAACTTGCCAGCAGACGCAAGGCCATGGAGGTCAAGGGTATTGCCGCATGGAAACCTGTAGCTCGTGATCGGAAGATCTCAAAAGCACTGCAGGCTTATGCCGCATTGACCACCAGCGCAGCTCGCGGCGCCGTGCGGGACGTAAAGCAAATCCAGAAGTAGGTGAAAATAAATCGACACGAAAGGCTGGGAATGGACTGCTGACAGGTTGCAGGCTGTTGTGTTCAAGCGGACAGGCACTGGAAGGCCCGGCACATGATCATCATCGCTTTCGCTGGACGAGTCCCTGAAGAAATGGGACCGGTTCCAGCAGAGAACTGATCGAAGTGAGGCCGAGATCGACAAGCAGGTCATCTTTTGAGCAAGATCTGGCTCTGTGTGAAACCATTCCTGGCATGGACCATCTGACTGCTCGGAGCCTCGTGGCGGAAATCGAGGTCGGTCTGAATCAATTGGCCTATGGCGCAGAAGGTGCCTTTACTATCTGGAACCGCCGGCGTCACCATCAGTACATTGGTGAGGGGACGCCGGCGTGACAATGCGAACAGGCGCGAAGCCTGAACAAGAACAGCTAAGCGGTTACAGCGACGGGCTTCATTGCCTGTTCAACGGCAACCGCGACAGCCACCGATGCGCCGACCATGGGGTTGTTGCCCATACCGATCAGGCCCATCATCTCAACGTGCGCGGGCACAGAGGACGATCCGGCAAACTGGGCATCGGAGTGCATCCGGCCCATGGTGTCGGTCATGCCGTAAGAGGCCGGACCCGCTCCCATGTTATCGGGATGAAGCGTTCTTCCCGTGCCTCCGCCTGAGGCTACCGAGAAGAACTTCTTCCCGTCGAGCAGCCGTTCCTTCTTGTAGATGGCCATTACCGGATGCTGGAACCGGGTGGGGTTCGTCGAGTTGCCGGTGATGGCAACATCCACGCCTTCAAGATGCATGATGGCAACACCTTCGCGCACATCGTCGGCGCCATAGCAGCGAACCGCTGCACGCTCGCCAGTCGAATATGCCTTTTCCCGCACGATGTTCAGCTTGCCTGTGGCATAGTCGAACTCGGTCTGAACGTAGGTAAACCCGTTGACCCGCGAGATAATCATGGCCGCGTCTTTGCCAAGGCCATTGAGAATGACGCGGAGGGGCGTCTTGCGTGCGTTGTTGGCGGAGCGAGCCAGGCCGATTGCGCCCTCGGCGGCGGCAAACGACTCGTGACCGGCGCAGAATGCGAAGCAGCCGGTCTCTTCGCGCAGCAGCATGGCGGCCAGGTTGCCGTGGCCAATGCCGACCTTGCGATCGTCGGCAACCGAGCCCGGAATGCAGAAAGCCTGCAGACCTGTGCCCAGGGTTTCGGCAATCTCCGCGGCCACGGTCTGATTCTTCTTGATGGCGGCGGCCGCGCCAATCAGATACGCCCAGCCGGCATTCTCAAACGAGATGTTCTGGATTGACTTCACGATCTTGCGTACGTCGACATTCTTGTCCAGGCAGATCTTCTCTGCTTCTTCGAGCGATCCAATACCTGCGGCGGCAAGAAAGGAGTCGATCTGCGCAATCCTTCTTTCGTAACCTTCAAACAATGCCATGATCTTCTCCTTATTCCTTGCGCGGGTTGATGGTTTTCACAGCGTCGGCATAGCGGCCATACGTACCGGTGGCCTTGGTCAGCGCGGTCTGCGCATCCATGCCCTTGGCAATGGAGTCCATCATGGGACCAAGCCGGACGAATTTGTAACCGATGATCTCGTTGTCCGCGTCGAGCGCAAGATCGGTCACGTAGCCTTCGGCCAGTTCGAGATAGCGTGCGCCCTTTTCACTGGTGCCGTACATGGTCGCGGTCACGCTGCGCAGGCCTTTGCCCAGGTCCTCAAGGCCGGCGCCGATGGGTAGCCCGCCCTCTGAAAATGCAGTCTGGCTGCGACCGTAGACGATCTGCAGGAACAGCTCGCGCATCGCAACATTGATGGCATCGCAAACCAGGTCGGTATTCAGTGCTTCAAGGATGGTCTTGCCGGGAAGAATCTCCGCGGCCATGGCGGCCGAGTGTGTCATTCCGGTGCAGCCGATGGTCTCAATCAGTGCCTCCTCGATGATGCCGTTCTTCACGTTCAACGTCAGCTTGCAGGCCCCCTGCTGGGGAGCACACCAACCCACGCCGTGGGTCAGGCCAGAGACGTCGGTCACTTCCTTGACCTTGGTCCAACGGCCTTCTTGTGGGATGGGCGCCGGGCCGTGATTTGGCCCCTTGGCAACCACGCACATTTGTTCAATTTCGTGTGTATGCATGTGGAGTTTCGCTCCTTTGTCCGGTTGGGTTAAGAACAAACGTTTCATCAAGTTCCAGGGCTCATGATAGCTCCGGGAATCTCTCTTGGCAGGCTTCTGCCGCCAAAGCTCTTCCGGACTTTCCCCGTGGCCAAATGCTGTCCGAATACGCACTGTAACCGCGTCGATTCGGTAAACCGCCCTGATTATAGAGCGGCCTGTTTTGTGAGGATGTGACCGTCAACGCTGCATATCCGGCACTTGAATCGATCGTTTGTTTGAAATTGGGAGCACTCACAATCAGCCGTTGATTGACAACTCGGGCGGCAATATTCGCAGAAGCAGCTCAAGCGGCTATTCCCTACCGCTCACGCATGCAGCCGAGTTTCGCAGTCGCCATAGCCATGTTACCCGCATGAGCTTGTCTCTTGGATACGCCGCAAGCAAGCTTTCCAATGGCGAGCGCCGGCTTCGTTCGGTCAGCATAGTGGTGGCTCACGCGAGCCTCTTAACTGGGAACCATCAGCAACAGAACGTCATCCGCGACCGTATGAATAGTGCCAGCAAAAGGATGAAGCTCCGCAGCGGCCACGGTTGCTTTATGTGGCCTGGAAACCAGACTCAATGGACCAGGCATACGCAACGACGGCGGCGGACCTGACGAGGTCGCGCCGCCCCGGTTTCAGCTTCCAGACTGGGTATCCGGATGCACTCTAGAACATGTTCCAGAGTGACTGGTTGTAGACCTCGTGGTGGTACTGCACCTCGGAACCCTTGACAACAGTACCCAGCTCACGCGGGCAGCGGTTGGCAGCGGCCTGCTTCAATTCTGCGTAGCGGCCTTGCACGTCTTTCCCAAGAATTCTCGCAATCCATGCCGACGACTCGAAGTCCGCGATTGCCTTCTGGATGTTGTCGGGCAGGTAGCGACCGCCAGCGCGGAGATTCTTGTCCTTTGAAATCTCCCCGTCGATGCCGGTCTTAAAGATGCCATAGAGCGTGAGGTACGGGTTGGCATCCGGAGCTACGGCGCGAATCTCGGTGCGCATGGAGCGATGGTTGCCGATGGGCACGCGGACCATTGCACCACGATCAACGGCCGAGGCGCGAATCTGGTTGGGGGCCTCGAAGTGCGGGTCCAGCCGCCGATAAGCGTTCACGCTGGAGTTGAAGATCAGGCACAGGTCCAACGCGCTTGTCAGGATGCGGTCCAAGAAATTCCACCCGAAGGTGGCAAGCTGCTCCTCGCCTTTTTCGTCCCAGAAGAGATTCGTCTTGCCCTTGGAGACAGAGACATTGGTGTGCATGCCGCTGCCGTTGATACCCACCACCGGCTTGGGCAGGTAGCTGGCCGTAAAGCCCATGTTGTTGGCGATCTGGCGGGTCAGCAGCTTGTAGAGCTGAATCTGGTCGGCCGCGCCCACCGCCTCGGCGTAGCCGTAGTTGATCTCATACTGGCTGGGCGCGACTTCTGGGTGGTCCTTCTCGTTCTGGAAGCCCATGGCGCGCTGTACTTCGGCCGAAGTGTCGATGAACTGGCGCAGCGGGTCCAGCGGCAGCGAATGGAAGTAGCCGCCCGTCGAGATGAACTCGAACTTGCCTGTCTGGTGGTAGGTGCGCTCGGCATCCTTGCCCGCGAATAGGAAGCCCTCGATCTCGGTGGCCGCGTTGAGCGTGTAGCTGTTCTTCTTGAACTGCTCGTCGGCGTAAGCCTTGAGCACACCGCGCAGGTCGCCGGAGTAGGCGGTTCCGTCCTTGTCAATGACGTTGCCGAAGACCAGCACCTTGCCGGTGCCAAAGACATCGGCGGGCACCCAGTAGAAGGCACTCCAGTCGATGCCCAGGCGCAGGTCGCTCTCCTTCTGCGCCGTGAAGCCGCGGATCGAAGAGCCGTCGAAAGTGAGGTTCTCGTGGGCCCCGAGAATGAACTTCTTGTCGTAGTCAAGCAAGTGCAGACGGCCTTCTAGGTCGCTGAACAGTACGGTCACGGCTTTGATCCGCTTTTCGTCCGTCAGGTATTTCAAACGCTTCTCTCGGATTTCATCGGATGCAACCCGATTGGTGCGATCGGCCTTGGCGGCAAGGTTGAGCTCTTCGAGCTCCTCATACGGGAGCGCAAGAAAGTTGCGATACTCAGTAGACATGGTTCCCCCTCCAGTCAAAGTTAATAGCGCAGTCACGGCATTTGATGGCGCTGGCGGCTGCGTAAAGGTTAGTGTGTGCTGAGAAAACACACCACACATCAAGCCCGTGCTTTAGCCCCGTCCGCAATACAGCACGGATCGCGCCACCGATCTTCAGAGCGTCCCCTCCGCTCATCAGAACCGTGAGACTCTTCATGTAATGTGCTGCCGTATGGTAATCGTCTTCATGATCGCAGCTTCTTGGACCCAGCAGCAGTGACCAGAATCACGGTTCGCGAACACGATAGACTCTTACCGCAAGAAAGGCGAAACGAGAGCACCATCCGGCTCACATCGAAGTCATGTCATTGGCTTCTCCTTTCGGGATTTCCTTACTCAGACTGAATATTTGGCGGTACAAGTCCTCGCCATAACTGGTCTCCAACGGCTCGCCTTCGAGCAGCTTGAAAGTGCGGGTACCGTCATCCTTTCGTTCAGCGCGCAAGAAAAGGACATCCTCGTCATTCCTGTCATAAAAGCCATGCGCAAATTCATAAAGATGCGTCACGAAGAAGATCTTGATGCGCTTCTCGAGCATGGCAAGGACGATCTGTCTCGCTATCTCCGACCCTTCCCTCTCGTTTGTTGCGGCAAACGATTCGTTGAAGAGCAGCAACGAATTCGGCACAATGTGGTCGACGATCTCGCTGATTCTGGCGAGTTCCTCGTCAAGCTTCCCGCTCTTCATCGTAGCGTCCTCTTCCCGCCTGTAGTGGGTAAACAACGCTGGGCACAGTTCGGCTTGGAAAGATTCAGCTCCAACAAACATGCCGCATTGCATCATTATTTGCGCCAAACCGATGCTGCGCAGAAAGCTCGACTTGCCGCCCTGGTTGGCGCCAGTGACGATCGTGAGGCTCTTGCCGTCCGCGTCGGCCGTATTGCCCACCAGTCTGCTCTCCATGTGCAGCGAGAGGCAAACGTCATATAACCTGCTGAAGCGATGCCTGCGCTCACCCGCCTTCGCCGGTGTGGGGAAACACACTGGCTCCGCTTTGGACGCCAGCTTCCCATGCAGATTCAGGCAGCCTATGTAAAAGGCCAACTCCGTTCTCAGCATCTTGAAGAAGCTAAGAACATGATCGGCAGATTGGGCAAGCGCTATTGCAACACGACTGATCCCCCGGTGGCGCATGCCCGATACGATCTGCGCACCAGCCTCGTCGCGAGGATCTATATGGAAGGTGTACCCAGGGGGTGCTTTGGCCAGCATGCGCCTGAGCCAGTTGGGCTCTTTTTCCGGAGGCTGGCGCAACGCGTAGTTCGTGCCTTCATTGCTCTCGCCCAGTTCCGCGCTCAACAAAGCGCCCCTTCGGAACTTCAGTTCCGTCAGATGATTCTCGATTCTAGCCAGGTATTCTTCACCCAGTTCCTTCGCTATCATTGTGAAAAGAGCGGTGAAGGCCTCCGACTCGAATCGACTGCCCGCATCTTCGGCGATTTCCCTCAACTTCCTCAGCATTTCCAGCAGCAACTCGATCAAATCCATAGAGCTGTACAACACAGAGTCCGGATAGTGGCTGGATAGGTTCCACCACATTCGCTTCGCTTTTTCGGTCGCCTCCACCGTGAGGTCATAGAGTCCCCTGAGCACAGCCGGATTTGCTAAGCAATCCGTAACGGCCTCTTGCCGATATAAGACTGTCTCAACATCGTTTTCCAGCCCAGACAGCAGAGCAACCCGCGCAACATCAAACAGGAATTTGTCGTCGCCAGCCATCGCGTAGAGCAGCGTTCCCAGTTCGAGATCCTGCGTCACCACCGACTGGTTCCACGGCAATGCCTGCTGGAGGTTGAAGTCCCGATCGCGATGCATAAGGAGTGCCTTCATGCCTTAAGCCGCTCCTTAAGCTGATCGTACGTCACGTGATACTTCTGCGCGATCGCAAGCGCGTACGCCAGCCCGTCTGCCGACCTTCGCTCCAGTTTGTAGGTCCGAACCGCGGGGTTGTCTGGATCTACCGTGCTGACAATACTGACCGTTTTTTCATTGAACGATGCCAATTCTTCCAGAAACGTAACACAGACACTCAGCAAATCCAGGCCGGAAAGTTTCTCCATGATTTTCTTACTTAGGAAGACCGCGTCATTGAGCGTCGTCGACGAGAATATCTCGTTCATTACGATCAGACTGCTCGGTGTCGCCTCGTTGAGGATCTGGTGAATTCGAACCAGATCATCCTGCAGCTTGCCTTGGAGGTTCCTGATATCCTCTTCCCTTTCGAAGTGGGTAAAGAGCCTGTCGAAGAGAAAGAGCCGAGCTTCTACGCCTGGGACCGGGCAACCTAGGCTAGCCAGGTAATGCAACTGGCCGAACATCCGGGCGAAAGTCGTTTTGCCGCCATGGTTTGGGCCGGAAACAACGAGGATGCGTTCTGGGGCACACATTGAAAAGTCGTTGCAGACGACGGCAGACTTCTCGCCCATGAGCTTACTCGCCAACGCGACGTCAAATGCCTCTCGGCAGTCGATCTCCTTCGAGGTTGTTGAGAGCTGAGGCTGGCAGAAGTTCAACCCGGCGCGCTGGAATTTCTCAATATAAGTGAGATAGGCGACATAGAACTGGACCTCGCGGTCGAACCGCGATATCTTTTCTTCGAGATACTCCGTGTGCGACACGCAAAAGGCATCGAGAGCACGGAACGTCTCCGGATGCAGCAGAGCCACCCCGTCCAGGACCTGTGCCTGGATATGGTTTATCCCATCCATGTTTCGGACCTTGAGCCAATAGTCCTTCCCAACATCACGCCTGAATTTGGCGAATGTCTCTTCAACCACGGCGCTGTAATCGGTCTCTGCAGCGGAGTTGCGAACCGTGACACTTTCGCCCTCGACAAGCAAGCAATACTTGATTGCTGACAGCTCCGACCGAAGCTTACCAGCTTCTATTACAAGACAGCGGAAGGGGTCCGATGCGACATACCCTGCTATGTAATCGCGAAACGCGACCATGCCTCGTGATTTTACGTCGAGCGCACTCAGCTCCAGCGAAAGACGCTCGACGGCTCCGCAATAAACTTCGACCGCACTCATAAAGCATCGCTGGGTAGCATACTTGTAGTAGAGCTTCTTGGACTGATCGAGACGCTCACGCATCGTCCGCATTTCTCCGGAAAATGATTGAACAGTCTGCAGCACGCTCTTGTCTGCGAGGTCCCGGATGACGTTCTGACGATACGCAATCGCGCCGAGTTCGCTCAATTGCGTGTAATAGAACGGCGCCAGGTCGTAGTCCTTCCAATCAGCCGTGATGCTTTCGATGAGTTGGTCCAGGTTCAAATCGCCAAAGAAGGCGGGAGCTTCGAGACGCAGTCCTCCTCTGACGTCATCAGATTCTTCAAACAGTATGCTGTGAAAGGTCATGATGCTTACCCTCAGCGCTGGACGCTCGCCTCACGAACGCTCCACGGAACCCGATCGTTTGGATTCCTGCAAAGCCCATTGCAACGCAACTACCCAGCCCACAACCGTCCATCCCAAAAGGATGTTCAGAAACAGAATCTCGGGTTGTCTCGGATGGCGATAGCGAGAGGCGGCGATCGTCGGAAAGAAATACGCGAGGATCGCAAGGACCCGAGCGAGATACCAAAGAACCAATGATCCGAAATCCCGCATCGACTTGTTCACCTGCCTCCTGAAGCGTGCCGCCTGTGCCAATCCCAATACAATGAAACGGCACTGACAGTTGCACGTGAGAAGTTAGCTCCAATCTCCCATGACTGTGGAATCTGAAAGGCCCGTGGGTGCACTTTCCCAAGACTACACAGCAATGCCTAGCTCGGAGATCGCACTCCCGATCCCTCAGGTCGATTCACGTTTTGGTAGGGTACACAGACTCCTACCGGTCGGTAGGAATCATCAGCCGTTCCGTTTCGGAGGGCATTTGAAGGCGGATTCCCTCGCCTGAAAGCACAGTGTATCACGAGAGAAATCAAGGGATATTCCCTATCAGTCCACAGTTGTGGTTGGTATTGCAAGCAGTGCTGACAATGGACATCAAGGTACGGCAATCGCGCTGTCGAGAACGAAGGTTCGCGGCCTGGAGAAGCTGCGCACTCAGGCGAAATTTGTGGGCTCACTCGAATCCGTAGCGTTGCCCGCCGGGCGTTCCACCAGTTTGTCGAGTTGCACATCGAGCAGGGATCTATGCTCGAACAGGAAGGGATCGATCTCGGCCTGGTAACCCAAATCGCCTGGCCGGCCTTACAAGAAGTTGGTGGCCCACGCCTACCACGGCTCTTCCTTCATGGCGGTCATTGCGCCTGTGGCTATGCTGTTCATTCCAAGCCGGGGCGGAGTTTGCCACCGGCCAGACGAGTACGCGTCGCCGGAGTGGATCGGAGGAGGGATGTGCGTGCTGGCACGGACCCTTGCCCGGCTTGCAAGCTGATCATTTGCGGGTCATGCACTTCGTGTTGCGATGACCACTTCATATCTGGGTACTATGAAATATCGCTCTCGTGCAACCCTGGCTCCGGGACCTGTCCACCCTTCCAAATCGTGACTGCCTTTACCAATCCGAGCTGAAGTTTTCCATGCTCACGCAGAATAATATGACCGGAGCCGTGCCCCTCGTAACGGTCGTAGATCTGCTGGCCATCCCGGAGAATGATGCGCAATGGAGTGCCGCGTTTGAAGTGAGTATGTGGAGTTCTCAAAAGAACACTTGCCCCTCTCGTTTAGGACGCAAAAAGTATAGACTAGGACCAATTGAAGGGTGATGAAGTCCACCCCAACCGCCGGCATCGAAAACGACGCTCGGATGATGACTCCTCATAGCCACAGAAGCAGAGGAGTCATCATGCTAACAACGTCACCGTCTAGTCCAGACATTCACATTCCTCCCCCGTGCTCGATTCCTAAAACTCGTTCAGTTTGCTCTCTGCCACGTGGATTTTCGAACGGCTTTGCGTGGAACTCCGTACCAAAGATTGCTTGCTTTGGAAGCGGGCGTCATCACGGGGCGCTCGAGACGCGCCGAATCGCTCAAACCCTTCATCATCCGATGCTGGGGGCCTCTCATGCCTTACGTAAAAGGTGCGTTTAGATCGGAAAGATCTCGCCAGATTGCTAGATCCGGGAGTTTATCAGGCAAGAGCCTCCAGCCTCGTCCGTGGTGGCCGGAGGGAATTTGCCAAAAAATCGACAAGATCGTCTGGATGGTTTATTGCTTGGGCGAACAGGGAGAAGACTGGCACCAGTTCACCGCCTATGACACGGCCGGACAGGTGCTCGGCGTCCACCGTGTTGAGGGATTCTGACCAACGGAAGATCGCCGCAACCTGCGATTCCGAGGTTTGTATGTACCTTCAGAAGGTTTACGATCCCGCGGCGTGCATGTATCGAGTGCGTTACGCCATCGCAACCATTCTGCGCGATCGTGTTGTCAATGAAGGCGCCTTCAAGTGCTGCTTTGAGATGGGCGACGAGGACGAAGTAATGCGGGCAATCCTGCGCCGTAGTCTGAAGAATCCAAGACTGCGTTCCGCCCTCGAAAAGAGCCACTTGGTGAACATCACGCACTGGCTTCCTCGTTTCCCCGATCTTGCTGAAGCATATTACGCGACCGACGAACAGGCCTTTGGGGCGGCGGACAAACGAACTGAGCGGAAGAACGGAAGCAATTCGAAGCGAGGTCACCGGCTGCAACGCCGATAGTCCAAGTTGAAATGACACTCGCAAGTGACTGCATCCAGCCCAGGAGTCAGTCGATCGAGCCATCGGTCAAAGTCCACGTTCTCCTTTGCTCCGTGAACTGTGCGGCCTGGATTCAGCTGACCCCATTCGAACCACTTGCGGCTCAGCCACGACATATAGGGGAGCAAGAGAGTTGATGGGCAACACATCTTGTCGCGTGCGCGAATTTGCTCCGATGTCATGCCGTGATCACGTGCATAGGCCCGGTAGCGAAGTTGAGTGTCACCCCTGAACTGAACTCTGCTGAAGCGCGCCATGAAGGCCTCCGCATGCTCCACGAAAAGGCAATAGAGAAACGGATGCATCCCAATTAAGGATCGAATGCATCCGTTTTAGAAGGTGGAATCGCAAAGTTGGCCAACGCTTTCGTTCCTCTCCCCTAGTTTTCCCAGGGCAACTCCTTCTTGCCAAAGTGGCCATAGTTGGTTGTCTGCCTATAAATGGGGCGGAGCAGGTCCAACCGCTCAATAATGGCCGAAGGCCGAAAATCAAATGCACTAGCAAATTCCATCGCCTCGCGACTATCTCCAGTGCCAAAAGTCTCTACCTTCAACGACACTGGCCTAGCCACTCCGATGGCATATGCCACCTGAATCTCGGCAACTTCCGCAAGGCCCTGCTTGACGATCTGGCGCGCGATATAGCGGCAGAAATATGCAGCGCTCCGATCCACCTTCGATGGATCCTTGCCGCTGAACGCGCCGCCTCCGTGACGTGCCGCACCCCCATACGTGTCGGCGATGATCTTTCGTCCAGTCACGCCACAATCCGCCGACGGGCCGCCGAGCACGAAGCTGCCGGTGGGATTGACGGTAAACTGTATGTCACTCTGGAACCACTTACCCAGAACACGCGGCGCAAGTGCGTCCCGGACGTAGCTGGCGATTTCCCCCCGCTTCACTGCAGCGCTATGTTGCGTGGAAACCAATACATCCGTGATCGCAATGGCAGTGTTGTTTTCGTAGCGCACCGACACTTGAGATTTGGCGTCGGGACAGAGCCAGGAATATTTGCCGGATTTGCGATCTTCTGCCAATCCTTTGGTTAGTTGGTGAGCCAGAAACATCGGCAATGGCATCAGTTCCGGTGTTTCGCTGCAGGCATATCCAAACATGATTCCCTGGTCACCCGCGCCCTGCTCATGATTTTCATTGCTGTCGGCGTCTACCCCCTGGGCAATATCCGCAGATTGCTTGGAAATGATCTGTAGCACCTGCACCCCATCCGCATTGAAGGGTGTAGCAGGGTCTGTGTAGCCAATGTGGCGGATCGCTTCACGAACAACCGCTTCATGATCGACGTTCGCTTTCGAGCTGATCTCGCCGCCGAGAACGACCGTGTTTTCCTTGCACAACACCTCACATGCAACCCTCGAACGGGGATCTTGGACGATGTACGTATCGAGGATCGAATCGGCTATGTAGTCGCACACCTTGTCCGGGTGCCCTTCGGAAACCGACTCGGAGGTGAAAATATATGTTGAAGATCGAGGAGTAGCGGGAACCGACTCCACATTGGTCCCGGTGACAATACTGGCCATGGATACACCCTCCTGATAGGAACTTGACACGGTTGCGCTCTCGCTGGCGCTCGGAGAACAAACGCCTGAGTCCGGGTTCAGTTTTGCCTAAGCAGAAAAAACTCCTGCCAGGATGCAGGAGTCATTAGCCGCTCCTTTTCGGAGGGCAGTTCAAGGTGGATTCCATCACCTCGTACGAGGATATGAAAGTTTGCGGAAAGAGTCAACTCTTCCCACACAACCACTTTGCTGGTCATTTGCGCTAAATCCGGGCGGGCAATGTCTGTTCTCTAGTCCCGGTTGCTTATCCAGAGAGAGTCGCCTGCCTCTGAACCTTGACAAGAAGCGGAATGGCGGCGAGTTCGGCGATGACGCAGAAAGCAATCACGGCGGCAATCGAATGATCGTACAAAATACCCATAATCGCGCTTCCCAGGAACCATGACAGACCGTACGCGCCAGTAAACAATCCGTAAGCAGATGGCCGCCGATCTGCCGGCACGATTGTAGCGACGGCAGCTGGAATGATGGATTCTTGCACTCCCATTCCCAGCCCCCACAGCGCAGCGCCGAAAAGCGCCATCCAAAATCCTCCAAGAAAAACCAGCGGGGCAAAACATGCGGAAAGCACCGTAAGAGGGATGAGGACAGAGATACCGAAGCGGTCAAACAGTCTGCCAAAGACGAGCGACCCTACACCGCTGACGGCCATGGCGACTGAGTAGAAGATGGGAATCCAGATCGTCTTCATGATCGCGGCTTGCTGAAAATGGAAAGAAATCAGCTGGAAGTCGGCGAAACCTGCAGCCACCAACGCGGCCGCGATGAGGTATATCCAGAACGAACGAGGCAGGCCTGCACTTTGCAAGGCTTGAGTCTTTCCTTCCATATCTTCGGGACGAGGGTATAGGAGTCTCGCCACGGAAAGCAGCAGCACGGTCATGATGGCGGGGACAAGAAGCGTGCCGAACGCCAATTTGTAGTATCCGCGATGGGCAAGGATGAACGCGACAAGCAACGGACCAACCATGGCTCCAGATTGGTCGAGTGCCTCATGAATCCCAAAGCCCCAGCCGAAGCCCATTTCCTTTGCTGCGTGCGACAGCATTACATCGCGGGGAGGATTCCGTATGGCCTTTCCGATCCTCTCCAGCAAAATGAGAAGCGCGGCCACCTGCCAATTTCTGGCAAAAGCCAGCATCGGCACTGCCGCCATCTGGATGATGTATCCGAAAAATGTGATTGGCCAGAATTCTCGGGTCCGCTCGCTTATGCGTCCGGAGACGAACCGCAGTCCATATCCGAGCAACTCTCCAAGACCGGCCACGATTCCGACGATTGCACCCGTTGCTCCAAGCGTCTGGAGGAATGGGCCTGTGATTGACCTTGATCCCTCATACGTGAAGTCGGCAAAGAAGCTGACCACGCCGATCATGAGCACGAATTTGAGTGCGGTCCTGCGCTTGGCGCCATTGCCCGGCGCGAGTTTTTGCAGGACATCTCCTTCTGTCGGTTTCATCGACATAATCCTCGCAGCTTGATTTGGTAGGAGTCATCAGCCCATGAGCGGAAGGCAGTTGATGGCGGATTCCATCGCCAGATATACAGACGCAATCACTGAGGATGATCGTCGTGTACGACCAGAACAGAGATTTGAGACCTGCGAATCAAGGTCTCGGAGGTAGACCCTTCAAGCCAGCGCCGGACGCGGCCAATGTCCCGGTGTCCGACAACAATGAGGTCTACTGAAGCCTCCTCGGCTTTGCGTTCGATTTCCATTTCAGGTTCGCCTTCGACGATCTCTGGGGCTACGTCGATTCCAAGGTCATGGGCAGTCGCAACGCTCTTGCTCACTTGTTCTTCAAGCTGAACACGCTGATTTGACGCCACTTCAAGGCCTACGCCCTCGGCCTGAGTCTCTGGACTGAGTGGAGCTATGACGCCGAGCATAATGATCTGGGCGTGGAGGCTCCCCGCCAGTGAAATGGCAACCTCAATGGCGCGCTCCGTTCCTGAGGTTCCATTGACTCCAACAAGAATTCTTCTAAACGGGCTGATGTTCATCCCCTATTCCCTTCTGAGAGTGAGCCTGAGCCTCGACTTGACACGTGTTCGTTCCAGATCGAATACGTGGGTCGGCACACAGGAGAACGTTCACCATATCATGTCGCCATGAAGATTTCTGCTCCTGACCTAAGGGCTTGACTGGGCTTGAGATTGCACATGCTCAATAGCCGATCCGCCCTTACAGCCGCGCACGTTGGCGCTTTATCTCTGTCGCCGGCGATGATGTTCTGAGTCAAGTGATCTCAAAGACTCCTTGGCGATGCTCTCCCCTCGGATGCGATTGCGCGGTCCAACGCTCTAACCTGGCTTTTTGACCGATTCTCGTTCTATCCGCATGTGTTGAGCTGCAGCCCGCTTGCAGCATCACATCCGCCTGTGGTACAAGTTGACAAGGCGAAGGAATCCGCCTTCAAATGCCCCCCGAAACGGAAGGGCTGATGACTCCTACGGAAACGCAGGGGTCTTTCTATTTGCCCCTGCAACCTTATCAAAGAAGGGGCATTATGGATAGCTATCTCGATCTTCCCATTGGCGATAGGGCTCCTGCAATTGTCTCCACTGTCATCGAAATCCCCCTCGATGGCGTGAACAAATACGAATACGATAAGACATTGCACGTTTTTCGGCTGGATCGGAACCTGCATTCCCCTGTCCACTATCCGGGAGATTACGGCTTCATCCCGCAAACCCTGGCTGTGGACGGCGATCCGCTGGATATCCTGATTCTCGGCGATACGCCAACATTCCCAGGTTGTGTGTACTTTGCGCGTCCGATCGGCCTGTTTGAAATGCTGGACCAAGGCGTGCCGGACGAGAAAATTCTGGCCTACGCAACGGGTAATCCCCGATTCAACGGCATTGAAAGCTTCGGGGAGATAGCGCCGCATGTCCTGCTTGAGGTCGAGCATTTCTTTTCGGTTTATAAGGACATGGAGGGCAAGCGGACCACGGTGCTGGGCTGGAAGGACCGGGAAACAGCACGAGAAAGCATTCGAGCCAGTCACCAGCGATACTTGCAAAGCAATGCCAGTTAGCGTTTCCGGAGAGGGGTCCAGCCTCGATGCCTTTATCTTCTGCCCAAAGCGAGCCGACCCTTGAGTATCTGAGTTGCGTCGAGCGCGATGAGGAATTAGGCCGCCTCCGGGCCCAGGGGAAGGCACGAAAATCCATGCTGGTATTCGGTCCAGAAGGCGTGGGCAAATCGCGTTTGTTGCGCAGGTTCGTTGAGAGCCAACCGCTTGCGCTCTACGTGGCGCAAATGAGTTCACCACGCGAATTCCTTCTCGGATTGTTCCATGCGTTGCATTCAGCGGACGAGAGAATCAGGATTCCCGCGAATATCGGTGACTTATCATCCTCTTCAATGAAAGGCATTGTGAACCGGGCTCTTGATACCGGGCCCTTTCTGATGGTGCTCGACCAGCTCGATGCTCCATCTCGCGTTGTCACGGGCATGATTAAGGATTTGCACTATTTGGGCCGCACACCCGTCATTTTTGCATCGCGATCGCCGCATATGGAAGATATCGGCGCTCTGCGCCCATTGTGCGCGCTCAAATCGGAACGCATTGAGATTGAGAACCTGCCGCAGAAGATCGCATTGGAATTTGCTCAACGCAACGCAGAGAAAATCCAGTTATGGGCGTCCAACCTGGATTCCATCTTGTCTTCCCTAGTCGAATGGAGCGATGGAAATCCGGGGGCCATCCTCCACATGCTGAAGATGGCCCAACGTCCACAGTACAGAGTGGGAGATCAGATTAAGTCTCACATCCTCTACATCGACTATCGCATGGGGCGCCGTTAGCGAGCCATCATCTTAAGCGAAGATTCGGCGGTGTAGTAGATCCCCCAAATGACTGGTACGAGAACCGCCACCCATAAAATGACAATCTTCCAACTTGACGTTGAACGAACGCGGAAATGCTCCATGCCCATCTCCTTCCTTTGCATGATTTCCAGACCGATATTGCCGTCAGTAGCAGATCGAGAGTTCAAGCGTGCCGCGCCAATGCCACGGCTACAGAATTGTCTCCACCGCCCATGGCGCGTTCACACTTCGGTGGCCTGCGAGCAGCAGCAGCGCCAATTGGGACGCTCTGCGCTCCTCCTCGCTGGTCAAGTATCGGCGCAAGGCGTCGTGTCGAAGTGCGTACCGCTGCAGGTCCTCGGCAGTTCGTTCTAGGAGCCGTGCATGTGCATGAAGCAGGCTTCGGGCGGCTTTGCCGGCGCCTAGCGACTCGGCAACCAAAGCTAGATGAGGAAGGCAGCAGGCGGGCACGCGCGCTTCGCCGGATTCTGTCGCATCGCGCAGCGTGGTGGCCACACCGTTCACGGCCTTCTGCTCCGCCTCAATGCGAACCTCACAGACACGGCAGGTCTTGGCAGTGGCAAGCAAACTCGTCAGTTCCTCGTGAAATCCGCAGGCATCCAATGATTCCCCGGCAAGTCGCTCAAGTTCTCCAGCGATGCGATGCGCGAGATTCGGGTAGGCCGTACACACTCCGTACGGCGACGAGAGGTTCTCATACTGCCAGGTGTGGAGAGGGCAGAATCCGCCTCTGCTGGCGTGTTCTCGCTGCGTTTCCGGATTGATGGTCAGCTCGTATTGATACTTGCTCAGGAATCCAAAGATGGCATCCAGCATAGCGGCGCAAATCCAGCACCCGGTACGCCTCTCGATCTGAATCGTGGCCGCAGGGCTGGTTCCTGACTCGTCAGCAGCGACTTCCTTTCGCGTTTCGTCCTCTGGACCAAGACTCTTTTCTCGAAAGTCACGCAATCTTTCCACGAGTTGGTTGTATGCTTCCGCGTGTGCCGCCTGGCCCTCCAGGCTCAACCGCTTTGCAAGAAAGGCCGTGGCCCGTCCATACATATTGGAGAGAAAAGACTGTGCGCGCTCTTCGATGAGAAACCGCAGGAGTTCCGCCTCAAATGATCCGAGCCCGCTTTCTTCCAGTTGGTCTCCATCTCCTGATTGCTTCGCGTGAAGCCCTTGTCGTGCTGAAAGGGAGAAGACTCCCGGTGTTTCGGAGAAGGAAAACCGTTGCAAACGCTCCGCAACGAACTCAAGAGCTTCCCTTCGCTCTTCGGCGTTAACGGTATCCTGCTTGTTAACAACAACGAAAAGCCTCTTGTTTGTGAGGCGTATCCGGTGCAGGATGCGATCCTCTTCTTCCGAAAGCGGGCTCTCGTAGCTCGTGACCAGAACGAAGGCATCCGCCTGGGGCAGAAAGCGCTCGGTAGTCTGCGTATTCTCGGCAATCGAAGATCCTAATCCTGGACTGTCCACAAAGAAAAGCCCCCGACGCAAGATCTCGACGGGCAACTCAATTTCGGCATAGGCAAGATTCTTGATATTTCCAGGATTCGATTGTTGAGTTACGTAGTCCGCCAACTGCGATAGCGGAACCTCGCGGCGTAAAATGCGCTCGTTGAAGTTGAGCACGACCTGTTTGCGGCTTCCATATCGAACCGTAGTAATCACTGAGGTGAGCGGGACAATCCCCGTTGGCAAGAGATCCCCACCGAGGATGGCGTTCATCAGCGTCGATTTGCCGCGGCTGAATCGCCCGACAACCAGCAAGTTGAACCGGTCTTCAGCCAGGCGCGTGAGAAGATCCCGGCATTCGGACTGCAAGGCTTCGTTCCTGGTGTCGATGGCCTGCGCAGAACGGATGATGTCGGCGATCCCGAATTTTTCTTGCTCGTACTCTTTTAGGTCCATGAAAGTTATTTCTCTCTGCTTGAAGTGTTGACTGCTGTCTAGGATGCGCAACTGATCCGGAGTGTCACGCGCTGGTTGGGCGTCCGCCTTCCAGGCTCCTACCCAGCACGTGATTCAGGATTCGCCAGGATGGCGACAACCAATTCGGCCTTTCCCCCGAGTCTCTTCTCTGCTTTGCTATTTGCGTCGCAATCTCGCGCGCAATACCAGGATGTGCGTCCAGTAGTTGTTGGACCTCGTCTTCCTGGACGAAACCGAGCTTCTTGGCAATTTCAAACAGGGCAATTACGATCTCGGGCAGCTCGGTATCGGGTGCGACCGTAAAGCCTATTTGGGAAGCGGCAATCACGGTTCCGGGGTCGCTCTCCCGAAGGAACCGGCAAAGATCCGGCCAATCGCCCTTGGCAACGCCCAGTTCGCTCAGAATCTGAAGAGTTGCACGCATTCGGCATCGGGCGCCTGCGCCCTCAATCGTCACGCCGGTCAATCCACGAATTGCGAGAATGCCAAATTGGCGAGTGGCGTCAGGAAGCCCGCGCAGGCTGTTCATGGCATCCTCTCTGCACAGGTCGTCTTCGAGCGCCTCAAACAACAATGGAACGCTCTCGAGGCGATGAAATTCACCCAATGCGAGAACCAGTCCTCCGGTGGCGCGCTGCCAGGCCGCATCCAGCAGGACGTGGAAGACCTCCGTGGAATTACACCGCATCAGTTCACGAGCCGCCGCGCTTCGGACCGCGTCCTCTGCAAACAGAACCGTGGAATCCTGGGGGCGTACATAGTTCTTGAAATACGAAATCAACGTGGAGTACGCCCCCAATTCTCCCAACGCCCGCACGGCGCGACAGCGGGGCAGCGAGATGGTTCTCGGAGAGCCTTTCAGAAGGAAGTCCGCAAGATAGGGCACAGCTCCCTGTCCGCACGCGATCAGCATTTCCGCTGCGAGATCGCCATCTTTCAATGAATCAAGAGCGCCGATCAGCCGATCGATCTGTTGGTCAGGCATCGCTGTCAGCGGATTGGTCATACCTCTACCTCCTGCTTGGAGGAGTTCACGGGGTACCAGTCTTCGCGGGTGAGCGGAAGTTGGCTGCAACCTCGATTGGGACGGCTAAGCAGAACCTGGTAAACGGCTATGTCCCCTCTGCGAAAAGCGGCTGCCGAACCAGCCATGTACAAAAGCCAGATACGGTACGTGACTTCGGACACATGCTGCAGAACCTCACCGGAGTTTCGCCGGAGCCCATCGACCCAGCGGCGCAAGGTAAGTGCATAGTGCTCTCGAAGATTCTCCACATCGCGCACTTCCAGGCCTTGTGATTCAGCGGCTTCGAGAACTTCCGAGAGAGTGACGAGGTGCCCATCGGGAAACACATACCTATCAATAAATGAGGCCGTCGGGATTGCGGAGACGTAGGAACGCGTGATGCCATGATTGAGAAATACGCCGCCAGGCCTCAAAAGCCGGCGCACAGTACTGAAGTATTGAGGCAGATTCTTCAGGCCTACATGCTCAAACATGCCGACGCTGGCAATCTTGTCGAACGATGGTTCGATCCCCTCGAGAGTCCGATAGTCCCGCAGTTCGACTGCGCAACGGCGATCCAGTCTGGCACGTTGAATCCGGTGTTTTGCCACCCCTGCTTGTTCGCGGCTCAGCGTGATTCCATGGGCATGCACGTGGTGTTTGCTCGCGGCGTGCAGCATGAGGCTGCCCCACCCGCACCCGATGTCCAGGAATCGCTCCAGCGGCTGCAGCCGCAGTTTTCGGCAGATCAGTTCAAACTTCTGTTCCTGGGCAACATCGAGGGCGTCCGCCGCGTCTCGAAAGTACGCGCACGAATATGCAAGGGATCGGCCCAACCACGGCTCGTAGAACGCAGTTGGCTGATCGTAGTGGTAGGAGATCGAGGCGCGGTCTCTTAGCTCGGAATGCTGCGAGCCATGCTTGATCCACCGGCCCAAACCAAAGAGCGCCCCCGAGGCCTTCTCCAGAAGCTGGAACCGACGTGAGCGGGGACGATTGAAGATGTGCTCCGCAATCGAGAAGACTGAAAAAATGTCTCCCTCAATGTCCAAATCTCCGTTTATGAATGCCTCTCCCAGCGTAATCTCGTTCGGCTCGTCGACCAGCGACCGGAGGGCGTGTGGATTCTCCACAACGATAGTGCAGACGGGCCTTTCACCGTCCGACGAAAACCAGAGCCATCCGTCCCAAAGGCGAATTCCAAAAGCAGGCCCCTCGTAACCCTCAAAAAGAGCACTGAACACCCTTGCTCTTTGTAATCGTGCAGACGCCAACATTTCCTTCCTCCGCGGTCACATTTGGATGCGAAATACAACTTCAGAGCCAACTGCCGTATGTGCCCGATCGGGGGCCGGCAACTCTCCGGTTTGAAGCACAACGATCAATGCGTCCTGATCTTCGGCAGAAATCGGCATTGAACGGATCTGCTGAATCGTGTCGCTTATCGGGTAGGCATATTCCTTGAGTGAGATACGGCCGTCCTCCCACATCGCATAGCACGCGAGAGGGCGCCCCGTCTTGGGCTGACCAAGACTGCCTGGATTCACGATTGTCGTCTTACCAACTGCGCGGATGAATGGAGTGTGCGTGTGGCCGACGACGAGCACGTCTGCGTCGATCAACGTCACTTCTTCTTGCCAACGCTCCGACTGCACAGGGCAATATCCGAACAAAGGGTCCAGTGGGGTAGCGTGAACCAGGTGGAACTTTGTCGAGCCCACCGCAGTCTCGCGGTAGACGGGAAGTTTCCTCAGGAACTCGCAGTCTTTCCCCGTGCAGACCTCTTGGGTATAACGCAGCGTCTCGGCCGCCAGCCTCTTGAAGGGCTGCGAGCATTGTGGATCCACAGAGAACCCGGCCGCATGGTCATGATTGCCGCGAACTGCAACGGTAGCGTTGTCTTTCACCCACTGGACGACTTCATGAGGTCTTGGCCCATAGTCCACCAGGTCGCCGACGCACCAGAGTTGATCGAAGTCGCGCTCTGGAAGAGCTTCCAAAGCAGCCAGATTGGCATGAATATCGGAAACGATGACAATCTTCACAAAATCCTCCAGCTTTTGGCCCACTTGCACCTACATCCGAGGCGCGTATGAACCCAGATTTTTCGCCGAGGCTTTCGTGTGGGCAGCAGACTCCCGACGAAACCTCGTCAGGGGTCATCATCCGCACCATCCACCTAAATCATTGATGGCGCAGCGGTTAAGGCGAACCCCTTCGCCCCGCGCATGGTGAGCGCGAATTCCAAATTCTTTGATCAGGGATCTAGCCGGGACATGACTCCGCAACAGGATTCCCTGTCAGGAGTCATCATCTGTCCGGCCTATCGGGTGGACAGCGGTTAAGGGTGAACTCCGTCACCACTACCAACATCCTACTACATACCAATAACTGGCGGTCTGTCAAGAGCCACTCACTATTTCAAGATGCCTCGATATCGGCTTGCGCCGAGTGATCAAGAGGTTCTGCCCGGTCTTCGGTACCCATTTCCCCGCTGTAAACGGAGGCAAAGACCTCTTCCATCCGCCCCTCTTTGTAGAGCTCATCGAGCGAGGCCAGGCCGAAGGTATCGAGGAAGAGTTGGGTGGTCCGCCAGATCCTCTCCCGCCGCGGGCCCAGGCGCGGTGAGCGCGCGATCAGCCTCCGATTCCGCAGCGTCTGGACCGTTCCCGCGCTCTCGATACCGCGAATCGCATTAATGTCGCCCGTGCTGACAGGCTGCTTCAAAGCCACAATCGCCAGCGTTTCGAGCGCCTGGCTGGTGATAGGCTTCGCCTTTCGCTCAGGAAGCAGGCGGCCGATCAGATCGGCGTATTGGGGCTTGGTCTCGATGCGGACGCCATGCGGCCGGCGCCGGAGCTGGATTCCCCGGTCTGCGGCCAGCAGATCGGCCTCGAACTCACGGAGCGCCTCATCGGCCTCATCCTCAGTGACATCGAGGCACTGGGCCAGTGCCTGGATGGTCACTGGACGATCCGAGGCGATCAGCAACGCCTCGATCTTTGGCTTCAGTTCCCACGTCTCTTCCACCGGCTCCTCCTTTAGAGTCCCAGCTTGCTCGCCGCGGCCTGCCGGTCCTTCTGATCCTCGCGCGCATAGCGGTGGACCATGGCGATCGACTTGTGCCCCGTCTGCTTCATGATCTGGCGGTCCGTGGCGCCATTGGCGGAGGCTTCGGTGACGAAGCCGGCTCGGAGCGAGTGCCCGCCATACGACTCGGGGTTCGCGAGCCTTGCCCGCCGGACCAGGCGTTTCACGATCCGTCCGATCGAATCCTTATCCAGAGCCTCACCGACGTTGCCGTGCTGTCCGACCCGGCGAAACACGTACCCGCTCTTGACAGAGGATATCTTCAACCAGTTTTCGAGCGCCATGACCGGGCAGGTCTGATCGTGAACCCCCAACAAAATCTCCACTTCCCTTCCCTGCCCCTCCTGGTCGGTCTTTGACCGGGGGATGACGAGAGTGATGCCGTTGCGGTGCCATGTCAAATGTTCCACCCGCAAGGCAGCAAGCTCGGAGCGCCGGAGGCTGCCGGCGAAGCCGAGCAGGAGAAGCGCTTTGTCGCGCGCCGCGGCGATCGGACCCTCGAGTACGCCCAGGAGCCTTACTATCCTGTCGCGTGTCAACGGCTTCTTCCTGGTTTGAGCAATCCCAAGCGTCCGTCGAATGCCGTGCAGGGTATCGGCCACCAGGCGGTGGTTCATGGTGGCCGGAGAATCCAGGCCCTTTTCCTTGTGGGCGGCGTTGATCGAGGTCAGTCGCCGGGTGATGGTGGCCGCCTTGCGCGGCTTCTCGCCTTCGCCGGGTTTCGCGAGCGAAGTCAGGTAGAGGGCGACCGTGGACGGGCTGGCCGGCAGAGAGTCCAGGCCGTTGGTCTCGCACCATGCGGCGAAGTGACGCCAGTCCGAGGAGTAGGCCCGTCGGGTTGCCGGGGCCTTGGCCGCCTCCATATATTGATGGGCGGCCTGGGCGGTCTCATATAAAGGATCGTCAGCGGGCAGCTCGGGAAACCTGAGCGCCGCCTCGGCGCCGGGCGCAATCCGGGCCAAGCCGAGATCGGCGGACATCGGGGGCAGGATCTCGGGCTCCCTCTCCTGGGCGCTGGCTGGGCTGTCTGCCATGGGTAACGGGGTTCTCCTCGCAAACGGGGCCAAAACGACCGTTGTCCTTTTTGTAATTATATGTCGTAAATATTTTGGAATTATTTATCATATTGGTGCTTATGGCAGATCTCAGTGCTCTTTCCTCGGCAGAACGGAACGAAGCGATGCGGCGCTATCGGATCATCGAGCCACATCTGGAAAGCGGCTGTTCCCTGGAGGATATTGCCTCTGCCTCTTCAGTCACCTGCCGCACCCTGCAACGCTGGGTTGGCCATTACCACAAGCATGGTCTGAGCGGGCTCGTCCGCAAGGGTCGCTCCGATCATGGTGGCCGCAGGGTTGTTTCCGAGCACATTCAGAAGATTATTGAAGGTCTCGCCCTCGAACGCCCACGTCTTCCTCTCACTACGGTCTATCGCAAGACCACAGCCTATGCCGAGCTCATTCATGAGGCAGCACCTTCCTACTGGATGGTGCGAGATATTGTTGGCAAACTCCCCTCTGGCGTACTGACTCTGGCGCATGAAGGCAATAAGGTCTATAGCGAAGTTTATGATCTGGTTCATCGACGCGAGGCCAGTGGTCCCAACGCCATTTGGCAGGCAGATCACAGCCTATTGGACATTCCGCTGCTGCGTGAGGATGGCACGGTTGCCAGTCCCTGGCTGACGATCATCATCGATGATTTCAGTCGCGCTGTCGCTGGCTACTATCTGGCTTTCGATCCACCCTCAACACTTCGAACCGCGCTTACTCTGCATCAGGCTATTTGGAGTAAAGGCGATTCGAATTGGCCTATCTGCGGTATTCCCGAGGTCTTCTATACAGACAACGGCAGTGATTTTGCCTCGCATCACATGGAGCAGGTCGCGGTTGATCTGAAAATGCGTCTGGTCTTTTCACTGCCAGGCAAACCACGCGGCCGAGGCCGAATCGAACGCTTCTTTCGTACGGTCGATGATTTGTTTCTGAGTTCCCTCGATGGCTATCTTGAACGGTTCCGACGGAATCCAACACTGACTCTAAACCAGCTAGACTCCCAGTTTCGGCATTTTCTGTTGGAGCAATATCACCGCCGTCCGATTGAAGGAGGTCCCCTTTCTCCAATGGATCGTTGGGAGCAGGGAGGATTCTTGCCACGGATGCCGGAATCGCTGGAACAGTTGGATTTGCTGCTCATGCATGCGGTCAGCTCCCGGAAGGTTCGGCAGGATGGAATTCACTTTGAAAATCTGCGCTACCAGTCGCCTGTCCTGGCCGCCTATGTCGGCGAGTCGGTCGAGATCCGCTATGATCCGCGCGATATGGGAGAGATCCGCGTTTTCTATAAAAATGGCTTCCTGTGCCGCGCAATTTCTCCGGATCTCGCTGGCGAAACGGTCAGCCTGAAGGAAATTCTGCAGGCTCGCAATCGCCGCCGCAAAGAACTGCGCACGTTAATCCGTGATCGGAAGAAGGTTGTCGATGCACTTTTTGAGATAAAGCAGGGCTTCACCCCGGAGGTTGCCGATGTCCAACCTATCGAGCCCCAGCCAACCAGCCGCCTCAAACGCTATTTTCACGAGTGACTTTGTCGAAACGATTGAATACAAGCGGTTTGTGGAGTTCTGCGAGGCTAGCCGCCACTATCAATATATCGGTCTGTGCTTTGGCGCTGCCGGCACGGGGAAAACGGTCTCGGCTCGCCGCTATAGCCGCGTCGACGAAGTGGAGCGCTATGCCTCTCCGACAGCGGATCCTCGCTATGGGCAACCGCTGGATACGGTTTTTTATACGCCGGAAGTGATTAATACTCCCGCCGTGGTGGCTCGCGAGCTCTCCTATAAGCGTGGCGTGATCCGCGATATCGCGCTGGGGCCACTTCGCCGGGATGCCAATGAAGCCCTGGAGGTCGCTCGTCTTCAAGATGAATGGGAGGAGATGAAGTATCGCAAGAAGTTGCGTGAAGAGGATCATCCAGGTCCGCAGCCGCAGGAGCGGCGCTGGCAAGTCCGTTCATACTATGATGAACGGCTCAAGTCGATTGGCGATCCAACCCGCTTGATTCTGATCGATGAAGCCGACCGGTTGAAGATCTCAAGCCTGGAACAGGTCCGTGCGCACTACGATACTGGCGGAGTCGGGGTGGTTCTGATTGGAATGCCCGGTATCGAGAAACGTCTGTCCCGGTACCCCCAGCTGTATTCACGGATTGGGTTCGTCCACGAATTTCGGCCTTTGGGTCTTGACCAGCTCACACGCCTGTTCGAACGACACTGGTCCCCTGCCGGGGTACAGCTTCCGGCCTCTGGGCCGGATGCGGAGACTGTCGCAACGATTTTGCGTGTGACCCGCGGCAACTTCCGGCTTTTGAGCCGCTTGCTGGCCCAGGTTGAGCGCATTCTGGCGGTCAACGAACTGACGATCATTACGCGCGACGTGATTGAGGCGGCGCGCCAGAGCTTGGTGATCGGAGCCGCTTGACGGTAGCCAATATAGATGGCCAAGATGGAGATAGCCAAATAGGATTGCTTTTGCGTCATTTGGCTATCTCGCGAGGAAATGGCCAACTGGGGTGTACCCAAATTGGCCGCAAAATCATGAAGATCGCCAGAATCTACCTCCGAGTCTCCACCGACGAGCAGGATCTGACTCGCCAGACGGAAATCGAGCTGAGCACGCGCGCGGCCGGCTATTATGTCGCTGGGGTCTACCGCGAGAAGGCCTCGGGCGCTCGAGCCGACCGGCCAGAGCTATTGCGCATGATCGCCGACCTCCAACCAGGCGAGGTTGTCGTCGCCGAAAAGATCGACCGAATCAGCCGCCTACCGCTGGCCGAAGCCGAAAAATTGGTCGCCTCGATCAGAGGTAAGGGTGCAAAGCTGGCGGTTCCGGGCCTCGTGGACCTGTCGGATCTGGCAGCTGAAGCCGACGGAGTGGCTAGAATCGTCCTCGAATCCATGCAGGAGTTGCTGCTTAGACTGGCCTTGCAGATGGCGCGTGACGACTATGAGACTCGCCGCGAACGGCAACGCCAAGGTGTTCGGCTGGCCAAAATAGCTGGCAAATACGCCGGGCGCAGCCCCAACACCACTGCCCACCACCGCATCGTCGCATTGCGTGCCGCCGGCCAGACTATCAAGCAAACCGCAGAGCTGAGTGGTAGCAGCGTTAGCCAGGTTAAGCGCATTTGGGCCATGCATTTGGCTACCGCTGGGCCCGCCGAAGGATGAGCCACTTTGGCAGTCTTACCGCCTTCACGCTTTTTGGGCGCTACACAAGCGACAAATAGCGCCTAAAAATGGACGACAAAGAAGAACTCAAGGGATTTCCTGCTACGAAGAAATAGTTGCAGAAGGCAATGATTGTATATACAATGGCTATATGGACGTGTACTCCACGCTGGACGGGCAGGGCTTTGTCTGGGATAGCAATAAAGCCGCCAGCAATGCCTCGCGGCACGGCGTTGGTTTCGAGCAGGCCCGCGAGGTCTTTCTGGATCAGCTAGCCCGCTACGAAGATGCGAGCCCCGAGGATGAAGCACGACAGGCATGTATCGGGCTCACAACCGACTATCGACTGCTGTACGTTGTCCATGTGATTCGCGAAGGTGATGTGCTCCGCCTCATCTCCGCACGTCTTGCGGAGCCGGCGGAAAGGAGACGCTATGAGAATGACTGAACGGATCAAGCGCAACATGCAGACCGACAAACCCATGACCCTGATTTCCCTTCGTCTTCCCGATCACGTTATCGAGGATCTCAAAGAGGTCGCTCCATCTCTTGGCTTTGGGGGGTACCAAGCTCTCATCCGGGCCTACATCTCGAATGGGCTCCGCAAACACCTGGCCGAGAAGGAAGCGCAACTGGCAAAGGATAGTACCGTCGAGGAGTTCAGCCAGAGACTCATGGCTCATGGTGTGCCAGAGCAGGCTATCCAGGAAGCCGTGGCCGAGATGAGAGCAGCAATATCCTGACCACTCACCATGCCCATTTTTCCCTGAACGGGGACCGGGGCGGGCGGCTTCGAGAGCGGAGAGTGGGCCCGGACCCGGAGAACCCCGGTTTCGGGCTCTCCACAGGCGCCAAATAGCGCCTAAAAATGGGCGACAAATAAGAACACGAGGAATAGTCCCGATGGCACTATTATAGGGGGTAAGCCCCGATAACACTCTATTATCAGGCTTTGATGAACCCTCTCCATTACCCTCTATATTGCACATCTGTGCATCAACGTCGATTTGGTAGTATCATCCCAATATGCCCGCCAAACCCATCTGGTACTCCCGGCTGGACGAAATCAAGCGATCCCTGGCTCACTCGGCCGCCCCGGTCGTCGACCGCGCCGCCATCGAGAAGCTGTTTGGCCTGGGCCGCCGCCAGGCCATCAACCTCATGCGGCGTTTCGACGGTCACCTCTCAGGTAGGCACTGGTTCGTGGACAGGCTCAAGATGATCGAACGCCTCGGCGAGGTAGCCCTGCTGCCCGGCTACGGAGACGAGATCCGGCGCAAGGTGGCCCTCAAAGACCAGATCGAAATCTTGCGCAAAACCAATAACCCGACACTGCAACAGCCGATCACCACTCCACCGCCGCCAGAGAAGGACGTTTCCCTGCCACAGGGAGCGCGCGTCTTGAAAGCCGGCCAGATGCTCATCTCATACCAAACTACCGCCGAGTTGCTGGGCATTCTGCTGGCGCTCACTCAGGAAGCCGTTGATGATTATGCTGGCTTTGATGCGGCAGTCACGTCACGAGAGGACGCTGCCTGATGGCATCCCTAACCATTGCTATTGGCTCCACTCCGGAGGCCCGCTCCTACGACGGGCCGTTCGATGTGCTTCTTGCCCTCATTCGGAGGAACGAGTACCCTATCGATGCTCTCCCGGTCGGTGCAATTACGGCGCAGTTCCGTGAGTACGTCCGATCGCATGAGATGGATCAGGATCTCGGGGGCGAGTTTGTGGAGACCGCCTCCTGGCTTGTACTACTCAAGTCGCGCAGTCTGCTGCCGATCCCGCCGACCGATGAAACCCTAGCTCCATATGAGGAGCTGCGTCTTGTACTCCTCAACTACCAAGCCGTAAAGGCGGCGGCGGCATTTCTTGGCGAGTATCATCCCCACGCCGGAAGTCCCAAAAGACCGGCAATCCCCGAAGAAGAGTTCAATGACCCGGTTCCGCCAACTTTGGCGGATCTGCTCGTAAGTGCCCGCCGCGCCGTGGAGGTAGCCCACGCCGCCAATTCTCTGGCCCAATCCGCGGCGGACGATCTGACCCTTGAGAGTCAGATGGACTGGATCTCCAAGCAGCTCCGGCAGGCCCCCGCCTCGACCGCTGTTTCGGCGGCGCAATGGTTTGCTGCACAGCCCTCTGTGAGCGCCCGCGCCCTGCTCTTTCTAGGCCTGCTCGAACTGGCCCGCAAGGGACAGCTAATCCTCTTTCAGTCCCGAGACTTCGCTGAAATCCTGGTGAGGTCACTCTGACGGTTTTGGGTCGATCGACTAAGAGTGTGTCGGGGATAAGAACCTGTTTACGATCTATGGACGTGGTGTGTGAGGGGTATCCAGATATGCATATGCGCAGGCTGTGCGGGTGCGGTAATCGAGGAGGATGGAACGGAGAAAAGCCTATCCAAGCGACAT
>Ga0181535_10000347_pt1 | contig 72049 bp, 45 predicted proteins | sample PEATcosm2014_Bin_44_FD_119774 | JGI IMG/M metagenome (GOLD analysis project Ga0181535, IMG submission 119774) | Peatland microbial communities from MTU Mesocosm Facility, Houghton, MI, USA - PEATcosm2014_Bin17_30_metaG | ecosystem: Environmental > Terrestrial > Soil > Wetlands > Peat | place... | reverse complement strand
GTGCGCGAGGCAGTTAGCCAACAGGATCTCTACGCCCGCAGGCAACTTCGGAACATTGCGCGACAGCGCATCGCACATTTGAATCGGGCTGGGCAACTCTGCGCTGCGCTTCTTGAGCACCTCCCCCGGAGATCACGACCTTCGTTGCCATGGCCGCGAAATACGCCCAGATCCGTGTGATGACTTTCCGGTGAGGGACGAAATACCCGGCGTTGTGTTTACCCGCGTCCGCTTGGCAAGATTCCGTTCAATGATGGCAATTCTGGGTCTGAATCGCACCGCGGCGGTCGTGTAACGAATGGAACAGAGGAATTTCATCAACTTCTTTTACCAAAAAACCGCTCGAACCGATGATGCCACCTGTGATACCATCGTCCAGTGAGAGTTGTTCTCGACACGTCGGTTCTCATTACCGCTTTACGTTCCAGCACGGGTGCTGCAGCGGAGAATCTACGGCTTGTGCTGCTCAAAGAACTCACGATCCTCATGGATTACAAACTGGCCTGTGAGTATCGGGATGTTGCGGTGAGAGCGGAGCACTTGAATGCGTCAAGTTAGACGGAAGAAGAAACCACATTGCTTTTGGATGTGCTGGAGGCACTTGCCGAGCCGGTTCTGATCGTTGTCCGCCATGCGCCGCTTTCACAGGATGCAAACGATGACATGGTGTTAGAAGTTGCCATCAATGGCCGCGCAGATGCCATCGTGACCAACAATACGAAGCACTTTCGGGAGCCAGCAAAGCGCTTTCGCCTGGAAGTGATGACACCGGCAGAGTTGCTGAATGAATTCAGGCAGAGGAGATAAAGTGTATGCCCGCAAGCCAGAAGAAAGTTGTAGTGAATAAGTTTCCGCTCCGGCTCATGCCCTCTGTGCGTAGGGTCGCTGAAGATTTCTCGCTGAAGGAGGGCGTCTCCCTCAACCAGTTCATCAATGTCGCTGTCGCGGAAAAGCTCGCCCATCTTCAGCATGAGGATTGGCTGGCACGTCGTCCAAAGGCTACGAAGGTCTCCATTGCCAAGGCCTTACAGATTCTCGACCGTCCGACGCCTCATGCGCCAGAGGAAGTGGACAAACTTCCGAAAGGGTATGTCTCGGTTCAGCGACAGCCCAAACAGAGATAACGACTCAACCCAGGAACCAACCCATCCCACAGACTCTTGTACCTTACTGTCAGTTCCCCAGGCCTACTGATGGTAACCAGCAATTCCTGTTAACTCTTTTAAATTGCTATATTTGAGAACTCATAACCCAAAGGTCGCTGGTTCAAATCCAGCCCCCGCAACCATTTACGGACTTCAACCCTAAAGTCCAACCCTACGAAAACGGGCGCTGATGCGCCCGTTTTCTGCATATTGAGGGAGCTACCGAGAGGATCTCCGAGTTAGGATCCGTCGCACGACCTTGATGTGCGCAGTTCGTTTATCCTTCATCGGCGGACTACCATATTCGTTCGTAGTCGACAGATTTGCGTGGCGCAAGAGCGTCTTCTGCACTTCCAGTTTGGCCCCAACGGCAATCAGGAGTGTCCGGTACATTCGGGTGCCGGATCAACAGTAACCATGTGATCGACGTGCCGGCCGATGCCATGATCGAGCATGGCATCCCAGTGTACATTCGTTCCGACAACGGCCCGGAATTCGTCGCGGCCTGCCCGGCAAAATCTGTACCAGTGGTTCTGAGACAAACTGGTATAGAAGGAGCAAGGAATGGGCAGAGCGAAGAAGTATAGTTCTGAGCAGATCGTGAATCTGCTTCGACCGGGGGGACTTTCGTGCAGAGAACTCAGGCCCAGCCCGCTTTGCTAGAGAAAGACCCATTGTTCAAAGCGCCGCGACCGATTCGGTATCATCGGGACTGCGTCGAGGCGGCTTTAGGCTCAGGAACTGGAGTGGCATCGATCCCGTCGCCAATCACGTCACCAGTTACTACCAGTTCCACGCGGCGGTTTTTTGCTCGTCCTTCAGGTGTGTCGTTGGTCGCCACCGGCTGCGACTTTCCGAAACCGCGCGAGGTTACCGAGGACTCAGGGAGGCCCTGCTGCACCAGGAATTCCAATACCCCGGAGGCGCGTTGTTCTGAGAGCAACTGGTTGTATTCCTCGCCGCCCACGTTGTCGGTGTGGCCTTCGACTTCCAGTTTCAATCCGGGATGCGCCAGTACGATCCCTGAGATCTTGGCCAGTTTCTCGCGGGCGGCCGTCCGAAGCGTGAACTTGCCCGTATCGAAGAGCACATCCGACATGTTGACGATCAGGCCCCGCGCAGTATCGCGGGTTTGCAAGACCGAATTGAATTGGTCGAGCAAGCGCTTTCGCAAGTCCCCCTTTTCTGCCTCCGCCTGCTGCCTAGCGCGCTCCGCGTCTTCAGCCTGTCTATGCGCGCGCTCAGCGTCGGCCTCGGCAGCTTGCTGGTGCGCAAGCGCATCCGCTGCAGCCAAGCGCTCTTTATCCGCCTGCGCTTGGGCCGCTGCGCGAGCCGCCTCTGCCTCGGCCTTCTCCCGGGCCGAACGCTCGGCGGCAAGCTGCGCTTCTAGGCGTGCTTTTTCCGACGCTTCGGCCTGTGCCTTGGCCTGTGCTTCTCTGTCCGCCGCAGCCTGGCGCTCCTGCGCCAACCGCTCCTCTTCGCAACGCTTCACGGTGATGATGCGCGCATCCTCCGCAGTCTGGACCGCTTCCCGAGCTTCTGTGTCGATCACCCTCTTGTCGCGCTTCAAAGTGAGGGAGCTCTCTGCCGTCTTCAGCAATTCGGTGGCCTTCTGGTAGCTCTCCGCGGCGTACTTCTCACCGCCAGCGCTCTTGACGATCTCGATCGCGTTCCGCGCCTCGAGCAAACTGAGAGGAATCCGCGAGCTTACCTCAGGTGCCTCATAGCCAGCCTGAACCGTAGTTTCATATTGGTCACGCTGCAGTAGGTCGAATTTGGCGTCAATCTCTTCTACGTTGCCCACAGTATCCGGTCGCACGACGTTCTCCATCACCACAACCTCACTCGGCTGTGAGACTGAGAAGTACGGCTCGGCGGTTACAATCAGCGCGAACGCCTGCAGAGGCTCAGTGACATCCATCTTGCACTTCTGGCCGCTGAGAATAAGTTCGCCCAGATTATCCGAGCGACCTTCTGGCGAAATGGCCCACACCACATAGGTCAGGAAGCCCGAGCCGAAACGCGACGCGGGCTCGAGCTTCTCGAATTGCGCTTGTATGCGCACCGCCCCACGCCTGCTCTCGACGCGCGCTTCACCGCGGGCCTGCGATTGCAGAACCGTGCCGCGAAAATCAATTTGTGTTGGTCCGCTCATGTGCCGATAGTTGATGGCCTTGGTGGTGCGAACCACCAGCGTAACCCGGGATAGCGAACTCGATTGCTGCGCCATCGAAACTGCCGCCATCCCGGTTATTGCGAGGAACATCGCTGCTAGCTTCACGTAAGACTTCCTTCCTAAAAACATCCCCGCCCATGATACATCCCTTGCCCGGCTTAGCCCAGACACATCGATGATCTCCTGCGCGCATTTGGCATTTGCTTTCCAAACAGCACTCAGGGAAGTATTGTCGGCTTTGCACTATGCACAATCTGGACGTACGACCGGCTGCCTGGGGATTATGCCACAAGGCGGGATCACTTCCAATTTGTGACAACCCCGCCGAACCGGTCTGCGGCTCTCAGGGTCTTCGGCGGCTCAGATTTGGGATCTTGTACGGTTGGCCGACCACAAAGGCTGAAATCGAAGATTGGACGATTTCGCCATCGCTGACGACATACCCAGGGCGACCAGGAGCGACCCCAACAACTACATTGTTTGACGCTCCTGGTTCAGGTCCGCACGGGAAACGCGGAAATAGCCAATCGCGTTGCCATTTCGTGTTGCTGGAATTGCCGGCGGGGACGCGGAGCCGGCGAAGGTGCTGCTCCCGCCGTAGACCGCGGTAATCCAGTAGCTGTACACTACCACCGCGCTCGCATTATGGCTATACGAAGCAGTCCTGCCGGCCAGACTACGACGTCATCATCTCCCTCAAAAATCAACCTACCCCAATTGAGATGCAAGTCCAGGGTGTTTTCGCGGAGTGCGCCCTGGCGGGCGCAGTACCAAAAGCAGACCCCGTCCGAAGGCGGGGTCTGGCGATTCGACGGACGCGCACTCACCATTGTGGGTCCAGCTACTCTTCGACGATCATTAGTCCCGGATTAGAGTTTATATCCACGCAGACGGCTTTGCCCTTAGCAGTACTGGAGGACGCGTCGTCGACGCTGATAGCCGCACAGTACTGGGAAATGGTGGTGACGCCATTCGCTGTGAGATTGACGTCGAAGATGCTGTAGGCTCCTTTGGGATCAAGAGTCGAGTCCGGTGCCAGGGCACCGGTGTAGCTGCTGCCGTGGTAGTTTCCCAAATCCTCATCCCAGTCGGCCCAGGTGTCACCGCCCGTGTCCTGCGCAAAACTGCTTAGTGCGCCGGAGTTGGCGATATTGAGGGTACCGCTGTAGACGTTCGAAGTTGGATTGCTGTTGACTTTTTGCATGAAGTAACTCGATGCCAAATCACTCACCGCCCAGGCGCCTGAGGAGGTTTGCGGTTCCATCCAGCCGTTCAGGTCGGACGCGTACGAGGAGATGCCTGAACCGGCGAACAACACCGCCGCAGCGTTGGTATTGTAAAAATACAGATAGTTTTCTGCATTGGTCGCGCCGCCCGACTCGATGACTGATCGGCCGTAATGATCAACAGATGTGTAGGTCGGCTGCGTCAAGGGCAGCGTGGTGGTGATGGTGCCATCGCTGTTGCCCACCGAAGCATTCATCGTGAGATCGCCGCTGGAATTGCCCGAGACCTGGACCAGCGCGGCGCCTGGCGTTTCGTTTCCGGTTGAGGAAGCGATATGTCCAGCGATATAGAGCACGGCAGCTCCGGTGAGAGGATAATTCCCGCTGGTGATTGAGGAAGACTGCGCTCGGGCCTCGCCGATCATCAAGCCCAGGTTTCCGCTTTCGTTGTGGGGGTTGGTGTACATGAAAAACGCGTGCCCTAGAGAATCGTTGGTCAAATATCCAACCAGCACCGGATCCAAAGGATTGGTGCCGCCGTTCAGTGTGATGCGACCATAGGTGTCTGTCGGGTTGGTCACAGAACCGTTGATCAAGCTGAATGTGGTTAGTTGTTTGTTATCGACGAGGTCCATTTCGCCGCTGACGGCGCTGCTGACGGTGGAAATCTGGCTGGCCGCTGCCTGCGGGATGCCGGCGGCATCTTCCCCGCGGAGAGTAAAGACATAGGCGCCAGTTGAGCCGCTCAGCGCCGCGGTGTTCTGCTTGTAGCACAGGCCGCTGCCGTGCTTGCCGCTGGGCGAGGCGCCCGCGTCGCTCATGTCGGTCAGAGCGATGGTCGAAAAGTTGCCATTCTGGATCTTGCCTCCGGCCAGCGCGTAGTACTTCGTAGAGCCGTTCTGGGGAGTGATCAGCAGGTAACCGCGATTGTCAGAACCCACCGCGTAGCTGCCGCTCAAAGTGCCATTGGCGGTTGGATTCTTGTAGCCCTTGTCAGGCGAGTTGCTGTCTATTTCGCCTCCGGTAATGCTCCCGCTGCCGTTGGCTTTCACGGAGAAGACCGAGCCGCCCTGGTAGAACGTGTAGGAGCCGACCGTCACGCCGCTGTCGTAATAATCGCTGGCGTAGCAGGCGTATTGGCCGGATAGATAGCCGGTGTTAATGCTGTCGGCCGCCGTTTCGGGCACCACAGGCAGATTAAAGATTGTCAGTCCCCAGTTGGTTGGTGAGGTGGTGTCATTAACGGTGAGCGTAACAGATGTTATAGTCTAATTGAGCCCTTTACTCATTACGAAAACATCCATCCGGCAAAATGAATGTCACTCTCGTATCTTGATCCTTGAATCGTTGATCATCTCCTCAAAATCCGCGCTGTACTTCGCCAGATTGCTATCGCAGTCCTTCTCGCACACCACGTCGTACAAGACAACGAAGGGATCATCCAGGCGCCGGAAGGCCAGTATTTCCTTTCCCGTTCCATTCGGCCGGTCGATCAAAAAAACCGTGAAGGAGGGATCTAGCTTCAGTCCCTTGCAAGGCGTCGCTGTTTCAGTCGCATAGCCTTGTTCCTGCAAGCGTTCAAAATAGAGTCGAATATATTCGTTCAAGTCTCCGGGCTTCTGACCGAGTTCAGCTAGCATCAGGTCGACTGCTACGACGACGCGGACATTGTTCGCGTCATGAAACAACTTCAACAGGGTCGCCGAATACTTCGAAGGTCCTTTCAAGTGGTGCCAGCCCTTGGCAAGCTTGAAGTCGTAATCGAAGCGTTTTTCGTACCTGGCTAGAATTGTCCCCAGATCCGGAACCTCGTTGCCCAATCCACGCGCCTCGGACATGGCGTGAAGATGCCCCTGTTTGTTGAGCAGGCCGTAGACCTGAACGCATTCTGCGCCCACAGCAGCACCATAATCGGCCACAAAAGCTGGTCTATCTGATGTGGCCGGCTCGAAGTCCTGTTTACGCGTTGCGTAACTGCTGGCTCTACCGATCTTGCCAAGCTCCTTACCCGACGCCGCATCGAAGATCTTGAATTCCAGGGCGGAGCCAGCGGAGAGAGTTCCAAGATTTGCCAGGACTGTAGACTCTCCGGCATAGGTTTCTTTGATCCACAAGACGTATGGGTAGCCGTCGGCCTGCGCCTTGCCGAAGTTGATATTCGCTGTTCCAGTCATGTAAGCGGATGGATCGGGCGGTGTAACGATGTCGAAGAAGCGGGTTCTGTCCTTAAAGACCGCGGCGATTCCAGCATCGATCAGTGGCCTGCGATCAAACTCGCCTACGGTATTCTGCAAGAGTTTCGATTCCTTCGTGGATTCATGCTTGGTCTCCGCCATATCGATGGCCATCGTTCCAACGCCGCCAATCGGAACGTCCATGAGCAAGCCACGGATCGCCCTGCCCTTCGTCATGTAATGAACGGTAAGAGGTTTGCTGGCAACGGTCAGCAACAGAAGCCGGATCTTGTTCGCGGAAGGCGCCGGATCGGCTGATTCGCCTTTTTGCGCCGCGGAGATGCCGGTTGCAACAAGAAATGCGGAGAGCAACGCTGTGGTGAAATGTCTTCCAAAGAACATAAATCATCTCCTGCGCTGGATTAATCGCCATTCCCAAGGCCGGTCCAGCATCACCGGCCTGGATGCCTGTTGAGGATTTACTTCGTAAGTTACGCTTAATTCATTGGCATGATCTCTTTCGATTCTCCAAAGGATGCCACTACTGGCCTCTCCCGCTTGTTCTTGAATTGAGCACTGCTCGTCGAAGCGGCGCTCTGCCAAATCGGGGTGAAATTGTAAAGGTTAAAGGACGTAAAGTCGTAATACTCCGTATTGCCGGTAGAAGTATCGAGATCCGCAACAGTCGTGCTGTAACTACTACCCTTCGGCGGAGTAAATGAAAAAACAACGTGCCCATTATCCACGCCCCAATTATTGAGAACACCCCCCGAATCAATTGAGATTTTCCCTAGGGTGCTCGGGTATGTTGCCAGTATTACTGGAGCAGTTTGTGACGCCATGGGAATGCTAAGATCGGTGCTCCAAACTTGCGTTGAACCATCTGTTGTCGATATATACGTGCCATAAAGATATCCATTGTTGATTCTGAACGACAGGTCTGTGAGATCGGTAGCAGTGTAACCGCGAAGTTGCGTGGCAAGTTTGCCTGTAGTTAGATCCCGGGTCCAAACCGTGAGGATTCCGGTTTTGGAATCATAATAAATGGCGTAAAGTGTGCCGTTGTCGGCTGCATCCATGGCTGCGCCGTTATCCGGATCCGTACGCTCCAGGAGAGTGACAGTGCTGCCGCCGGAAGCCGGCTTCATTTTCAATTCTCCTCCGATGTCATAGGCAAGCTTAAAGTCATCCCATTCGATAGGTTGCTGGTAATATAGGTTGCCGTTCACGATGCCAAAATGGTTAGGCTCCCAACCGTTGATGCTGTTAATCCCTCCATCGTTGTCAGAGAGATCAATTTCGTGTGAGGATATGATTGAGGTGCCGGAATAGAACTCTGACTTAATGGTGCAACTCGAAGGCAAAGGCACCGAATAGAGAACCTCGAACGCCTGATGGTCTTGTTCGAAAGTTACCATCAACCAGGATGAGTAACTTTCGCTGGTGAATTCGTCGAGTTCCACCAAATCCTGGGTTGAAGGGATGACCTCGGAGAAATAGTTATCGCTTGACGATACATCGATTGGATCGCCGGAACCATCGTAGACGCCGGTAAAATCCGTCCCTCCGCCGCCAGACGACGTGCCAAATAGGGCCAACTGGCCATCTGAGAGAGCCACAAAACTGGCGTCAACGGATGTGTCCGCGCTCAGGGTAATCGAGCACGTCTTTACGCCGCTGCACGCTCCGCCGCTCCATCCGGTGAAAACGGCGCCAAAAGCTGAATTGTTAGTTACAGAAAGCGAAACACTCCCTGTAAACGAGGCGCTTTGCGTCGTGCAGGTCGTGTCACAGCTAATTCCTGCTGGAGTCGACGTGATCGTGCCGCCGATAGCAGAAGACTTTGTAACAGTTAGTGTATAGCTCGAGGAACTTGAACTGCCGCTGCTACTGGTGCTGCCGCTGCTGCTGTTGCTTCCATTGTTACCGTTCGTGTTACTGCTACCGCTGACTTTGCCCCCGCCGCCGCAAGCAGTTAGGAACAACCCAATCATCACGGCGCCACTTACCAGGAAGTACCGAGCATTCCGTTTCATAACACTCTCCTTCGTAAATTGAATTCGCCTCGTTTCCGGATGGACTCGAAATCAGGCCTTTTGAGCAATCCCAATTCGCCGGTCTTAGATACCTGAATGAAAACCTGAGTGTGACGTTGGGACAATGTGACAGAGAAAGCATGGCCGACACCGGAGAATCTCTCTGGTTTTCGCAAACGATACCTGCAAGTCATTACAGCTACTCATCACCGGCATCCCAGAATGCTGTGACTTGCCGGGCCGCCATTGATGGAGGCCACGATGAGTTGGTAACCAACAAGCAATTCTTCTGCCTCGTTTACCAACAGCGGCAAATCTCCAGAAGTAGCTCAAAAAAGATTCTTGGTACCCAATCGCCCCGCTTGCGCTGTTGCAGATGAGTGACCCACAGACGGAGCCAGGGGCGGCCTATGAAACGTACTTCTTTCGCAACGGGCCTCATATTGCGACCGCGCATAGCGATACTCGACTTTTGCGACCAACAATTCCACGTCAATTGCGGCCGCAGTGTGGCAGTCCGGCTGGCGGATCAACTGAGTACTTCAGACCATTATCGAGTAATTGAGAGAAATGAGTGGCATCGATTACTCGGCGGTAGAGAATTGAGCCAAGAATGTCGCCAACACCCCGCCTGGGCGATCTGGATTGGGAACCTCGTGGGGGCAGATGCTGTGGTGATAGGCAGCGTCCGCGGGATCGTTCACGGCCAGATCGCGCTTGCGGCGACCATGTTCGGCACCAACGGAATCAGGCTGGTCGGGGCTGTTCATTCAACGGTGGAGGGTTTGGCGGAACGTCTGTGCGGGGATTGGGGAGCCACGAATATTCGGGGGTCTGATCGACCGGTTAGCGCTGTGGTGACACGTTCCGAGGGCTCGCTCATGATTTTGGACGCAGGAACTTACTCCGGGTTCAAACCGGGCGATTGTCTGCGAGTGGGCCGCGTTTTGGAAGCAATTGTCGATCCGTATTTTCGGCACTACTCGAAACGAATGGCCTCCTTGATTGCAACTGTCGGGCAAGCTCAAATAATCGAGGTTGGGCATTGTGCAACTTTGGCCCGTTACACAGGAAGCCAGGCCATCGAAGCCGGCGATCTGGTCTTTCGATTGGAAGGTTGAGCTCTCTTGCCAAATTCCACGCTGATATAGTTAGGGGTAAACGGATCAATGGGCCAGAATAAGGATGCGCTTGCAAAATGTTATCCGTTTTTGCCGGCTTTCATGGCGAGAACTATTGACCGCTTCCAAACAAGAACCGGGCTTTGCGGTATACTTCGTTCGTGCGACATCCTCCTTCAAAAGGAGTCGATATTGCCCAGCGTTGGTCCTCCCCGACCGCTGAGGTGAAAGATGAACGGTTTGCATAGTGATAAGAGTGGAGCGGGCATATCTACGGTCCAGATTCTTGGATTGCTCGAGCGGATACGGGCTGGCGATGAGTCGGCAAAGGACGATCTAGTTCAACTGTTGACCCTGGATTTTGAAGCGAGAAGCGCCGGCAAACGCTATTTTCCAATATCTATCCTTCGCGAAGCTTGCCGGCAGTATCTGAAACATTCATCTCTGGGCGATGAGGGAAAGCTAGTCTTCTACAAGTGTTCCTCTGAAGCCATCTTGTCTGCGATGATAGCTAGCTCGATACCGGGCGCTGCGCGCGTTGGAGGAGTGTTGCGCGCCATTGCCCTCAGGTCGAATCGTCGCGATCCGGGAGAGGCTCTTCTCCTGCTTCTACATTACATCTCGGGGCTGAATTGGGGTGAAATAGCTGCATTAACGGCGGCAGGCAAAGAGAACATCGAACCAGAGCGAACTGCTGCCGAGTTGGCAAGTGAGTTGAGCGCGCGCGGGCTCTCGGCCGAGGTATTATCAGAGCAAAATCTGCGTCCGCGTGGTCAGGTTACCTTGCTTCTCGAAAAAGTGCGGGACGGTGAACGTTCCCTGGGGGAAGTGGTGGCCAACGAAGGGGCAAAACTGCGGCGTCAAGCGGAACACTTGATTAGACTCGAAGGCGGTAACATCTCCTTGCAAGCAGGTGATTTAGTGAATGAAATGTTTCTGCGGATGCCAAAGGCTCCCGAAAAGTCACCTGTAAATCATTTGGAGTTTGACACGCTCACAAAGCGCATTATGCGTCACATCTTGATTGACCGTGCACGCAAACCAGTACCAAGCCAGAGCAAGTTTAGCAGCGAGTTGTCAAATGATCTTTCTACTTCTCCGATCGTTGACGAGCGTCTGCTACAGGAAGAAGTGCTGAGCGTGGTTTGCCAGGTGCTAACCGAAATGCGCCAAACTGACCGCGAGACCGCGGGCATGCTGAAGGCGGCGCTGTTCGATGGTGCCGATCAGAAGGAGATAGCCAAGCTTTATGCGGTATCTATCTCCACTGTGAAACGCCGGATTAAAGATGCCAGGGACAAGATACGCGAACGCCTCGGTTTGGAGTGAACCCTATGGAAGTTGATATCGAAAGGCGACGCATAAAGGTCAGGGAGATCGCGGACCAGATATCCCTTCCTCCCGGGCACGAGTCTTTGCGGTCTGCCGGCGAGCGCTGCGGCAACGACAAGGAACTCCTCAACGAGGTAGTGGAGTTTTTTGGGGAGCGTGCCACGCTTAGTTTCGCCGATCCTGGCGGTCCACTTCGAGATCCAATGGCAAACCAGAAGATTGGAGGTTACAAGACGCACTGGAGATTGGGTGGCGGAGGTAATGGTGACGTGTATTTGGCAACTCGCACCAAGGAGCCCCGCCAACAGGTAGCCATGAAATTCTTGCGTTTGCAGGACGGCGAAAGCGAAGAATTCCGTCGCAGGTTCTTGCGAGAGCGCCAAATCATTGCACTCCTGAATCATCCATACATCGTAAAGTTGTTTGACGCGGACCGTACGAGAGATGGAAGGCCTTATTTCGTCATGGAGTACGTAGCCGGCGAGGACCTTTACAAGCACGCCAATTCAAAGCGGCTGACAGTTCTTCAACGTCTCGAACTGTTCTTAAAGGTATGTGATGCGATCCAATACCTACACTCGAATTTAATCGTTCACCGGGATCTTAAGCCTGCGAATGTGCTCGTGGACGAGCAAGGGAACCCAAGGGTGCTCGATTTTGGGATTGCTAAATTGCTTCGGCCCGAACTAATGGACGGCGAACTGATCACCATGACGCAGCGCCATCCGCTTACTGCCCAATACGCCAGCCCCGAGCAGTGGGAAGGAGGCTTGATCACGTCGGCCTCAGACGTTTACTCCTTGGGTGCGATTCTTTTTGAATTGCTCGCCGGCGAACTGCCTGTCCAATGGAATGGCGATCTGTACGCATACAAACAGCGCGTTTGCGAGGGAATTCCACCCCTAAGTAGTACGTCGGTAGCCGAAGGACATGCGACGCTATGTCGCGAGCCGAATGACGCGGCGCTGGCGGCGCACCTTGCAGGCGATCTGGATGCCATCATTTCCAAGGCATTGCGTAAGGATGTCACCGAACGGTACCCGACAGTTGCTGCCTTGGTGGATGACATTCAACGTCACCTGCAGTTCCTTCCCGTGCGAGCATGTGGAGAGGGAGTTTCATATCGTCTCCGACGCTTCCTGAGACGTAACCGAGCATTGGCAGCCTCAATTACTGCCATCATGCTGGCACTTGCGCTGGGGTTGTGGTCAACGCTTATGCAGAGGAACGAAGCCCGCGCGCAGAGAAACGAAGCTGAACGGCAGCGTATTGTTGCCGTCGAGGAAGCCGAACATATCCGCCAATTGGATAAGGAACAGGAGGATTTGTTGGCTCAGCTTAAACAGAATCTGAATAACAAAGAAATGGAAGATCTGCAATTTAGGTCTTCCATTGCGCTCCTTGCGGGCGAGCTTGAGCATTCCCTGCGCGCGAACAACGGCAAGTCGCGTGGACTGGAAATTGACGGCCGGGCCGCAGTCGGTCTCGCCCGCAACTATGACCTGCTGGGACGCTTATTCGCGGCTTCTGGGGATTTGGCAGGCTCCCGAAGATCTTGGCAGCAATGCGTGGCAATCCTAAATGGCGTGGAAGAAGCGGAAAATCTCTCGCCTGTGGCGGCGGCAACACTTAGTCGCTGCGAGGAGGCGTTAAAGAAGGAGTAGCTGGTCTGGAACCCAGCTTTACAGATCCGTGAGAACTGTTCGGAGCTGAATCGACTCGCGCTGAGAATGAATAGAAGAACTGGGGGAGCAAAATGAAATGCTCACCGACAGATTCGCGCACTCGAAAATCCCTGTGGCCTCGACACCCAATCCCATCCCCCTTTGTCTACGAAGCCCTTTGTCTACGAAGAAGGAGAGCTCCGATAGCTCAATGGTTTCAAAGGAATAAAGATAACTACAGGCTTTAAGAGATGACTACAGGCACTAGTAGCTCGACTGCGTGACGGCAGTCACAGATTATTGGGCTCTGGCCTATGATACTTGCGGTCGCAGTCGGCACCAACATGCAGCCGAGGTGTTTCATGTTTGGTCCTCGCTGAAAACATTCCTCACAGGCCCTGCAAAAAACGAGGTAGCTGCTCAAGAAATGCGCCGACGTTCGCGTCCGCAAGGAGGTTGCACCATGATGCGAAGACTCGCGTTTTTTGCGATCGCGTGCTTGGCGCTGGCTCCGCCGCTGTGCACTCAAAGCTCCTCAGGCCCTGTCGGTCAATCACAGGGCAAACCCACGTTTCTGGAACCCGGTAAACGGCTCGAGCGGACCATGCAGGGCGGAGAGACACATACTTACGAAATCCACGCCGAAGCCGGCCAATCCGTCCACGCCGTTGTGGAACAGCTTGGCATCGATGTGGCCTTGACGCTTTACGCTCCAGACGGCAAGCTAATCGGCACGATGGATAGCCCAAACGGTAGGTTCGGCCTCGAACAAATCTCCACGATTGCAGAAGTGCCGGGGGGCTACAGATTGGAGGTCGCTTCCGGCGACAAGAAGGTACCTGCAGGCCGCTACCGTGTGACGGTCGAACCCCTTCGAGTTTCTGGCAATCGGGATCGCGCACGCATCAGTGCGGAGCGAACATTCTTCGAGGCTGTACAACTTCATGGACAAGGAAGCGCGGACTCGTTGAAAACCGCGATTCAAAAGTACTTGGCGAGTCTGCCATTGTGGCGCTCAGCGGGTGATCGCTACGAAGAAGCTTTGACGGAGAATAACATCGGGTTCGTCTATTTTGCTTTAGGGGAGTGGCAGAACGCGCTGGATTACTACAATCAAGCCCTGCCGCTCTGGCGCGCCTTGGGGGACCGTGTGAACGAAGCGACGATGCTGACCGACATCGGCACAGTCTACGACGACCTCGGGGAGAAGCTGAAGGCGTTGGAATACTACAATCAGGCCCTGTCGCCCGAGCGCGTCGCCGGAGACCGCGACGACGAGGCGGCGACGCTGAACAATATCGGATATGTCTATAATGCTTTGGGGCAGAAACAGAAGGCGTTAGAGTACTACAACCAAGCATTACTGATTCGGCGCGAGGTGGGCTCCCGCAAAGGTGAAGCGGTTGAGCTGAACAACATTGGGAATGTCTATGACACTCTGGGTCAGACGCAAGAGGCGTTGGAGTACTACGGCCAGGCATTGTCGATTCGGCGCGAGGTGGGCGACCGCCGGGGCGAGGCGTCTACCTTGATCAACATCGGTCGGGTTTTCGCCGATCTCGGGGAACAGCAGAAAGCGTTGGATAATTACAATCAGGCACTTTCGCTCGAGCGCATCGTGGGCAACCCAAAGAACGAGGCGATAGCGCTGAGCAACATTGGCCGGGTCTACGCCGATCTTCATGAACAGCAGGAGGCGCTCGATTACTACAATCAGGCCCTGGCGCTCTCTCGCTCCGTGGGGGACCGGGGGAGCGAGGCGAAGACGCTGAGCAACATCGGTTTGGTTTACGCCGATCTCGGGGAGCAGCAGAAGTCGCTGAATTACTATAACCAGGCCCTGCCGGTCGCGCATGCAGTGGGCGATCGCGTGGGCGAAGCAAGGATATTGAGTTTTATAGAACTTAGTTTTCAGCGTTCGGACCCGGATCTCGCGATTGCGTTTGGCAAGCAAGCGGTGAATATTCTGCAGAGCATCCGCCAAGATAACAAAGGATTGCAGGAGTCTTTGCGTTCCAGCTACGAGAAGTCCATCGAATCTTACTACCGCACTCTCGCTGGTCTGCTGATTGAGCGAGCCCGGTTCGGCGAGGCAGAGGAAGTGCTCAACCTGCTGAAGGACAAAGAAGCCAGCGATTTCATCCGGCGTGACTCCGTCAGCGATCAACTGCGTTCTGCCACGCTGCTCGAATTGGAGAAAAAGGCCCTCGATCGTTACGACCAGATCGTCGATCAGATTGTGACGTTAGGAAAGCGAAAGTCGGAGTTGATAGCGAAGCGTGATCAGTCGGGGTTGGATGCAGCGGAGTCAGAAGAGTCCGACCGGCTGGATCAAGATCTGGCCACAGCCAACACGGCTCTGCGACGCTTCTTTGAGGAAGAAGAGAAGGCATTTGCAGCGAATTCCGGACTGGTAAAGCGGATCGAGGAGTTCAAAGAAGCACAAGATCTACAGGGTGCGCTGCAGAAGCTGGGACCGGACGTGGTTGCAATCTACACCCTGGTTACTCCGGACAAATACGTAGCGCTCTTGGTGACAAGCAGCGCGCAGAAGGCCTACACCACTTCCATTAGAGGAAGCGATCTCAATAAGAAGATTCTTGATTTTCGTCAACAACTTCAGGACCCCAGTTCCGATCCGTTGCCGCTGGCGCAAGAACTGTATCACATCGTCTTCCCCAAAGGACTGCGCGAGGATCTGAATACGATCCACGTCAAGACTGTCATGTGGTCGATTGACGGCACTTTGCGCTACATTCCGCTTGCTGCTCTTTATGATGGTACGGATTACCTGGTGAAGTCGTTTCGCCAGTCTCTAATCACCCCGGCCAGCATCGCATATCTTACAGAGGAGCCAATTCGCCAGTGGGTAGGAGAGGGATTCGGAGTTTCTGACGGCGATTCTCCACTTCCCAGGGTTCCAGCCGAGTTGCGAGGTATCTTCCGGGAGACTGCTGCAAGCAACGCTCCGATTCCAGGCATGATTCGGCTCAATGCGACTTTCACACGCGAGAATTTTGAGAACGATCTGACTCTGAGGCGAAACCCAGTTGTCCACATTGCCACACATTTCGATTCTCGTCCAGGTGTGGCTGCCAATTCACTGCTGCTCCTGGGCGACGGCAAACTGAGTTTGGCGGAGATCGCTGCCCAGCCGCGGCTGTTCGAGGGGGTCAATTTGCTGACGCTTTCGGCATGCAATACAGCGTTCACAAACCGGAGTGAGGACGGTCGTGAGGTGGATAGCTTTGGCACCATCGCGGAACGGCTGGGAGCACGGGGTGTAATAGCGAGCCTTTGGAGTGTGAACGACGATTCGACAGCCAGCCTCATGCAGACAATGTATCGTCTGCGGCAGGGAAATACCGGCATGACAAAGAGTGAAGCGCTCCGGCAGGCGCAGGTTTTGCTGCTGACGGGCCAGTTGAAATCCGGTTCGGCGCAGGATCCCTCGAATCGCGGCGGGAAACCCAATCGCCCGCAGAGCCTCAGTAAGCAGACGTCGGACTGGTCTCACCCTTATTATTGGGCTCCCTTCATCCTCATTGGAAACTGGAAGTAGATTGGAGCCCACCGGCATTGATAGCACAACTCTCGCTCGCACTTGATGTCAAAAAAGGCAGCGGTGAAGAGCGTAGGGGCGGCATATGTTAACCCGTCGAACGCTGCTTAAGCTTGGGAGTTTGAGCCTATTCAGTCATAACATTCCAGATGTGTGGTCCGCCCCGATTGCGAGGCTGCGTGCCCTTGTGGTGGGAATCGACAAGTATGTGATGGCCGCCTCTTCCCTCATTGAAACTAAAGCGGAGGGAGGCGGCGCGAGTGCGGCAGCAATCCAGCGAAACCGCCGCTTCATCGACCTCGACGGCGCAGTGAACGATGCAACTCTCATCTATCAAATCTTGAAGGATCGCTTTGATTTTCTGCCGGAAGACATCGTTTTCTTGAAGAACCAGGATGCCACGCGCGACGCGATTTTACGTGAGTTCCAAATCCATCTCGTCAATGCTGCATCGCCGAACGACATCAGTTTGTTTTATTTCGCCGGGCATGGGTCACAGGTGCAAAACCTTGCTTCGGATGAGCCGGACCAACTCGATGAAACGATCGTGCCTGCCAACTCGTATGCGGGTGTTCCTGATATTCGAGATAAAGAGATGGCGCGCTTGTACCGTGCGGCGCTTCGCAAGGGCGTACGATTGACAGTCATTCTGGATAGCTGTCATAGCGGAGGCATGGCGCGTGGAGGTTGGAACGTAACCGGCAAGACGCGAAATCTCCTTCCCGGCTCACGCCCCGTCAACGACCCTCCTGATCGGGATCCAGTTACCGGAATGAAGTTACCGGATGCGACTTCAATGGGGATGCTCTTCCTCGCCGCGGCGCGCAAAGATCAACCTGCGGGCGAAACAACTGTGATGGAACGAAGCGCCGATGGAACCGAAAAAGAAGTTGCGCACGGAGCGTTCACGGCAGCTCTGGTCCGAGTTCTCGAATCTTCCATCGCTAATCAGAGTATTGAGCAGATTTGTGATCGCGTGCAGGCCATGCTGGCAAGCGAGGGTAGGATGCAACTCCCGATTTGCGCTGGAAATGAGCGGGATAGTCGAGGATTACTGGGGCAATCGCTTGGTTTGGTGCAATCGATAACGCTTACTGTGGAAAGAGTAACCCATGAAGGCGTTGTGCGACTCTTAGGTGGATCCGCACTCGGCCTCGCCGCCGGATGCATTCTCACTCGGACTAGCGGTCCGCCAGCACGGATCAAGCTGGACCGCGTCGAGTTGGGCATATCCGAAGCTAGATCGCTAAGTGGCCTAACTGTTGGAGCCGTTAGGGTCGGTGACATTTTCAAGTTGGAAACCTGGGTAGCTCCTCCGGCTAGCGCAATCAAGGTCTATCTCCCAGCAGATGGGCCAGACGCCGATGCTGTGGCTGCGGTCGCTGGTGTCGTCAACAGGCTTGCTACGCAAAAGGGAGTTGAGGTGCTTTCCGATCTTCATCCAGGGATCAGCCCGACGCATGTGCTTTATTGGCGCGATGGGTGCTGCCATGTCGAGCGTTATCCCGCTGATGGCAAGATCGTGCGGCTGAGTTCGTTGCCCACAATTGAAGACATAACAAATGCTCTTGGCAATGTTGAGGGTGTACGTCTCTGGCCCATTCTCCCACCCGACAACCGGTTGATAGCTGAAATTCGACTCGGCGCTGGCACAGAGAACCAGGTGGTTCGAGTGGTTGACAATCCCGCAGAGTGCATCTATTTCTTGGCGGGACGTCTGAATCGGGGCACCGTTGAGTACAGTTGGGTGTACAAGGACTTATTCTTGGCGGACCCTAATCAAGCGCGCCTGCCTCTGAAAACAGATTGGAAGACATCCGGCGAGCAAATCACTAATCTGGCTTTGCGTCTGGCAAGAATCTACGCTTGGTTGAATCTCAATAGCCCCGCCGGTGGTGATGCAGTATTTCCCTATCGGCTGGTTTTCGAGAAGGCAGGCAAGCGAGAGCCTGTTGGCGAAGGCCCATTCAAGTTCGGAGAACGATATAAGTTTGTCTTTCAAGCTACGCCGGAGGCTTTGAAGCAGTCGTCGGCGGCGGGAGGCATAGCCAAACGTTACGTCTACGTCTTCTTGATCGATTCTAATGGTGACGCCACATGCTTTTTCCCCAACCCCGCGAATGGTAACGACGGAAATCTGATCCCTCAAGACGATTCGGCAAGCCCGCGTATCGAGGCCACGCTTAGTGAATATGACGTAGAAATCTGCGAGCCAGCTGGAACGGACAACTATTTCTTGGTTGCCAGCGAACAGCCGATCGACCCAGAGATTTTTCAGTGGACAGGAGTTCGCGGGCATGAGGAGCGACGAGGGTCCGAAAATCCTATCGAGTTCTTATTCAGTTCCGTCGGAGAAACCGTTCGCGGCGAACACCCCGGTCACAGCGTGCCGGTAACTTGGCAAATCCAGTCTATTGCCGTCCACTCGATCCCGTAAGGTCTTGGGTGTTGCGCGTCCGGAGGCGGCATTGCTTCAATTAAGACACGCTCCACCAATTACCCGAATTCTCAGCCGCTTACGGAGTGACCGTAATCGTGACGCTTCTCGAGCCGGAGGCGTAGTTGGTTCGGCAAGGCAAACTGCACTAGCGACTCACCAGCCAAGCTGTTTTCAGCCTTTCTGCGCAAGTCCGACGAGAGCACCCTCGGACGGCTTTTGGTCGAGGTGACCATCCTGCAAACGGCACAGTCGCCAAACGAGTACAGCAAGGCGCTCCGCGAGGCCGCCGACTTATACAAGGTTTACGTGGCCGCAATCACCACTAAGGTCAAACAGGAATTAGCCGCAAAGGAAAAGGAGAAAGTTGAGAAGCGCGGCACGAGCAAGGCAGTGAAGAAACTGCCGAGAAAGGCAACGGCCACCTAATTCGTCTCCTGCTTCACTGGCGGGGCCCGCTTAATACCGGCCTCGCCATTTTCTGCGCAATTCTCCGGTATTCGGACCATCTGCCGTTTATGATGAACCGCCAAATGCTGCTTGGCTCGTCTCACAACTTGATGCTGATTTCGTTGGTCCCCGGCTTCAGAACTACGGCTGCATCCACGCGGTCGAAGGACATGTTCACCGTCTGAAGCCGGTCAAACGCTTTATTTACGGCCGCGACAAATTCGATCTGCTTCGACTCCGCGTCGTGATTGCCGAAGGAAAACCCCGTCTTCAAACACACACGGAAATCCCGCAACCACTTCACCAAATGTGACGAAGAACCTATTTTTACTTGCTTACGACATATCTGAGCAGCCGGTGACACGACCGGAACTCCGTCGATTAGCCCCCTGCGGTCGCAATTCTCGTGATTTTGGCAGGCCAATCATCGGAGGAATAGGATGTTGATGTTCGCCCCTTTTCAATCTCTGGCAAGAACGTTGATGCTGAAGAAGCGGGCCGCAGAATGAGAGTTCCTGTTGATCCCGCTTAAGTCACCTGATCGGGACCGCGACTTGATATACTGCCGTGCATCCATGTTTTGCGAGATGGCAGCTCTGTCGCAAGCCTTTCCTGTCCGCATGATCGGGATCATTATTGAAGGGACAATCCAGATGCATCGAAGCCGCCGTTCGATCGTTATAGCATTCGCTTTCGCTGTTGCGTTCACGCTCTTTGGCCAGTCGCCAGCCCATACCCCACCAATGACGCCTGATATTCCGGCAAAATTCACCCCTCCCCGCAATGGCTACGACTTCGAGAAGCGTGAAGTGATGATCCCGATGCGTGATGGCGTCGAGCTCTACACCGTGATAGCTATCCCCAAGAGTGCAAAGCGGGCGCCGATCGTGTTGACGCGCACTCCCTATGACGCAGCTTCGAGAATGAAGGTGGTAGAGTCGCCGCACCTGGCAGCTGAAGTTACCGTGGGCGACGATGTCTGGGTCGAGGCCGGATTTATTCGCGTCTTCCAGGATGTGAGGGGAAAGTATGGTTCGGAGGGCGCGTACGTAATGACACCGCCGCCGACAGGCCCACTGAATCCCTCAGGGCCGAACGACACCACCGATGCGTGGGACACGATTGACTGGCTGGTGAAAAACGTTCCCGAGTCGAATGGCAAAGTGGGCATGATCGGCTCTTCGTACGAGGGGTTCACTGTGGTAATGGCGCTCATCGATCCTCACCCGGCGTTGAAGGTGACCGCACCGGAGAGTCCGATGATCGACGGCTGGATGGGCGACGACTGGTTTCACTACGGCGCATTTCGCCAGGTGAATCTCGACTACTTCACAGAGCAAACCACGGTAAAGAAAGACGGAGAGTCCATTCCGCGCATGAATCATGACGATTACTCGAATTTCCTCGAGATGGGATCTGCGGGTGACTTCGCACGCTACGGCGGACTCGATCAACTGCCTTTCTGGCGCAAGATCGAGGAACACCCGGCTTACGATGCATTCTGGCAGGAGCAGGCGCTGGACAAAATCATGGCAAGGGTCCCGCTTAAGGTTCCCGTACTGTGGGAGCAGGGACTTTGGGATCAGGAGGACATGTGGGGCGCCAACCACTGCTATGCGGCAATGGAGCCGAAGGACGCCCATAACGACATGAACTTCCTGGTCATGGGTCCGTGGTTTCACAGCCAGATCAACCGCCTGGGATGGTCGCTGGGGCCGCTCGAGTGGAATGGCGACACTACCCGCCAGTATCGCCACGACATCCTGCTTTCGTTCTTTACTCAATACTTGGTTGACGGCGCGCCCAAGGCCGACACGCCGCCGGTGCTGGTCTACAACACCGGCGAAAACCATTGGGACCGCTTTAGCCGGTGGCCGATAAGTTGCGAAAGCGGTTGTCCAAGCAACTCCCGGCCACTCTATTTTCGGGCTGGCGGAAAACTGTCTTTTGAGGCACCCGTTGCCGGCAACGACAGCTTCACAGAATATGTCTCCGATCCTGCCAAGCCGGTGCCCTTTTCACCCCGGCCCGTTGTGGCTACCGACAACGACGCCTGGCGAACTTGGCTGGTGCACGATCAGCGATTCGTCGATGGCCGGCCGGATGTAGTCACTTTTGTGAGCGATCCGCTGACAGCTCCGATGCGGCTGAGCGGGCGGCCCGACGTGAATCTCTACGCTTCGACGAGCGGTACCGACAGCGACTGGGTCGTAAAGCTAATCGATGTCTATCCCGGAACCTATCCTTACAACGCCCCGATGGGCGGCTACGAGTTGCCGATTGCGACCGACATCTTTCGCGGGCGCTATCGCACCAGTTTCGAGCATCCTGAGGCTATTACACCGGATCAGCCATTGCTCTATCACTTTGGGTTGCCGATGGTGAATCACGTCTTCAATGAGGGACACCGCATCATGGTGCAAGTGCAGTCGAGCCTGTTTCCCTTGTATGACCGCAATCCACAAAAATTTGTGCCGAATATCTTCGACGCCATGCCGGCGGATTATCAGAAGGCGACCGAGCGTGTTTGGCACACGCAGGGCAATGCCAGTTTCATTCGCCTTCCGATCGTTGCAGCAGACTAGAGCACGGTTTTGGACTGTTGAATGAATGCGCCATTGACTTCGCGTTGCGTTTCTGCCAACATCAGGCGAAATCTCAATTGGTAGGTCCAATCAGAAGAACGGATCCGCTCCTGAGGCGGCGTCCTCTCGATGTTGTTCTCCTCCTTGACCTTAGTTCTGCGGATATGGATGACGCACGTATGCTGCACCGGGTCAACCCGGAAGATCCATCCGCATTTTAGTCTGCATGGGCAGTATCAACGATCAACACGGCGCAAGGGGAGGATGAGCAAAATGCATTTCACCAGACCAAATCTGAATCGTCTCTTGAAGTTGTGTGCCGGATTGCTGGCAGCAGTGGTTTGGACCATTGCAGGTTGTGGATCTGGTGTCTCGTTAAAGACGCCGCTCCCCATTGTCGTGACGGTTCTGCCGGCCACGGCAAGCGTTCAGGCGGGAATTGGCACACAGAGTTTCACTGCAACGCTCACCAACGACTCCCAGAATATGGGCGTAACCTGGAGCCTTTCAGGAGCTGGTTGCAGCGGTATGACGTGCGGGACCCTCTCGAACATTTCGTCTACATCGGTCAAGTATGCGGCGCCCGCAAAAGCGCCTTTGCCGAATGCCGTAACACTCACTGCGACTTCAGTATCCGATAAGACAACTGGGGCGGCTGCGACGGTGACTGTCACCGCTGCCCCAGTGGCTCCGACCGTAACACTTACGGCGAGTGAGACGACGATTGCCTCGGGCAGCAGTTCGACCCTGACGTGGTCGAGCACGAATGCGACCTCCTGCACGGCAGGCGGCGGCTGGACCGGAACAGAGGCTACAAGCGGCACTCAGAGCGTGAGCCCGACCAGCACAACGTCCTACACGTTGACCTGCACGGGAGCAGGCGGAACAACCGCGCCCGCCAGTGCAACTGTGACGATCGCGCCAGCTCCGACAGTAACATTCACAGCGAGTCCGATGACGATTGCCTCGGGCAGCAGTTCGACCCTGACCTGGTCGAGCACGAATGCGATCTCCTGCACCACTGGCGGTGGCTGGACCGGAACAGAAGCCACTAGCGGCACACAGAGCGTGAGCCCGACCAGCACAACGACCTACACGCTGACCTGCACGGGAGCAGGCGGCACGACCGCGCCCGCCAACGTGACCGTAACTGTGTCGCCAGCTCCGACAGTAACATTCACAGCGAGTCCGATGACGATTGCATCGGGCAGCAGTTCGACCCTGACCTGGTCGAGCACGAATGCGACCTCCTGCACGGCAGGCGATGGCTGGACCGGAACAGAAGCCACAAACGGCACTCAGGGCGTGAGCCCGACCAGCACAACAACCTACACGCTGACCTGCACAGGAGCAGGCGGCACAACCTCGCCCGCCAGCGTCATTGTAACTGTGGCGCCGGTTCCGACAGTAACACTCTCGGCGAGTTTGACGACGATTGCCTCGGGCAGCAGTTCGACCCTGACGTGGTCGAGCACGAATGCGACCTCCTGCACGGCAGGCGGCGGCTGGACCGGAACAGAAGCTGCGAGTGGCACGCAGAGCGTGAGCCCTGCCGGCACAACTGCCTACACGCTGACTTGCACGGGGGCAGGCGGAACTTCCTCTCCCGCCAGCGCCACGGTGAATATCAGCGATTTTTCCGTCAAGGTAGAGGGAAACACATTTGTAGATGAGTCTGGCAATGTTATTCAGTTGCGCGGTGTGAACCTGAGCGGGATGGAATATACAGCCATTCAAGGGTGGGATCCACAGGATCCAACGGGCGGAGCATTCGGGCAACCCGATAATCCAGATTGGTCGGCTATTCAGGCCTGGAAAGCGAACATCGTTCGCATACCGCTGAACGAGGACTCCTGGTTAGCCTTGACCTGTACAGACACCGATGGCGTGGTTCATAATGCCGATCCCGGCGCTAACTACAAGCAAACTCTAGCCAGTTTGGTCCAGGAGGCCAACGCAGCGGGGCTTTATGTGATTCTCGACCTGCACTGGGCAGCTCCCGGCAACGTTTGCCCGATGCTACAAACGCAGATGGCCGACGCGGATCATTCGATTGATTTTTGGAGTTCGATTGCCAATACCTACAAAGATAATCCGGCCGTTCTCTTTGAGCTGTTCAACGAGCCATACATGAATTACGACTTCGACGCCACCGATGACAGCGACGCGTCGTGGTCTTACCTGATGCTTGGGACGGGTAACTATCATTTCACCGGCTATAATGCGTCGAGCACTAAAGGCAATGAGCAAAACGTTATGACGCCTTGGAACATTGCAAGCTATCAGACCTTGATCAAAGCGATTCGCACGACGGGCGCAACCAACGTCGTATTGATAGGATCGGACGGTTACACGTCCGACCTCAGCGGCTGGCTTTCGCATGTGCCAACCGATTCCGCGGGGCAGATGGCCGCGACCTGGCATGCGTACCCGACCTGGGGACAGACCTGGGAAAACCCCTGCGCTGGCGGCGACACCTATTGCGCACCGGGTTTCTCGCCGCGAGTTTTCACTTATGTCCAGGGTATTCTGAAGGCGGGTTATCCCGTGTTGACTACCGAAACCGGCGACCAGGACTCGAACGGCACGGTCGGTTCTCCGCTTGTCGTGAACGTGACAACATTTGCAGATGCCCCTGGGACGGCGTCTACGTCAACCGAGCCCAACGTGACCTGGCCGGCAGTTACCGGCCTCCCAGCTATCGGTGTGCTCGGGTGGACCTGGGATGTATGGACCGGTCCAAACGATATTCTGATTCAGGATGTTAGCGGTACGCCAACCGATGGCTTCGGCCAGTTCTTTCAGAGCTGGATGGTCAATCATCCGTAATCGACGCGACACAAGATTGCCAATCATTTGACCCACTGCGCCAGGCTGTCGTGTTGCGGCTAAGCCGTCTGTGTTCAATGAGAACAGGCATCCTAGCGCAAGTCAGCATTTGAAAAGAGATCTGAGTGAAAAGGCAGCACTGCGGGTCGAAGAATTGGTTTCTATTGGCTTACAACCCATCGGTTAAGAGCCAGGAATGACGGAATCGACGCGAACCGAACGAAGGCAGCCTTGGAAAACGCAATTCCCCGATGAGATCCTCTAGTTGTCGTCGAACTCGATCGCTGACTTGAGGGAATTGAAAGCCTACCACTCTCTCCGATCGAATCGCTCGTACCCGACCTCTCACTCGGAAGGGCATTTGGTTGACGCAGAAGATCAATTCCACGACCTCGTTCTCAGCAAGCGTTAGCGGCCTTTCGGACTCCATCAGGCATCCGCCGATACTCAAATTGATGATCGTGGCGGGGAAAGGCTTAACGCAGGCCGGCAGCGTCTGGATGCCGGCAATGCCCGAGCATCGAAGACGGGGTGCGCGGCGAAGTTCCTCGTTTGTTTTTGGCTCATCCTGCGCGTCGGGCACTTGGGGCACGTTCGGCGCATCGCTTGTCTCTTGTTCTTCGCCCGCCTTTAGATCTCCGTCCGCATTCGGTTTCTGGTTCATTAGATCGACCCATTCATGCCGGTGCTCGGTGGCGCCCTGTGTGCAGGCCGGTTAGGTTATCGCTCGCGATGAGCCCCCCTGTGTTTGCAGTTGACGCTGGATAATGCTTCCCGTGTCCGGATTTGACTACATTCATATCGGCATTTGGCCTCCGCTTTTTCTATTCTTCTTCGGCTTGGCGGGACTAAAGCGTTCACGTGGTGAGTGTTATTCGAGATTCCCTTTTCGGCCCGGGGTCCTACGATTCTCACGGTCCTGAGATATAGGTCAACCATTCTGCAAGCTTCAGGTAGACGTCAGCTACACGCCGCAGTCCGGCTGCCAATGGCCACCGCATCCCGCCAGCAAGGATTGAGGAATCCGCTCACCCGCACTCGTGTTACTATTTCGGCAATTGGCCTTGCATGATCCCCAGGCCGGAGGTTGAAGATGAATGGTTACTCCAGACGTGATTTTCTAAAAGCAGGCATCGTTGGCGGTACGCTTGCGAGTGTTGGAGCCCTGTCGCTTGAAGCCATGGGACGGACCGCTACCGACAAGGTTACCCTTGGCAAATCCGGTATCGAGGTGACAAGGCTGGCCTTTGGTACCGGCAGCAACAACGGACACGTGCAGGCTGCATTGGGCCAGCGTGAGTTCTCAAAGCTAATTCACTATGCTTACGATCGTGGCATTCGCTTTTTTGAGACGGCGGAAGCGTACGCAACGCCGGCAATGCTGGGTGAAGCGCTCAAACCTTTTCCGCGTGACAGCTATGTATTGATGAACAAAGTCACGACCGACCCCGGCGTCGATCCGCTTCGACGCTTTGATGAGATGCGCCGTGTTTCAAACACCGAATACTTCGACATTATGCTGTTGCATTGGCAGCACACGGGCGACTGGGTGGCAGAGACCGCGCACTGGCAGCAAGGCATGCTGGAAGCACAGGCGAGAAAGGTGATCCTGTCGCGCGGAGCGTCAGTGCACGGCCTCCCCGCGCTGCGCCAGGTTCCGGGGAACAAGTTCCTGCAAGTCGCGATGATTCGCATGAACCATAACGGCACAGCCATGGACGGGTTGGTGGCAGATGACGGCAACCGCGGCAACGTGGCTGAAGTTGTGGAGCATGTGAAGCAAGTGAAGAAGGAAGGTATGGGTGTAGTGAGCATGAAGCTGTGCGGCGACGGCGCGTTTGTTCGCCACGAAGATCGGGTTGCGGCCATGCGCTTTGCCATGCAGAACGCCGGCGTCGACTGCGTCACTGTGGGATTCAAGAACACCCAGGAAGTGGATGAAGCCATCGACAACCTGAATCTGGCGCTCTCTTAGAACAAAAACAGGGATACAGTTTCCTGATTCGCATCAAGAAAGGCCGTCGCTCCCTGTTGGTCGCATCAAGTTGAGTGAACTGGTTCCGGGATAAGTCTTCCCTATCCGTCTTATCCGGCGGCAGACCGCTATCTTGGCGAGGCACGCCATCGAATGCCTACTCGGCGGAATCGGATGCCAACTCTGCGAGGATCTCGGCGACAGCTACTTTGACGGCCTGGGCTGTCACCTCGGAGAGTTCCATCGAGATGGGTTGTTTCGGGTCGATGGCGATGGCGTAGAGGACGACTTCGGGGCCTCCACCCTGGATATAAAAAACGTCCAGCAGATCTTTGACGCCGATGTCGTGGGCGGTGAGTGTGGGCGGATAATCGCGCGAAAAGCGAGGCGTGGTGCGGGTGACGGTGCCTGGAGGGTTGCCGTCTGCTGCGGCGTCGATGAGGATGATGCGGGCGGCGCTTTGCAGCGGTTCGAGCAGCGTGAAGCCTCCCGTGCCGCCGTCGAGACACTCGACATGGGCCGGCAGCGGGTGCTTTTCCACGGCACGCACGACGTGCACGCCGACGCCTTCATCGCCCATCAGGACGTTGCCCAGTCCCAGCACCAGTGTCTTGTTCTGCCTGATCGTCGTATCGCTACTTGTCACGCTTCTCCCGCTCGAACTTCCAGCCTCCGATGATCGAGGATACCGTACCGCGGCCTTCGATGTAATCGTGATAGAAGGCAAGATAAACGTGAACGATTACAAAGGTGACAAAGAACCACAGGAATGTATGGTGCCAGAAGCGCACGCTGAATTCGCCGCCCATCAGGGGCACGACCCAGAGGAACATCCGCGGCATCCACGAGTTGCTCATGCTGGAATAGAGTGCAAAGCCGGTGATGGTCTGAAAGGCAAATGCCAGGAAGGTGCCGAAATAGATAAAACCAGCGAGCGCATTGTGCCCTGTAGAGATGGGCCCGTGCAGCTGGGTTTCAAGAACGTCGGCTTTAATGACCTCGACAATCTCCTGCCGCTGCGACTTCTTCAGCGGGAAGAATGCGTTCCAGTGGGAGTACTTGTTTCCGACGAAGCCCCAGTAGAGCCGTGCAAGGAAGTTGAAGACGTAAACGAATGCGGCGACGAAGTGAATGAAGCGAACCCAGGCGAACCAATACTGCTGGTAAGCCTCGGCCGCATAAAACGCGCGGATGGGTGCGCCAATCAGGTAGCCGGTGAAGCAGAGGGCCACCAGTGCGATGGCGTTGATCCAGTGGTAGGCGCGCACCGGCAATTCCCACACATAAATGCGCCGATACTCGACCGGATGTTCCACAGGGACCACGCTGTTTGCGCCAAAGTTTGGTGTACTCATGGGCATCACTCGAAGGAGACCTGGGCTATGTGCCGTCCCTGCGGGTCAAACAAATGCACAGCGCAGGCAAGGCATGGGTCAAAGGAATGGATGGTGCGCAAAATCTCAACCGGTTCGCCGATCTTCGCTACAGGCGTGCCGATGAGAGCCTGCTCGAAGGAACTGCGCTGCTGTTTCGCATCGCGCGGAGAGCCGTTCCATGTGGTGGGCACCACGAGCTGATAGTTCGCGATGGCCCCGTCGTGAATCTTGATGTAGTGGGCCAACGCGCCGCGAGGAGCCTCGGTAAGTCCGACTCCCTCGGCATCCTTGGGCCAGCTCTTCGGCTCCCAGAGCTCGCCATTGAAAGTAGAGACTTCGTTGATCTTCACGCGCTCCATCAACTGGCCGAAGTACTCCTTGAGCCAGATCATGGCAAGCGCCGCATCGAGGCCGCGCGCTGCGGTTCGGCCCAGCGTAGAGAAAAGCGCTGTGACAGGAACATTCAGCTTGCCCAGAGTATCTTTCACTAACTCCTGCACATCAGTACGGCCGGAGGCAAAGGCTACGAGCAACCTGGCCAGCGGGCCGACTTCCATCGCCTGTTCTTTCCACCGAGGAGTCTTGAGGAAGGAGTATTTTTCATAGCCTTCGAGGGATTCAAAGGGCGGCTTGGGTCCGGTGTAATTAAGCTTTGTCTCGCCGGCCCAGGGATGGATGCCCGTGGAGTCGCCGCCTTCGTAACTGTACCAGGAGTGCGCGATGTACTCTTTGATTTCCTGGGAGTCGGTTGCATTGACGGGATAAACGTGGCTGAGGTCGCGGCCGAGGACCACGCCGCGAGGATACTTGAATGTCTCGGGCTTGCCATAACCCTGTGTAGGAAACTCGCCGTAACTCAGGTAGTTGGTAAGTCCGCCGCCCCAACTGGCCCAGTCCTTGTAGAAGGATGCAACAGCCAGTAAGTCTGGAATGTAAACCTGGTTGATGAACTCATCGGCCTGGCTGATCAAGCGCGAGACAAGATTGAGCCGCTCGGAGTTGATGGCGGCCACTTCATTCATGTTGATGGAGCAGGGAACTCCGCCTACGAGGTAATTCGGGTGCGGATTCTTGCCGCCGAAGACCGCATGGATCTTGACGATCTCCTTTTGCCAGACCAGCGCATCGAGATAGTGAGCTACTGCGATCAGGTTCACCTCAGGCGGCAACTTATAGGCCGGGTGACCCCAATAGCCGTTGGCGAAGATGCCCAGGCCGCTGGCGGCGAAGGCCTTGATCTTATCCTGCACTTCGGTGAAATAGGCGGGCGTATTCTTGTCCCACTTGGAAAAGGAGCCGGCTAACTCGGCGGCCTTCTTAGGATCGGCCTTGAGTGCGTTGACGATGTCGACCCAATCCAGCGCGTGCAGGTGATAGAAGTGGATTACATGATCCTGCACATACTGCGTCGTCATCATGATGTTGCGGATCAGCTCAGCGGTGGGCGGAACGGTGATTCCCAGCGCGTTTTCCACGGCGCGCACGCTGGTGAGTGCGTGGACTGTGGTGCATACGCCGCAGACGCGCTCGGTGATGGCCCAGGCATCGCGTGGATCGCGGCCTATGAGGATCTTCTCCAGGCCGCGCACCATGGTGCCTGCGCTGAATGCGTCGGTGATGACGCCGTTCTCGACCACCGCTTCAATGCGCAGGTGGCCTTCAATACGAGTGACCGGATCGACGACTACGCGTGTCATAGGCTCTTAAGACTCCTTCTGGTCTTCAGCGTGGACTTCCGCAATCACGCTCCGTTTGCGAACGTTGGTTGCGACGACGTGGGCCGCTACTCCAGCCAATGTGGCGACTGCGACGACTGTGCCCACCGTGTCGGCCGTGCTCTCGACGCCGAAGCCGGGGAATGAGGATAGATGCTGGTAGAAGGGGCCGTTGTCCCAGAAACCGTCTTCGCTGCAGCCGATGCAGCCGTGACCGGACTGAATTGGGTAACTAGTTCCCTCATTCCACTTCACCACCGAACAGGCGTTGTAAGTGACCGGACCACGACAGCCCATCTTATAGAGGCAATAACCCTTGCGCGCATTCTCGTCGTCCCATGACTCGACAAAGAGGCCAGCATCGTAGTTCGGGCGCCGGTAGCAGGTGTCGTGAACGCGGCGGCCATAGAACTCCTTGGGCCGGCCCTGGCTGTCGAGCGCGGGAGGCGTCCCGAGCACAAGCAGGTGAGTCACGACGCCCATCATCACATCGGCGATGGGCGGGCAGCCCGGCACATTGATCACGGGCTTGTCTACGAGTTTATGAATCGGCGTGGCGCCGGTCGGGTTGGGCTTGGCGGCCTGAACGCAGCCATTGGAGGCGCAACTGCCCCACGCCACCACCGCGGCTGCATCCTTGGCGACGGTCTGCAAGATCGACTCGGCTGTTTTGCCGCCGATCATGCAATAAACGCCGTCGTCGCCCGTGGGCACCGCGCCCTCCACCAACACAATGTACTTGCCTTTGTTGTTTGCGATGGTGTCGGTGAGGCACTTCTCCGCCTGGAAGCCGGAGGCCGCCATCAGCGTCTCTGTGTAGTTCAAGCTCAACACGTCCAGCAGCACGTCGAGAACGATCGGGTGCGATGCGCGAATGAACGACTCGCTGCAACAGGTGCACTCCTGGAAGTGCAGCCAGACGACGGCAGGTTTGTCTTTTTTCTCAAATGCCGACACGACCTGGGCGACGCCCGATTGACCGAAGCCCGCCACGGTTGCGGCCGCGGCGCAGAACTGGAGGAAGTCTCGGCGCGTGTAGCCCTTCTGCTGCATCGATTGGTAAATTGATTGACCCATGCCTACCTCGCTCCGTGTGCGCGGGGAACCTTCGGTGGCAAGGGATGGTTATGACGAGGCCGCCGGTGGTTCCCCTACGGATAAATGGACGGTACGCATCCGAAAAGACCGTCGGCTGTGATCCGCATCACACCTAAAGAGCTGAGATTTGCAACGTCTTAGACCTGAATGGGGAAAAAATCAGAGTAGCAATCTCCAAATCCGCCGACAATTCGCGTTGGAGCAGATGCGCATGACAGATTTGTAGACAGAGACCTATTTGATCGCCATTGGCGTTCTTTACGGAAGATGAGGTCGCGCAATTCTCGACTCTCAGATCTCCTTCCCAGGCGGTTGCGATGCCGAGAGGGCCACGTCCAATACAACTTGAATCACGCTTGGCGCCAGCGAACAACAGTCTCCGGATGGACCAGAATCAACGCTTGCTTCCGTCCACTCCAGACTTAGTGCAACAACACCCGGAAAGATCTTTCGGAGGCAACCAGGCGCGGCTGAGGATGTCGATGTTTCAGGGCGGTGAGTTGCTGCCGAAGAGCCAGATTACCCGGCAGAAGGTCGCGGCGAGAGCGAAAGAATCGGGAAGCCAAAGCAGCCGAGACCCTTAACAGGCGCAGCATGAGGCCAGTTTTACACGGTAAGAGACCAGATCGGATAAACCCTTCGTCTGCGTATCTCGACAGTAGATCGCCGTTTTTCCGAGGTACAGGTTGTTAGTGACTCCTCTGCACCAAGACTTCCAAGAGCTTCCGGAGCCTCGATTTTGGAATTCCTGTCTGCCCGGCTGGCAGCAGAGCCAGACCCTCCATTGCCGTCGCCCGGCTCTTCTCCATTTGGTCAGTGGCCCGATAGGCCTGGGCCAACGTCAAAAGGATTGACGGCACTCTTCGATGGCTCTGCGCAACCGCTCGCTCGGAGTAGGAGAGGGCCAATTGCGGATTCCTGAGAATGGGTGGTTCTGCGGTTAGATAGTCTTCGGCCGCCGACTCCAGAATGTCGGGGCTAACTTGATCTTTTGCCGCCAAAGCCTTCAACTCGGCTAGACCCCTCCTTACCAGCTCCGCAGAGGCGGATACACTATGCAGAACGGATCGAGTGGAGCCGAGACGGACCTGTACGTCGGCCCTGATCGGCCTCCACTCATCCTGTGATCCGTTGAGCTTCAGCATGTTTTCCACGACAGCGAGCTCCTCGCTCAAGATCTTCTGCGCGGCCTCAAGGCTCTGCAGCCGGCCGGCGGCTGTGGCACCCAGAGCTGGATCGGCTGCAGTTTCATAATCCAGCGCTTCATCGTCGAGGGATATCTCCAGGTCGGCCAGCGCACGTAAGTCCTTCGGATCGGCGGCCGCCAGCTTCCTGCTCGATTGAACAATCCCGGTCCTGAGCTCGCTGGCCTTCGCGTACTCTCCCAACTGAACCAGGGCATTCGCCTCCTCTTGGAGCAAGTGTTCCCGCAGACGAACGATTCTCAGGTTTCCCTGCTCCGTGCCAGGTAGGTTCGCAAGCCGCTTTTGACCCAACTGGAAATACTCAAGCGCCTGCCCCGGATCGGTCTCCCTGTCGATTGCGCCCATACTCAGCAGGATGACCACGATGCCCCGCTTGGCGCGCTCAAGGTTGGGATCCATCTGCAGTGCCTGGTTCATCAGGTCGAGGTCGCTGCGGTAGGCGGAGAGAGCGCTGGCCGGATCGTTCAGGCTTTCCGAGCCGTTGGTGCCCAACTCATCGCCCAGTGTGCCGTATGCTCTCGCTGCCTCGCAGATCTCCTCGGTCGTAATGCCTGGGATCGCTCTGAGCCGGCCGTAAGTCGCGATAGCTGCCTGCATTGAGGCAACGGACTCCTGAATAGGCGCGCTCCCAAAGAGAACTTGACTCCTGGACGACTGAGCGAAAGCCAAGGCCCGAAGCGCCTCGCGATCTTTGGAACCTGGACCGACCAAGGGCTCGCTCAAGGCGATCGCTTTGTTGATGCTGACGAGCGCGCCGGGGACATCGCCCACATTCTGTTCGTAGGAGTTTCCTTGCAGGTTCGCTAGCCGGGTATATGCGTCGGCCAGATCGAGTTGGGTTTGGCGGTCGCCTTGCGCATCGGCGGCCATGCGATCCAAATGCTCCAGCACGCTGGTCACCAGCAATTTTTGCGCGCCTGTCGAACCGGGAATCTGCTGGATGGCGTCGTCCAACTCGGTGAGCAAGCTGTTGCTCAACTGGCGGAGGTCGGCCGAGCGGGCCACAGCCATGCGCCGCTCCCGATTGGCCACTCTGGCCTGCCACGCGACACCGGCAACGCCCGCAATCAGCGTGATCAGCAACACGGCCGCTCCTCCCAAGGCCCATCGGTGGCGGCGGATGAATTTTGAAGCGCGGTAGCGTGCAGTTCCTCGCCGCGCCGCCACCGGCTGCCCTTCGAGATAGGCGCGAAGATCGTCGGCCAGCCGCTCCGCGGTCAGATAGCGTTCTTGGGGCTCCTTGCGCAGGGCTTTCAGCAGAATCGCTTCTAAATCGGCATCGAGCGGCTTTTCAGGACCGGCTATCGATGAGGGCTTGCGCGGCGCCTCGTCGCAAACCGTCTTCATCATCTGCCCCATGGTCAGATCTTTCAATTCATAGGGCTGCGTTTTGGTCAGCAGGAGATACAGCAGGACGCCCAGAGAGTAAGTGTCCGAGGCCGTGGTGATGGGATTGCCCATTATCTGCTCGGGGCTGGCGTATTGCGGAGTGAAGCTCAAATAGCCTTCGCGAGTGAGCTGGCTATCCTGCTTGTCCAATGACGGAGAAAGCAGCTTGGCCGTTCCAAAATCGAGTAGCCGGGGGGCGCCGTCTGCGGCCACCAGAATGTTGTCCGGCTTCAGGTCGCGATGAACGACGAAGTTCTGGTGGGCAAACTGCACGGCCTCGCATGCGCGCATGAATAGCCTGATTCGCTGGGCCTGAGAGAGATGCCGCTGCTCGCAGAAGCGATGGATGGGAACGCCATCCACGTACTCCATCGCTAGATATAATTCGCCCTCGCCGGTTACGCCTCCGTCCAGCAGGCGGGCGATATACGGGTGATGCAAGCCGGCCAGGATCTGTCTCTCTTGGCGAAACCGCTCCTGGAACAGTTCCGATGCAAGGGGCAGGTCGATAAGTTTGATGGCAACCTGCTGCTCGAATTGCCCGTCTGCACGGTGTGCAAGGTAGACAGCGCCCGTTCCGCCCCGCCCGAGCAGGCGATCAATTTCGTATGGACCAAAGCGCTTGCACTTCAGCCGATCTTGCCGGCTGCGCCGGTGCTCGCACTTGTCAGAGGCCGCGCGCAGTTCTTCAGCCTTACAGCCATTCAGAAGCAGTCGAATTTCTTCAATCATTGCCTGGTCCCCGCCGCATCGGGCCGCGAGCAAATCATCACGCAGTTCCTGGGGAACTTCGAGAGCCTCGGAAAAGACTGCCTCGATCTGGAGAAGATGTTCTGTCGCCTGGACCATCTTGAAAAAGCTCCGTGAGCGGGCTGGTACCTGAAACCTTAGAATGCGGACAGGAACGTCAAAACGAATCACGCTCTCGCTTGATCCGCCGCGGCGCCTGGGCAGATGCGGACGTAGAGCCAACTCTTGATAAACCTCAACTGGCGGTTGACGGTGGCCTTGGATAGCTGCATCAGCGCCGCTGTCTCTTCGGTCGTGCAGCCTAGAAAGTATCGCAGCTCGACCAGTTTGACCATTTCGTCGTTGATTGCATCAAGCTCATTCAGCGCGCGGTCCAAGTCCTACAGCTCGGGGCCATCGACACCGACCCAGGAAAGATCGTCGCTCAGAGGCACACTATAGCTGCCCCTCATTTTCGCCTTGTTTTCACGCGCGTTGTCGATCAGGATCAAGCGCATCATCCGCGCACAAAATGTGTAGAAGTGCTGGCGATCCTGCCAGTCGGCCTTTTTCTGCTTTAGCAGACGCAAATAAAGCTCATGGACAAGGACCGTTGCCTGCAATACATCCGGATCCTGTTCGCGATGCAGATACGCCCCCGCGACTTGCCGCAAATGGGGATAGACAAGCGGTACCAGCATATGAAAAGCCGACGCCTCGCCGTCTTTCCATTTTCTAAGGAGCACTGTGATTTCACCGCTGTCGGGGTTCACGGTCGTCTCCGTCCGCAAGGGCTTGTAACACGCTTTCTATTGATAGGTTTGCCCTTGCATTTTGCCTACTCATCTTGGGCTCCCCGGCGTCTACTTGAGGCCAGTTCGGAGTTCCCGAAAGATTCTTTCGAGCAAGATGAGACGCTTCTCTTGTTTCCCTCGCAGTCTTGCTGAAAAAGAAAAATCGGGTTCTGATGCGAGTTTAACAAACATTGTGTCGGTCCGGCTTCTTTCCGGCAACCGGCATAAGTCCGATACCACGTGGCCGGACGCAGCAACTCCTTCAGCATTTCCAGGAAACACAAGGAGATCTCATTTGCGCTTTCTTCGATTCAGCCCCAGTTTGCCCCTCGTCACGTCCCCAGGCCCGTCGATTGACACAGTTCCCGGTATCGAGCCGGCGATTGCACACGGCGGCAAAACTGACTCCACCGCGAATCTCGCCTCGGTGCTTCGCCGAACCTGCCTCCTGGCGCGTCTGGCCGCAGTTGCGACAGCGCTGATTGCTGTATGCCTGCTGGCTGTTCCGGCCCACGCAGCCACCGGGACCACCTATACGGTGACGACATTGGCCGATGTAATCGATGCAAGCCCGGCGTGTACCACTCAGACCGGCACCACCTGTTCGCTGCGAGATGCCATTACGCTGGCCAACGCTAACAGCGGCTCAACGATTGTGTTCCTCCCAGGCTTGGCCGGAACCCTCTATTTCGCTGAAAGCATTCCCCTACCAACGATCAGCACAAACATGACCATCTTGGGACCGGGCGCCAACCTGCTGACCCTAGATTTCCAGGGCACCTCACATCGCATCCTCCCTGCCGGCAATGTGTCACTCAGTATCTCCGGAATGACCCTCCTTGACGGCGGTCAGGCCATTGAACTTCAGTCGAACGCCGACGCGACGGTTGACCGTTGTGTCATTACACAATTTAACGACAGCGCTTTGGCAGTTTTCGGCGGCAGCCACTTGACGGTGACAAACAGCTTGATCTATGGGAATCCCGCACAGGGAAATGAACTCGGAGCGGGAATTAACAATTACGGCGGAACACTGACCATAGCCAATAGCACGATTACTGGAAACACCGCCGGAGGAAACGGCGGCGGCATCTATAACTCTGGCACGGCAACCATCACGAACAGCACGATTACAGGAAACACCTCAGCCAGCGGCGGTGGTGGCATCTTTAACGCAGGCGGGACCGTCACGATCGTCAATAGCATTGTTTCCGGCAACAATTCAAATGGCGGCGCCAACTCCGACGACTGCGATAGCTGCGGCACGCAGAGCGCCAATAACCTGATCGGCGGCACGTCGGCCGTTGTTAGTCCGCTGGCCTGGAATGGCGGTCCTACGAAGACCATGCTTCCCTACGCCGGCACAGTCATCGGCAAAGGTAGCTATGTGACCGGCGAGCCTGCCACCGATCAGCGCGGCTTTCCACGGCCGACCTCAGGCGCGATTGACCTGGGCGCGGTGCAGAGTCACTACCTTGAGGTGATTACCACCAAGGACACGGACGACGGCTCCTGCACCGCAACCGCCTGCTCATTTCGCGACGCCCTTGAGCAGGCCGCGACCGACGGTGAGGGTGACATCCAATTCAACGCATACGGCACCATCTTCCTGAACCTCGCCAAACCACTGCCGACGATCGCGGAAAACTTGAACATCGCCGGGCCGGGAGCGAGCAAGCTCACCATCGACGGGGGCCAGTCGAGCACTGTCGGAAGCATTTTGACAATCGAAGAAGAAAAACTCGTGGCCATCTCCGGGGTCACCATTGTGCACGGCAACACAGCTGCGACAATCGATGATGCCGGCGGCGCCATCACCAGCTATGGCGAACTGATGGTCAGCAATAGCGTCATCTCCGCAAACGCATCAGCCAGTTTCAGCGGTGGCATCGTGAGCGACGGCGAGTGGTTGCTTGTGGATAGCACGACGATCTCAGGAAATACCGGGGCTTACGGAGGCGCAATCGAAAACAAAGGCGGAAGCATCGTTGTCGTGAACAACAGCACGCTCTCTGGAAATACTGCTAACGGGGGCGGCGGTATCTCGAGTTATGGAGGAGCGGTGCTAGTGAACAACAGTACCATCGCAGGAAACTCAGCTACCGATGATGCCAGTGGCGGCATCTATTATCATTGCCCCACTTCAGGTTCTTCCTGTGAAGGAGTGATCGTCAACAACAGCACAGTCTCCGCAAATACGGGCGGAATTGATAACGCCACAGGCACCGCCGTGACGCTCTACAACAGCATCGTGGCCGGCAACACGACGAGCGACACAGGCAGTTCCGGCGACTGCCCGAACTGCGGCACGCAGAGCAAGTACAACTTCATTGGAGGCAATCCCCAGCTCACTCCTCTGCAATTGACCGGCGCGGGCGCAACGCAAGAGGTCATGGTTCCGATGCCAGGCAGCCCGGTGATGGGCGCAGGAAGTTGGATTATAGCCACTAGCGGGCCAATCATTATGAACGAGGCTCTGTACACCGACGAACGCGGTTTTCCTCGGCCGTCGGCGAATTCTTACATCGACCTCGGCGCAGTCCAGACCAACTATACGGGGGTCATCTTTATCGCTCAGCCGGGCAACGCGATCGTCGGCCAGAACATTGCGCCTGCGCCCGTGGTGGGCGTAACGGAAACCAACCCGGCTAATCAGAATGAAGACGATGTCGCCGGCATTCCGATCACGTTAACCTTCAGCGGCGGATCGAGCGAAGTAGTCGACCCCAGTTCTCTCACTGTAACCTCGGCCTCAGCCACGAATGGTGGAGCTCTCTTTGGTGGAATCGCCATCAACGTGGCCGGAACGGGTTACACCTTTACCGTCGCCTCGCCGGTCTTGGGCTCGACAAAGGTCACCAGCAACACATTTAACGTGCTGGCGCTCGCCGCCACGCCGACCTTCTCGCCTGCTGCCGGCACCTACACATCTGCACAGACGGTAACGATCACCTCGGCGACTCCCTCGGCGTCGATCTACTACACCACCGATGGATCGATGCCAACCACCGGCTCAAGCTTGGTCGACGGCCCCGTCACGGTCTCGTCTACTGAAACCATTCAGGCCTTCGCCGTAGCAACTGGCTTCGCCGACAGCACAGTCGCGTCGGCTGCCTACATCATTCCGCCCACCTTTACTCTCGCGGTTGCTCCCACTGCTCTTACCGTTCCAGGCGGGCAAAGCGGTACGGCTATGGTTTCGGTGACCCCGCAGAACGGATTCTCCTCCGCAGTTTCATTCACTTGTTCTGGACTACCCACGGGCGCGACTTGCACCTTCGTTCCGGCTACGGTCACGCCTTCTGGAATGGCCGCCTCAACAAAGCTAACCGTGACCACCTCAGCGGCGACAGCGGAGCTACATCGCAACTCCAACCCGCTCTTGCCCCAATCGACGCTGGCTGTTGTGCTCTGCTGCTTTCTCGGGTGGAAGAAGCGGCGCAACATTCAACTGCTGCTTCTGCTGGCGGTGAGCGTAATCGGGCTGAGCCTGTTCACCGGCTGCGGCGGCGGGTCAAAATCCACAACGACAACTACGAAGACTACGCCACCCGTCACGTCGACGGTTACCGTGACCGGAACATCCGGATCGGGATCGACCCTCGTGCAAAACACGACAACATTCTCGCTAACCGTAAACTGAGCCCTCCCTATAAAACTTGAGTCGACCGAGGCCTCTCTGCACCAGGAGAGGCCTCGGCGTATGAGAGTAGCTTCCGTTGGGCCGATGAATGTCGATTTGCTCGTCTCGATGCCGTCACCGTGCGCGACCTTCGGGAGATACTGCAGCCCAAGAATGCTCCGGCGAGGGGCACCTGTTTTGGGTCTATCATGTTGTTACGCTTGGAGCTCCCGAAATGATGCAAGGTGTGTTGGCGGCTTTGGTCATCGTTGGCTTGCTCTGGATCATCCCTATTGTGCCGCTCATGGTCCGTCACTGGCTGTGTGCAGTGCGCACGCTGCTTGCTGTTGGTGCGATGGTCGTGTGCATGGCTTCGGCTCTCGGGGAAGACGACGCGGCTCAACCGTTCAAGTCCGCGAAGTACGTCTGGCAAAGCGTGAAGATCGTGGATGGCGGAGTGATGCCGGGCATCTACTTTCACCCCTCGGTCCCGGGACTCATGTATATTCGCGCCAATGTGGGCGGCGCTTATCGCTGGGATGCTGCCAAGGCGATATGGGTTCCATTGCTGGATTGGCTGGGCGGGACGAGATCGGACTGGAACCTCACGGGAGTGGAGAGCATCGCTCTCGATCCGACCGATCCCGGACGGGTGTACATTGCGGCGGGAACCTACACTGCATCGTGGGCGGAGAATGGAGCGATTCTGATCTCCTCGGACCAGGGCACAACGTTCAAGAGAGTTGACTTGCCTTTCAAGCTGGGAGCCAACGATATGTTCGGCCAACAAGGCGGCGAGCGGCTGGCCGTCAATCCATTCCGGCCCAACGAACTCTACCTGTGCACCCACGAGAACGGGCTGTGGCGGAGCGAGGATTACGCGAGGACATGGATCCAGATGGCGGGTTTTCCTATCACCCGCTCGTCCGACACGATGGGCCTGGACTTTGTCCGCTTCGACCCCCGGCACAAAGGTACGGTTTATGTTGCCGCATACACGGGGGGCATTTACCGCTCGACCGATGATGGCCAAAGCTGGCAGGCGATCCCCGGTCAGCCCACAGCGCTTGAGGACGGAGAGACACCAAGGCCGATGCGATCGGCCCTCGGTCCTGACGGCGCACTCTACATCACCTATAGCAATGCGGCAGCGCTCTCGGGCATCAACAGCGGGGCGGTGTACAAGCTGGAAACGAACAATGGGACATGGACGAACATCACACCGCCGGAACCCAAGGGAAAGCTCTGGTATGGATATGTAGCGGTTGGAGTCGACGCCCAGCGCAATGGAACTGTGATGGTCGGTACGTGGAATCGGTGGGTTCCAGGCGACGATATATTTCGCACCACAGACGGAGGCAAGACCTGGTCCAGCTTGAGAGAATACTCAGCATTTGACACTTCGCTGTCCCCATTTCTGCACCAACAGTCGGTCTTCGGAGTCTGGAACTCATCGCTCGAGATCGATCCATCAGATTCCGGCCACGTTCTCTACCAGGGCGGCAACACAGTATGGACGAGCCGCGACGCGACCAACGTTGACTCGCATCGCATGGTCCACTGGACTGTGGGAGCCACTGGGATCGAGGAGACGGTGATTCACGCTGTGGTGAGCCCACCGACGGGGGCGCACCTGTTGAGCGCCATGGCGGACGAAGGCGGCTTTCGGCACGATGACCTGCGGGTTTCGCCGGAGACGTTCATGAACCCGGTGATGATCGAAGTGGCAGGGCTGGATTACGCTGAAGCGAATCCGGCCATCGTGGCGCGAGTGGGACTGTTGGATTATCGCGGAACTGTGGCGGGCGCTTATTCGCAAGACGGCGGCAGCACCTGGAAGCCGTTCGTCGGCATTCCTGCCGGTGCCGGACCGGGACCGACCTTTAACGGCTATGTTTCAACGGTCGCGGTGGCGGCTGATGGCTCCAGAATCATTTGGGCGCCGGGTGCGGGCGTGCCGAATTACTCAAGCGATTACGGAAGAACATGGACCCTGTGTTCCGGAGCTCCGGCGGGGCTGCGCGTTGTGGCGGATCGCGTGAATCCCAAGAGGTTTTACGGATACGACGCCGCCACCGGAACGTTTTACGCGAGCAGCGACGGCGGAGCGACGTTTGTCGCACGCGCTGCGCGCCTGCCTAAAGACCAGGCCAACCCAGGCTGGACGGCGGAAGCCAAACCCAAGGCAGTGCGGGGACATGAGGGCGATCTCTGGCTACCACTGGCGAGCGGCTTGTTTCATTCGACGGACTCGGGCGCCAGCTTTACAAGGCTCGAATCAATCGACAGCGCTCCGCTGGTGGGTTTCGGAATGGCAGTTGAAGGAAGTTCCTATCCAACCGTGTACGCCGCCGGAACGGTGAAAGGCGTTTACGGAATCTTCCGCTCGGACGACGCGGGGAGTTCGTGGGCACGCATCAATGACGAAGCCCATCAGTTCGGAGAGCTTGGCGACCTCACCGGGGATCCAAGAATCTACGGCCGGGTCTATGTTGGCACCGAGGGGCGCGGAATTGTGTACGGCGATGTTTCACACCGCTCGCGCGGCAGCGGGAAATAGACATTCAAACAGAAGATGGAGTTTATGAACCGGCCAGACTGCAACGGCACAAGGGTCAGGCCAGACATATCACACTCCATACAAACCAGTGATCGAGCCATTTGATGACGTTGTTTGCCGCTCCCTGCTTGTCCAATCGACTTGAGGGTCGAGGGTTCGGGGTGCAGCTTCCTGGTTTTGCTATCGGTCGCTTCTATGATCCCGCAATTGAGAGAGAGCGATGCGGTCATAGAACAATTGCGCAGTCTCTGGCCGGGATGAGGAAAGCTTCGATGGGGTTTGGGGTTGGACGCCCAAGCAGGAATCCCTGAACTTCTTCGGCCCCAAACGAGCGGATGAGTTCCAACTGCTCGGACGTCTCGACACCTTCGACGATCACCCGCATCCCGATGTTGTGGGCCAGGGCGATGAGCGTGTGGATCATCGATTCGGCCTCGGGTTGTCCGTCCAAATTCATCACAAAAGTTCTGTCGATCTTGAGTGCGTCGAAGCGCAGCGATGGCAGGTAGCTCAAGTTGGAGTATCCGGTGCCGAAATCGTCGATCACCAGGCTGATGCCCAGTTCGCGAAGTCGTTTCATGATCTCCACTGTGTCGTGCGCTCCCGAGAGCATAACCGACTCGGTAAGTTCGATTTGCAGAAGGTCGTGCCGAAGCCCTGTTTCGCGAAGGATGGCACTTACCTCTTCTACAAATCCCTTACGGCGGAACTGAATGCTGGACACGTTGACGGCAACCTGGATTGGGTAGGGCAGTATGTTCTGCCACCGGATGGCCTCGGCACAGGCCTGCTGCATAATAAAGGCGCCCAATGGCGCAATCAGTCCGCTTTCTTCGGCGATGGTGATGAATTTGGTGGGAGGGATCTTACCTAGAGTGGGGTGGGTCCAGCGGGCCAGAGCCTCGAAGCGGATCAGGCGGTTATCAGCCAAGTCGAACTCGGGCTGATAGTGAACGAAGATCTCGCGCCGCGCAATGGCCCCTCTCAGCAGGTTCTCAAGACCCAGCCGGTCATGGACCACGGAGCCGATTTCGGGGGTAAAACTCGTGACGCGATTTTTGCCTTCGCGCTTGGCGGCGTACATGGCGGTGTCGGCTTGCCGCATCATCTCCTCGGCTTCGGCCGCGCTGTCGGGAAAGATGCTCATGCCAATGCTGGCGCCGATGTTGATCTCATGTCCTTGTATCCAGAACCGATCGGAGATCGCGTCCAGCAAACCTTCGGCCACCAGCAAGGCGTCCTCCCTGGCAGGGCCTCCTTCGAGAATCACCATGAACTCATCTCCGCCCAGGCGAGCCAGAATGTCACTCGCGCGGACCGACGTGCGGAGACGAATGGCCACCTGCACCAGGAGCGCATCGCCGGCGGAATGGCCGAGACTGTCGTTGACCATTTTGAATCCATCCAGGTCGATATAGAGGAGGGCAAGAGTGGTGGACTCCCTTTTGGCCTGTGCCAGCCGGGAAACCAGTTGTTCCGACAGGAGTCTGCGATTGGGCAGGCCGGTGAGGGGATCGTGGAGCGACTCAACCACCGCCGCATCCTTTGCACTTTGCAATTCGGCCTGATTCTGCCTCAACTGGGTGATGTCGATAGCGGTGGTTTCAAACACCATGCCATCCGCAGTGTGGACCGGGGTGATATTCATGAGCAGGCCCACAGTGGTGCCATCGTCCCTGCGCAGGCTTGTTTCGCGATTGCTTAAAGCGTCGAGTTCGAGAGCGCCGAGCAGTTGCTCGCGCTGCGCGGGGTCGACCTCGAAATCCCAATACGAGCGGCCGATCAACTGGTCACGAGATTCGAGCCCGAGCAGATTCACAAACGCCATATTGAAGTCGACGATGGTGCCGTCGGACCGCCAGCGAAAAACGGCTGCAAGATTGCGCTCGACCAGACGCTGGTACTTTTTTTCCAACTGAAGTTCGCTTTCAAGCCGTTCGCGAATGATCTCGGTCTGTTTGTGGACGGTTCGCCTCAGCAATGTGACCCAGAAGAGCGCAGCGCCGACACAACCGCCCATGACGCTCAATACGCTCAGCACGTGCCGAACGGTGAACCATCCATTGCCTTCCACCTGGGCCATATCGGACGGCGACTCGATCAGAATCAAAAGGTGCCCAGGCCGTTCAGGGGTTGCGCCCTGGAGCACCGCGACGCCGGTCAATTCAAGAGCGGAGTTGGGTAAGAGGGACACGATCTCGCGGGTGGCGTCGTTGTGCATCAGTTCCGCGGTAAAGCGCACATCTCCATCCTCGAACTGGTAGTCGTACCCTTCCTGGTTGGCGCTTTGGCTGAGCAGGCGCGCTCTGAGACGTACCCGCATCCCATTCATCTCCGGTTTAACCGCCTGCTCGGCGGTTAGATCGAGTGGTACGACGGCATCCTTATTGGCCTGAACCGCCGACATGCGCACGTTGGAATCCGATAGCGTTAAGGGATACAACTCTCCATTGCTTGGGAACCCAACCACATCGACCGTACTCCACGGATGGACGACAACGGTCTTGGCGGTCTCAACACTCATCGCACCAGAGCGGTCCTGGACCATGAATCGTCCCGGAGACTCCCAGGTCACAGTGCCGCGGATATGAATCTGGCGCATGAAAGGCAGGCTGGCCTCTGAGGCGCGCAGGTCGCCAATGGGAATAATCGCGGCGGAGAAAGGATCCTTCAAGGCGGGTACTTCAACCACGATATCCTGCAGCGAATTGACAAAAACCTGGGCCCCCGCGCGCTTGTTTTGAGCGTCGAGGTGAACGCCGGCGACGCCTCTCACACGCACCTTGGCGCCGATAAGGCTTTGCGCCGCCGGGCTGTCCGGGGAGGGCACGATCACCCAAGCCAGCGTCTTTCCGTCGAACATACGGAAACAGACGCGGGTCCAAGTCTGGTCGCACGGGTGCAATACGCCTTCGGTAACCACCCAACTGCTGTCTGCCACTCCGGCGTCGAGCTCGGCTACGCTTTTTCGATCCGGAATGGGGGGCGTACCAGATCCGAGAACAAGAACCTTCGCCTGCGCCACGATCGGGTTGGTATCACCCGGCCCCGTGATGCCGTTCACGCGGACGTGCGTGCCCAAAGGATACACAGTGGTTGTGCCGTGAACGTTGATGTAGATGGAGCCGGTTTGATCGTGAACGAACAATAGGCCCCATTCCGGATCGGAATAAGTCACCAGGCCATCGAGGACCACGGGAAACTTTTTGGCGGCTTCGGCGTTGCTCAGGTTGTGGACTTGTTCGACGGAAATCAGTGTGTGCGGGAGCGGGGATGGACCGGCCGCCGGCTCCGCAGGCTTTTCCACTTCGAAATCTCTAAGGCTGTTGATAAACAGTTGCGCACACACGCGTCTGTTTTGAGCGTCGAAGTGGGAGCCGCTGACACCTGTAACCCTTACTTTGGCGCCAAGAAGGCGTTTTGCCGCCTCGCTGTCTGTCTCGGGCGCCACCACCCACGCTTCGTTTTGCCCTTCGAATATGCGGAAGCATACGCGGTTCCAGTTCGCGTCACAGGATTGCAGCACGCCTTCAGTGGCCACGTAGACGGAATCCGACTTACCAGCGTCGAGATCGGCCACGCTTCGACGTTCTGCTTTGGGCGGCAGTCCGCGGCTCAGAACCTGAATCTTCGGTTGAACCAGGATCGGCGAGTTTGCCCCCGCACCGGTTACGCCGTTTAGCTGTACGCGAGCGCCGGCCGGATATGCGGTTTTTGTTCCGTGAACGTCGATGAAGATCGCTCCGGTTTGATCCTGGAGAAACAAAAGGCCCCACTCCGGATCGGAGTATGTCACCACGGCGCGCAGTTCAACCGGGATTCGGTTGCCGGCCTGGGCGTTGTTCAATCTTTGGAAGTCGATTACCGTCCGCAATGACTCCTGGTGCCCGGAACGATCTAGTCCCTGAGAAAAGGAGAGAAGAGGAGAGAAGAGAAGAACCAGGACGCAGCGCGGCGTCAATGAGCGCAAAGCTCTCATATCGTTGGCTGGACTGATTGTCTTCATCCGCATGTCCGCAACCTGCTTTCCGCATCGAAGACGGGCGCTGCCCCAGCGTATTCAGATCCTCGTGGCAGGGCTACCCCAGTATATCGGCACTGTTCTTCACGTTCGTATTTGAACCCGTTTTGCCGTTCCTTCGGTTTTGATGAGCAGGAGCACCTTCTTCTGGTTCGTGCAGAATCTTCTGACGTCTGCTTCGAACGTCGCGCAGTCGGCAATGCAGTCCAGAATCTCTCTTGGCCGCATACCGCTGCAATCCAAGAGCTTGACTTCCGTGGCTGCTGGCTCTCCGGTCGAATGAGATGTCGGAAAAGTTGATTCGATACTGAAGTATCGGCAAGTCCAGCCCCGGAGTTCAGGCCCAAAGCCCACAAGAAGGGATTTCAGCATGACTTGTAGCAAATGGGGACAGTGTCCGCGTCCTTTCCGACAGTTAACCAAGACGCGATGGGTCGATGAAAAACAGCGAAAGCTCAGAGTAGCAACTCCAACCGATACTGTGCCGACCTATGATGAGAGTTATGGTCGTGAGCATACAAGTTACTCGCCCACGTTTTGCATGCATGGCTGGACGCGTCGTTGCAATGTTTGTTAGCGCTGATTCGGCAAAGGCTGCCATGCCAGGCTCTGGCGCGAAAACTACCGGTTGACGTCTCATGGCGGGGCCGTTTACTGAAGGATATGGAACGTAAATTGATTGCCAGGAAAGGGAACAGTATTCCTTTCCTCGTCAGCGACTCTGGATGCGGTGATCGGTTAAACCAGCCGGCATAACTCTATAACTTCTCTTTGTGACGGACTTATCATGCTAGCACTCCTGGCCTCCACCCGCCGCTCCATCCGCGCTCTCAGTCGATCATCTCTCAAGTTTTCCTCGACTTACCCATTCATTGCGGACGAATCAACAGTCCCAGAACCATGGTTGCGGGCGTTGCCATCGCGTTCGGTAACATACGGGTCAAGGTTCTGAATCGGATGTGGTCCTCCGGCTCCAGCACGCGCATCAAATAGAAGAGCCCGAAGAGAACGATAAGTGAAGCGCTTCCACCCGCCAGAATTCCCCACAGAGGAGCCAACCGCACAGCAACGTAATGCGCGGTCAGCGACGCTAGCGCGCTGATGAAAATGATCTTTGAGACTTGAATCCAGGGAAGCTTCACCTTATAGAGATGGATGCTGATGGCCCACATCATTCCAACGGCCATCAACTGCGCAGCACCGTTGCCGATGCATGCGCCCACCGCGCCATGTGCCGGAATCAGACTCCAAGCGACGCCGATATCGACGACGCCGGCGCAAATAGTCGCCATGATGATATAGCGTTGCTTTTCCATGCTCTCAAGCAGGTTCTGTGCCGGGGCGACAAATGCTTTGAACATGCACAGCAGAGGAGCCAGCGCCACAACCATCGCGGCGCCCTCGAACTTGCGACCGTAGAAAAGCATCAAAGCCGGAACTGCGAGCGATGCTGCGATGAAATGGAGCGGGATTGACATGATGGCTATATAGCGAAAGGTGCCCGCCGCAAGATTGGGCAACTTTGACCTATCTCGACCGTATTGAGCAAAGATCGTGGCGCCGGCAGCCGTCCCGAAGATGGTTGCGAGCAGCAACAATTGTTCAGCCATCGTGAATGCCACTGAGTAGTACGACACCTGTTTGACATCGGGGCAGAGTTTCATCAGAAGGATGATCTCTGAGCGGCCCCAGACGATCTGCGCCACAAACATACTGCCAACGGCCTGCAGTGCAAACGGCGTCATGCGTGCGCGCAACCCCGGCGGGGGAACATGGGTTACCTCCCAGGCCAGCACGCGTTTCACGGTGGGAAAGAAGCGCACCAGAAAATCGATGGAGCGCATGAAGAGCAGCGACATGCCGACGCCGACAACGCCCCAATGAAACATCACTGTTGCGGCAATTGCTATGAAATAAGTCAAGGCTCCGGCAATGGATGCCGAGAGGTTTTTCGACAAATCTTCGGCGGCGGTGTTGGCCTGCGCCGAAATAGAATTGATCATCGACGGCCAGATACTCAGTGCCAGCAGAGCTGTGGCTAACCTGTAATCCCCCCGTGCGTCGCCCAACACCCAGTAGAGAAAGCAGAAGGTGGCCGCAGCCGCCAACCCCGTCTGCAGCAGCAAGGTGCGAAAATAGATGTAGCGCGCAGTGCCGCGGTCGCCCATTCCGATAAACTCGGCCATGTATTTCCGAGTGGTTGCGGGAATACCCATTCCACCGAGGCTGCTGACCAAGTTGGCGATGTAAGAGACAGAAATAAGATAGCTGTTCTTCTCAGGTCCTAAATAGCGGTTAATTGCAATCGAGGTGGTAAACGCAACAACGGCGTTGATTACGTTTTCCAAGCTGAACCAGCCGGTGTTGCGCGCGATGGTCTTGGTGTTTGTCATGGCGATCATCGCTCAGATTGATAAGACATGAATAGACCCTTGTCGTGGCCGGTTGATCTGCGCAAGCTGTCAGCACGGTGCTCGGTCAAGCGGCAGCACAACGTGTAGTGCCGTCCCAGGCATAGACTGCGATTCCGACTAGCCTATTCCTTGCAGCGCGGCCCGGGCGTCCTTTGCGGCCGGCGAACCCGGCGCCAATGAAATGGCCTTCTTGAGATGATTCGCGGCATTGGTCTTATCCTGCAGCTTGCTGTATACCATCCCCAGGTGATACTGCATTGACGCGCTGTTCGGATCGATCTTGATTGCATCCTCCAGTAGATCGCGGGCGAATCCGTAGGTTCCCTTGTGATAGTAGGCCCATGCCAGCGTGTCGGCCGTGTTGGGCGCATTCGGCAACACCCGGCGCGCGGTCTGCGCCAGCGTCAAGGCGACATCTACGTTTTCGCCATTTTGAAGCATGAGGTAAGCAAGGTTGTTGGATGCGACAGGCTGCTCGGGCTGAATTTGAAGAGCCTTCCTGTAGAGGTCCTCAGCCTTCCGCGTGTCGCCGCTCGATTCCTCCAGGGTTCCGAGAACGGCTAGCCCGCCTGCATTGCCGGGATGAGTTTTGGTCCATTGCTCCCAAGCGCCAATTGCCTTTGCTGCTTGTCCATTCTTGGTCTGGAGTTCAGAGTAGATAGTGATTGCCTCGCTGTCATCTGGATTCAGATCCATGGCTTTCTGGGCCGTGACGGCTGCCTGGTCGTAGTTCTTGTTTTGAATCTGAAACTGGGCAAGCAGGTCGTAGAATCCGCTGTTATTCGGGCTCTTCGCGATTTGCGCATTCAGTCGAGCCAAAGCCTGCGCAGGCTGCTTTCTATTGAGGTCGTACGCCACCAGTCCGCGTAAGGCAGGAATGGAATTGGGGTCATTTTGGAGAGCCTGCTCAAGCAGCGCCGCTCCCTCTGGATAGCGCTTTTGCTTGAAGCGCAGTTCGCCGAGCATCAGATAGGCCTGTGGACTTTTCGGAGCATCGCTCATTGCAGTCTTGAGGTCGGCCTCGGCCTGGTCCGGCGAGTTACGTGCCAGCTCCACCGTAGCTCGCCAAACGTAGCCGCCAGGGAAGTGAGGGGCTGTGGCAATGGTCTTCTCGGCCACCTCGGATAGCATACTGATGTCGCCGCGCTGACCCGCGATGTGCGCGAGTTCTTCTTGTGCTTCCAGATTGGGCGGATTCAGTAGCGCTGCCTGACGAAAGCTCTTTTCCCCCAAGCCGCTATCGCCCTTGGCCATTGCTGCCCTGCCCAGCCAGAACTGAATGAAAGCGTCTTTGGGGGCATCATTGGCAGCGGTCTGCAAGGCATTGATTGCTTCATTCAACTTGCCATTATTGAACAATACAATTCCGTTCAGCACTGCGACCTGGGGATCCTTGCCGTTATTCTTCATCAGCCCGGTAACCACGGTCTGGGCAGTTGCAAAGTCCTTGAGCTCGAGAAGAACCTTGACGTATCCTTCCTGCACAGACAGGTTCTTTGGGTACTTTTGGGCTAGGCTCACGTACTCCGCCTTGGCCTTGTCGATCTGTCCGGACTCGACATAATAGGTGGCCAGCAACCGTACTCCCTGCGGATTGTCGGCGAGATCGCTGGAGGCCTGACGAAGCACTTGCTCGGCCCTGGCGCGATCGCCCTGCTTTAATACAACCCGCGCGAGGATCTCCCGCGCGCTCAGGTTCTTTGGATCGGCGGCGACAGCGCTCCAGCAGGCCTGCTCGGCCTCCTGATAACGATTGTTCTTGAAATAAAAGGCGGCGAGCAGCAGTCTCGCGCTCGCAGACTTGGAGTCGAGCGCGACCGACTTCTTCAATTCGCCTTCAACGGAAGATGCCTGAGTTGGATCACCCGCTTGGAGCAGCGCGAAAGTTTCGTGAAGCTTTGAATCGTTTGGAGAGAGGTCCAGCGCACGATGGATCTCAGTCAGAGCCAGATCCTTCTCTCCCCGCCGGGCGGCGATACGGGAAAGCAGCGAGTGCACATCGGCGCTGTTTGGCTGAACTGCCATGACCGCGGCGGCCTGAGCTTGCGCGTCGTCGATCTTGCCTCCGGCAAGCAACATGTTTCCGAGATCGATTCGCGCCTTGAGGTTCGTCGGCTGCAGATCCACCGTCCGCCGGAGATCACTGAAAGCGCCGTTCATTGCGCCCATATGGAGGTAGGCCTGAGAACGCGCGTAATATGCGTCGCCAAAATTCTTGTCGATCTTCAAGGCGTTGGAGAATTGAATCGCGGCCTCCCTGTCCTTGCCCTGAGCGCTATACTTTTGTCCACTTTCTAGATATTTATGCTTGCGCACATTTGGATCGCGGAAGCACCCGGACAACAGTGCAAGCGATACAAAGAGCACAATCACCCCAAGAGCCGCGCGACGATTGCGCAGTCCCCACACGCTATTCACTCCAGATTGCAATGCTTTGAATCTGCTTTCCACTATTCTTCCATCCTTTCAGGCTGTCTCTCGAACGGCTACAACCCGAAACAATTGGCTGAGCCACATTGCCATTCCCCGTTCCTGCACGCCTAATCGGGAACAAATCTCGGCAGCATGGGAGCAAGCTGCTCTGTGAATGCCTCGGCGCGGGCTCTTGCCGCTGGCATGCCTTCGCTGGAAACGATCGGCGTGATGATTCGCACCAACGCACCATCCGTGCGATTCATCCGTATTGCATCGGCGACCATTTGAATCTTGGCCATGTACTCGTTGGCCACGCTGCGCCCGTGCGCCTGGTACCAGTAGATGACAAATTGCTTTGCTTCACCGTTTTCAATAATGTACTCGCCTACCCGGTGCGGCTTGCCGCTGGCATCGGTTAAATCGACTGTATTCGAGGACACGAAGACCCAGCCGGCCCCCGGAAGGCAGTGCTTTGGAGAATGGATGGTCTGGCCGGTTCTCTGGGTGGGGAAGTAAGCGATGAAGAGACCGACTGGCAATGGTTGTGCGTTCTGAGTGTAGACGCGCGAAAGAAAGTCCCCGGCCCCAAGAACATCGCGCGTCTCCTGGTCGATTTGCCGATCGCTTCCAGTCCATCCTCCAATCATGCCGGGGAGTTGCGACAGAGGCTCGCTGGGGGGATTGCGGTCTGCATCGGGTCGCGTATGCAGCAGCAGCACTGTCCCCGCCAGCAGCAGGGCCGCAGTCCAGAATCGAAGGCTCTTCATGTCTGCCGCCTTTTGACCGGGAATAGAAGCATGGCGCGATGGAAGAGATAAAGGCACGCAAGCGAAACCAGGAAGATGACCCATCCGGAAAACTCGTGAAAGAATCCCAGAGCCTTCTCCGGGTCCCAATATTGGACACACAATCCCGTGCCGAGAATGCGCAGCGCGTTCGCTGCAATCGCGATAGGAATGCTGGCCAGGAGCAGTGCTACCCTCCGCCAGTTGGACTTCTCCATGAAATATCCATAAAAGACCGCCAGTGTGAATAGGCTCATCAGCGAGCGGATGCCGCTACAAGCCTCCGCCACCTCAAGCTTCATCACGGGAAGGTCGATGACGTTGCCCTCCCGCAAGACCGGAACGCCGAACAATGGAAGCAGGTCGCTGGCCAGAGTTGAAGCCAGCAGTTGCAGCGGAAAGGTGATCTGATTGAAGACGATTTCCGGAATCGGAATGGCCAGCAAAAGAACCAGCAGGGCGAAGCGCAACTCCTTCAAGAGCTGGGCACCGCCAAAACAAAGCACCAGGCCGGCCAGCAGGATGATCAACGAAACCCGCGAAAGGAAAAGCTCGGATCCGTAGACGCCCAGGAGCAGAACGGCAATTCCCAGTGCCATTACGGCAATTCCGCTCCATGCAGGGGCGATCTTCGTGCCACGAAGGACGCTTCTCTTCTCCCAAACCAGATAGGCCGCGAAGACAGGCACCAGGAAGCCGTGCGAGAAATCGGGGATCTGCCACCAGTCGGTCGCCAGCTTCCCGAGTACCTGATAATAGACAGCCGCCACCAGGAGAAAGATCGTCACCGATCCCAATGCCAATTGACCGTTGCGGGAGTGCCAGAGGCTTTGAAGCGCCGCTGGAGCCGAAAGGTTTTCAGCCAGTTTTCCGGGGATGGATTCTTCGCGCATATCGACCCGTACCACTCTACACTAGCAATCGGGGTGCCGAAAGTGAAGCGCTTCGATCTCCTCCAATTGCTCAAGAGCCCTCCGTGCACTAGGAAGCGGTCTTCCGCATCGGTGGAAAATGCTTTCCACTTTTGAGAAATCTCGGTGGTACAATTCTTCCTACCGGCAGGGAACTATTCTACCCTAATCATAGACGTGCTCAGAGGAAGTGCGGCCCAATGCACATCTACCCCATAAAGAGCCTTTTCTTGAACAATCCACGGCTTTGGAAGCTGCATTGCTAAAGAAGGGGTGGACCAAGGTCTCAAGATGGCGAGCATAGCAACCATTCAAAATGCGAAACGGCAGGCCAGATCGACCCTTCCGATTGAGGCGCGAATCCAACGCGCGATTGCCCGGATCGCAGAGAGCGAATGCCCGGTACTGATCCTGGGCGAGCACAACGTCGGGAAGCGAACCATCGCCGCGCAGATCCATGCGCATTCGAATCCCTCCCGCGGCCCGTTCAAAGAGATCCGCTGCGCTGATACCAATGCAGAAACCCTGCGGGGGGCTCTTTCAACAAACGGAACGGTATATCTGGTTGAAATAACGGATCTTAGCCTTTCCCTGCAAGACCTGATCGTCCATTCCTATCTTCGCTCGGAACAGGGGCAGAGCTGCCGCTTGCTGGCCGGCTCCAGCCGCGAGCTTCTTGAAGAAGTCAAGTCCTGGCGCATGAGAGAGGATTTCTACTATCTTGTTTCGGCTGTAACCCTGCGGATTCCCCCGCTGCGAGCAAGGAAGTCAGAGATTCTCGCGATCGCCGATGAGCTCCTGACGCGGTACTCCAAGCAGTTTGACCGCCCCAAGCCCGTTCTCTGCAAAGAGATTGTTGGACATCTCATGGAGTATACCTGGCCCGGCAATCTCACTGAACTTCAGACCGCGATCAAGACCTTCGTCGCCATCGGAGACCAGGCAATCTCTCTCGCCGCAATCAAAGCCGCGGCGTCTTCGGGCGCGGGGAACGGAAATCGCAGGCATCTCTTTCTGAAAGAAGTCACGCGGGCCTCATCGATCCAGATTGAACGGCAGTTGATCTCAGAGGTGCTCGCTTCGACCGGCGGCAACCGGAAGCGCGCTGCGGCCGACCTGGGAATAAGCTACAAGGCCCTGCTAAACAAACTCAAGCAGATCGAAGCCGAGAACCAGTCTTCGTTGAATCAAAATGGAGTCGCACGATGAAACCGGGAAGCATCCTCATTGCGGTACTTTTTTCTTCGGTGCTTTTTTGCTACTCGCAGGACAACGACGCCGGCCATCAGCCGGCCGCGCCGGACAGCGCCACGGCGGACACTGCCAAGACAGTTGCGCCAGACGCAGCCAAGGCTCCGGCCGGCAGTTATGTGATCGGCGCGTCCGACATGATTGTCGTTACCGTGTTCAAAGAGCCGACACTCTCGGGCAGCCTGCTTGTACGGCCTGACGGAATGATCTCGATGTCGCTCCTTGGCGATGTGAAGGCCTCCGGCAAAACGCCGCTCGAACTGGCGGACGAGATTGCAGCCAAGCTCAAGAAGTTCGTTCAGGACCCGAATGTAACAGTCGTTCTGAGCCAGAACAACAGCAAAATCGTGTACTTGATGGGCGAATTGGCCAAGCCCGGCCCGGTTGGCATGACTCCTGGCATGACCTTGCTGCAGGCGATTGCGACCGGCGGCGGACTGACACCCTACGCCAACTCGAAGAAGATCTACATTCTGCGCAACTCGGGCGGAAAACAAGAGAAGATTCCAGTGCAATACAAACAGGCGCTGAAGGGTGATGGATCGCTCAATCTCGCTCTGAGTCCGGGCGATACAATTGTCGTTCCGTAAGGCTGTATAAATGAAACCGAGTCACACAGTTTTTGCGATCCTGTTTATTGCCAGCACCGCGGCAAAAGCTCAAGTCGTTCCCGCAGTCACCGGCCCCACTGGGCTACCGGTCAGCGGTACGCTGAACTACGGTCTGCGGTATTCGCAAACCTCGCAGTTCGGCGGCGATCAGGATGGCCAGCTGTGGGGTTTCGCCTCTGGAGATGCGAGTTACACGAATATCAGCCAGCGCTTGCCGTTCAGAATGCAGTTTGGCGGCGGCTTCGGCTGGGACTGGGCCCACACGTCTTCGGCTCGAGACTTCTTTGAGCACCTTTCGCTCTCGCAAGCCATCGTTGGGCGCGCCTGGAGCCTCACAGCCGGCGATAATGTCAGCTATTCCTACCAGACCCCGACCACCGGCTTTTCCGGTATCCCCGGTACAGGGGAACCGATCGGCGGGTCCGGCTCGACATCCGTGCCCGACCAGACGATCCTGGCTCTGAATACGCGCATGCTCGATAATTTCGCGACAATAGGGCTCCAAGATAGACTGAACTATGCGTGGTCACTCGATATTGGCGGCTCTTCGCTGCAACTGCGCTTTCTCGACAATAACGGCGAGGATACGGATTCGCTGATGGCTAACGCCGGCGTCACCCGCCGCCTGGACGCGCGCAACTCGATTTCTGCGGAGTATTCCTATTCCCGATACTCATACGGCGGCACAGATATTGCGCTTGGAACCAACTCCCTGCTCCTCGTATTCAGACGTCAGTGGAGCCGGCAATTGACCACCATCGTCTCCGCCGGACCGGATTGGATCGGCAGTTCAGGAGTCTCCAGCGCGGGAAGCCCGGCCTCGCCCGGTTCGACCATGTTGTCCCTGGACGCATCGGCCAATTACCAATTGCGGCGCGGGGTGGCCGGAGTGAGTTATTTTCATGGGACCAACAGCGGCGCGGGATATATGCTCGGAGCAAAAATCGATAACGTCAATGCAAACTATTCGCGGGATTTTGGCAAAAGCCTGAGCATTGGAGTAACCGGATCGTATATGCGTTCATCCTCGCTCTTCGCCTATCAACTCGCCATCGGCCAGGATGGTCAAATCACTGTGATTCCAGCCAACTTTAATGGCGTTTCCAATGCAAAGTATGGCGGTGTGCAGGCCACCAGGCGACTCGGCAGGTATATGAATGCATTCGCAAGTTATACGGCAATCGGCCAGTCGTCCAGCTTGCAGATTTCCGCGGTGGGTTACAACTCGAACCTCCTCAGCGGGCTATACCAGGTCGTCGGATTCGGCATCGGGTATACGCCGAGGGATCTTCACCTAAAGAAGTAACCTGATCAAGGAGGCCTATGCTCGGGCATCGCGAACTGACAATGGAGGACTACGCAGGGATTCTGAAGCGGCGATTCTGGCTGATCTTGACCTCCGCGGTGCTTCTGCTCGGGGTTGGTGTCGGAATCAGCTACTATCTGCCTCCGCAGTACGTGTCACAAACTCTGGTGCTCATCGAGCAGCAGAAGGTGCCCGAAGACTATGTGAAGCCCGTCGTGGATGAGGATCTGGGTGCACGCCTGGCGTCGATGAAGGAACAGATACTGAGCCGATCGCGCATTCAACCGATCATCGAGCGATTCGATCTCTACGCCGGCAAAAACACCACAATGGACGACCGCGTCGATATGACGCGAAAGTCCATCGGGATCAATCCGATCCGCTCGGAGCAGTCGCATGGAATGCCGGGCTTCTTTATTTCTTTCAAGGCAAAGGACGCGCACACGGCCCAACAGGTATGCGGCGAGATCACGTCGCTGTTTGTCAGCGCAAATCTCAATGCGCGCGAGGAGTCTGCCGAGGGCACGACCGACTTTCTGAAGCAACAACTGGCAGAAGCCAAGAGAAACCTCGACGATCAGGATGCCAGGCTCGCGTCCTTTGAGCAAAAGAATATCGGCAGGCTTCCGGGGCAGACTATCAAGTTCGGAGATATGAGTCTGGCCATGGGAAGCTCAAACGAAAGCACTCTTCAAGCGCTGACATCTCAACTGAACGCCACGACGCAGACAGAGAATCGCCTGCAGCAGGAGGAGACTTTCCTGCAGGCAATGATCGCCCAGCAGGGGGAAGATTCAAAGGGTGCCGAAGCGGGCTCTGGCCCCGCAGAGGATGAGCGCAAGAAGCAGCTCAAAGATCTACTTAAGCAAAAACAGGATCTACAAGCTCTCTATACGCCCGACTATCCCGATGTGGTTGCAATCTCTCGCAAAATCGCCGATTTGAAGGCGGAGATTGCGCACGCTCCGGCCGAAACGGCGCCTGCCGCGGCTTCGGATGCGGCCTCCGCCAAACCTCATGATTCGCCGCGTCTTCAGCAGCTCAAACTTCAGCTCAAGGCCGGCCAGCAGGCCCTGGCCAATGCCAAGCAGGAGCAGTCTCGGATCGAAGAACAGATTCGCACCTACGAGGCGCGAATCGAGGCCAGTCCGATCATTGAGGAAGAGTACAAAGCGGTGACCCGCGACCACGACACGGCCTTGCAGTTCTACAACACCCTGCTGACCAAGATGAATGAATCGTCGATGGCAACAGCTCTCGAACATCGCCAGCAAGGCGAGCAGTTCCGCGTGATGGATGCTCCCAACCTTCCGGACTCGCCGACCTTTCCAAACCGATTTGTTTTCGCCTTTGGCGGCCTTGGATCTGGCCTGGTTCTCGGTCTGCTGCTGGTTGCGCTGCTCGAGTATCGCGATACCTCCCTGCGCAATGAGCGCGACATCTGGGCCTTTACCAAACTGCCGACGCTGGCGGTCGTCTCTCATATCGACGACTTGGCTTACCCCGTTCCAGCGCGCAAATTCTTGGGGATTTTTTCTCGCACTCCCAAACCCATTGAAAGCGCGCACGGATAGCCATGTACAGATCCTTTTTCGGTCTTCGCGCCCTTCCCTTCGGAGCCAGTCCGGACCCGCGGTTTCTCTTTCTCAGACCGCAGATCAGGGAGGCGCTTGCCTGCCTGCAATACGGCATTGCGGCGCGCAAGGGCTTTGTCGTCATGACGGGAGAGGTCGGGACAGGAAAAACGACGCTGCTCAGGGCGGTTCTGGACACCTTCGCCAAGGAGCGCCTTTCGACGGCTTTTGTCTTCAATCCATGCCTGGATGTGCTCGACTTCTTTGAATTTGTGCTCGCGGACTTTGGCATTCCGCCCAAAACGCGGACCAAATCCAGTATGCTGTTGCAGCTCAATAGCTGGCTCATTGAGCGTTTTCGCGCCCATCAATTGTGCGCCATCGTGGTCGATGAAGCGCAGAATCTATCTTGGGATCTTCTCGAGGAGATTCGCTTGCTGACCAATCTCGAAACATCGTCGGAAAAGCTGGTGCAGATTGTCCTCTCCGGCCAGCCGGAGCTGGAAGAAAAGCTGCACAACCCCAGCGTTCGCCAGCTTCGCCAGCGCGTCTCGCTGTGGTGCAGGACGCGGCCCCTGACCTGCGAAGAGACGCAAGATTACATCGCTGAACGATTGCGCATTGCTGGAGCCAGCCAGCCGGTATTGCTGTCAGAGGCGACAGAGCTTGTCCATCATTACTCAAAAGGAATCCCCCGCATCATCAATCTAATCTGCGAGCACGCCTTGATCAGCGCATATGTTGAGCAGATCAAGCCGATCCCAGCGCACATCGTCGAGGCGGTCGGCCTGGAACTGGATCTCGTCCAGCACCCTTTCACCATCTCACCCTCGGCAATGGATGGGTTGACGGAACACTCCGTGCAAGCGAAGATCTCCAACGCGGTAGCGCCCGGTGCGGATTTACAAGAGGAACGTGGAATATGAGCCGTATTTACGATGCACTTCAAAGGGCGGAACTTGAGCGGAGAGCCCAGGAACAACCGCAAGCCCCGGAGACACCCGACCCGTTCGCTGTGCCTGGCCTCGGCGAGCCGGCGCCAGTGAGCGCCGAAGTCATCCTCGACGACATCGCTCTTCGGCCGTGGAATCTATCGATGAGCTCCCTCCCGACGCTCGGAGACAACGGCGAAAGCATCGAACAGTTTCACGGCCTCCGATCGCAGGTCTACCAGCATCGCGATCAGGCCCCGCTCAAGACGATCCTTGTCAGCAGCGGCATGCCCGCTGAAGGAAAGACCTTTGTCGCGGCGAATCTGGCCATGAGCCTGGCGCGCAACAAGAATCATAAGGTATTGCTTATCGACGCCGACCTGCGCCGTCCCGTGCTCCACACCATTCTGGGCGCGCCCAACATGCCGGGGCTCACGGAGTATCTCGCTGGGAACGCTGAGTTGGATGACATCCTGCAGCGCAATCAGAATCCCCGCATTGTTGAATCCGGCCGTGTGCGCAACATTCCGGATCTCGCATTCATTCCTGCCGGCGCGTGCGGCGACAACTTTCTGGAACTCATTGCCAATCACCGGATCGAAGAACTGATCGCGGCCCTCTCACCGCACTTCGATTGGATCCTGATCGACACTCCACCGGTGCTTGCCTTTGCGGACGCAATCGACATTGCCCGCGCCGCCGATGCGGTGTTGCTGGTTGCCCGTGCTGCAATTACTCCCTTTGAAGTTGCGCAGCGCGCGCAAGCCGCTTTCAGCAGTTCGCGCATTCTGGGCTTCGTGCTGAATGCGGTCAAGGACGCTCCTCGCAAGGGATCTTATTACTATTACGGCAAGCGGGAGGACGGCCGCGGATCGAAAGTAGGAAAGGATCAGCGGCGGCAAGGATGATCAGGCTTTTCAACGTGTACTATCCGGCTCGGACTCTGGTGCTGCTTTTTCTTGAGGCGCTCCTGGTGGGCGGCTCGTTTCTGCTGGCCGCCGCATTCCTCTGTCTCATCGAGCCGGATGGTTACATCGTTTTGCTCAATGCTCTGATCTATGAGAACGGCTTGCTGAAGATCGCGGGCATAACCCTCATCACGCTGCTTCTCACGTATTACTTCGATCTGTATGGTCCGCGTCGCATCTCAGCAGGGTGGGAGATCTACTTTCGCCTCTTGCTCGTCCTTGGTGTTCTATCCTTCGTCCTTGCAGGGCTTGTATACAGTTTCCCCGATTTGGATATAGGTCCCTATGTTCTGGTTGCCGGCGTCTCCGTTCTTACAGTATTTCTCGTCCTCTGGCGCCGGGCCTATGAGTGGATCATTGCTCTTCCAATGTTCCGCGAGCGGGTCTATGTTCTGGGATGCGGCGGCCGAGCTCGCACCGTGGTCGAAATGCTGCGCACCAACCGCGATGCTGGAATGGAAGTCGTAGGCTGGAGAGACGATAGCGAGGTCGACGGACGGATCGAGCGTTTCGCTGCGGAGCTCCGCGCATTTTCGAGACCAGGGCCTGGCATCGACCGCGTCATTGTTGCCATGGAGGATCGTCGCGAATCGATGCCCGTGAGAGAACTGCTTGACCTACGCCTCCGCGGCGTTCTTATTGATAATTCCAGCGCACTGGTGGAGCGGCTCTCGGGCAAATTGCCTTTGGATGGTCTCAATCCAAGCACCCTGATTTTCACTGAAGGCTTCAGCATGAGCGCGTCGCAGCAGCTCTTCCGGCGCCTGCTCTCCCTCACGGTCTCGTTTGTTGCACTGGTGATTTGCCTGCCTTTCCTGCCGTTCATCATTCTCGCCGTACGGTTGTCTTCACCGGGCCCAATTCTTTTCAGCCAGACGCGAGTTGGACAGGGCGGGTGTCTTTTTACCGCCTACAAATTCCGAACGATGCGCCAGGATGCCGAAGCAAATGGAGCAGTGTGGGCGACCAGGGACGATCCGCGCGTCACCCCGATTGGCAAGTTCATGCGAAGCACCCGGCTCGACGAGATTCCGCAACTGTGGAACGTCCTCCGCGGCGACATGGCCTTCGTCGGCCCCCGTCCGGAGCGCCCGGAGTTTGTGCAGTGGCTCAGCAAGGAGATTCCGTTCTACGATCTGCGGCACATGATTCGTCCAGGAATTACGGGTTGGGCGCAGGTGCGCTATCGATACGGCGCAAGCTTGGAAGAGACCAAGCGGAAGCTCGAATACGATCTTTACTACGTCAAGCATCATTCGATAGGTCTCGATCTGCTCATCATGTTTGAGACCATCAAAACGATCATCCTGCGGAGGGGGGCTCAGTGAGGATCATCTTCTGGCTGTCGATGATCGGCGTCTTCTACACCTACGCAGGATACCCCGCAATCATCTGGATGCTCGCGCGGCTGCGGCCGAGACCTTGGACTGTCGGCCCAATCTCTCCCAGCGTGAGCATTGTGCTCGCGGTGCACAACGGCGCCACGCTGCTTCCGCGCAAGATCCAGCACCTGCTTGACCTCGACTATCCCAACCTCAAAGAAATCATCATCGTCTCGGATGGCTCGACCGACGGCACCGTGGAGTTGCTGGCACCTCTGCACGATTCTCGTCTCGCGACCATCATCCTCAGCGAGCACGGTGGCAAGGCGGTTGCCGTCAATGCCGGTATGGCGAGGGCCACTGCCGAGGTGATTCTATTCGTCGATATCCGGCCCGAGATTGCTCATGGCGCGATTCAGCAACTGGTGAACAATTTCTCCGACCCCAACGTTGGTTGCGTGGCCGGTGAACTGATGCTGCGCAAAGAAGGCCACGACGACCCCTCCGCGGCTGTCAGCGGAGTCTATTGGAGCTACGAAAAATGGATCAGGACCTGTGAGTCGATCTACAGCTCTCCGGTCGGTGTCTATGGCGGTTTCTACGCGATTCGCCGTGAACTGGCCTTTCCGCAGCCAGCCGGATTGATTCTGGATGACATGTTTCAGCCTCTCTCGATCATCCGCCAGGGCTATCGGTCGGTTATCGATTCCCGAGCCTGCGTCTACGACATCTGGCCTACGAGAATTGAGGAGGAGTTTCATCGCAAGGTGCGCACGCTGGCGGGAAACTTCCAGCTCTTTCGACTGGCGCCGTGGACGCTGACCTCACGGAATCCAGTCCTCTTTCAGCTGGTCTCGCACAAGGCCATGCGCCTGGTCGTGCCTTACCTGCTTCTACTTCTTCTTGTCTCCACTCTGTCGCTTTCGGGCGGCTCGCCGATCTACGCGGCATTCGGCGCTCTTCAGGTTCTCTTCTGGACCGTTGCCCTCGCTGCTCTGCGCTTCAGGATTCCCCTGCTGCATCGCATTGCGGCCCTGGCCAGCGCGCTGCTCGTGCTCAATGCGGCGGCCGTCGTCGGGCTCTACAAGTTTCTTTTTACACGCGGCCCGCTTTGGAGCATTTGGAACTCAAATGCGCCCACTGCGGAGAATGCAACGCCCGGAGCCGAGAATTCGGCCCTGTCCGATCCCTTCGCAACTGGTGGCCGAAATGACCGGATGTAGAATCCTATAGAATGATTTGCGCCGACGAGAGGAGCACCGAGCCGTAATGAATCACAGGAAGCAACTGCTCATTTCCATGCTGGGAATCGGAGCGATAGTAACTGGTTACGGCCTTCACAGCCACATCGTCAAGGTGAGAGCGGCCAAGCTGGAGCATATCCCAGCACCTGCGGCCTATTTTCCCCAGGGCTCTGTCTGGACACAGGATGTGAGTCATGCACCGCTCGATCCCCAGTCCTCCGCCATGATCGCTTGGCTCGCGGATGCGGGCGGATGGGGACATAACAACAGGATGCAAGTGGATTTCGGTATTCGAGTGCTTCAGGCAGACGCCGCGACTCCGCATATTCCCTTCAAAGGCCCTGGGCCGAGCTTTCCCGATTCTGATCAACTCTCGACCTTTCCTCTCCCCGTTGGAGGCGGCATCGAAGGGCAGAAAGGCTATCAGTGCAAGATCGATGAAGACGATTGCCACCTGATCGTGGTTGACCACGGCCACGGCAAACTCTATGAAGCCTATCAAGCCAACGAAGCGGAGAACGTACTGACCGCAACCTTCGTTGCCGTTTGGGATCTCAACCGCGTCTATCCGCCGTCAGGGCGCGGGGATCAGTGCACCAGCTCCGATGCCGCGGGCCTCCCCATTGCCCCTTTGCTTTTCAACGCGGACGAACTCGCTCGAGGGAGCATCAATCACGCCATTCGCTTCATCCTTCCCAATCCGCGGATTCGGGCGCACGTCTTCGTGCATCCCGCTACGCACGCCGGCGCTCCTCGCGGCCCGGTATCTGCTCCGCCGCTGGGTGCGCGCTTCCGTCTGAAAGCCTCGTTCGACATGTCGCAACTGACACCCGCCGCGCAAGTGGTCGCGCGGGCCATGCAGAGGTACGGCATGTTCCTCTCTGACGGCGGAAACATCGCCCTTACCGCACAGAATGACGCCGATACGAAAGCTAAATACGCCGATATCGACTTTGGCCCTCGCGATTTGGAGGACTTGAAAGTGACCGACTTTGAAGTCGTCGATATGGGAGTTCCAATCCGGTTGACCGACGACTGCGTGCGCAATCCATGAGATGGAGGATTGCGCCGCCAACTGCCCTCACTCGCATCATGAAGTTCACGCGAATGATGGATGATTATGTTGACAGATGCCAGATTCAGCACTGGGGTTTCTTGCCGATTCAACGATTTCCATTGCACCGCCCATCAGGTTCGGAATGTCTAGTCTTTGCCAGAGGACGTGTTCATGTCTAGGTTGACCGTCTTTTTCGGCGGCTCTGTCGGCTCTGATCCTCAGTCGGAGAAGACATGGTCTGGCATCTCCCGGTTCCTTCTCAGCGCGATGGATAGGGCGGGCATTCTCGATCGCGCTGTTGGCATCAAGGTCCCGCGTCTCCATAACAGCTTTCTCCTGGCCAAAAGTTTTAATCGCAATCGCTCTGTCTGGCGCTCGCACTACTACTTCGATCCCGCATATCGGCGCGCACTCACTCACGCTGCAAAGCGAGTCTCCGTCACCAATCCTGTGCTGCTTCAGATCGGCCACATGTTTTCTCTGCCGGATGCGTTCCCCGATAAGAAGTGCATCTCCTATCACGATGGCAACCTCGCTGTGAGGCTCAATAGCGGATTCGGCCTTGCGGGCGTCTCCCCGCGGCGCATTGATCAGGCTCTTCGCTATGAGGAGCAAATGGCGGGACAGATGACGGCTGTTTTCACCTTCAGCGAATACCTGCGCCATTCCTTCATTTCGGACTACCATGTTCCCGCCGAGCGCGTCTTCAACGTCGGCGGGGGCGTCAATCTCACCGAGTTTCCCTCACCGGCCCCGCACAAGGACTATTCAGAGCCTCGCATCTTGTTCATCGGCACCGATTTTGCCCGCAAAGGCGGCATTCAACTCCTGCAAGCCTTTCGCATGGTTCGCGAGGCAATGCCGGGGGCCGAGCTCCACATCGCAGGGCCCGCAAAGCTCATGGAACTGCCACCCGGCGTCGTCTTTCACGGACACCTCTCCAAAGACGATCCCTACCAGAATCAGGAGCTCGAATCTCTCTTCCGCGACTCCACGCTTTTCGTTCTGCCGTCGCTCTATGAGCCCTTCGGAATCGCGCCGCTGGAAGCGATGCTTTATCAGCTTCCGTGCCTGGTCACCGACGCCTGGGCCTTGCGCGAATCGGTCATGCCGGGCTTCAACGGCGACCTCGTTCCCAAGGGGTCCATTGACGGACTGGCGACAAAGATCCTCTCGCTCCTCGCTGACCCCAGCCGCCTCGCGAAGATGGGCCGGCAGGGGCGTGACTTGGTACTTCGTCAATACACATGGTCTGCTGTTGTGGATCGCATCTCGGCCGCTGTGAGAGGAATCTGATCCTCGTCCACGAGCGTCCGGCCTTACTGCTGACTGGTTTTTCCAAGAACTGCTTATGAAATGCGAGAGAGATTCATGAAACAAGGTACAGCGATCATCATCGGAGCAGGCCCTGCCGGGCTCACCGCCGCTATCGAACTGCAACGGCGCTCGGGCATCAGGCCCATTCTCCTTGAAGCCAGCAATGAGATTGGCGGCATCTCGCGGACCGTTCGCTATAAAGGCAACCGAATGGATATCGGCGGCCACCGGTTCTTTTCAAAGTCAGACCGCGTCATGCGCTGGTGGCTTGACCTTATGCCGGTCGAAGCCGGCTCAGCCCAGGGTGGTGAACTGCGCTATCAGGGGCAACAGAGCGAGGTGCCCTCATCCAACCCGGCCTCCGATCCCCAAACCGAGGATCTCGTCATGCTGGTGCGCCAGCGCAAGAGCCGCATTTATTTTCTCCGCCGCTTCTTCGATTACCCCATCAGCCTCACCGCGGCGACCTTCAAGAATATGGGCCTGGTGCGCACCGTCCGCTGCGGTGCGAGTTACATGCGCTCGGCATTGTTGCCTCAACGCGAGGAGCGATCGCTCGAAGACTTCATCATCAATCGCTTTGGCAGGCAGCTCTATCTCACCTTCTTCAAATCGTATACGGAAAAGGTATGGGGCGTGCCTTGCAGCGAGATCAGCGCCGAATGGGGGGCGCAGCGCATCAAGGGCCTTTCGTTGAAAGGTGTGGTGACTCATTTCTTCAAAAAGACCTTTGGTTCGAAAGACTCCGGCGGCATCGCACAGAAGAAGACCGAGACATCGTTGATCGAGAAGTTTCTCTATCCAAAATTCGGTCCCGGACAGCTTTGGGAACATGCGGCCGATCTTGTGCGCGCCGCCGGCGGCGAAATCCATCCAGGTATTCACATCGACCGCATCCATGTGGATGGGAACAGAGTGGCTTCGGTCGAAGGCATCAACGATGCGGGAGAGCGCGTGAGTCACACAGGCGACTACTTCTTCTCGACCATGCCTGTCCGCGATCTGATACACGCCATCTCCACGCCGGTTCCCGCCGAGGTCGTCGAAGTTGCCGAAGGGCTCATGTATCGCGATTTCATTACCGTAGGCCTGCTTGCCAGCAAGCTCACGGCGACCGAGAAGGACGGCAGTCCGCTCAAAGACAATTGGATCTATATTCAGGAGCCCGATGTGGTCGTCGGCCGCCTCCAGATCTTCAATAACTGGAGCCCTTGGCTGGTCGCCAGCCCCGGCAAGGTCTGGATCGGTCTCGAATACTTCTGCAATGACACGGATCCGTTATGGAAGCTGCCGGATGATGAGATGGCCAGATTTGCCATCGGCGAAATCGCGAAGATCGGTATTCTCAAGGCGGAGGACGTCGAGGACGCGTACGTGGTCCACGTTCCCAAGACTTATCCGGCGTATTTCGGCAGCTACGACCGATTTGACGTGATTCGCAAATACACTGACAGCTTCGAGAATCTCTTTCTTGTGGGCCGCAACGGTATGCACAAATACAACAACCAGGACCACTCCATGCTGACCGCCATGACCGCCGTGGAGAACATCGTCAACGGCGTCACCACCAAGGACAACATTTGGGCCATCAACACGGAGATGGAGTATCACGAGGAAAAGGCACCTGCGGTGCGGCCGGAGGCTCGCTAGAGCGCTCGCAGGAGGTTCGTTGTTTCCCAGGTCAGTTGATCAGGATCTGGGGCACCCTGCACCCGGCGGTATATCCTTAAGGGTTACCGCAGCCATCCAGACGGAGCGGTGCGGCCGGAAACTTCCAGGACCCATATGACCATGAGCACGCAGACAATCGCTGTACACCTGCCCGACGGGGCCATTCGCGAAGTGCCCGCCGGCACGACACCCCTTGATATCGCCAATGAGATTTCGCCGCGGCTGGCCGCGGTCTCTGTAGCAGCGCGGCTGACTCCGCTCACTGGATCAACTGCGGGAAACTCCGCGTCGGACGGCGACCCCGCCGAGGCCGCGATGTATGCCACCGAGGATACTGCCGCCCCGCGGCTGGTGGACCTCTCCGCACCACTCACCGAAGATACGCAGCTGGAGTTGGTCAGGGAGAAGGACACCGAGGCACTGAAAATCGTGCGCCACTCCGCAGCCCACGTGCTCGCTACGGCGGTACTGGAGCTCTTTCCCGAGACCAAGTTAGGCCACGGACCGGCCACGGACTCCGGATTCTTTTACGACTTCTATCGCGAAAAACCCTTCACCCCAGAGGATATGGCGCTGATCGAAGCAAAGATGGCTGAGGTCATTGCACGCGACGAGAAGTTTGTCCGCGAATTTGAGCCTCGCGAGCAGGCTTTGGCAGAGTTCGAGCGCGACGGCGACTTCATGAAGACGCACTTCGTGACAAAATTCACCGTTCCCGGCGACGAGGTGAGCTTCTATCGCAATGGCAACTTTGTCGACTTTTGCCGCGGGCCTCACGTGCCATCGACCGGCCGCGTCAAGGCCATCAAGCTGACCAACCTGGCCGGCGCCTACTGGCTGGGCGACGAGAAGAATCCGCAGTTGCAGCGTATCTACGGCACGGCGTTCTTCTCGCAAAAAGAATTGGACGCGCACTTTGCGCGCCTCGAAGAGATGGCCAAGCGGGACCATCGCCTGCTGGGCAAGCAACTGGATCTCTTCAGCATTCAGGAGCTCGCCGGCGCGGGGCTGATCTTCTGGCATCCCAAGGGCGGCATCATTCGCAAGGTGATGGAAGACTGGATGCGCGACGAGTGCCTGCGGCGCGGATATTCGCTGGTCTTCACGCCCCACGTGATGCGCCGCGAACTGTGGAAGGTCAGCGGACATGACGGCTACTACGCCGAAAACATGTATACCCCGATGGAACTGGACGACGCCGAGTATCGGCTGAAGCCAATGAACTGTCCCGGGCACATTCTCATCTATAAGAACTCGCCGAGGAGTTACCGCGACTTACCCGTTCGGCTGGCCGAGCTGGGAAACGTCTACCGCTACGAGCGTTCCGGAACCATGCACGGCCTGCTTCGCGTGCGTGGCTTTACTCAGGACGACGCACATATATTTTGTACTCCCGGTCAGATTGAAGATGAAGTCGTCGCCTGCATCGACTTTGCCGAGGCAGTGCTGAAGACCTTCGGCTTCAATGAATTCAAAGTCGAGCTATCCACATGGGATCCCAACGACCGCGCTCACTATGCCGGTTCCGAAGAGAACTGGAATCTGGCGGTTGGCGGCCTCGAACGCGCTCTCAGCCGCAAGGGAATTGCCTATAGGACCATTCCCGGCGAGGCCGCTTTTTACGGTCCCAAGATCGACGTAAAGCTTGTCGATATTCTTGGCCGGTTGTGGCAGCTCTCCACAGTGCAATTCGACTTCAACTTGCCTGCCCGCTTTGAGCTTGAATACGTGGGCGAGGATGGCGAACGACATCAGCCGGTCATGGTTCACCGCGCGTTATTCGGATCGGTCGAGCGCTTCTTTGGCGTGCTCATTGAACATTACGCCGGAGCCTTTCCGCTATGGTTGGCGCCAGTGCAAGTGGGGTTGGTGCCCATCAGCGAGCGTCACCACGAGTATGCAAAAAAGGTTGAGGCCGAACTGAAAGCCGTCGGCTTGCGTGTTGAAGTGGACGACCGCAACGAAAAGATGAACGGCAAGATTCGCGACTTCGCCAACCTGAAGACGCCGTATATTTTGGTCTTCGGCGACAAGGAGCAGGAAGCCGGAGCGGTTAGCGTCCGTACGCGTGCCAAAGGCGACCAAGGCTCCATGCCGCTAGCTGACTTCATTGCCAAGGCAAAGGCGCTGGTGACAAGCCAATCAATGGAGCTTTAGAAAGCTGCGGCTTCTCCCTTTTTGTAGCCGGACACCGCTCTTTCTAAGGTCTTTGAGACGGCGCGAGGGTATTTCCCTGTGATTTCTGGTATCGTTCCAGTAAACAGGTGACCCTTCCAATGATCCGTACGAAAGCTTCGCATCTGTGCGCCTTGCACCTCTTGCTCCGGGGCCGCTACCTGGCAATTCCGGCTCTCTCTATCTGCCTTTGGGGCCCGTCGGCCGCGAGAGGGCAGGAAAAACCTCTCCAAAGCCCGCTTTTACAAGCCCCGGTGGCGCCCGTATCGACGTCTCCCGATGTTTCTAAAGAAGGCCTCATTCTGGAGAAACTCTATACAAAAGTTCGCATGGAGGCAGACGGTACTGGCACGCGCGAGTCAACTTCGAGGATCCGCGTCCTTGCCGACTCCGGAGTAAAAGAAATGGCCGTGCTCACCTTTACCTACACGGCTTCGAACCAGCAGGTAGATATCGGCTATGTCCGGGTGATCAAGCCAGATGGCAGCATCGTAGTTACACCCGATTACAACGTTCAGGATATGCCGGCCGATGTGACTCGCGAGGCGCCCATGTACTCCGACATTCATCAGAAGCATGTCGCCGTGAAGGGGCTGGGCGTTGGCGACATACTCGAATACCAAGTCACGCTCCGCACGCTCAAGCCAGAGGTTTCGGACCAGTTCTGGTTGGAGTATTCCTTTGAGAAAAACCTCATCATTCTCGACGAACAACTTGATCTTGACCTGCCAGTCGAAAAAACGGCTACTGTATCCAGTTCCGATCTCCAGCCAACCGTTACCACCGCGGAAGGCCGCAAGCTTTATCACTGGGCAAGTTTAAATCTGGCAAGACCTGATCCCGACGCGCCGCCCAAGTCCCTGAAACACTGGAAGCCCTCAGTGCAGGTGACGACCTTCACAAGTTGGGAACAGATCGGGGCCTGGTATCAGTCACTGGAGCGCGAACCACTTGCGGTAACCCCGGCCATTCGGGCCAAGGCCGCCGCGCTGACCAACGGACTGACCACGGATGAGGACAAGCTTCGCGCCATTTTCAATGACGTGGCGCTCCACATCCACTATGTCGGCCTCGAATTCGGGATCGGCCGCTACCAACCGCACGTTGCAGATGATGTGCTTTCCAACGAGTATGGCGACTGCAAGGACAAGCACACATTACTGGCCGCGCTGCTTAATGCCGCAGGAATCGAAGCCTGGCCGGTGTTGATCTCGAGCGGGCGAGAACTCGACCCTTCCACGCCCTCTCCGGCACAATTCGACCATGTCATCACACTGGTTCCATTGAGTGGCAAGCTGCTGTGGATGGATTCCACCGAAGAGGTTGCGCCGGTCGGAATGCTGGCAGACACGCTTCTCGAAAAACAAGCGCTGGCAATTCCCTCCGGCAAGCCTGCCTATCTGGAAAACACGCCTGCCGACTTGCCCTTTCCTCGATCGATTCGCTTCCAGGCCGACGGCAAACTCTCCGATAAGGGATCTTTCACGGGACATATTTCCCAAAGCGCAGATGGCGATGTCGGTGCGCTTTATCGTGCTGCCTTTCGCCGGGTCCCCCAGTCCAAATGGAAGGAATCACTTCAAGGGGTTGCGCAGGTTGAGGGATTCTCAGGGGAAATCTCGAATCCTCAGGTATCCGATGTAGAGCAAATCAGCCAGCCTCTTAGCTTTTCATTCGACTATACGCGAGAGAAGTATTACCAGTGGGACGACCACGACACCTCGCACTGGATTTCGCCACCTCTGCCGGCGATGGGTGGAGAACTGGCTCCCGGCGTTAAGGAGAAGAAGCCAGCCGATGATCCGGAGTTAGGAACGACTGGCAAGACAGTCTACCGTTCAATCATGCAATTGCCTGACGGCTGGTCGATGGTTCCACCCAAGGATGTGGATCTCAACGAGGACTGGCTTGAGTACTACGCAAAATACAGTTTCAAGGACGGAATCTTTACGGCTGAACGTACCGCCATTGTTAAGAAAACGAAGGTCCCACTCGAGCAGTGGGAGAAGTATCTGGCCATTCGCCGCGGAATGTTTGACGACTGGAACCACCAAACACTGATTTCGCCGCCTGATCTGGCGCTTGCGCAAAACGTGCAGAAGAGGTTCAAGAGCATGAGCGCGATCGATCAGACACTTGTGCAGGATGCGCAGAAGAGAGCTGTAGGCATGAGTGCGATCGACAAAGCGCAAATCGATGAAATGCGGACGGAAATGCAGCCTTTGCACGATGCTGCAGTCATTCTGCAAGCGGACCCGGCGGCCACCCCGGAGGACCTTGCCAAGGCCTTCGATCTCTCCCGCAAAGCAGTGGATGCAATCGAAGCCAAGACTCTGACGCTTCCGGCCGCCGATGCTCACTCGCTCAACTGGGCGCGGATGCTTGGCCTTGCGTGGACCGAGCTGGGCTGGTCAGCACTCGAAGCCAAAGACCTGGATACAGCCGAGAACTACCTTCGAGCTGCATGGCGGCTGAGCCAGGATCGAACGAGCGGCTACCAACTGGCCCGATTGCTCGATAACAAGGGAAACAAAACTGCGGCCACTCATCAGTACGAACTGGCCCACGCCACCACAATCGTGGATTCGTTCGGGGGACTTCTGTTTTCCAGCTACAGGGCGGATGATCGGATCGTCGATGGTTACAAGAAACTCACTGGCAGGGAGTTGACATCGAGCGCTTTGAACCACGGTCAATACGACGGCAGTCTTCGCGCTGAACTGGATAACGAGACTGATATTCGCGGCTTCACCCATACCAGCAAGCTCACAGGAGAAGCCTTGTTTGCCGTCGCCTATGAAGAAGGGAAGCCAGCGAAAGCAAATTACGTGAGCGGTGGTAAAGGATTCGTGCCGATGGCCGCCACGCTTCAAGGAAACCGATTTTCAGTCATTTTGCCGAAGGGTTCAAAGGCGTGCTTGCTTCGCGAAGTTCGCCTCATTTGCACTCCTTATGGCGGCTGCGATGCTTACATGCTGTTGCCGACCGCTACTGTGATCCCCTCTAACACGATGCTGGACATCGCTCCACCTCACTCTCCTCCAGGCACGAAGATCATCCATATCCCGGTCGAACCTTAGCAAAATGGTCCGCCCCGAAGGATGGCCCACAGCGAACTCGCTTCACGCGTTAATGGCCATGCCGTTGACTGCGCCGTAGGCATCGAGCAGCGACTCGGCCAGCGTGGGGTGAGCGTGGATGGTGTACATCATCTCTTCCACCGTGCCCTCCAGCTCCATCACGGCGACGGCTTCGGCGATCAACTCTGTTGCCTGGACTCCAAGGATGTGGACGCCGAGAATCTCGCCGTACTTCGCGTCGGAGACGATCTTTACAAAGCCGTCGTGATTGCCGAGGATGGTGGCCTTCGCGTTGCCCGCGAACGGAAACTTGCCCACCTTGACTTCGTAGCCCTTTTCTTTGGCCTGTGCTTCAGTGAGACCGGCCGAGCCGATCTGCGGCTCGGTGTAAGTACAGCCGGGTATGCGGTCACGGCGAATGGGGCGGAATTTGCGACCGGCGATTTTGGCGACGGCGATCATGCCGGCCATGCTGCCTACGTGGGCCAGTTGCGGCAAGCCGGCCACAATATCTCCGATCGCAAAGATGCCGGGCTCGGCCGTCTCCTGCGCGCCGTCCACCTTCAGCAGGCCGCGTTCGAGCTCGATCTTGGTTTTTTCCAAGCCTAAACTACCTGTAAGTCCGGCGCGGCCCACTGCCACAAGGACCTTCTCGGCCTCCTTTACCTGTGTTTTGCCATTGGCGTCGGTGTAGATCACGCGAATGCCAGTGTCGGTCTTCTCGACTTTCTCGACTTTGGCGCCGGTGTTCACGTCGATGCCGCGCTTCTTGAAGAGGCGTGTGATCTCCTTGGAGACTTCTTCATCCTCGACCGAAACCACACGCGGCAGGAACTCGACGATGGTCACCTCGGAGCCGAAGCTGCGGAAGAGCGAGGCGAACTCCATGCCCACCGCGCCAGCCCCGATAACGATCAGCGACTTTGGAACGGCGCTCAGAGACAGGATTTCGATGTTGGTGAGAATGCGGTCATCGGCCTGGAGTCCGGGCAGCATCTTGGCCTCGGAGCCGGTGGCTAGAATCACGTTCTTCGCCTTGACCGGGAGCATCTCGCCGCTTGCAGTTTTTACTTCGACAGTATGTACGCCTCCCTGCGACGGGCCGGTGAGGCTGCCGTAGCCCGCGATCACGGCGATCTTGTTCTTCTTCATCAGGAAGTCGAGGCCCTTGACATGTTTGGCGATGATGGCGTCTTTGCGGCGGAGCACCGCGGCCCAATCGAGCGTGGGCGCGGCAATTCCCTGAATGCCAAATTCGGCGGCGTGTTGCAGGTGATCCCAGATCTCGGCGTTGAAGAGCAGGGCCTTGGTCGGGATGCAACCCACAAGCAGGCAGGTTCCGCCGAGTCTGTCGGCCTTTTCAATCAACGCGATCTTTAGTCCGTATTCCGCGCCGCGAATGGCCGCCGTGTATCCGGCAGGCCCTCCGCCGATGATCGCCACATCGTAAGTCATCTCTGCCGCTGTCTTTTCAGTTGCCGCTGCGTCGGTCAAGATAAGCTCCATTCCTGGGCGCCGCTCCTCGGTTGTGTGCGCCGCATTCCACCGTCCAGTTTAACGGATGCACCACGAGAGGCCTTTGCGTCCAATTTGGAGGTAGATTTTACTCGTACATTACTCATTTTGAATGTATTAACGAATATCTTGTTGGGTTTAGAGGGTATTGAGGAAAAATTACCTGCAAGGTGAGCCACTTGCAAAATACCCTGTGCGCTGTGATTTGTTGGCGGAGAGATTGAACGGAGATAGGTGGGATCGATCGAGTAGTGGTGGGGATCGCGGGCTTTAGAATTGG
>Ga0181535_10000345_pt1 | contig 72150 bp, 66 predicted proteins | sample PEATcosm2014_Bin_44_FD_119774 | JGI IMG/M metagenome (GOLD analysis project Ga0181535, IMG submission 119774) | Peatland microbial communities from MTU Mesocosm Facility, Houghton, MI, USA - PEATcosm2014_Bin17_30_metaG | ecosystem: Environmental > Terrestrial > Soil > Wetlands > Peat | place... | reverse complement strand
TGGCGAGTTCGTCGTCAACCCCACCTATTCCGAGCGCGCCGCCACCACGGTCAACATCATGGTTGTCGCCCACAAGGACGGCATTGTGATGATCGAGTCGGGCGCCAAGGAAGAGTCCGAAGAAATCATTCTGGCCGCCATCGAGTTTGGCCATACTGAGATCAAGAAGATTGTCGCCGCCATCGACGAACTGGTTGCCGTGGCCGGAAAGCCCAAGCGGGCCTTCACTGCGCCGGAGTTTGACGAGGCCTACTACGCCGAACTCAAGGCCAAGGTCGAAGACCGCCTCAAGGACGCTCTGGACACCAAGATCCACGCCAAGCTGGAAAGCCAGACGCTCATCAAGCAGATCAAGGACGAGCTGTCCGCGGCGCTTCCCGCTGACGACCCCGCGGCCAAGAAGAAGCTGGCTCACTATTACGAGCACCTGCGCGAGCGGATCTTCCGTGAGCAGGTGACCAAGGACCGCATCCGGCCTGATCGCCGCGCCTTCGATGAAATTCGCCAGATCACCATCGAGACCAGCGTGATGCCACGGACGCACGGCTCGGCGCTGTTTACCCGCGGCGAGACGCAGGCCCTGGTTACGGCCACGCTCGGCACCGCCGACGAAGGCCAGCGGCTGGAGACCTATGAGGGTGAGAAGAAGAAGACCTTCATGCTCCACTACAACTTCCCGCCCTTCTGCGTGGGCGAGACAGGCCGCATGGGCGGCGTGGGCCGCCGTGAAATCGGCCACGGAGCGCTGGCACAGCGCGCCATTACCGCAGTCCTTCCCAGCGCGGAAGAGTCGCCTTACACCATCCGCATCGTCAGCGACATTCTGGAGTCCAACGGCTCGTCGTCGATGGCCACCGTCTGCGGCGCCAGCCTGGCGCTGTTTGACGCCGGCATCGCACTCAAGGGCGCGGTGGCTGGCGTGGCGATGGGCCTGGTCAAGGAGGGCGACGACTACGCCATCCTTACTGATATTGCCGGCGCTGAAGACCACTACGGCGATATGGACTTCAAGGTAGCCGGCACCCGCAAGGGCATCACCGCGCTGCAGATGGACATCAAGATCGGCGGGCTGACCCGCGAGATCCTTGAAAAAGCCATGGAACAGGCGCGCCGCGGCCGTCTCTTCCTGCTCGACAAGATGGATGCGGTGCTCGACGGGCCGCGCACGGAGCGCTCGGCCTATGCGCCCCGCATCGAAACCGTCATGATTCCCACCGACAAGATTCGCGACCTGATCGGAAAGGGCGGCGCAACCATCCGCGGCATCATCGAGCAGACCGGAGCCAAAATCGATGTGGACGATAGCGGCCGGGTCAACGTCGCCTCCTGCGACAGCGAGGGCCTGAAGAAGGCGCTCGAAATGATCGGCAACCTCACCGCCGTGCCGGAAGTGGGCAAGGTCTACCTGGGCAAGGTGGTTCGGCTGGCCGAGTTCGGCGCATTTGTCGAGCTCTTCCCTGGCACTGATGGCCTGCTGCACATCTCCGAGATCGCCGAACATCGCGTGAAGGAAGTGAAGGACGAGCTGCGCGAGGGCGATCAGGTTATGGTCAAGGTTTTGGCCATCGAAGGCAATCGCATCAAGCTCAGCCGCAAGGCTCTCATCAAGGAACAGAAGGCCAAGCTGGCTCAGTCGGCTCCGGTCGCGGCTGAAGCCGAAGAGGTGGAGATTTCCGCCTCCGAGTCTCCGGCCTCTGCTGACGCTGTTGCCGCGCCCGTCAGGCCCCGCAATGAGTTCGACGAGCGTCAGCCCAAATCGAACCAGAGCACCATCCTGATCGAAGGCGGAGACGACTTCGACGAGGAGGGTGGCGAGGAGTTCGACGAGGAAAGCGAGCCGAACTTCAACCGCATTGATCCCGTTCCGGCTCCAACCAGCCAGCCGGCAGGCGCGGGCCGTCCTCCGGCCAACAACAAGAATCGCCGTCGTCGCCGTCGTCCCGGTGGTGGTGGCCGCGGTCCTGGCAGCGGTGGTGGTCAGAGTTAAGCTGTCGCGCCAACCCAAGCAAGCAGAAAGGCCCGGACATGGCGTCCGGGCCTTTCTGTCTGAGTCCGCCGATGTGCATTGAATTCGCGCAAGGCTGATACTGTGCCATCGGCAAATCGAAATGCGCGTTTTCTTCAAGCGGCGCCGGGTTCGCAATGCGTCGAGCCGCACGGTTGTTCAGGCTTGGTTCCCAGTGCTTGATTGGATAACCGCTCTTGATTATTCCCGGAGTTTCGTTTCCATCTCCACTAGACTCGGGACGATGGCTGCAAGTCTTTACATTGTCGTTGAGGGCGAGGACCCAGGGTTTGACATCTTCGTGAACGGCCACGCCCTGGCTCGCAATGAAGATGCCCTGGGGCGGCTGGCCGAGCGGCTGCATATGCATCCGCTGCTGGAATTCTTTTCTGCCGATGAAGATTCGATGGAACTTCTTCTGGAGCAAGGCGCGGGAAACCCCGAGTGGAAACGCCATCTTCCACAGACCCAATGGTTTGACGCCTCCGATGGTCTGCTCACCGTTTGCGCCCTGATCGATTTTCTGGCCACGGCCCCGGTCGCTCTCGGCTCGGAGACGAAGCCGGTTCTGATCGAGCTCCGCGAATACGAGCGGGTGTTGCGCAAGGCTGCCCAACGCGAGTTGCGCTGGCATGTCGCCGTGAGTTGGTGTTAACCGCCCGCGGTGGGGCCAGCGGCCTTCGGCGATGCCAGCCTCAGTGAGAATTCGCTAATCGTCTGTCGCTGTGTCCTTGGGCGGGAAGAGGTTGCCCATACGCCGGATTTGCGCGCCCACGCCAACCAGCTTCTCCTCAATGTGCTCATAGCCGCGATCCATGTGATAAACGCGATCCAGGATGGACTCGCCGTCGGCGACCAGTGCCGCCAATACCAGCGAAGCCGAAGCCCGCAGGTCAGAGCACATGACGGCCGCGGCTGAGAGCTTTGCCGGCCCGCGCACGGTGGCCGTCCGGCCCTCCACCTTGATGTTGGCGCCCATTCGCGCCAGTTCCTGCACGTGCATGAAGCGGTTCTCGAAGATGTTCTCCTCGATCACGCTGACGCCCTCGGCCTGGGTGGCCAGCGCCATGTATTGCGCCTGCATGTCGGTGGGAAAGCCCGGATATTCTTCAGTCGAGATGTCTGCCGCGCGCAGCTTGCCGTCGGCCCGCACGCGCACCGTGTCGGAGCCAAGAATATCCACGCAGACGCCGGTCTCTTCCAGCTTGGAGATCACCACGCCCAGGTGAGCCGGGTTGCAATTGGCCACAATCAGGTCGCCGCCCGTGATGGCGCCAGCCACCATAAATGTTCCCGCCTCAATGCGGTCGGGATTGATGCGATAGCGCGCGCCGTGAAGCCGGCTGACGCCCTGGACGTGAATGGTAGAAGTGCCGGCGCCTTCGATCTTTGCGCCCATGGCACAGAGCAGAGCAGCCAGGTCGGTGACCTCCGGCTCGCGCGCGCAGTTCTCCATCAGGGTCTCGCCTTCGGCCAGCACCGCGGCCATCAATAAATCCTCAGTGCCGGTGACGGTGATCTTGTCGAAGACCAGGTGCGCGCCTCTCAAACGCTCCGCCCGCGCCTCCAGATAGCCGTGCGCCTGGAGGATGGTGGCGCCCATCTTCTCCAGGCCCTTGATGTGGAGATCGATGGGCCTGCCGCCAATGGCGCATCCGCCGGGCATAGCCACACGCGCCATTCCGGCGCGGGCCACCAGCGGTCCGAGCACCAGGGAACTGGCGCGCATGGTCTTTACAATTTCGTACTTGGCCACGGGGTCGGAAAGCGTGCGGCAACTGATCGTCGTGATGTGTGGCGCGTCGCCCAGCCGAACCTCGGCGCCCATCGACGCCAGCAGCCGCCGCTCGGTCTCGATGTCGCGCACTTGGGGAATGTTTTCGAGAGTGACCTCGTCCTCGGTCAGAATCGCCGCCGCCATGCAGGGCAGCGCCGAGTTCTTGGCTCCCGAAACGTGAATCGTACCCACGAGCGGATTGCCGCCGCGAATGACAAATTTATCCATAAAAGTTGAGCCACTCCTAGCCTTTTAGTGTAAATCGGGGAAGCTGAATGGGGCAGGGAAGGCTTCACCCGCCTCTGATATAGCACGATGGTGGACGCCCTGAAATGATGTGTCCGAAATCATCTCATTTTTTTGGCCCAGCGATGCGCCGCTGGGCCAAAAGGTAATTTCTTGTCTATTTCCAACCGGATTTCACAATCTGTGCACGTCTGGCCGGTTTGAAGCTGTTGTTCCCTTACAGATCCCGCACATTATCCTCAATGGCCAGGCGCACGTTGCCGTCGCTCTTGGCCAGCCGCCACACGGCCTCCGGCTTGTCGACCCTGGCCTTGAGCATCACTAAAGCCACGGGAACGCTGCGTCCAGCGCTCTTGATGGCCTGCACCGCGGTTTCGCGGTTGATCTTGCAGGCGCTCATCAGGATGTGGATGCCGCGTTCGACCAGCTTGGAGTTTTGCATGTGCACGTTGACCATCAGGTTGTCGTACACAAAGCCCAGCCGGGCCATGGCGCCGGTGGTGATCGTGTTCAGAATCATCTTCTGGGCGGTGCCGGCCTTCATGCGCGTAGAACCGGTCACGACCTCGGGGCCCACGTCGGCTACGATGGTGATCTCAGCGGCGGCGGCCAGCGGTGTGTCATGGTTGCAGGTGACAGCGGCGGTGTGGGCGCCGCGAGCGCGGGCATAAGCCACTGCGGCCACCACGTAGGGAGTGCGGCCGCAGGCGGAGACGCCCACGACAACGTCCTTGCGTGTGGGGCGGCGGCGGGCGATGTCCCGCTGGCCCAGCTCTTCAGAGTCTTCGTTGACCTCGATGGCGGAGGCCAGCGCTTTGGGTCCGCCGGCCATGATGTACTGCACCTGTCCGAGGGCCGTCGAATAAGCAGGCGGGCATTCGGAGGCGTCGAGCGCCGCGATTCGCCCGCTGGAGCCGGCGCCGATGTAGATCAGCCGTCCGCCTTCGCGCAGGCTGCGGGCCACCTGGTCGATGACCTGCGCGATCTCCACGATCGCCTTCTTGACCGCAGAGGCCACCTTCGCATCCTCATGGTTGATGATGCGCGCAATTTCGAGTGCGGATTTGGTGTCAAAGCCTAGAGAAGCCTCATTCTGGCTCTCGGTAGTCAATTGCGGAAGCAGGGAGGCATGGTCTGTGTTGAAGTCATTTGTCTGGGCGCCGGCCGTCTCCTGCATCGTCGAGCTCGTAAGCATCGCGTCTGTCCCCATTTACTATTGTATCTGGAAACTGTCCAGTTCATTTCAGAATTTGCCAGAGCGAGTGCCTTTGCGCGGGCGCCAACGGCTGTTGCAGGCTACGCTACGTCCGAAGGAACCTCGAAGGTGACCAGATCGGCGCGGAAGCCGCGTGTGCGAATGGCTCCGTATGTGATCCCGGCAACCATCCATACCGAGCCCAGTACCAGTGCCTTGCTGCTGAGATTAGCCCAGATGAAGGCGCAGATAAGAAAGCCCAGGGCGGGCCAGATGAAGCCGCCCAGATTGCGGCTCTTCGCTGGTTGGCCGTCCTTCTTGAGCCGCCAATGGTGGATGAAGGCAGAGGCATTCACGCCCATGAAGGCGATAAAGGCTCCGAAGTTGAGACACTGGGCGCCGATCTCGTAGGCGCCTCCGCCCAGGCGGCTGGCAAAAAACTCAAGAAGGCTCGCTCCGATCAGCGCAAAAACTCCGACAGCCAGAATGTTGTTGCGGGGAACACGGTGTTTGGGTTCGATAGCGCCGAAAAACGACTTGGGAAGCGCATTGCCCCGCCCCATGCCATAGAGAAGACGCCCGGCGGCGAGCTGCGAGCCCATCCCGGAGCCCATGTTGGCGATCAGCAGCGTAAAGTTGACGATCTGGAAGAGCACCATGCCGCCCGCCTTGCCGCTGACCAGGGCAAAGGCCGACTCGACATTGTCGCTGGAGAAGGGCTTCGATCCCCAAATGAGTTGCGCCGCATAGACTTCCAGCCCCGAAAGAAGGCCGGTAATGAGGCAGACCAGCACCGTTGCCAGCAGGATGTTGCGGCGCGGATTCCGGACCTCTTCAGAAAACGTGGAGATGGCGTCGAATCCGATGTAAGTAAGCACGGCGACCGAAGTGCCGGCAAAGATGCTCTGCAAATTGAAGTTGCCCGGCTCGTAGAAGGGATGAGTAAAGAATCCAGGGTCGTGGTGGATTTGCCAAACCGTGTGAATCACGCAGCCCAGGAACAGGAGAACAACCACTACCATGCCGGCGCACAGGGCCTCATTCATCTGCGCGGAGGTCTTGATGCCGCGCAGGTTCATCCACGTGAAGAAGGCCGCGAAGAAAATCACCCAGATGTAGAAGGAGAGGCCGGGGAGGATGTTCATGGCGGCCTTGGCGCAAAAGGCTGTGCAGATGAGCGGATTGATCAGGTAATCCATCACCATGCCCCAGCCGACAACATAGCCGAGGGAAGAGTGTATCTCCTGGCCAACGTAAGTGTAAGCGGAACCGGCGCTGGGATAGACCCTCGCCATGCGGCCATAGCTGATGGCCGTAAACAGCATGGCGATCATGGCGAGAAGGATCGTGGTGACGACGTGGCCATGGGCCTTGTTGCTGATGACGCCGTAAATCCCCATGGGCGCGGTCGGCTGGATGATGACCATGCCGATGATAATGAGGTTCCACAGACCGAGCGTGCGCTTGAGGCCGATGGTTCCCGGTTTGGTGCTTTCCGCTGCGGCTGCCATGCGTGTCCTTGCGTGTCCTTAGTGTGCCGCGATAGCAGCCGTGGGGGTGATGGTTTCCGGGGCGATGTTCCAGCCTTGAATCTGCACAATGGGCTTGCCGCCGGCATTCTCCGGCAACAGCGCGGTCAGCGTGCGCGATTCCCCTGGCGTCAGCTCGATCCAGTTGTCTGACCAGAAGACCGGCGCGATAAGCCCGCCGGATTGCGTGCGGATGGCAGCGCTGATCTGAAATGCTAAAACGGCGGAGCCATTATCGAGGTGCAAGCGCACTTCGCGGCCGCGCGGCGTCTTCTCAATCTCCGCGTGAGCAACAACCTTGGCCGGAGGCAGATTCGTAAGCGCGCTCAGGTCTTCATGGCGCGCGGCGGGTGAGTGCGTGTAGTCCGTTTTTGCCCAATCGAAAGCGGTGAGCGTGCCGGGCACCCAGTAGAAATTACGGCTCAAAATGCGGCCGGAAGCATCCGACAGAGTCAAATCGATAAAGAAGATTCTGTCAGCGCCCGCATAGAGGCTCTCCGGTATGGAGAAAACTCGCTGCGCACTGTCAGAGCCCGCATCGAGAGTGGCCTCGGAGTTATACAGTTCTTTCCATGCCAGATTATGCACGTGGACGCTGGCATGGAGTCCGGCAACAGGCTCATAAGTGCTATTGACTACCACGATCGAGGCGTCGTCGTAAGAGTACTGAATATGCAGTGGTTCGCAGGCTTTCTTGGTCGCGAAGTAACCGGCTCCTGCATCGAGGTAATAGTCGTAAAGGTGCCAGATCATCGACGGCCATGCATTGTTCAGCATCCATTGAATCACGCCCGTGGATGTGTACTTGTTCTTGCTGTAGGCTTCGAACATGGCGCGTTCGGAGTCGTACTCCACGGTTTGCGCCATGCGCTCATACTCTGCGGCCGAATGCGGCTTGGCGTAAACGGCTTCCATCGCCTCGTCGAAGACATTCAGGGTGGCGAATTTACCGCTGCCCATGTGCAGGCTCCATGTTGGCGAAGGCGGCCATGCCTCGGGATCGGGCAGAAATTTTTGCCGGCTGGCAAGCGACGGTATCGCCGGCCCGGGGCTGGTTTCCGTGTTGAACCCGTACGCGCCGCCATGTTGCCGGTCCACATACCAGTAACTGGGCGCAACATAATCGTAGGGACCGGTCATCTTCACGCCGCTCGCGCCGGTTACGGTGGTGGGCGTGCCGGCGGCGGAGGAAAGTAACGGATTGGGCCAATGCGTTTCGGCCTCGACCTTCAGATAAGCGCTCTCCACGTCGGCCGTCGGAGGATTGTCACTGCCGTTCAGCCACACCAGCAGGCTGGCATGAGAACGCAGACGCAGCATCTGCGCGCGCAACGAGGCCGTGGCGATGGTCAGATCCTCGGGCGTCCACTCCTTCCAGTGCTCCCAGTGGTCGCAACAGCACCAGCCCAGCATCACCAGGAAGCCTTGCTGGTCGGCCAGATGGAAGAACTCATCGGTTTCTAGCTTTCCCTCCAGGCGAATGGTGTTCAGGTTCATATCGCTCACCAGCCGGAACTGGTCGCGCAGTCGGTTCTCATCGGAGCGCAGCAGCATATCCGGCGACCAGCCTGCGCCGCGAATCAGGATCGGCTTGCCGTTCACGCGGAAGAGGCGGTTGCCGCTGGCCGTGAGTTCAGAGGTGACCTCCCGGAATCCGAAGTCCACGCTTTGCTCATCCGTAATCTGGCCTTGAACGCTGAAGTTCATGGTGAGGCGTTCGAGATGCGGCTGGCCCATCTGGCGAGGCCACCAGGGCTTGGGATCGCGAATATGAAGTTGAGAAAACCGCTCGGGCGTGAAGGCGATGCCGCGGTCCTCATGCGGCGCCAACTCGACCGGCTGTTCGAAGCGAACCCCGGCGGCAGAACCCGCGACGACGCCTTTTACCGCGCGATCCGTGGCGTTGTGCAGCTCAGCGTAGACGGTCAGCTCCGCCGTGTCGAGCGCACTGCTCTTGAAGTGCGTGACGGCCAGCGGCGAACGCAACGTAACCGCACCGGTCGCAACCAGATCAACAACGCCCCACAGGCCCATATCCTTGTCCGGCGGGGCAGGATTCCAATCGACCCAGTTGATGCCCAGGTCCTTTTCCGTGGGCGCAAAGGTTTCCACCGCCAGCACATTTGTCTTGCCGGGTTTCAGAAACTCGGTCACATCGAAGTCATAATTGCGATAGGCTCCGGCCACCTGTGCCGAGTCCGCGATCCTGTGGCCGTTCAGCCAAATTTCTCCGCGGTAATTGATGCCGCCGAAGTGCAGCCAGAACCGCTCTTCCTTTTGCGATGCGGCTGGCGCCGTGAACTCCTTGCGATACCACCAGCCACAGCGGTACGGACTGCTCTGCTCCATCGACAGGTTGCCAAAGATCCGGCCGATGGGATAATCCGTGCCAGGAATCTGGCGCAGGTTCATGCCGAAGTAGGGATCGGGAAATATTCCCGCGGCCACCTGCGCGGCCAGCACCGTGCTGGGAACGGCGGTCTTCACCCAGTCCTCCGTGGGAAATCCCTCCGCGGCAATCGATTCGCCAGCGGCCTGGAGTTTGCAGGCCGACTGCAACTGCCAGCCTTCGCGAAGAGGCGTTACGGTTCCAGCTTCGAGCGCTGCCGGAAGAGCGAGCAACACCAGTAACAGAGAAGCAAATTTTCTCTTCATGACCACCAGAACTCCTTCTTTCGCGGAACAGAAATTCTCTCACAAATCGCAGTGGATGAGCCATCTCCAATCCTACTCAGGAGCGTGCTGCTCTATCCAAGGAGACAGGCCGTTGCTTCCGGCCTTCGCAATTTCACTTCAATTCCCGCAGATCACCGTTGAAACGCCGCAGGACGCCGTTCGCTGCAATCGCGCTTGCGCTCAAATTTTCTCTGTGATAAAAATAAGTCATTCAAGTTTGCCCCCAAAGGGCAAGCCTGGGTTTCATGCAGAGTGGCTGAGGGACGAGCCCTGTGACGCCACGACAACCTGCCTGGGCAAGCCAGGAGTATGGTGTCAACTCTCGCCCGGAGACGGGGAACATGAGATTCGGGGGTCGCTTCAGCGCTCTTAGCTGAGGCGGCTTGCACGTTACTTCGAGTCATTTCACGTTCGCTCTTTTTTGAGCCGGTCACGCGCTCGCATACCTGTAGTCACTCTCGCCGAAGCGAGGGATGAGTGACAACTGCTTACGAATTGCGATGTCGGGAATGTGGCAAATCCTATGGGATTCAGCCTCTTTCCATCTGTGACGAGTGTCTTTCCCCACTCGAGGTGGTCTTCGATCTCGAGTATGCCCGCACCCGCTTTACCCGTGAGGCCATCCAGCAGGGGCCGTTGAATATGTGGCGCTATCGCGCGCTGCTGCCGGTCTCTGACAGCTATCAGCCGCAGACGCCGGCGGGGTTCACTCCGCTGATGAAGGCTCCACGGCTCGGCTCGCACATCGGCGCCCGCAATCTCTATATCAAGAACGATGCCGTCTGCGTGCCCACACTCAGCTTCAAGGATCGCGTCGTGGCCGTGGCCCTGGCCAACGCGCAAGCCTTCGGCTTCGACACCGTGGGCTGCTCGTCAACCGGTAACCTCGCCAACGCCGTGGCCGCTCAGGCCGCGCGGCTGGGACTGAAGACCTTCATTCTGGTTCCAGATGATCTTGAGCCGGCCAAGATTCTCAACACCCAGGTTTATGGCGCCACGCTGGTGCGCGTCGCGGGCAGCTACGACCACTGCAATCGCCTCTCGTCGCAGATCGCCGACCGTTACAACTGGGGCTTTGTGAACGTGAACCTGCGTCCCTTCTATGCCGAGGGCTCGAAGACGATGGGCTTTGAGATCGCCGAGCAACTAGGCTGGAAGTTGCCGGACAACATTGTTTGTCCCATGGCCGGTGGTTCGCTGATCACCAAGATTCGCAAGGCTTTCAATGAGCTTATTGCGCTCGGCCTGGTCGAGGACAAGCCGGTCCGCTTCTTCGGCGCGCAAGCGACGGGCTGCTCGCCCATCGCCAAGGCCGTCAAGAACGGAACAGACGTGATTGAGCCGCAGCGGCCCAACACGATCGCACGGTCGCTGGCCATCGGCAATCCCGCTGACGGACCGTATGCGGCGCGCGCCATCCGCGCCACCGGCGGCTGGGCTGAGGATGTATCGGACGTGGAGATCGTATCGGCCATGCAGGAACTGGCTGAGACCGAGGGCATCTTTACCGAGACGGCTGGCGGCGTCACCACTGCGGTCACCGCGCGGCTCTACTCTCATGGACTTATCCAGCCCGATGAGCTTACCGTCACCTGCATTACCGGCAACGGCCTGAAGACCACCGATTGCCTGAACGGCGCTTACGACCGGAGCAAGGCCATCCGTCCCCGGCTCAGCGACTTTGAAGCCTTTGTTGAAGAACACAACGAAACTGGTCCACAACTGAGTCAGGATTTGGTCCTGGCGGGAGAAAACAATGGCCGTTAGAGTCCTGTTGCCGAATGCCTTTCAGAAGCACACCAACAACACGCACGAGATGGCCAGCGACGCGGCTAATCTGCCGGAGCTGATCACGGAGATGGAGGGCCGTTTTCCCGCCCTGCGCAAGCACCTGCGCGACGAGAACGGCCAGATTCGCCGCTTCATCAACTTTTATGTGAATGAAGAAGACATCCGCTTTCTGGGCAATGAGAAGTACAGCTTTCAGGAGGGCGATGAGGTGCTGGTGATTCCGTCCATCGCTGGCGGGTGCAGCTAACTTTTTCGCAGCTTCGGTCCCGGCGGTTATCATGGCTCTCCCGCCGGGGAATCCCTTTCTTGTTACTGCCGGGTTACAGATTGAACAGAGTATTTGCACGGTATTTGCACGGGTTTGACTGTCCTTTTACAATCCCCGGCAGATACTGTCCCTGTGATCGCGCAAACTCGTCAAAATCTTCCGTTCAAGTTGGCTATTGGTTCCACTTCTCTGGTGGAACCTGTATTTCGCGCATATACTCCATTCCTCCCGCCAGCCAAGCCGCGTATTCAGGCGGAGGTCGGGCGCTACCGGTTGCGGTTGGCCGAGACCCGGGAAGATCGCGATGCCGCTTGCCGTCTCCGCTTCAAAGTCTTCAACATCGAACTGAACGAGGGGCTGGTGAGTTCCTACCAAACCGGCCTGGATACCGACCAGTTCGACCTCTTCTGCGAGCACTTGCTGGTGGAGGACAAAGCGGACAAGCGCGTCGTGGGTACCTACCGGATGCAGTCCGGAACTACCGCTGCACGCAATCAGGGCTACTACTCTGAGCAGGAGTTCAGTTTTGCTCCTTATGAGCCGCTCCGGGCAGACATCCTGGAGCTGGGCCGCGCCTCCATCGATCGCGAACATCGAACGCCGGAGGTGTTGACCTTGTTGTGGAGAGGTATCGCACAGTATGCTTCCGGCATGGGGCTGCGTTACCTGATCGGTTGCTCATCGTTGAACTCGAAAGACCCGGCTGAGGGTTGGCAGGCATATCGCCAGCTTGAACGCTACCGGGTTCCTCCCGAGTTTGAAACTGAGCCCACCGCCATCTACGCCTGTCCCATCGAGCAAGGGAGCCGACACGCACAGCCGTCGCCCCAACCAGAAGACCTGCCGTCGCAAACTCTGTTCAAGGTGCCCAAACTGCTGAAGACCTATGTGGCCATCGGCGCGCGCATCTGCGGACCGCCGGCATGGGATCGGGATTTTGGCACCATCGATTTCCTTACGCTGCTCGATCTGAAGTTGCTCTCGCCCTCGGCGCGCAATCGCTTTCTGGCTCCTCTCACCACATGAACTTTCGCGCTCTCCGGCGCGCTGTGGCGCTGGTATTCGCTTTGGTACTCTCCATTACCCGTTTCTGGCTGCTTCGCCTGCGCGGTCCGCTCACCATGGAGCGTCGCGCGCAATGGGTCCAGCAGACCTGCCGCGGGATACTGGCCTGCGTGGGAATCCGCTACCACGTTTCGGGTACTCCGCCCACGCACGGCCTGGTTGTCTGCAACCACCTCAGCTATCTGGACATCCTCATCCTCTCGGCGGCCATGCCCTGCTTCTTTGTCGCCAAGATAGAGATCGGCGGCTGGCCCTTCTTCGGCAAGGCAGCGCGTCTCGGCGGAACCATCTTTCTTGACCGGTCGAGCCTGGCCAGCGCCATGGCTGTTGCTGGGCAGATGACCGAACGGCTCAAACTGCCGATTCCCGTGCTGCTCTTTCCTGAGGGCACCAGCACCGACGGCCACATGTTGCCCTTCCACCCCCGGCTCATCGATCCGGCCACTACAGCCGGAGCGCAGATTACAGCCGCCGCCGTCCGCTACGTGATCGAGGACGGAACCCCGGAAGAGGAGCTGTGCTGGTATGGCGATGAGCCGTTTATGACTCATCTCCTCAAGGCGCTGCGCACACCCGGCTTCATCGCCAGAGTGCGCTTTGGCGAGCCGCGCATCTATCCTGATCGCCGCACCGCCGCCAACGCCACCCGCGCCGAGGTTGCCGCCATGCGCCTGCGAATTCCGCTGCCGTAGACGCTGCGCAGTTCCTACGAGCGGGTAAGCCATATTTCCGTCAGAACGCGGCGGAAATTTGAACCTAGAATCTTTTCCACTGTGCCGGTGGTGTAGCCGCGCTTGAGCAAAGCATCGGCGATGAACTCCATCTTCCGCGGTGTGTTCAGGTCGGGAATATAGGGTGGGCGATCTTCGCCCGGAGCTGAGACTCCCGCGGCCTTGCGCTCTTCCACCTCTTTGCGCATCGCTTCGATATCCGGCGGCATGACCGTTTCAAACGGTGTGTCGCTGCCGACTCCGACGTGGTCTTCGCCGCACACCTTCAGCGCATGTTCCATGTGGCGCAGGTAATCGGCGAGCATCGGCTGTTGAGGCGATGGCGTCAGGAAGGGCAGCATGTAGATGCCCATGACTCCGCCTTTATCAGCAAGAGCCTTCATATCCTGATCTTCCTTATTGCGCGGATGCGCGTAAACGGCGCGGCAGCCCGCGTGCGAAAAGATCACCGGCCTTGTCGAGGCGGCAATTCCTTCCCGCGTGGTTTGCGTATTCGCATGGCTGAGGTCCACCGCAACCCCGAGTTGGTTCATCTTGCCGATGGCTTCGCGGCCAACATCGGTGAGCCCGCCAGTCTCGCCTTCCAGGCAACCGGCTCCGAACGGACTACGCCGGTTGTACGTGAGTTGCATGACGCGCACGCCCAGGCGGCGAAAGAGCTCTATGCGATCGAGTTTGCCCTCCAGCATGGAGACAGCTTCAAAGGAATAAATGAAACCGAGTTTGCGATTCTGCCGGGCGAGATTCATGTCGGCCGCGGTGCGGATGCTCATAAGGTCATCAGGCCAAACTTCGATCAGTTGCTCCAGTGCGCCCAGATCGGCCAGTGTCTCTTCATAGCTCCCATTCGCTCCGCCCAGAGTGCACTTGACGACAGTTACACCGGACGAACGAATTGCCTTCAGCAAATCCTGCTGTTCGGCCTGCGGCGTTTGACCTGCTGAAGACAGAGTATTTGCATCGAGCACAAAGGTTTTGCCATAAAAAGTAGCCGCAGCGGACGAGCTAAAGGCGGGCAACGGGTGAATACTTACAAGGGCCAGGGAGCCACCCAGGCCCTTGGCAAAATCTCGACGAGTCAGCAATTGTGGTCTCCTTGCAATACACCTACGCTTGCTAGTGGCAGAACGTTCCCATGGTGCTTGCTCTGGTATGCATACACAATGTGGGCGGCTCACGGTCCAGAATCTCAGTTCAGCGCGACGCAAAGGCGCCCCAAGCCCCGATTTTGGGACTTGGGATAGCACAGACCCTCCCAACCCCTATTGCCGAAAATAGCCCTCCGCTGGCGCACACTGGAAGAGATAAGAAAAGGGCACGAAATCCCTGTTCACCGGAGAAGTCACGCGCAAGATCGCCGCAATCAGCTTTGCCCCCGCCGCCAGCGCGCCAACTTTCGCTAGCCCCCTCCCCCCCCCCTGGCAATTTTTTCTGTTTTTGCCAGTGAAGCTGTGGGGACGCATCTAAATTATTCAATATCAATAAGATAGGAGCAGGGCTTTCACGGGAACACACAACCTGCAAACCGGTGAAACTGCGGAGACGGGCCTAACTCATTCCAAATCAATAGTTTTCGAACTCCGCTTTCACGGGAACACACAACCGGTGAAACCGTGGAGTTCGTGCTACTCGCTATCAGCCAGCAGCAACCGCAGGTCGCGGAGGTTATGGCCGGTAGGTCCGGTGACCACGGAATCGCCCAGGGCGGTGAACATCGGGCAGGCGTCGAAGGCGGCCAACGACGACTTCAGGTGAAATCCGAAGGTATGGGCGCGGGCCACGGTGGTGGGGTCGGCGATGGCCCCAGCAGACTGGGTGTTGCCGTCAATGCCATCGGAACCGGCGCTGAGCACGGTGAGCCGTTCGCCCGGATAGCTCTCCAGTTCCAGAGCACATTCCATGACGAACTGCTGGTTGCGGCCTCCGGCGCCGGGGGTGCGGTCGAGCTTGACCGTCACTTCGCCGACGGAGATCAGGCAGAGGCGCGGATGGACGGCGCGCAGGGCATGGAAGCGCCCCAGCAGATAGCGGGCGGCATCGGCGTAGTCCCAGTCGTCGCAACTGTTGTCCACTACGACGTCGAAGCCGGCTTTCTGCGCCAGGAGGCGCGCGTTCTCCGCCAGGTCGTGGCTGGAGAGCAGAATCTCGAAGACCGATTTGCTGAAGGTATCGTCTTCGCCGGACATGGTGGCAGCGGCGGTGACGCGACGCGCAGGTGGGGCTCCGGGCCTGGAAAATTTCGGGAAAAAGGGCGGACGCCAACCCTTGTTGCCGGGCGACTCAGGCATATCTTCGCGCTCGAAGAAGGCGCGGATAGACGGTGGCAGTTTGGGCGCAAGATCGTATTTGGCTAACAGGGCGCGCACCTCGGCCACGGTGGAGTGATCGGGCGAGGTGGGGCCGGAGGAAAGCGCGTCCAGCGAGCGCAGCGGCACATCGGGGACCAGCAGGCTGACTTTGGCCGCATCCGGCGCGGCGATGGCCAGCCGGCCACCCTTTACCGCGGAAAAATGCTTGCGCAATGTGTTGATTTCGCCGATGGGCGCGCCCGAGGCCAGCAGCAACTCATGGAATGCAATGGTGTCATCGAGCGAGATATGCGGGTCCAGCGGTAGGTCGAACATGGCCGAGCCGCCACCGGAGATGAGGAAGAAGATCAGTGTGTCCTTCTTTGCCTTCCTCAACATGGCCAGCGCGGCGCGGGCTGCGGCAAACGAGTCTTCGTTGGGCACCGGGTGGCCACCCTCGAAGTAGCGAAAGCGCCAGTTGCGTTTTTTGGGCAACTGGTTCGAGCAGCAGATGCCGCGCATTCCCTTGCGGCGTTTCACGCGATCGAGGAGAACCTCAAGCATGGGGCCGGCAACCTTGCCCAGCGCGATGACAAAGATGCGCTTGTAATTCGATAAGTTGATCGCGTCCGGCCCGATGCCGTCGGGCAGCAGCCGATGCATCGTGTTGCCCTCAAAGCGAACGCGGCGGTCGAAGGCGGAGGCAATGTTGCAAGCCTCCAGGGCGCCGGTAAAGATCTCATTGGCCGTGGCGTGCAGAGCATCGAGGGCGGAATCGCTAACCGGGGTCATCTCATTTGCTCCTTCAGCCAACCGTTGAGCGACGCCTGCATGGGCTCGAGTTGACCGGTAAAGAAGTGATCGGCGCGGGGCACGAGCACCAACTGCTTGGGTTCGGCGGCGGCTGCGACTACCTGCGCCAACTGAGCGGATGGTGCGAACTGGTCGTTCGCTCCACTGAGGAAGAGCTTGGGAATCGTGCAATCTGGCAGAGAGGAATAGTGGTAATCGTGGTCATTCGCCCGGATGGGCAGGCCCAGCAGAGCCAGCGCGCGCAAATTTTTAGAGATGGGAGAAGGTTTGCAACAGGCAGCCAGCGCCATCATCGCGCCAAAGCTGAAGCCAACCACCACCAGCGGCCGACGGTATTCGTTTTCAAGCCAGTCGAGCGCAGCCAGCACATCGCCGGCCTCAGCATGGCCGTCGTAAGCCCCTTGGCTCAAGCCCGTACCGCGGAAGTTGAAACGCAGAACCGGCCAGCCCAGTCCCCACTCCGGGTCGTTGATGGCTTTCATGGCGTGATAAACCACTTTGTTATGCATGTTTCCGCCGCCGAGTGGATGCGGATGGCAAACCAGCGCGGCAAAAGGCGCATCGGGCGCACCCTCATTCACCAGCGCCTCCAGCCGGCCGACAGGACCAAGCAGACTCACACTGCGCAGAGCGGCAGTCGTTGAAGAGGATCTGGGTTGGACGGGAGCGGTTATGGTGGTCATTCCACACTCCATTCTACGCGCTGGGGGGCACCTCCTTCCCACCCGGAACCCACGGCCCGCGCCAGCTTCAAAAAGAGGCAAACCCGCCTCCTTGAATACGCAGAGACCGTGTAAGGTATTCTGGCAGCACCATGAGCGATCGCCTGCCCACTGATTTCCCCGTCGAGTCCATTGACCCCATTCGGTTGACTCGCCAACTGTGCGAAATTGAGTCCACCACTTACCATGAGGGCGCGGTGGGCGATTTCCTGGCAGATTTTCTCTCCCGGCGCGGATGGGAAGTGGAAAAGACGCCTGTTCCCCAGCCGCCGGAGAGTTCGACCGCCGGTGAGCGCTGGAATGTCTATGCGGGAGTGGCCGGCCAGAGGCCCGAACTGGTGTTTTCAACGCATACGGACACCGTGCCGCCCTACATTCCCTTCAGCGAGGACGCTGAGTTCCTGTATGGGCGCGGAGTCTGCGACGCGAAGGGCATTCTGGCCGCCCAGATCGCCGCCGCCGAGGCGCTGCGGGCCGTGGGGTTTCGGATTGGTATGTTGTTTGTCGCGGGTGAGGAGCGCGACTCGGCCGGCGCTGAGGCCGCCAACCTGAAGCCCAAAGGCAGCCGCTTCCTGATGAATGGCGAGCCAACGGACAATCGACTGGCGCTGGCCTCCAAGGGCACTCTGCGCGCGGTCTTCAGGTCCACAGGCAAGATGGCCCACTCAGCCTATCCGGAGTTGGGAGAGAGCGCCGTCCACAAGCTGATCGAGGCGCTCGGAAAGCTGCTGGCCCTCTCGCTGCCGGTCACTGAAGACGTGGGCCCCAGTACGCTCAACATCGGCCAGATCCAGGGCGGCCACGCCCCTAACGTCATCGCCGACCAGGCGGAGGCGCAGGTGATGGTTCGCCTGGTGGGCGACTCGGCGCCGGTGCGCGCATCCTTGGTCGAAGCCGCCGCCGGGCTGGCCGAAGTGGAGTTCACGCTGGAGATTCCCTTCGTCCGCCTGCGCGCCGTGGAGGGCCTGCCCACCATGATCGCCAAATTCACTACCGACATTCCGAAGCTCTCAAACTGGGGTGAGCCGCTGCTGCTGGGGCCGGGGTCGATCCACGTAGCCCACACGCCCGCTGAGAAGCTGGCGAAAAGGGAATTGCTGGAAGCGGTCGAGCTATACATCAAGGTGGCTAAACAGTTGCTGGGCTGAGGCCGTGGCAACAGGTTCTCAGGCAGGTTTGGATTTGCCGCGTGCGGCTCGTGGCGGCTTGGCAAACGACTGAAGGGCCAGATCGGCCACAGTGGCCGTATCCAGCACCGCCAGCATGGCTTCCTGGGCCTTCGCCCAGATGGGATGCGCCGGGCAGTAGGGTTTCCGGTTGCAGGACGCTCCGGAGATCAGGCATAGATTCAGGCAGATGGGACCTTCGATGGCCTCAATCACCGCGCGGATCGATGCATTGCGGCCGGGGGGCAGAATCTCAAAGCCGCCCGACTGTCCTCGCCGGGAGGCAATGAATCCGGCGCGGCACAAGGCTTGCAAGACCTTCGAGAGAAAGCTCTCCGGAGTTCCCGTGGCGCGGGCCAGCGCGGGAAGCAACGCGCGCTCATGATCGGGCAGCGTGGCCAGGTGGATCATTACGCGAACCGCATAGTCGGCAGCCCGCGTAAGTTGCATGGTAGAACCGGATCGTCCCATCGAGTAGCTTTCTCCAATTTCAATGGTAACCAATCTTAGCGCAGATGATTATCAGCCGTATGCGGATCTGCGGCCAGAGGGCAACCGGTGCACTGGGCGGTCCTGCGGCAATGAGCCTTGCCCACGGCGACCGTGAGGGCATGAAACTCGTTGAAGAGCAGCGCCTGGTTCTCCTGGGCTTCGGAGGCGAAGGCCTGGCGGGTGAGGCCGGTCAGGGACTCGTATCCTCTGCGATTGCGGCCGGGCGGGGGCGTCAGAAGCCGATGCCGCTCGACGATGCGGCGCAGGTACTCGTCGGCAACGGGGACGGGATGGCCAAGGGCGTAGAGCAGGATGGCGTCGGCGGTTTCAGGACCGACGCCGGGCATGGCCAGCAGCCGGCGGCGCAGAACGTCGGTGGAACTGGCGGCAAGGCTTTTGAGCGAGCCTCCAAACTCCTCGTCCAGCATGGCCAGAAACGCCTTCAAGGCAGGCGCCTTGCGGGTGTGGAAGCCGGAGGGCCGGATCATGCGCGCGAGATCGTCGAGAGCCAGCGAGCGCAGGCCGTCCACGCTCAGGGCGCCAGCCTCGCGCAAGTTGGCCAACGAGCGCTCGACGGCCTTCCATGCGGTGTTTTGGGTAAGATAGGCGCCGAGAATGACTTCAAAGGGAGTCCTGGCCGGCCACCAGTGTTGAGGACCATACGCCAGGGCAAGCGCATTGTGCATCCGGCGCAGCCGCTGGGCGGGAGTGAGGTGGGTTGAGGTCACGACGGGTTTTAGGATAATCGATGGGACGCAAGTTGCGGCTTGCCAAGAGCGGCTCATGCCTGGAGGCGGAGATGAAGAGTCACACGGAGTATCTGGTCTTTGAAACCAGAAAACGGCGGGAGATGGTGCACATTACCGACGAGGTGGAGCGGATTGTGGAACGCAGCGGGGTGAAGGACGGGCTGTGCTTTGTCTCGCCTATGCACATTACGGCTGCCATCTATGTGAACGACCTGGAGAGCGGGCTGATCGAGGATATCGGCGAGTGGCTGGAGAAGCTGGCTCCGGCGCGGCCCGATTACAAACACCACCGGACGGGTGAGGACAATGGGGACGCACATTTGAAGTCGCTGCTGCTGCACCACGAGACTACGCTGCCGGTGACCAACGGCCGGCTGGACCTGGGAACCTGGCAGAGAGTCTTCTATGCCGAGTTCGACGGACAGCGCAGAAAGCGTGTGATCGTGAAGGTGCTGGGAGTGGAGTAGCGGGACAGCGGAGTTGGCGGAGTTAGTCAGGGCCGCGTTCAGCAATGTGTTCTCGTGGCGCCATATCCGAGAGAATACTTCGTACAGCTTGTATTCTCGCTAACGCCGCTTACCCCCACCAGCACGCGCGAAGCGCGGCTAACTCCGCTTAGGGATTGGCCACATCGCCGTCGGTGATCTTGCTCCATGCGCCCGTGGGGCGGGCAGGTTCAGGCGTGGCGAAATTGATCTTGGTGCGGGGCAGCACGACCAGATCGACGCGGCGGTTTTCAGCGCGGCCATCGGCGGTGGCATTGCTGGCCACGGGGTGGAACTCGGCGTATCCGGCGGCCGAGATGCGCTCGGGAGAGATGGCCTTCATGTCGAGAAAGAGGCGGGCGATGCGCGTGGCGCGGGCTGAGGAAAGCTCCCAGTTGGAGTCAAATTCCGCTGTGTGGATGGGAATGTTGTCGGTGTGGCCCTCGATGCGTAGATCATAGGGCGTGCGGCCGAGCGCGGCGGCGATCTGGCGTAGCGTTGGGAGCGTCTCGGGCTTGGGAGTGGCCGAGCCGGAGCTGAAGAATCCGGCCTCTCGCAGGCTGATGACCAGCCCATCGCGGCCCATTTGAATGGAGACGGTGTGTGTGGCGACCTGGTTCGATAGCCGTTGTTCCAGCTCGCGGTGAATATTGTTCAGGTCATCCTTTACCCTGGCGGGCGAGAGCACGTCTTCTCCCATGACGATGTTCATGGGGATGGCCGCCGGGTCAACGCCGCCGCCCGTGCCTTTGGCTGACTTGCGCGTGGCGTCGGGAAAGATGCCCAGCGATTGGAATGCGCTGTCGATGGCCATCGATACCTGCATCTGCTTTTTCTGATCGGCTTTGGCGAAGGCGTAGAGGACCACGAAGAAAGCGAACAGCAGGGTGATGAAGTCGGCATAGGAGACCATCCAGCGATCCTGGGGGACATGGCTTTTGCGGGGACGTGGGCTCATGCCGCGCGCGCCTCCTGTTTCTGCCGGGGGCCATTCAAGAAACCGGCCAGCTTGACCTCAAGCATGCGCGGGTTCATGCCCTCAAGAATGGAGACCACGCCTTCCAGCATCATCTCGCGGCGCTGGTGCTCGTCGTGAATCCGGATGCGCATCTTGCCGGCGAAGGGCAGAAAGAAGAGATTGGCAATTCCTACTCCGTAGATGGTGGCCACGAAGGCCACCGCGATGCCTTTGCCCACTTCCTGAATGTTGTCCAGATTTTTCATGACCTGAATGAGCCCCAGCACCGCGCCCAGGATGCCGATGGTGGGCGAGAATCCTCCGGCCGATTCGAAGACCGCGGGAAGCCGCTCTTCGTTCTCCGCGGTGCAGTCCAGGCTGACGCGCATTATCTTGCGCAGCTCAGAGGGCTCGGTGCCATCGACGGCCAGCATGAGGGCTTGCTTGAGGAACGGATCCTGAATGGTTTCGAGGTCGCTGTCCAGCGAGACGACGCCGTTGCGGCGGGCTTTGTTGGCAAAGGCGACCAGCAGGTGGAGGAGCTGTTCGTTGTGCTTGCGGGGCGCGGAAAAGACGTGCGCCAGGCTCCTGAATGCCCTCAGCACTGTGGGGAGCGGAAACTGGAGCAGCACCGCGCCCATGGTGCCTCCAAAGACGATCAGGGCCGCGGTGGGCTGAAGGATCTGCCCCAGGTTGCCGCCTTCGATAAGTAATCCGGCCACGATGCCGGCGATTGCCAGGAAAACTCCGCCAATACTGCTTTTATCCATGAAAAGCTCCTCGAAAAATCATGTGCGGAGAGCAGGATTCATCCTGCAACGGTTCCTAGAGCGGGTTATGCCCTGGCGGCGCCGATGGAGGTTTGGGCTGGCCGGAAACGTCCAGGCTGGTCAGCGAGACTGCCCGCTGCAATTCGCCGTATGAGGGCAGCCGCCTGGCGACCGAGGCCAACAAGCGCGCGCGGTAGGCGAGCACACGCTCCACCACCTCGGCCGTCTCCTCGCGCACAATCAGCTTTTCTCCGTTGATCAAGGTCAGCATGGTGTCCGGAGATGCCTCGGCGGTTTTGATCAAGTCGCTGTTCAGCACTATCGGGGTGCCGTTGAGCCGGGTAAGTTCGATCATCGTTCCAAACTCCTTCGCGTTCGTTATCGGCAAACAACGGGAAAGGTTCAGAGATTAGAAAGGCGGAAGAGAAAGTGTCCGCAGCCGGGACACAAAAGCAGGGGCAATAAAGTCCCCAGACCCAGCGCCGAAGAAGGGGCCAGATGCGACGGTAACCGAACCGGAAGCAGCGACCCAGGGTAGACAAAAAAGTGGGAGCGCGAACGGGGATGGGCCGCAAATCAACGCATCTCACAAGGAGTACCCCATGTCCCTGGGTGTCTTGAATAACCTCAATGCTGTGTATGCAGAGAACAACCTGAACAATACCAGCAGCAGCCTGTCAAAAACCCTGCAACAGTTGTCCTCCGGATCGAAGATCAACTCCGGCGCGGACGACGCAGCCGGCCTCTCGCTGGTCGATGGCCTGCAAGCCAACTCGCAAGCTCTGGCCCAGTCGCAGACCAACGCCTCTGAAGGCGTGGGCCTGCTTCAAGTGGCCGATGGCGCTCTCTCGCAAGTGACAAGCCTGCTCAACCGGGCCGTGACGCTGGCTACCGAAGCCTCGAACGGCACCCTCAGCGGTTCGCAGTTCACCGCGGCCAATCAGGAATACAAATCGATCTTGTCGGAAGTTGACAACATCGGTACGACGACCACCTACAACGGTTCAGCCGTTTTCGGCAATGGCACTGTGAACATCTATACCGGCGACTCCACCGCAAAGGGCGCGTCGGTTGACGCTTTGAACGTTACCACGCTGTCTGAGAGCGCTTTGGGCAACACCGGCGGAAAAGTGAGTTATAGCGGTGGCGAGAACGTCTTCCTCGACCTCTCCTCTGCCTCCAAGGGAAATGCGCAATCCACCGACGCGCTGACTTCTGGCGACGACTCGATGACAGTCAAGTATATGAATGCGGACGGCACGACCGGAACGTCAATCATTACCGCCAAGACAGACACCGTGAGCGGGATGATCGACGCCATCAACAACTCGGGTCTGGGCTTGACCGCCAGCTTCACCACGGCGTCGGCGGCCGGTGTTGCATCTGGCAGCACGACAAACGGCGTTACCGATACAGGTATTGAGATCCAAGGTGCGATTCAAACCGGCAATGCAAGCGCGGGAACGATGCAACTCTCCGCTACGACAGTGGTGGATTCGACGACCACCAGTGCTGACACTGCCTTCGCGGATGGGAGTGGCGGAACCGCCACCATCAGTTACGCGCAGACCGGAGGCGCAAATCTGAGCGGTACCGGTCTGACCGACGCGGGCAGCGCGCAGACCGCGCTGAACGATCTCAACACGGCTATCACCGATGTGGCGGCGCAGGACGGCTACATCGGCGCGCAGATCAACACGCTGAACTCGGTCAGCTCCGTACTCAGCACGCAGCAGGAAAATGTGGTTTCGGCACAGAACAGCGTGCAGGCTACCGATTATGCGTCGGCGACCTCCGATATGTCCAAGTACGAAATTCTGAGCCAGACCGGCATCTCCGCCCTGGCCCAGGCCAACAGCATGCAGCAGGAAGTGACCAAGCTGTTGCAGTAACCGGGGTCCCCAGCGATAGGTCTTTGTCGCTGGGGTGGAGTAAACCGGGGTCCCCAGCGATAGGTCTTTGTCGCTGGGGTGGAGTAAACCGGGGTCCCCAGCGAGGGGTCTTCGTCGCTGGGGTGGAGTGAACCGGCCAAAAGCCGCCAACCAAAGAAGGGCGTCCGTCAGGGCGCCCTTCTTTATGCCGTTCTGGAAGGGGCAGCGGAAAGCTCGCGGTTTCCGCAAGGCCGGCGTTAAAGCCGCATGCATTTAAAGCCGATGAATGGATTGGCTGGAAGGGAATTGGGCAGCTTGTAAGCTGTGTTGTTGGAGAGCGAAAGGCGTGAGTTTCTCTTAATCTGTCTCGGCAGCGCGTGGTTCTGCGACTGCTCAAAGTCAACGCGGAGGGTGCGATGGGCATAGTGGGGCTGAGTTTCGGGTCGCCGACGAGCGGGGCTGGCTTCGACGTGAGCACGACAGTTTCCGAGATCGTCGGCAATCTGCAGAATGTGGAGACGCCGTGGAAGACCCAGTTGACCACATTAGAGAGTCAGGACACTGCGATCTCCAGTCTCGGGACACTGTTCTCCAATCTCTCCAACGATATGAGCTCGCTGACCGACCTCGAAGGCATCCTGGCAGAGAAGACCGGTTCCAGTTCCAATACCAACGTGCTGACGCTGACCGCGGCCAACTCCACGGCAGTTGCGGGAACGCATACGGTGACGGTGACGAGCCTGGCGCAGACCTCAAGCGGTTCTCTCGCCGAGATTACAAAGTCCTCCGACACGCTCTCCGGCGCCATCACGCTCAAAGTGGGCAGCGGAACGGCCCAGACCATCACGCTGGACTCGTCGGACAATACGCTCGCCGGCCTGGCGTCGGCCATCAATTCCTCCGGTGCGGGCATCACCGCCAGCGTGCTGACCGATTCCACGGGCTCGCGGCTGAGCCTGGTTTCGGGCACCTCGGGCGCGAACGGAGGCATCACGGCGAGCGCGAATTCAATCGCCGACGCCACCACATCAAGCGGCACACTGGCCTATACCTCGTCGGTGACGGGGGCCGATGCTCAACTGACGGTGGATGGCGTGGCCCTGACCAGCGCCTCGAACACGGTGTCCAATCTGATTCCCGGCGTGACCTTCCAGTTACTGGCCCCCAGCCCAAGCGAGACCACCAGTGCCGGTACCAGCCTGGAGCAGGTGCAGGTGATCATCGGCAATGGCAATACCGATGTGGAGAGCACGGTCAATCAATTCGTAAGCGACTACAACTCGCTGATCAGCGCCATGAGCACCCAGGAGGGGAATGACAGCTCGGGAACCCCCGAGCCGCTGTTCGGCTCTCCCACACTTTCGCTGCTGCAACAGCAGTTGCTGAGCGGACTGAATTTGCAAAACCCGAACGGCACGCTGGCCGCGGTTTCCACCACTACGGATACGACTTTGTCGGGCTCCATGACGATTCAGGTAGGCAGCGGCACGGCGGAGAACATTGTTATCGGTGCAGAGCCGAGTTCCGGCGCGGCCGCCGACACCATTTACACCGGTTCGGGGAGCGATTACAACACGCTCTCCGGGCTGGCCAGCGCCATCACCTCGGCCGGCATCGGCGTCACGGCCTCTGTGGTGACCAGCAATGGTGAATCGACGCTTACACTGGCCTCGCAAACCGCCGGCTCCAGCGGCGCGTTGACCGTAACTTCCAGCATCAGCGCCACCAGCGACACGGCGTTGAGCGCTTCCGTTATGGCGGGCTCCGACGCGGTGACGTCAACCGACACCAGCGCGGTGACCTCAAGCGCCACTCTGACCGGGATATCCAACGAAGACGATACGCTGGCCGGATCCATCTCCATCCAGGTGGGCAGCGGCGCGGCGCAGACGATCACGGTGGACACATCCAGCAATACGCTTGCCACTCTGGCCGATGCAATCAACAACACAGCCAACATCGGGGTCGAGGCCTCGGTGGTGACCGACAGTGATGGAACGCACCTCTTGCTGACCTCCGGAACCGCGGGGAGCGCCGGGACGCTGACGGTGACCTCCAGCATTCTCGATACCACCAACACCAGCACCAAGACGCTGAATTACACCAACTCATCGGATATCAACAGCCTGACGGGCCTGGGCATCAGCGTCAATAACAATGGGTCGCTGACCCTGGACGCCGAGAGCCTGGATTCTGTGCTGAACTCGGACTATAGCTCGGTGGTGGGTTTCTTCCAAAATGTGGACAGTTGGGGCCAGACCTTCTCCAACACGCTCACCAACGCCGGCAGCAGTTCGGCGACGGGGATTCTGTCGCTCGCCTCCAAATCCAATAGCAGCGTCGAGTCAACGCTGAACGCAGAAATCTCCAAGGAAAACATCTATATCTCCGCGCAGCAATCGAGCCTGACTGCGGAACTGAACAGCGCCAACGAGGTCATGCAGGAGTTGCCCACGGAACTGGACGGGATCAACGAGCTCTATTCGGCGATCACCGGCTATGACCAGAACTCGAACGGCTAAGGAGCAGTGCCCCATGGGAAGTTATCAGGAACATGCATTGGATGGCGCGTCGGCAGTTGATCTGGTTGTGGCGCTCTATGACGGAATTCTCCGCTTTCTTTATGCGGCCAGTGCGGCTGTGGAACGTGGAGACCAGGCTGGCCGGCGGATTGCCGTGAAGCGGGCCCTGGATATCATCATTCATTTGCAGGCGCGGTTGCGCATGGATGTGGGCGGACGGCCCGCGCAGGTGCTCAGCGAGTTCTACGCGTCGATCTTCGCGCAAATTCTGCAGGCCTCGCAATCGGCCTCGCGGCAGAAGTTCGAGCACGCCATCGAATGCGTAAAGAACGTACGCGATGCATGGCGCCAGGCGGCCAAGAACCCGGAAGTCAATCCATCTCCAACCCAAATAACCGCAATCTCATCCCGGCGCATGCACGGGGGCATGGATAGCGATGAATACGGCTCGGACACAGCGGTTGGTTCAAGCTGGAATGCGTGAGCCGACCTCTGATGCAGGTTGCTCGAATGCTCTCAATGATTGAAACGGGTCTGAGCGCAGTTCATCCGGCGACGGTCAGTTCCTCTTCCAATTGCTGTTTCGCGTAGAGGCCGGCGTAGTAGCCGTTGAGGGCGAGCAACTCGTCGTGCCCTCCCAACTCAACGATCCTGCCATGGTCGAGCACGGCGATCTGGTCGGCATGGCGCACAGTTGAGACGCGATGGGAGATCAAGATGGTGGTCGCGGCTCGGGTGTATTTGCGCAGGCCGCCCAGAATGCGCTCTTCCGTGTAGGTATCCACGCTAGCCAAGGCGTCGTCGAGGATCAGGATGGACGGTCGGCGCAGCAATGCCCGCGCGATGGCCGCGCGCTGCTTCTGTCCGCCGGAGAGCGTGACGCCGCGTTCGCCCACCATGGTTTCAAAGCCCTGAGGAAACTCTTCGAACTCCTGGCGGATGTGAGCCGCCTCGGCCGCGTCGAGAAGCTCTTCCGGGTTGGAGTTGGGCGCGCCAAAGGCAAGGTTTTCGCGGAGCGTTGCGCTGAAAAGGAAGGTTTCCTGAGGAACCATGCCGATGTTGCGCCGGAGCACCGCCAGGGGATAGTCACGCACCGGCCGGCCGTCGATGAGGAGCGAACCCAAGGGCGCTTCGTAGAGCCGGGAGATCAGATTGACGAGCGTGGTCTTGCCCGATCCGGTGGGGCCAACGATGGCCAGGCTGGAGCCGGCGGGAATCTTGAGCGAGATGCCGTGCAACACCGGGGTCCCCGCGGACGGGTCTTTGTCCGTGGGGTGGAGCACCGGGGTCCCCGCGGACAGGTCTTTGTCCGTGGGGTGGAGCACCCGGGTCTCGCCGTAGCTGAAGCTCAGATCACGGAATTCGATCTCGCCGCCGAGCACTGTGTCGGCTTGAATGGACGGATCGGCGGCGCTGTCATCGATAGCCGGCTCGGCGCTCATCAACTCGTGGATGCGCTTCACCGAGGCGGTGCCGCGCTGGAAGATGTTCACCACCCATCCCACGGCGATGATGGGCCAGATGAGCAGGACCATGTAGGTGTTGAAGGCTACGAACTGGCCTACGCTGATGCGATGAGCGAGGACCAAGTGTCCGCCGGCCAGCAGGGTGATGATCATGGAGATGCCCAGGATGAACTCGAGCGTGGGCCACAGCATGCCCATGAGCTGAACCAGCTTGAGGGAGCGCGCGATGTACTGGCGATTGAGCTGCTCGAAGAGGCTGATCTGGGATTCCTCGCGAGCGAAGGCGCGCACCAGCCGGGCGCCGGAGTAGTTTTCCTGGGCTTGCGAGGAGATATCCGAGAAACTGGCCTGGATGCGTTCGAAGCGGTCGTGAATTCTGCTTCCGAAGTACTGCACCAGGATGCTGGCCAAGGGCATGGGCGCAAAGGCCACCAGGGTGAGCCAGGGACTGATGCGCAGCAAGTAGTAGAGCGCGCCCACGGTGAAGAAGACCGTATTGGCGCTGTACATGAGGGCCGGGCCAAGCAAATTTCGAACGGCATTCAGATCGTTGGTGAGCCGGGCCATGATGTCGCCGGTGCGATAGCGCTGATAAAAGCCCGTATCCTGCCGCTCCAAATGGCGGAAGAGGTCATTGCGCAGGTCGAACTCAATCTCTCGCGATATGCCGATGAGAATCCAGCGCTGGGAGTAAAGAAAAACACCTTTGACCAGGGCGATGGCGACCAGCAGGCCAGCGAAGAGGAGGATTCTCTGGCGGCCCGCTCCTTGCCTCATCTCGTCGATAGCTCTCTGGATGACTTGGGGAAAGAGCACCCAGACGGCGTTTGCGCAAATGCACGAGAGGGTGCCCCACAGATATCCCCAGCGGTAACGGCGCATGTAACCGAAGAGAGGGGCGAGGTCGCGAAACATGGTTCTATTGTACCGGGACGGGCAAACGGCAAAAACTGTCCATTGCGATAGCGGAAGCAGCACGCTTTATCGCGATCTTATGTTGGCGTTCGCAGCAGCAGATAGCCACCCACCAATCCGAAGAGGAGATCCGAGGACCAGGCGGCGAGGGCGGCGGGCAGGTAGTTCACGTTGCCCATGGCGCCGAAGAGGCCATCGACGACCCAGTAGGCAAGCGCTACGGCGATGGCCACGCCAATGCCGGTGAGTGAGTCGCGGCGGCCCATCAAGAGTGCGAAGGGAATGGCCAGCACCGCCATCACGACGGCGGCGAGCGGATCGGCGAGCTTGTGCCACAATTCAACGCGCAAACGCATCGTGTCGAAGCCGCTTTGGCGCAGGTCGCCAATGTAGCGATCGAGCTGGCCGAAGTTCATTTCCTGCGATTGCAGCTTTTCCTTTTTGAAGTAGCCGGGGTCTTCGTGAATTTCCGCGAAGGAGGTCTGCTGGAACTCGCGGTAGTCGGTGACGCTGGCGCCCGAGATGTCGCGTTCCCAGCCGTTGAGGAAGCGCCAGGAGTCAGTTGCGGGGTTCCATGAGGCGCGTGTGGCAAAGATACGCCGCGAAAGCGCGAAGGTGGAGGGATTGAACTCGAAGAGCGAGAGATTGGCGAACTCGTTGCGGCCCGGATCGAAGAACTGGTAGTAGAAGATGCGGTCGGGCTCGCCGGGATTCGGCTGGCCGAAGATCCAGTTCTGCTCAGGGCGCAGGACGGTCTGCGCGGGTTTGCCCTTGATGATGTTGCGCAGAGCCTCCTGCTTGCGGTTGGCCTGGGGCAGATAGTACTGGTCGAAGAGAAAGAGGCTGACCGAGAGGATGGCGGCGATGGAGACGATGGGAATCACTAGCCGATAAAGGCTGATGCCGCAGGCCTTCATGGCGATGATCTCCGAGTTGCGGTTGAGCACGCCGAAGGTGACCAGCACGGCGATCAGCACAGCCAGCGGGGTGATCTGGTAGATCATGCTGGGGGTGAGGTTGACCAGATAAGCGCCGACCGTGAACCAACTGATGTCGTGGCTCAGGATGTCCTTCAGCAGATCGAAGACGGTGAAGACCAGGATGAGCATGACAAATCCGGCCAGCACCAGGAAAAAGGTGCTGAGAAACTCGCGCACCACGTACTTGTCAAGGATGCGCGGGAAGACAGTGAGTGCCTTGGTGCGCTGAGGACGCGGTTGAAACCTGCTCAGCAGACCGCTCAGCGGGGTGCCGAAAGGTTTGTCCGGAAGGGCGAATCTGGGCTTTTGGAAGCGTGAAGCCCAAGTGGCGATCGCATTCAGAACGCGGCCTCCCGAGGCCATTTGCCACAGCAGGAAGATGCCGCCAGCGGTGAACAGCAGGTTGGCCATCCAAACCGCAAAAAACGCGGAAATCCAATTTTGCTTGCCCAGCGCGATGCCAATCAGAGAGAGCGAGTAATAGACGACAACCAGCGCAAGGGTGGCCACCCAGGCGGAACTCTTGCCGCCGCGCCGTGAGGTCACGCCCAGGGGAACGCCCACTAGCATCAGCACCAGGCAGGCCGCTGGATAGGCGAAGCGCTTTTGCATCTCGATCTGAAACCGTTTGCCTTGCGGACCGAGGGTATGCGCCCATAGTTCCTTCATTGGCATGGCGTAGATCGCAGTGTCCAAGCGTCCCAGATGCGCTTCGTTCTGCTGACTGGAGGCGAGGGGCAGATCGGTAAAGTCGAACGTAGAGATGTTGTACTGTTGCGGCTGGCCAGCCACGGTCTCGTGGCGCGATCCGTCGCGCAGGCGCATGAGCAGTTCCTGGCTGGAATCGTTCGACACGGTAGCCGAGGCGGCGGTGGTGATCAGCGGGGTAGTGAGGTCCGTGGTATCGGCCATGAAGACCTGCCGCCAGTTGGCTGCGCCGGTTCCCGAGCGCACGTCCTGCACGTAAAGGACGAAGTTGTGAAAATCCTCGTCGAAGACGCGCGGCTCAATCTCGTAGGAGGCCTGCATGGCCAGAGCCTTGTCCATCGCCATGATGGCCTGGTTGGCTCGCGGCGCCACATACAGGGAGTTAACCAGCCCCAGCAGAGTGCCGCCAATGGCTACGATGGAGGCCATGCTGACGAAGTAGCCGATGCCCATGCCGGAGGCGCGCATGGCGATGATTTCACTGTCCGATGCAAGGCGGCTCAAGCCCAGCAGCACTCCCACCAGAACCGCCATGGGAATGGTGACCATGAAAAAGTTTGGCAGCATGAAGAGAACGACTTCCACAACGCTGGTGAAGGTGGAACTGTTGTGGACCACCATCTCCAGGATGCGGGGCAGTTCCTTCATGAAGAGAATGAAGGTGAAGATCACGCCGCCGATGAGTGCGTGGGAGAGAATTTCGCCGGTAATGTAGCGGGTCAGGATGCGCACGGGCAGGCTCTGAGGTTAGTTTATCGTGCCGGAGCGATTCGTGTGTCTGAAGGCTGCCAGCCTCGCAGACGCAGGCTATTGGCCAGCACGCTGACGGAGCTAAGGGCCATGGCGGCGGCCGCGAGCCAGGGGCTGAGCAGAATGTGAAAGCTGGGGTAAAGCGCGCCCGCGGCCAGCGGAATGGCGAGCAGATTGTAGGCCACGGCCCAGATCAGGTTCTGGCGCATGACGCGCAGGGTCGAGCGGGCCAGATCGAGCGCCGCTGGAATGGCCCCAGGCCGCGCTCGCAGGAGCAGCACATCGCCAGCCTCCTGAGCCAGATCGGCGCCCGTGCCCATGGCGATGCCAGCGTCAGCCTGGGCCAGGGCGGCTGCGTCGTTGATGCCGTCGCCCACCATGGCCACACGGAGGCCGCTTTTTTGCAAGGCGCGGATGCGGGCCAGCTTGCCTGCCGGATCGAGGCCGGCTTCGATCTCGGTGATTCCCGCTTGTTGGCCGATGGGCGCGGCGGCCGCGGCCGAGTCGCCCGTCAGCATCAACACGCGCAGGCCGGCGCGCCGCAAGGCAGCCACGGCCTCGGCGGCATCGGGACGCAGTGCGTCACGGGCGTCGAAACAACCGGCGGCAACATTGTCCAGCGCCATCCATAGTCGGGTCACGCCCGGCTCCGGCGGCTCCATCGTCTCCGGCAGCGGGACAAAAAATTCCTTAAACAGCGCTTCGTTGCCCAGCAGGCATTCGTGGCCTTCGATTTTGGCGGTAAGGCCGCGGCCGGGCAAAACCTGCACATCTTCCGCGGGTTGCCAGACGAGTCCGCGAGACCGCGCGGCATCCACTACGGCGTGTGCCAGCGGATGGTTCGATTGCTCCTCGGCGGCAGCGGCTAGGCGCAGCAAATCGGCCTCGGTCGAGTCTCTGAGCCGATGCACTGCGGCCAGCACGGGGCGGCCCACGGTCAACGTCCCGGTTTTGTCCAGCACGATGGCATCCGACGGGGCCAGCTGGGCCAAACGCTCAAGCGCCTCGCCGCCTTTGAAGAGAACGCCCAACTGGGCGCCGCGTCCCACGGCGACGGTGAGCGCCGCGGGCACGGCCAATCCCATGGCGCACGGGCAAGCGACAACCAGCAATGCGACGGTGTTGGCCAGGGCCATCTGGAGCGAGTGAGTGGCGGCAATCCAAATCACAAAAGTGAGCGCGGCCAGAGCCAGAACGACAGGAACGAAGATGGAACTGGCGCGGTCGGCCAGCCGCTCCATGGGACAGCGCGAACCCTGCGCCTCAGCAGCCATTCGACCAATCTGCGCCAGCATGGTGTCCTCGCCCAGCGACTCGGCGCGGCAGGTCACGGCGCCTTCGTAGTTGAGCGAACCGGACAGCACACGTCCGCCGGGCGGGCGGTCGAGCGGCGTAGACTCGCCGGTCAGCATCGATTCGTCCACGGTGGTGCGGCCTTCGAGGATCGTCGCGTCCACGGGAAACCGCTCCCCAGGCAGGACCAGGACACTGTCTGCGGACTGAATCTCTTCGAGCGGGACGATGGTCTGAATGCCGTCGCGGATGCGTCGGGCGGTGGCCGGGCGCAGCCGGGCGAGCGAGTCGAGCGCGGCCAGGGCACGGCGCTTTGCGCGGCCTTCCAGACTTTTGCCCAAGAGGAGAAAACCAAGAATCAGCAAAACCGCGTCAAAGTAGACTTGGCGCCCAATCGCGGGCCAGATCGTGGCATACGCGGAATAGACAAAAGCTACGCCGGTTCCCAGGCTCACCAGCGTGTTCATATTAGTGGTGCCGTGGCGCAAGCTACGCCATGCGCTCAGGTAAATGCCACGGCCCGCCCAAGCCATGATCGCGGCTGTGAGAATCAGCAGAAACCAGCGAAGCAGCTCCGGCGGCAGCGCAAATAGCCAGGGAAGCAGGCGCATCAGGGCGTGATCCAGCGAGCCCATTTGCGTGCCGAGCGGCATGGAGAGCAGCATGGCCGCGGCGCCGGCGAGGAGCGCGGCATAAGCCTTGCGTTCGGCTCCGATCATGAGCAGGTCTGAGGGGTTCTTCGCAGCAGAGGCATCGGAGCGGGGAAGCACGGCGTCGTAGCCTGCCGCGCGAATGGCTTCGACCAGTTGCGCGGGCTTGGCCAATGCCGGATTGAAGACCACGCTGGCTCGATGGGCCATCAGATCGACGCGTGCCGATTCAACTCCAGCCGTTGAACGCAGAGCCGCTTCCACGTGATGCTGACAGGAGGCGCAGGTCATGCCCAGGATGGGCAACGTGAGGGATTGTGTGGCAGGAGGGGGCATCGGTTGAGCTATGCTTCCAGATGCGCCGCGAAGCCAGCTTTGGCCACAGCAGCTACGGCAAGATCGACAGGTGCGGGGTCAACGGTGGAAGTGATCTGCGCCGAGCCCACGCGCACCTCGTCGACCACCACCCCTTCAATCGCGGTCAAGGCCTGGCTGACCCGGCGGACGCAGGCGCCGCAGTGCATTCCATCAATTTTCAGCGTAAATTCCGCCATCGTCTTCTCCTGTTTTCTTTGATGATACGCCGGGGGAAAAGGTGCGCGGACAGCGAACTCTTGTTGCGCGGATGGGCGGCGAGGGTTCTATCGTAGTAGGGTTACGCCGTGGGGAGGATCATGCAGAGAGAGTATCCATTGGCGCCGCTGATGGGCGTGGGCGCAGTGATTGTAGAGGCTGGCCGAGTGCTACTGGTCCGGCGCGGACACGAACCCATGAAAGGCCATTGGTCGCTGCCCGGCGGGTTGTTAGAACTGGGCGAATCGCTCAGCGACGGCGTGATCCGCGAGGTGCGGGAAGAGACCGGGCTGACCGTTGAACCCTTGGGGCTGATCGAGTTGTTGGACCGTATTCATCGCGTGGGCGAGCGCGTCCGCTACCATTATGTGATTGCGGATTACATATGCCGTGTGACGGGCGGCGTTTTGCAGGCAGCCTCTGACGCCGATGCAGTGCGGTGGGTGGGGCGGGAAGAGTGGAAGAAGCAAGATACGCTTCCGGACGCGCTCCACCTTGACCCGATCACCGTGCGGGTCATCGAAGCTGGCTGGCAGAGGGCGCAAGCGATCAGCAAGGAAGAGCGAGAGGGACGATGAAAGTGATCAAGAGGCTGTTGTGGGTTGCGGTCGTGCTGGTTCTGGCTGCCGGGATTGGCTTCTGGGCGCGGCCGGTCAGTTGCTTCAACGAGGCGATGTATGTGAGGGAGTGGTTTTCGGGTGTGGAGAGCCGCTCGGTTCAAGTTGCTGGCCATCGTATGCATTACCTTGCAGAGGGGCCCGGCGATGGGCCGGTGGTGGTGCTGGTGCATGGGTTGGGCGGGCATAGTGAAGAGTGGCTCAATCTGTCAGCTTATCTTGTCAAGGCCGGTTATCGCGTCTATCTGCCCGATCTGCCGGGCTACGGGCGAAGCGAACAGCCCGTGGATTTTTCCTACTCGGTGCATGATGAGGCCGGGGCGGTGGTTGGGTTTCTCGATGCGCTAGGGCTGAAGCAAGTGGACCTGGGCGGGTGGTCGATGGGTGGCGGAGTGGTTCAGCATGTTGCCATCAAGCATCCGGAGCGGGTGCGCCGGCTGATGCTCTTCGACGCGGTGGGCCTCAACCAGATGCCCAAGTTTGATGTGCGGCTGTTCACGCCTGCCACGCCTGCCGAACTCGCTCAGTTGGACGCTCTGCTGTTTCCCAATCCCCCCAATGTACCGGGCTTCATTGCGCGCGACATTTTGCGCCACTCAGCAATGAACGCCTGGGTGATTCGCCGGGCGCTCGATTCCATGCGCAGCGGACAGGACGCCACCGACACCCTGCTGCCAGGGCTCAGAATGCCGGTGCTGATCGTATGGGGCGCGGAGGATCGGATCATCCCGCTCAGTCAGGGCGAGACGATGCACCGCCTCGTGCCGCAGTCTGAACTGGATATCTTCCCCGGCTGCGGCCACATGGCGCCCACCCAGTGCTCGGCCCAGATTGGGCCCAAGGTAGTGGAGTTTGTGCAGCGGTATACGATCATCGCGCCGGCGTCTCCTTCGACGATGCCAGCGCGAGCCGGGCTGCCCGGAATGACAAATTGAGTGCGAGGAGGAAGCAACTCGCGCGCTAACGCTTCATCACGTCCGGGGTGATGGTTCCATTCCACGCTGGCGATCCCTGGGCGTGATAGTGTCCCAGCTTCGTCCAGTCGTCGCGGGTTATTCCGTTCATATCCCAGACCACCAGGCCGTCGCGCACCGTCATCTCGCAGAGTAGTTTCACGCGGCCGTCCAGGCGCGCTCCGTAGCTGTCCACAAAGCCAAAGTGGCCGTTTTCCACGCGCAGCACCGCAATATCGGCATCCGATCCTACGCTGAGCGTGCCCAGCTCAGGATGCCTGATCTCTCGCGCCGGATTCGCAGTGGCATCGCGAATGACATCCGTGAGCGGAAGGCCCATATTCAGAAACTTCGACATCACATTGAGCATGTCCTGCATCCCGTTGTTCATGCTTCCGATATGCAGATCGGTCGAGATCGAGTCGGGAACCCATCCCTGCTGAATGGCCGGTGCGGCCTGACGAAAGAGAAAGCTCCCGCCGCCGTGGCCCACATCGAAGATCACGCCGCGCTTGCGGGCTTCAAACAGATAAGGCAGCACCTTATCCTGCGCATCCAGCATCGGTACCCAATCCAGATACATGTGCGTGGAAATATCGCCAGGGCGCAATTTGTTCAGCACCAATTGCTGGTAGGGGCGCTCCGGCCGGAAGGTGCCGAAGTCCACCATGACTGGAATATTGGCCAGCGTGCCGGCTTCGACGGCTTTATCCACTGCTATCCATTCCGGTCCCGCGTAGTGGGCCGTCTTGATGCCCACAATCACGCCCGGATATTTCATGGCCATGGTTGCCGCAGCATGGGAGTCCATCTCCGCTACGTTCTGCTCATACGCGGGGCCACGCATGCCCGCTCCCACGATATTCAGGAATGCGAGCACGCGCGTCCTGGAACGGTCGATGACGTGCGCCTTGAAGTCCTCGAAGTTTTTCCAGCCCGAGCAGCCCGCGTCGGCGACCGTGGTCACCCCCACGCGGAAGGTGAATCCGTCCGGGTACACGCTATTGTCGCCCGCGTATGAATTGGCTTCGCCGGTGCCGGCATACACGTGAACGTGAATGTCCACCAGGCCAGGGGTCACATAGAGTCCGGAGGCATCGACTGTCTTGGTGGCGAGCGACGGGTCAATGTGCGCAGCCACGGCGGCGATGCGGTGATTCGCAACGGCAACATCCATGACCGCATCGATGTGGTTGGCTGGATCGACGACATGACCGCCCTTCAACAGGAGGTCGTAACTCTTCTGCGCCTGCACGGAAGCACAGGCCAAAGCCAGGACTGCAATTGCGAACAAAATACGTTTCATGAATCGATTTTCGCACCTTCCCGCTCAGATCCGCTGATGGGGAACCTCGCCAACGCCATGCGGACTTCACAAGCGTTGGATGGGTACGAAAGGCAAGGGCCATTCCGCTCAGCGAAATGGCCCTTGGGGTGAAGCGCACAAGATGCGATTGCAGAAAGACGCCCTAGACGCCGATCACGTCGCAGAGCTCCTTGACGGCCGCGGCGCTCTTCATGAGTGCGGCGTGTTCCTCATCGGTAAGTTTGATTTCGATGATCTTTTCCAGGCCGGCTGCGCCCAATTTACACGGCACGCCGATAAAGTAGCCGTTGATGCCGTACTCGCCTTCGAGATAAGCCGCGCAGGGCAGAATCTTCTTCTTGTCCTTGAGGATGGCCTCGGCCATCTCCACGGCGGCTGCCGAGGGCGCGTAATAGGCGCTGCCGGTCTTGAGATGCTTCACAATCTCGGAGCCGCCGTCGCGAGCGCGCTGGATGATGGCGTCGATGCGTTCCTTGGGGAGCAGTTCGGTGATGGGAATGCTGGCCACGGTGGTGTAGCGGACGAGTGGAACCATCGTGTCACCGTGACCGCCAAGCATGAGGCAACTCATGTTTTCCACGCTCACCTTCAACTCCTGGGCGATGAAGCTCTTGAGGCGGCCCGAATCCAGAATTCCCGCCATGCCGATGACCCGTTCGCGATTGAAGCCTGACAGCCGATAGGCGGCCTGCACCATTGCGTCCAGCGGGTTTGAGACGACGATGAGAATCGACTCAGGCGAGTAGACGATCACATTCTTGACTACATCGGAGATGATCTTGAAGTTGGTGTGTAGCAGGTCGTCGCGGCTCATGCCGGGTTTGCGGGGAATGCCAGCCGTGATGATCACGATGTCGCTGTTGGCTGTGTCGGCGTAGTCATTCGAGCCGGTGATGTGGATGTCGGATCGTTCGATGGGAAGAGCCTGGAGCAAGTCAAGCGCCTTGCCCTGAGGCACGCCCTCGAGTACATCGATCATCACCACATCAGCCAATTCCTTGGCCATGAGCCAGTGCGCGGCCGTTGAGCCGACGTTGCCGGCGCCGATAATGCTGACTTTCTTGCGCATTTGTTCTCTCCTTGGGGAATTGTTGAGACAGTGATCAGTGCCAGCCTGCGACTTGTTTTTATGTTGCCGATGAAGCGGGTGGCAAACTCGCTGGCGCCCACCCTGGTTGCATCAGAGACGCGCTTACCGCCGTAGACCATTTCCACTTCGGCTGGCCTTTTTTGGGCAGCCAAGGCCGTTGCAGGTGGCTCGCATGGAGTTCAATGACCACTTCTCCTGCGTGATTAGAGCAAGAGGCTACCAGACGAGATTCAGGAGTTGCAACGAAATTGCGGGAAATGCTGTTTTTACCCGTGAAAATGAGATAAACTCATGCGGGTACCTTTCACAAAAGCCACCATCTTCAAATACACGGAGGACACATAGAAATTGGGAAAAAGCATGGTCCCGAAGAAGCTGTTTTTCACCAAGGGCGTAGGCAAACACAAGGAGCGTTTGACCTCCTTTGAGCTGGCGCTTCGGGATGCGGGGATCGCCTCGCAGAATCTGGTGCGAGTCTCTTCCATCTTCCCGCCACAGTGCAAGTTGATTACGCGCAAGGAAGGCCTCACTTACCTGAACCCCGGCGAGGTGGTTTTCGCGGTGATCGCGGAGAACTCGACGCGTGAGCCGCACCGGCTGCTGGTATCGAGCATCGGCGTGGCAATTCCTGCCGACCGGAATACGTATGGCTATTTGAGTGAGCACCACAGCTTCGGCGAGACCGAAGAGCAGGCCGGCGAGTACGCCGAGGAGCTGGCCGCCGAGATGCTGGCCACCACTCTGGACGTGGAGTTCGATCCGGACAAGAGCTGGGATGAGAAAAAGGAGATTTACCGCATCTCCAACAAGATCGTTCGCACTAGCAACATCACGCAGTCGGCCGTGGGCGACAAGCGCGGAAAGTGGACCACTACGATTGCCGCCGCCGTCCTGATTCTGGCAGAGTAGAGCAATTTCAGGGTTAATGTGGCGTAGCGAAGGTCCTGCGAAGTGGCTTTTTCTTAAGGGAAAAGCCACTTGAGTTCATTGGCCTCCATTACGGCAACCCTGAAATTGCTATAGCCGGCGCATCCGGCAAGGGCAGTGGAGGCCAATTCCGCGCGGCGGGGTTGGCCTTGCCGCATCGATGCGGAGGAATATTTCGCGATCCATGGAAAACAGACGCAAATACAACGTGGGGCTCGTGCAGATGCGCATGGGCGCGGACCCGGAGGCCAACTTTGCCGCCGCGGTTGGTCACATCCGCGCGGCTGCCCGGCTGGGCGCCAACATCGTCTGCCTGCCGGAACTTTTCCGCACCCAGTACTTCTGTCAGCGCGAGGAGCTTGCGCTCTTTGACCTTTCGGAGGAGATCCCCGGCCCCTCTACAGCGCGCCTCTCCGAAGTGGCCCGCGAGGCTCACGTTGTTCTTGTCGCCTCGCTCTTTGAACGCCGCGCGCCGGGGCTTTACCACAACACGGCGGTCACCTTGAACGCCGATGGCGCCATTGCCGGCGTTTATCGCAAGATGCACATTCCAGACGACCCGCTGTACCAGGAAAAGTATTACTTTGCGCCGGGCGATCTGGGTTTTCAGGCCGTAGACACCGCTTTTGGCCGCGTGGGTACGCTGATCTGCTGGGACCAGTGGTATCCGGAAGCGGCGCGGCTTACCGCCCTCCAAGGCGCCGAGGTGCTCTTCTATCCCACCGCCATCGGCTGGCACCCGGCCGAGAAGGACGAGTTCGGCAAGGCGCAATATGATGCGTGGCTGACCATTCAGCGCTCCCACGCCATCGCCAACGGCGTCTATGTGGCTGGCGTAAACCGGGTCGGAATGGAGCATGGCGACGTAAAGGGCAATCGCGCCGCCGGAGCGGGCATCGAGTTCTGGGGCGGCAGCTTCCTGGCCGATCCCTTTGGCCGCGTCATTGCAAAAGCCTCGCACGACGCCGAGGAGATTCTTCTGGGCGAGATCGACCTGGGCCTCATCGAAGACACCCGCCGCAACTGGCCTTTCCTGCGCGACCGCCGCATCGATGCCTATGGCGGCATCACCAGCCGCTACCTCGATCCGGTGACCGCATGGCCGGCGGACGGAGATTCCAAGTAAAAATGTCCGCTCCTGTTTCAACAACTGCAACGCCGCGCGACCTGGGCTATCGCATGCCCGCCGAGTGGGAGCCGCACGAGGCCACGTGGCTGGCCTGGCCGCACAATCCTGAGGACTGGCCGGGCAAGTTTCAGCCCATTCCCTGGGTTTACGCGGAGATTGTGCGCCTGCTGGCCGCGCATGAGCGGGTGCATCTTCTGGTCGAGGATGCGAAGGCCGAACGGCGCGCACTCGGAATCCTGGAGCGGGCCGGTGCGAATCTGAACGGGGTGAGCTTTCATCGGTGGGTCACCAATCGCAGTTGGACGCGGGACTCAGGGCCGATTTTTGTGAGGAACCATGAGGGCCGCGTGGCCGTCACCAACTGGCGCTTCAATGGCTGGGCGAAGTACTCCAACTGGCAACTCGACGACCAGTTGCCTGGACGCGTGACGGAACTGCTCGGCCTGCCCGAGTGGCAGCCTGCGCTTCGGCTGGCGGATGGTTCTACGCACCGCATCGTGCTGGAAGGCGGCTCCATCGACACCAACGGCCAGGGGGTTCTGCTGACCACTGAGGAGTGCCTGCTCAGCGAGGTGCAGCAGCGCAACTCCGGCGTCAGCCGCGAGCAACTGGAGCAATTCTTCCACGATTTTCTGGGCATCGATCAGGTGATCTGGCTCAATCGCGGAATTACTGGCGACGACACCCACGGCCACGTTGACGACATCACCCGCTTTGTCGGGCCGGCGACCATTGTCACCGCCGTAGAGCCGGATACGACCGACCCCAACCACGCGCCGCTGGTGGAGAATCTCTCTCGGCTCAAAGCTGCGCGCACCCTCGACGGCAAGCAGTTTGACTTGGTCGAGTTGCCCCTGCCGCGCCCGGTCGTCTTCCGCGGCCAGCGGCTTCCGGCAAGTTACGCCAACTTTTACATTGCCAACGGTCTGGTTCTGGTTCCCACCTTCCACGATCCCAACGACCGCGTTGCGCTGAACACGCTGGCCGAGGTCTTCCCGGATCGCGAAGTCATCGGCATCCACTCCGTAGACCTGGTGTGGGGCCTGGGCACGCTGCACTGCATGACCCAGCAGCAACCCGCCGCCCACCCCACAGACGAAGACCCGTCTGCGGAGACCCCGGCCGCGCTACCATCGGAAGCATGATCGACGATCAGGAAGCCATGCAAGCCGCGCTCGATGAAGCCCGCATGGCTGCGGAAGCTGGCGAGGTGCCGATTGGCGCGGTCGCGGTCCGCGAGGGAGCAATCATCGCGCGCGGACAGAATCGCGTGCTGCGTGACCTGGACCCCACGGCCCATGCTGAGATTGTTGCCCTGCGCGCGGCAGCCTTAGCCGTTGCCAACTACCGGCTGCCGGGCTGCACGCTTTATGTCACGCTGGAGCCGTGCGCCATGTGCGCCGGTGCCATGATTCATTCCCGGCTGGACCGATTGGTCTTTGCCGCCGCCGACCCCAAGGCTGGCGCAGCCGGTTCGGTGCTCTCCGTGCTTAACCATCCCCAACTGAATCACCAGATGCAGGTGGAGCAGGGGATTCTGGGCGATGAGTCTGCTGAGTTGCTGCGGAGTTTCTTCCGCGAGCGGCGATAGCAGTAAACTAGGCGCATGAACGTGCAAATGTACGCTACTTCCTGGTGCGGGGATTGCCGGGCGGCCCGGCAGTTCCTCGACTCCCACGGCATTGAATACACCGAAATTGATGTGGACGCCGATCCGGCAGCCTCAGCCGAGGTGCTGCGCCGCGTCGGCAAGCGGGCCGTGCCGCAACTGGTGATTGACGGCGAGTGGTTCCAGCCCTACAAGCCGGGCAGTGGGCTGCTTCTGGATGAGTTGCACGAGCGTTTGGGTATTGTTCGCGATTGAACCGTCAAGGTATGAGGTTTCCCACCCTTTTCGCCAAGTGCGCGAAAAGGATGGGGCACCGGGCATTTCTCGTACAATCAAGTGTTGGCGCAGGGCCGTCCGATGCGGCTCTGGCAAGGAGTCTCCCTTGATCGATCGTTATACCCGCCCGGCGATGGGCCGCATCTGGACCGATGAGAACAAGTACCGCTGCTGGCTCGAAGTCGAGTCGGCGGCGAGCGCCGTGCTGGCCGAGGACGGCGTGATTCCCGCCGCCGCGGCTGAGGCGATTGCCGAGAAAGCCGGTTTTACCGTGGCCCGCATTCAAGAGATCGAGGCCGAGGTGAAGCACGACGTCATTGCCTTCACCACCACTGTAGCTGAGAGCCTGAAGGCTCAGGGCCTGGACGCCGAATCGCGCTGGCTGCACTATGGGCTCACCTCGAACGACATTGTCGATACCGCCCAGGCTCTGCAAGTCAAAGAAGCATCCGCGCTGCTCCGCTCCGGCATCGTTGAGTTGCTGGTCGTCCTCAAGCGCCGCGCCCTCGAGTTCAAGCACACGCCCATTATCGGCCGCACCCACGGCGTCCACGCCGAGCCGACGACCTTTGGCCTGGTGCTGCTCAACTGGTACGCCGAGATGGAGCGCAATCTGGTCCGCTTCGACGCGGCAGCCGATGATATGCGCGTGGGCAAGCTCTCCGGCGCGGTGGGGACCTTTGGCCACTTGAAGCCGGAGCACGAAGAGCGCATCTGCGCGCGGTTGGGCCTCAAACCGGCACTGGTGGCCACGCAGGTGATCCAGCGCGACCGGCACGCGGCATATATCTCCACGCTGGCGATTATCGGCTGCACGCTGGACAAGATCGCCCTCGAAGTGCGCCATCTGCAACGGACCGAGGTGCGCGAGGCGCAAGAGTACTTCAGCGAAAAGCAGAAGGGCTCCTCGGCCATGCCGCACAAGAAGAACCCGATTACCAGCGAGCAGATCTGCGGACTGGCGCGCGTGCTGCGCGGCAATGCGCAGGCAGCCTTTGAAGATGTTCCGTTGTGGCACGAGCGGGACATTTCGCACTCTTCGGTCGAGCGGGTGATCTTCCCCGACTCGACCATCCTGGTGGACTACCTGCTGGCCAAGACCGAGAACCTGATCGGCCGCTTGCTGGTCTATCCCGAGCGGATGAAAAAGAACCTCGAAAGCACCGGCGGCCTGATCTTTAGCGGGCAGTTGCTGCTGGACCTAGCTGAGGCCGGAATGATGCGCGAGGACGCTTACCGGCTGGTACAGTCGCACGCCATGCGCGCCTGGAAAGAAGATTTGGTTTTCCGCGATGAAGTGGCAAAGGACCCAGCGATTACCGCGCTGCTCAGCCCGGAAAAGCTGGCCAAGACCTTTGACTACACGCGGCAACTAGGCAATGTGGATGCGATCTTCCGGAGGGTGCTGGGCGAGTAGGTTTTATGCAGGTTATCGTTTCCCGGGTCTCAAAAACGAGACCTGGGTCACGCACTGGAGGCCGACCAGTGCGAATCGTCCACTGCATCCGCGCGTTGGTCAGGAATTCGCGCCGTAGGCGCAAGGTTGGTTAGCCCCGCGCTTCAGCGTGGGGTAGGAGATCGCCATTGTAGAATGGGAGTCCCGTAGGGACGGTGCACTATGGCGCATACGTACGCGAGCAATATCATTCATTGTGTTTTCAGCACCAAAGAGCGCCGCTCGCTCATCCCCGCCGCCCGCACCGCCGAACTCTACGCCTATTTGGGCGGTATCGCGCGCGGCGAAGGCTTCTCGCTGATCGCCGCAGGTGGAACGGCCAATCATGTCCATCTGTTATTTGTCTTGCCGGCGTCTTGTTCTCTTGCCCATGCCGTTCAGAAGCTCAAAGGAAGCTCTTCCCGGTGGATGGGAGATGGCTTTTCCTGGCAGGAAGGATACGGAGCATTCAGAGTCAGTCCTTCGCAGGTTGAGGTCGTGAAGGGATATATTCAAAAACAGGAAGAACATCACCGCAAACGCGATTTTGAGCAGGAGTTTGTCACTCTTCTACGGAACTGCGGAATCGAATATGACGAGCGTTACGTCTTCGCGTGATCGGGAATGGCGCCGTCCCTACGGGACTTGGTCGGGTCGTAGATTGGCAGTCGACCCCACGCTGAAGCGCGGGGCTAACTAACTTTGCGCCTACGGCGCGATCGTTCCAGTCTTTCGCAACGTTGCGCGAAAGACGAGACGAGCGGAGTGATCGGGAGGTTTCAGAATTCGACGCCGCAGCATTCTCAGGCATTGGCATCAGAGAACCAGAAGCTAGGAGCTTCACTTCAATGAATCTCACCGTAGCACTTACTGGCGCATCCGGCGCGATCTTATGCCGTGAGCTGCTGCGCGCGCTGGAGGCGGACAAGCGCGTGGCTCAAGTCCACTTTGTGCCCTCGGAGAACTCGTTGCGGGTGCTGGCCGAAGAATTGGGCCTGACCGGACGCAATGACCTGCTGGGGAAGCTGCTCGGCGCACCGCCCGCGAAGACGGTGCAGCACGCGGATGCGGACATTGGCGCGGCCATCGCCAGCGGCAGCTATCCCTCGAACGGCATGATTGTCTTGCCCTGCTCGATGGGTACGCTCGCAGCCATTGCCAACGGTTTGGCCCACTCGCTCATTGCCCGAGCCGCCGACGTTACGCTCAAGGAGCGCCGCTCGCTGCTACTTTGCGTGCGTGAGACGCCCTTCAACCGCATTCATCTGCGCAATATGAAGCTGGCGGCTGAGGCCGGAGCGGTCATCTTCCCGGTGATTCCAGCGTTCTATAATCAGCCCGTCGACTCGACCGAGATGGCTCGCCAGTTCGTCTACCGCGTGCTGGCCCACATCGACCTGCCCCAGCCGGGAGCCTATGTGTGGAAGGCGGAGGAGTAGGGGACCGGGAGCAGCTCATTTCAAGGGCCGCTTTCGGGACGGCTGTTCGACGGGAATTTCATCGACAACCGGCTCACCGTTGTCTTTCGGCCATTGCCTGGAAGTTCGATCCGCGGCTGACATGCGCGTCGCAAGCAGTTTGCACTGGATGCGTTCGATTTGATAGGTGCGGAAGGCTTCACGGAAGAGTTCGCTGATAGTGCGGCACTCTTCATCGGCAACGGCAACCACCTGTTTTGCCAACTCCTCCGGGAAGCTGATGGTGAAGACGCGGGAGGCGCGAGTGCGTGGAAGGCTCATGCATGTATTATGACAAATTACGATATTGTCGTACAGAAGGAGAAGATTGCGGGCTGTAATTGGCTCTTTCCACCCCAGGCGCCGTGCCGTTTGACGGGGTAGGCCGTCCGTCGGGGCCGGACTCTGAAAACCGAGCCGCGGAACTCCACGCCCTGCCTTGACACAAGAAATATTTTCTTCCCGCGCAACTCCGCTTGTCACAAAGGGCAGGGCTTTCTATAATCCATCCAAGACCGCACTGGAAACCGAGGTGGTATAGTTTTTTCACCCCGGCGCACAACCGCCCAAAAACGCGGTTTTGCATTCCGCGAGCGAGTGCTTGAACATTGATCTCCATTTTGGCAATTCCCAGGAGCATTGAATGAAGAAGTTAGTCTTCGCGTCTGTGATGGCATTGGCGAGCCTAAGCCTCGTTTCCGCGCCCATGCTGCGTGCCCAGGATTCGATCACCATCAAGGATCCGGCAGAGTACAACACCTACCAAAACGCCTTTACACAGAGCGATCCCAAGGCCAAGGCCGCGGCCCTGGAGAGCTTTTTGACGGCTTATCCGCAGAGCGTCGTCAAGGGCGCCGTTCTCGATTCGCTGATTGACACCTACCAGGGCCTGAACGACACCGACAAGATGCTCAGCGCGGCTAGCCGCCTGCTTCTGGTGGATGCCAACAACATGAAGGCCATCTCCTACTCGGTCTTCATCAAGAAAGGCCAGTGCGCCAAGACCAGCGACGCGCAAACCTGCGACGATGCCGCGGCGCTTGCCCACAAGGGGCTTCTCGTGCCCAAGCCGGCCGGCACATCCGACGCTGACTGGAAGAAGCTGACCGGTGGAACCTATCCGGCTTTTCACTCGGCTATCGCCTTCGACGACGCGGCCTCCAAAAAGGACTTCAAGGGCGCAGTCGCCGAATATACGGCGGAATTGATGATGTATACGGATGATCAGAGCAAGACCTTGGGGCTGCAGGACACGCTTCTTCTTGCCAAGGCGTATGCCCAGCCCGACGCCAAGGATCTGGTAAAGTCGATCTGGTTCTACGCTCGCGCCTGGGATTTCGCCCCCGCCAATTACAAGGCCACTATTGAAAGTTCGCTCGAATACTACTACAAGAAGTACCACGGCGACCTGAAGGGCCTCGACGACATCAAGGCTCAGGCAGCCCTCACTACCTTCCCTCCGGGAACCCTGAAGATCGAAGCTGTCAAGACGCCGGCTGAGCAGATTCACGATCTGATCCTGACCACCCCCAATCTGACCACCCTGAACCTGGGCGACAAGGAGTTCATCCTGGCCGCGGGCGCCAAGGAAGACGCCGACAAGCTCTGGGCCGTGCTGAAGAATGAGGTTACGCCGGTTCCGGGGATCGTCATGGAAGCCAATGCCGCGGCGATCAAGGTTGCTGTGACTCAGGGCGTCAAGCCAACCGAGTTTATTGTCAATTTGAAGACCCCGGTGGCGTGCAAGGACTTTCCGGCGGTGAGTACCGATCTGAAGGAAGAGCAGGATTTCATCCTCGCCTCCGGCGTTAAGGAAGACACCGACAAACTGACTGTGGTCCTCAACGACCCCAAGATGCCAGTCAAGAAGATTGGGATCGAGCCCGCCGTTTCAGCGGTTAAGGTCGCCGTGACTCAGGACGCCAAGGATTCCAAGACCCCTGACTTCATTGTCAATTTGAAGGCGCCTGTGGCTTGTAAGGAAGCTCCGGCCGCAGGGTTCGCGTTCGGGCAGGAGAGCAAGGGAGAAGCGGAGCTGGATGGTACCTACGACACTTTCACGCAGGTTCCAGCCACGGCCACCATGTCGCAAACAGCCCAGATCGTGCTTCGCGACGGAGTGATCGTGCCAGAGAAGAAGAAGCCCGTCGCGCCGCACAAACCGGCAGCCGGGCACAAACCGGTGAAATAACCCCTGGATCGGTCCGATCCGTTGATTGCGCTGGATCCGGAAAGGGTCCAGCGCCCCACACGGTCCTCCTGGGCCAATAAGGGCAGCCTACACTGGGCTGCCCTTTTTGTGCGTGCGCGTTTCCTGCCTGCGCCTACTCCCCCAGCATGATGCGCTGAATCCGCGTGGCGCGCCCGGTTACCGGATCGCAAGCGACCAGCGCGGCGCACATTTTCGGGTTTCCCTTGGCGGCCTCGAACTTGCATGGCATTCCAGTGAGAAACTTGCGCAGCACCAGTTCCTTTTCGACGCCGATCACGCTGTCATAGGGGCCGCTCATGCCCACATCGGTCTGGTAGGCGGTTCCACCCGGCAGCACCCGTTCGTCGGAGGTGGGAATGTGCGTGTGCGTGCCCAGCACCGCAGTGACGCGGCCATCCAGATGCCAGCCCATCGCCACCTTCTCGCTGGTAGCCTCGGCGTGGAAGTCCACCACGATGACCTTGGCCTTGATGTCGGACAGCAGTGCGTTGACAGCGTAAAAGGGGTCGTTGGTGGTGTTCATGAAGACGCAGCCCTGCAGTTCGATGACCGCGTAGTCCACGCCGCTCTGCGTCGTTCCCTCATAGACCCCATAGCCGGGCAATCCCGGCTGAAGGTTTGCCGGCCGCAGCACGCGTCGGCCTCGTTCCTGGTTGTCGGCGGGCGCAGCATTCATGTAGTCGATCAGGTCGCGCTTGTCCCAGACGTGGTTGCCGGTGGTCAATACGTCTGCGCCCAGATCGAAGAGATCGTCGGCGATTTGAGGTGTCAAGCCAAAGCCGCCGGCGGCGTTTTCCGCATTGACGATGACCAGTTCCACCTCATGCGCCTGACGGACATGGTCAATGTGCTCACGAACGATCTTGCGTCCCGCGCTGCCGAAGATGTCGCCGACAAAAAGAATGTTCAAGGTGGATCAAACTCCTATGTAGGTGAAGAAAGGGAATAGGGAATAGGGAATAGGGAACAAGGAACAGGGAATAGGAAAGCCTGTTGGCAACCTTCGATTTCCTGTCTTTATCGCGGTCGAAGCGCCTATTCGCTATCTTCTGTTCCCTGTTCCCTATTCCCTGTTCCCTGCTTTCTCATCAACGGAAATAGAATCACATCCCGAATCGACCTCGAGCCGGTCAGCAGCATGACCAGCCGGTCGATGCCCATGCCTTCGCCGCCGGTCGGAGGCAGCCCGTAGGCCAGAGCGCGCACGTAGTCCTCGTCCATCTGGTGCGCCTCGTCGTCGCCCTGGGCGCGTGCGGCAAGTTGCTGCTCGAATCGCTTGTGCTGCTCCACAGGATCGTTCAATTCGCTGAAGGCATTGCCCAACTCAAAGCCGCCGGCGAAGAACTCGAAGCGCTCCACGTGGGCCGGATCATCCGGCTTGGCCTTGGAGAGCGGCGAAACCTCTACCGGGTAGTCGTAGATGATGGTCGGCTGGATAAGAAAAGGTTCCACCACCGCCTCGAAAAGGTTGTAGACGGATTTTCCCACCGGCACGCCCTTCATCGAGTCGTAATAGACTTTGGAGACCGCTTCGTGGATGGTCTTCAATTCGGCGATGCGGTCGGGGCTGAGGCGTGTAGTTTCGCCGACAGCCTTTTCCAGCGATCCGATGGCCACATGAAGCCTGGCTTGCAGCACTTGGGCGGACTCGAATGCGGCGATAGCAGGCTTGGCGCCCGCTTCCTCTGGCCAGTACTCGCGGATGGCCTCGCGCATGGTCAGCCGCTGCCATTTTGCCAGGTCGATCGCGTGGCCGTTGAACTCGGTCTTTGTGGTCCCGTTCACTTCGCGGGCCACAAACTTGATGAGCTCCTCGGTCAGTTGCATCATGTCCTGGTAGTTGGCGTAGGCCTGGTAGAACTCCAGCATGGTGAACTCGGGATTGTGCTGTGTGCTGACGCCCTCGTTGCGGAAGTTGCGGTTGAGCTCGTAGACGCGGTCCAGCCCGCCGACCACCAGGCGCTTCAGATAAAGCTCCGGCGCGATGCGCAGATAGAGATCTTGGTCGAGCGCGTTGTGGTGGGTCTTGAAGGGTCGCGCCGCCGCGCCGCCGGCGATTTGCTGCATCATCGGCGTTTCCACTTCCATGTAGCCGCGATCGTCGAAGAAGCGGCGCAGCGCCTTGAGCGTCTTGGCGCGCTTCACGAAGACCTCGCGGGCTTCGAGGTTGGCGAAGAGGTCCACATAGCGCTGGCGGTAGCGCAGCTCGACGTCGGCCAGGCCGTGAAACTTCTCCGGCAGCGCGAGCATGGCCTTGCAGAGGAAGGTCAGGCGCTCGACGTGGATGGTCAGTTCGCCTGTCCGGGTGCGGAAGAGGTAGCCAGAGACGCCGATATGGTCGCCCAGGTCGAGCAGTTTGTAGAGCGCAAAGCCTTGCTCGCCAACGGCGTCGAGGCGCACGTAGATTTGCAGCCGCTCTCCGCCCTGCTGGAGCGTGGCAAAGCCGGCCTTTCCCTGGCCGCGGATGGCCATGATGCGCCCGGCAACGGCCACGGTGGCCCGATTGGCCTCCAACTCCTCGGCCTGCGTTTCGCCCCACTTGGCGCGCACCTGGGGAACGGTGTGCGAGGCCGGGAACTGGTTGGGATAGGCTGCCTGTCCCAGCTTCTTGATCTCTTCGAGTTTTGTCTTGCGCAGTTCGAAGAGACTGCGCTCAAATTCCGAATCGAACACTTTGGCTTCCTTTGTGCGTAAACTGCGTCCTACGTTCAACTGTCAGTATATCGTTTGTTGTGTAGGCGGCGCTTTGGCACAGAATGATCTATTCTTCGTGGCGCGCGCAACTTACTGCTAGTGTGTGTGTTTTGAAATGCAGAAGGGAATTCTCATGAAGCCTAGTCCCGGTATATTGCTTCTTTGTGTGTCCCTGGTCTCAACGGTTCAGGCATGGGCCTTGCCCGATAGCTGCGGCAGGGATGATGCGCAGTTCAAAGTTACAACGGAAGCAAGCCAGCCGCTCCCAGTTCCTGCTTCCGGCAAGGCGCAGATCGTTTTTCTGGAGACCGAGGATACGGCGGGCATGGTTCTCAGCGGAGTCATCACCCGGCTGGGCGTGGACGGAGCCTGGGTGGGCGCCACCAAGGGCAACTCCTACTTTGCGCTATCGGTAGTCCCCGGCCAGCATCATCTCTGCGCCAATTGGCCGGCGGACTTCTCAACCGAGTGGGCCAGAACTGGCCTGGACTCGTTGAATGCCAAGCCGGGCAAGGTTTACTACTACCGAATCAAAATCAGGCACATCCGAACCAGGGAAGCCGATGAACATTCCCTCGATCTGACGCCTGTCAACGAGGATGAAGGCAAGTATCTCGTCAATTCCCTCGACTTGGCCACTGCAACCGCGAAGAAATAGCTTCCTTCACCAGAGGCGCCGTCGCCGCCTGAAGCATGGCAGGCCTGAGCGGCGCGCGAAAGTTTTTGCAAACTTATTGACCCGGCTGATGTCCTGCCGTTTAGGATGATTGCCATGAGCCCCAGACTCGTTGTGTTGCTTCTCGGTGTGTCTCTCGCCTCCGTAGTACAGGCCAGGGCCACCATCCTGCCGGACGCCTGCGGCGACGACAAAGTCAAATTCGACGTCAAAACAGAAGATAGTAGGATTGCGCCCGCCCCGCCGGCCGATGGCAAGGCTCAGATCGTCTTTATCGAAAACGAAAACCACATGATTGGCGCTTTCATGTATGCGACCGTCCGCTTTGGGTTGGATGGTGCCTGGGCGGGCGCCAACTACAACAACTCCTATTTCATTGTGACGGTGGATCCCGGAGTGCACCACCTTTGTGCTGCCTGGCAATCGAGCTTGCCTATGCTGCAGAAGAATGTAGATGTGGCGTCCTTCACCGCCGAGCCGGGCAAGGTTTACTTTTTCGCGGCGAATGTCAAGGTGATTCTCAACGGCGACAACAATGCCACTTATGATTTCAGCCTTACCCAATTGAATGACGATGAGGGCAAGTACCGGGTCAAGGCTTGGAAGTTTGCTTCCTCAAAGCCAAAATAGGCAACTCCTGCCGCTTTCGCGTGGAAGGGCGCTCATCGTGCATAATCACGAAGGATGCCCTTCAATCGCCCCATTCCGGACCCGAAGCCGCGCAGCAAGCCCGCCGGCGCGCTGGCCAGCTTGATTGAAGCCGAAAAGATGACGCAGATTGCCTTTCTGCTGCCCGCGGCGGCCTTTGTTGGCTGGCTGGTCGGCGCCTGGGCCGACAGCCGTCTGCACCAGTCGTGGATCGGGCTGGCCGGGATCGTATTTGGCGGAGTCTCCGGGTTGGTGTGTGTGGCCCGGATGGCGATAGCCGCAGGGGTCAAGACCGCCGGCGGAACTAAAAATAAAATCAGCGAAGGGAAGAAATCCGGGACAGGGAAGGGAAGTTCCGAAATCGAGCCATGACTGAAGAGACGCACCCCATTCTGGGCCTTACTGAGGAGACTCTGGAGGCTCTGCTCAAACGAGCCATTCGTAACACCCTGATTCTGGGCCTGATCCCTGCCATCGTGCTGCTGATTGCCACCGGCTGGCGCGATGCCGCCATGCTCGTGACCGGCGCCCTGATTTCAGCGGCCAGCATCTTTGAGTGGCTGCGGCTGGTCCGGCTGATTAACGCGCGCATGCGGAAACAGAGGGCCCAGCGCGGCGCCTTTTTGGTCGTCGGGTTCTTTCTGCTGCGGCTGCTGTTTTTTGCGGCGGCCATTTATGGTAGCCTAAAGTGTTTCCAGGGCTCTCCGATTGCGCTTCTTTGCGGCCTGAGCCTCGCGGTGGCAACCCTCCTGTGGGAGGCGATCCGCTTATTGAAGGAGTGAGGAACGTGCCGCGGGAGTGAGCATCTTTCCCGGTTCGGATTCCAACCAAGCTTCGGAAACAGAAAGAACTTTATTTTCATGCCGGAAACTTCTGCGCTCGTTTGTCTACTGAACCGCCTTTTCATGGGCCTTGAGGTCAAGGCTTATCAGTGGAATGGCCTTGATTCGGTCAGTGCTTCCCATTCCGCCCTCAAGGTCAATCAGGCGTTCGCTCTCGAACTGCTGGTGGTGCTAGGATTTATCGCCCTTTTCACCGTGATCAGATTCACTCTTTCGGTGGAGAAGCCGGCCACGCCGCAACAGTTCGCTGAAGTAATCCATGAATTCATCAGCGGGCTGGCGGAGCAGAGCATCGGCCACGGTTATCAGCGCTTCCAGGCCTTTGTGACCTGCATTTTTCTGTTTGTGCTTACTTGCAACCTGCTCGGCCTGATTCCCGGCCTCGAAGCGCCCACCATGTCGCCATTCGTGCCGCTGGGGCTCGCCGTTGCCGTCTTTATCTATTACAACTTTTACGGCGTCCTGGAGCAGGGCCCCATCGGATACATGAAGGAATTCGCTGGACCGATCTGGTGGATTGCCTGGCTGATGTTTCCCATCGAGATTATCTCCCATAGCGCGCGCCTGCTCTCGCTCACCGTCCGTCTCTGGGCCAATATGTTCGCCGGCGATCTGGTCACGCTGGTTTTCTTTTCGCTGTTCCCGATCGGGCTGACTTTGCCCTTCATGGGACTGCACATTTTCGTTTCAATCGTCCAGGCGCTTGTGTTCACGATGCTGGCCATGATCTACCTGGGCCAGGCAGTGGCACACGAGCACTAGGAATCAAGATTCCGCCGGAGAGCGCTTCCGCTCCGGGAAAACGGAAGGCCGCGAGCGTGAGGGGGCCAGCACGGTGAGCCTCAACCACCCACTGGCGGCCAATCCCAGGGAAGCTGGAGAAATATGCGTAAACTGCAAACTGTTCTGATGGTTCTCGCTGTTCTTTGCTTTGCCTTTCCGGCTTTTGCCGACGGCGGATCTGCCGCCGTTAACCTCGCACCTATCGGCATCGGCCTCGGCATCGCGCTGGCCGCTGGTCTCTGCGGCCTTGGTCAGGGCAGGGCTGTTGGCTCGGCCGTCGAGTCGGTTGCCCGCAACCCCGGAGCTACGGCCAGCATTCAGCTTCTGCTGATTCTCGGCCTGGCCTTCATCGAGTCCCTCACCCTGTTCACCTTCGCCACCATCTTCATCAAAATCAAGTAAGGCGAATCTCCAAACGCAAAAAAGCGGCCTCACCCGAGCGGGTGGGGCCGCTTTGCTGTTGAAGAGGGATTCTAGTGTCCGCCCTGGGCCCTGTTCCCCGGAGCGGCACGCAGCATCTGAATGGCCTGCCGGTAACCCAGCCCGGCGGGGACGGGCGCATACTGGGTCATCTCCTCGACGGTGTCGAAGTTTTTGGTCTTGAAGAGGATTCGGAGGTCCATCTTCATCTGGAAGCGCGCGATCCGCCACTGCCGTCCGCCGATGTCGGCCTGCTCGATGACAATCCATCCTCCCTTGTCCAACTTGCCGAGGATTCCCCAGCCATAGGTCGTGTCTTGCTGTAGATGGCCCTCCAGCCGCGTTACTCGCTCCTGTGAGGCGTCGATCCAGAGTTCGCCGGTCATGGCGGTCAGCGCTTGCGTCTCCAGGTCAGGAGGGTTAAAAGCGGGGTTGGGCCGGAAGCGGAACTTCTCTACCTTTCCCGAGGAACCCTGGCCGGCGCCCGCGTACTCGTAAAGGAATGCCCGGGGCAGCATGCGCAGCAGCTTCAGGACGATTCCGGTGTCCGCTTCCTCGCTCTGTTTGCGATGCCGCTGACGGCCTGGATCGCCGAAGAGGGCATCCAGCCGGGCCTGTTCGCGCTGTTCGTCGGCCTGGCTGAGTGGCCGGTCGTTGATGGCGAACAGACGGGCCACATCGCCGTCGCGAGTTTCCACAATCTCCTTGGCCGAGGTCATTCGCGGGCTGGACTTGCGCAGCCGGTAGCGCATGGGGTGGCTTGCGTCCTGCGATGCGCGCAATTCAGTGGCCAGCGCCCGCTTCACCAGCGCCTGAGCCTGCGTGGGCGCCAGGGCGGAGGCGGCAACAGGTTGTCCCAAGGCTGCACCGGCCCAGGAAAACAGCAGAAAAAATGGGAAGAGTCTACGCACAATCTCTAGTTTAGCGGGCATGAGCCGTCCATGGATGGTGATTGAATCCTTTTGTCCATTAGACGCGGGAGTGCTTCTTTCGATGCCTGGATTGAAGCAATGGGTCTGGGTTGCGTATAGTTCGTGCAGGGCCAATTGCAAGGTGCGAGGTCTCGTAGACTGAAGCTAAGGGTTTTGCACCCATCTGGCCCCAGGAAGCGATGGCCGGGCTAAAGTGCCTGGCTGCGGACTCTCCGAGTACTCTTGAGGAAGGCCCCGGAAGGAATCAGACCATGGCAGTTGAAAATACTCCAGTGCGCATCGGCAAGACCGTCGTGATTCGCGGCGAAGTGAAGGGCAGTGAAGACTTGATTGTGGATGGGCGGGTGGAGGGGACGGTGAACCTCTCGGAGAGCCGGTTGACGATCGGCCCCACTGCAAATGTTGCTGCCGACCTCTCCGCCAAAGACATTCTGGTCATGGGCCAGGTCCAGGGTAACCTGGTGGCCAGCGGCCGCGTTGAGTTGCGCGCCGGCTGCCAGGTGGAAGGCGATATCCGCGCACTCCGTTTGGCGGTAGAGGACAATGCGGTCTTTCGCGGCAAGGTGGACCTGACGCAGGCGGTTTCCAAAGTGCCGAATGGCGTGAAGGTGCCGCAAGCCGGTGACGTCCTATAACAAGAAGCTGCGCGCCGGTTCGCCACCGTGTCACTTGCTCTGCAGCAAGGGGATTTGAGCGTGTTTAGCCGTTGGTTTGGCAAGAAACAGGAAAGCGGTCCTTCCGCTTCCCCCACGGGCTTAACCGGGCCCAAGGTGCCGCGTCACTCGGGCGGATGGGCTGCGCTGCGCACGCGGCTTCAGGAGGAGTCCGGCCTCCGCGTAATCGACATAGGTTCTACCTCTTCGGCCAACATCAACTACCTGACCAGTCTGGGCCACAGCGTCTTCATGGCCGATGTGGTCCACGATGCCTGGACGGGGAACTGGCAGACCGGCGTCGGCGAGGACGGCAACCCGGCCTGGAACGTCGAAGGCTTTCTCGCGCAGTCGCTCAACCTTTCAGGCCGCATGTTTGACGTGGTTTTGCTGTGGACAGCTCTTGACTATCTGCCTGAACCCCTGGTGGCGCCGGTGGTTGCGCGCCTGTTTGAAGCCACGAATCCGGACGGACAGGTGCTGGCCTTTTTTCACATGCGGACCCAGGGCGAGGAGACGGCGCACTGCCGTTTCCACCTTACCCCCGGCGACGATGTAGAAATGCAATTGACCCAGCAGTTTCCCATTCAGCGCGCCTTTACCAACCGCAGCATTGAGCGGCTCTTTGCCGCCTGGTCCGGTTACCGCCAGTTTCTGGCCAAGGACGGCGTCTCGGAAGTCATCATCACACGTTGACGGCTAGGATGACGCGCACGCCTTTACAAGGAGAACTCATAATGAGCTTGCAGGGAACGCGCATTACCTGGCTCGGACATGCAACCGTGCTGGTCCAGACCGCCAAGGGAACGAACATCCTGATCGACCCATTCATCGCAGAGAATCCCAAGTACCCGAAGAAGTTTGCCCTGCCAGCGAAAATCCACTATGTCTTGCTGACCCACGGCCACGGGGACCATATCTCCGATGCGGTTCCCGTGGCTGCCAAGCACGGTTCCACCGTGGTGGCTGTCTATGAGTTGGCGGCATATCTCGCGAAGAAGGGGGTAGCAAATACGATCGGGATGAATCTGGGCGGAACCGTGCAATTGAACGATGTGGCGACCACCATGGTGGAGGCCAGGCACTCAGCCGGAGTACAGGATGAAACAGGTACCCACTATGCGGGAGTGGCGGCAGGATATGTATTAACCGTTGCGGATGGCCCGGTTCTCTACCACGCCGGTGATACATCTGTGTTCTCAGACATGAAGCTGATTCGTGAGCTGTATCGGCCTGAGGTGGCTATGCTTCCCATTGGAGGACACTACACGATGGATCCCAGGGAAGCAGCTTTGGCCGTGCGCCTGCTGGAACCGGCAATCGTCCTTCCGCTGCACTTTGGAACCTTCCCTCTGCTAAAGGGAACGCCGGAACAATTGGCCGCATTGGTCGATGCCAGTGTTCAGGTGGTGCGGTGCGCGCCAGGAGAATCCATCTAGATCGAATGCAGTTTACTCCTGCGATCTTTCAGGAGGATGGGGCTGACCGGGAAGGCAGCCCCATTTCCGTCCCGCAATTATTTCCCGGCTGCGGCTTTCTTCTGTTCTGCCCAGCGGCGCTTGACGGCCTCGGCAATGCGCTTGCGTCCTTCAGGGGAAAGATTTCTCTTCTTCTTCTTGGCGGGTTTCTTGGCTGCGGGGGCGACCACGACCTTCTTGGGCGCGGCGGCAGCGCCGCCGGCCAGCAGGGTGCGGGCCCGTTGCAACTGAGCAATCTCGGAATCGATTTGCATCAAAATTTCTGAAACTCCCACGGTTCCTCCTGTTAGGTACTTGTAAGTGGTTCCATTCACGATGCGCATAGATAACACAACGCACACGAACAAACCACATATCCTGACAAACACAATACGCAACTAAAGAATCTTTTACAAGTAAAAGATGTAATTTATCCCGCGGACAAAACAATATATGACGAAACTCCTTCCGCAAAAGCGTACCAATCCCATCCGCGAAAGCCGGCGAATGGGTCATGCAAGAGCTACCTATCTGGCGATTGAGAGTATGGAAAGCAAACAAGAAACCGCAGTGCCGGCGCCAGTTTTGCGGCTGGTTTGAGCCATGGTGCTGGGAGCCCTGGCTGGATTGCCCCTTCTCAAGTTTGCCTGCGAGGTTGCGCGGTAAGGCAGGGAGTCATCGCTCAGGCTTGCGCTGCCGCGAAGGAAAAGCAAGCCTGAAAACTCTAGAGATAGCGCGAGGGCCTGCGCGGCGGCAACTGACGGTCGGCGGCATTGGGCGTTGCAGGAAGCCCGGAAAGATCATGGTCGCCAAGGCGCACGCTGGTGGGAGTATCAGCGGCGCGATAGTTGCGCAGGTCGCGCAGAATCTCCTGCTTCTCGCGTGCATACTGGCCAGCCAGATGGGTCAAGGCATAAGTGATGATGTCGCTGTGGTGCAAATCCTGCATCGAGGGATCGCGGCGCATATTTACCCACAAACGATGCACCAGTTGCACGTCGTCGGGGCTCAACTTGGGCGCGTGCGGGCCAATGTAAAATACCTTGGCTTCACCGCTGGGATCGACGACATAGAAGTTGAATTGGCGCTTGGGCTGCGGCAGGGCCTCCCAGGCCAGTCCAAGATAAAAGGCCTGTTCTTCGGCAGTCATCGTGCTGGAGATTCCGGAAATCACCGAGTCGATCTCCAGAGAGTTTGCGCTCTGCGCCAGGGCGGCAAAGACGTCTCCGGCGGGAATCAGGAGCAGAGAAACCTTTTTGCCAAAGCTTTCGGCTACGGAGATGGCCTTGGTAAAGATCATCTGCTCGTGTTCGCTGAAACTCTGGTCCACCGCGCTCAGATACTCAGGTCCGCCCACGCCCATCATGCGCACATTGAGCACCACCACGTCCTGATCCTCGGTGCTGGTGTGGGAGAGCGTCCACTTCAGCGCGAAGGGGTTAGCAGCGTCGCGCATGGTCACCATGACGCCGCCGGGGCGGATGGCCGCTGACTCCCGGCTTACCGTGTCCTGGTGCTCCAGTTGGAAGAAATCCTTCATCTGCCGGGCAGCCAGGGCATGCTTGCGCAAGTTATCGCGCTCGGAGACAGTGAAGATGACGAAGAAGGCCGCGGCAAAGACAACGCCGCTTACCGTAGCCACTGACTTGGTAAACAGGTTGACAATGGCCGTGGAGAGCAGCACCAGAAATACCGAGAGCAACCCCACGGGAATCTCGTATTTCCCGATGCGCAGGTTGGGAGGAACCTTCCAGCCCCGTTCGCCATGATATTTCCAGCGCAGCACCAGCATGGCGAGGCTGTTGAAGGTGAACGACCAGATCACGCCGAAAGCGTAAGCCTCGCCGAGGATGATTACGTTGCCCCGGCTGGCGAAGATGGTGATCATCTGGAGGATGAAAACCATATTCACAATGCGATGGCTGGTTCCATATTTGGAATGAGGCTTGCGGAACCAGTCTGTAAGCACGCCATCTTCGGCCACGCGCATCAGCACGCCGGTTGAGCCGATCATCGAGGTATTGATGGCGCCGGAAAGAATGAGAAAGCCGACCAGAACCACAAAGATACGGAAAACAATGCGCCAGAACATGGGCCCTACCATGTACATGGCCAAGCCGGCGATCAGGTTGTCCTGGTAGATGTGGGTTCGCTGCCATGTTGGAATCAGCATGGAAGCCAGCAGCGTGGCGCCGCCGGTGAAGATCAGGCTATAGATGGCGATAACAATCGCCGCCCGCTTCAGATTCTTGAGTTTGGGGTGCTCGATCTCGCGGTTGACCTGGGCCAGGCTCTCCTCGCCGCTCATGGCCAGGATCGAGTGGCCGAAGGCCATGAGAATGCCGAACAGGCCCATCATAGGAAGCAGTTGCGGCGCTCCCTTCAGGAAACCCAGGGCGTCGCTACTGAACTTGAGATGAGAAGGTATAGGCGATGGAGGCAGGTGAACTCCCACCACAAATACCGAGTAACTGCCCCACAGCAACAAAATCACCACCATCACCGTGGTGATCTGCATGACGCGCAGCGCCTTGCCGCTGGACTCCTCAATGCCCTTGATGTTTTGCCACCAGTAATAGATGGTCACCACGGCCGCAAAGATTGCGGCCGTGTGATTCATATTGAACTGGAAAGGATTGCTCTGTGCGTCCATCAGAGCCGGAGGAAGCCAGTGGCTTTGGGCTGCAACCGACAACAGCTCGTTCATCAAACCTGTAATATATTGCCCTGCTGAAACGCCGGATATGGGACCCGTAAGGATGTAATCGAACATCAGCGCTGAAACGCTGACTTTGGCAAAGGTGCCTCCCAGGGCCTCCTTCACCACGCGGTAGACGCCGCCGCGGGTATACATCGAACAGCTTTCGACGTACACGGCGCGTACGGCAAAGCTGAACAGCATGATGCCGAGGATGAACCACGGGGCTGCCTCGCCCACCATCTGCTCGGCGATGCCCCCGGCATAAAAGGCCGATGACCCAAGATCGTTGAGAACGATGGCTGCCGCGCGCCAAAAAGAAATAAAGGTCAGCATCACCGAGGATGCCACGATCAGGCGGACGCGGTCGGAAGGAGGGGCTACGGTCGTTCGGTTAGATGCCATCGCAATTATGCCGGCTCGACGGCCGGCTTTCTCGGGTTGCGCAAGCGTTAATCATCGCCAGCCCCGCGACAAGTGTATTTCCGAATCAAGAGAGAGTCAATGGAAATAACGGGTGGCAAGCAAATTGGGTCGTCAAGCGCGTGGTTGAGTCGGCTCGTCCTTGCCGACGAGTTCCTTGCCGTCCTCGATGAAACTGATGAGAACGACCACGGCAGACCCCGCAAGGCCGACGAAAAACATCACTTCCAACAACCGCATGGCAAACACAGCAAATACCATATTCAAATTGTAGCTTGTTTCCCGCCTTGTCCGGGGCGTTTTCCATGAGAACGTGCATTCTGACCTGACTTGATCGGCGGCGATTTTCCTCGCGCGGCGTCCTTCGTTGAAATGCGCTTGGGCTCACTCGGCCAGGGCACATGTACCCTGGTTTCGCCCGGACGCGCCCAATGCGATAAACTCGGCCCTGTATGCAGCGCACATTCTGGAAGCGGGGAGCCTGGAAGTTATGGGCCGCGGTGGGCCTTTCCGCCGGCTTGCTTGAGTTGCCATTTCCGCTGGCCGGTCCGCTTCCGGTCTGGCGAACAGTCTTTGCATGGTTTGCATTGGTACCGCTGCTGTGGGCTTTGCTTTCATCGGAATGCGTGGGCCGGCCCTGCCCCTTGCGCCGCGGCTTTCTGCTCGGCTATTTCTGCGGCGTGCTGTGGTACGGCGGCAACTGCTACTGGGTCCGCGACGTCATGCTCCATTATGGCGATATGCCGCTGGGAGCCCCGACGCTGCTGCTGGTAGGCTTCAGCATGTATCTGGGGCTCTACTTCGGTCTCTTTGGGCTGGGCCTCCTGCTGGTGCGCCGGGCTACGGATAGTACGCGTTTGGCGCTCGCCGCCGCGCCCATCCTGTGGACCGCCATGGAGCTAGCCGCTTCGCGCATCACCAGCTTTCCCTGGGATCAACTGGGCTACTCGCAGGTGGACAACGCCTTGCTCTGCCAGCTTGCTCCCTGGACTGGCGTTTACGGCATCAGTTTTGTGCTGATGGCTGCCAATGCGCTGATCGCGGGCGGGCTGCTGCTCGACCGCTGCCCTCAAGAACCAATCAGGGACAAGCGGCTGTGGGCCCTTGCCGGTGCGGCTTTGCTCGTAGCCGGAACGGCGGGTATTTTTCTTGCTCCGCCCAAGCCCGCCGCCACAGCCACCGCCGTGCTGATTCAGCCGAATCTTGATGTGGCCGACGATAACCTATGGTCGCGCCCCGGCGAGTGGGACCGTCATATCGCCGAGTTCAAGCGGCTGGCTGACGAGCAGTGCAAGACCTACATCGCAGGAATCCCCCAGACTGGCGCGCCAACGGGTGAAATTCTGTGTCCGCCTTATGCCACGCATCCCGATCTGATCGTATGGCCGGAGTCGCCGGCGCCCTTCGTTGAGGGCGATGCCCGCTTTCAGCAGTCGCTGGTCGCGCTTGCCCGTCAGGAGCGGGCGCCGCTGGTGGTGGGCAGCTTGGGCACGGATTTCTCCACAGATGACCAACTTTGGCACGACTACAACTCGGCGCTGATCGTGGGCGCGGATGGGGCGCGTGTCGGCCGCTACGACAAGATTCACCTGGTTCCCTTCGGAGAGTACATACCCTTCCAACATCTGCTCACCTTTGCTCACAAGCTCACCGGCCGGGTTTCGTCGTTCACCCGCGGCGACGAACGCAAGGTTTTCCGTCTCAATGGCCACCGCTACGGGGTTTTCATCTGCTATGAAGCGGTCTTTGCCGACGAGGTGCGGGAGTTCGCGCAACTGGGTGCCGAGGTACTGGTCAATGTAAGCGACGACGCATGGTACGGCGACACCAGCGCCCCCTGGCAGCACTTGAACATGGCGCGGATGCGGGCCATCGAAAACCGCCGCTGGATTCTGCGCGACACCAACAACGGCGTTACTGCGGCTATTGATCCCTACGGCCGGGTTCGCCAAAGCATTTCCCGCCACCAGGCGGATGCGCTGCCAGCTGGCTACGGTTTCTGCGGCGACATGACCTTCTACACGGCCCACGGAGACTTGTTTGCCTGGCTGTGTGCCATACTGGCTTTAGGCGCTGTTGGCTGGAGCCTCCGGGTGAGCCTTCGGCGCATAGTTCACAACAAAGTCAGGTCCTAAGAGCAAAGCCATGGCGTTAAACGATCTCGAATTCGCTTATGCTCCCGTTCGCGACCAAGTTCGCGACCTGCGGGAGTATCTTTGACCCCGCTCGCATCCGCCGGGAACTCTCCGAAATAGAAACCAAATTGGCTGATCCGGCTCTCTGGTCCGATCCAGCCGCCAGCAAGCCGCTGATGCGCGACCGCAAGCGCCTGGAGACGCTGGTGGCCGACGACGACCAGTTGGTGCGCCGCACCGGCGACATCGACGCCTACTTCGATCTGGCCCGCGAGGGCGAAGACGTCCTTGCCGATCTCGACCGCGACATCAAGGCTCTGGCCACCTTTGCCGAGGAGCTGGAGGCACGCACAATGCTCTCCGGCGAGGCTGACCCGATGAACGCCATTGTCACGGTTCACCCCGGCGCAGGCGGCACCGAAAGCCAGGACTGGGCCGAGATGCTGATGCGCATGTACCTGCGCTGGGCCGAGCAACAAGGCTTCAAGACCGAGATCAACGACTATCAAGACGGCGAAGAGGCGGGCATCAAATCCGCCACTTTCACCATCCTCGGCGAGTACGCCTTTGGGATGCTGGCCGGAGAGAGCGGCGTTCACCGCCTGGTGCGCATCTCGCCCTTCGACTCCGCCAAGCGCCGCCACACCTCCTTTGCCTCCGTTTACGTCTCGCCGGAAATCGACGAAACCATCCATGTGGATGTGAAGGTCGAAGACTTGCGCATCGACACGTATCGCTCCGGTGGCAAGGGCGGCCAGCACGTGAACACCACCGACTCCGCAGTGCGCATGACCCATCTTCCGACCGGGATTGTCGTCTGCTGCCAGAACGAGCGCTCTCAGCACAAGAACCGCGACAAAGCCATGAAGATCTTGCGCTCGCGGATCTATGAATACGAACTCGACAAGAAGCGCGCTGTCACCAAGAAGCTTGAAGACTCGAAACTGGAGATCAACTTCGGCTCCCAGATCCGTTCTTACGTTTTGCAGCCCTATCGCATGGCCAAGGATCATCGCACCAAGGTTGAGGTGGGCGATGTGGACAAGGTGCTGGACGGTTATCTTGAGCCGTTTTTGCGCGGTTATCTGCTGGCCAAGCGGCGCGGCACTGCCGTTGCCGCCGGGGCGGACGACGATCTGGACGTATAGTCTGCATCCTCCGGTACACTGATGAGTCCAAGGATGAGGAGTCATTCTTTGTTTGATCTGCGTAGCTTCCGGTTGATTTTTATGACGTCATTGCTGCTTGCCGCGGGTCTGCCCGCGCGGGCGGCGTCGCAGTTTGTGGAAGCGCCTCATGTGCGCGTCGAGCTGCTTGTGCCGGGAGACCGTCTTTATTCCGGCGACAAGCTGAACGATGCGGGCCTCTACTTCAAGCTGGAGCCGGGCTGGCACATCTACTGGAAGAATCCCGGCGATGCGGGCGATCCGCCGCATATTCAGTGGACGCTGCCCAGCGGAATCACTGCCGGGCCGATGCAGTTTCCAGCGCCCAAACGGCTGCCGCTGGGGCCGTTGATGGATTTCGGCTACGAGAACGAAGTTCTCTTTCCGTTGAAATTGCACGTTGCGAATGGCGTCAAGGCCGGACCCGTTACGCTCCACGCCAAGGTGGATTGGCTGGTTTGCCAGGATCGCTGCATCCCCGGCAAGGCGGAACTGGAAGTGCAAAGAAATGTGTCCGTGGGTCTTCACGACCAGGGATATATTCCGGCTCCGCTCTTCAAGCGTTTCTTCGACCGGATTCCCAAGCCGTTGCCCGCGAAGTCCAAGGCTGTCTTTCAGCCCACGCCTAGTGGATTTCGGCTCACCGTCGAAACCGGCCAGCGGGAAGCTTTCGCCGTGTTTTTCCCGTCCGACCAGGACATTCTGGACAATCCAGCCCCGCAAAAGCTCACTCCGACCGCGAATGGCCTGATTCTTGACCTCAAGAAGGACGCGAATCTTGCCGCCAATCCTGCTCGATTAAAGGGAGTATTGGAACTTTCTGGCGGGCGGGCGTATGAGATTGCGGCGCTTGCGCCGGGAGTTGCGGCTTCGGCGCTGGCTCCGGCTTCTTCCGCGCCGGCTGCAACCGCTGCAACCTCCTCATCCGAGCTTGCCGTTGGGTCCGCAGCTTCCAATCCACAGCCGATTACTGCGGCTCCACTTTCCTGGGCACTGCTGGCTCGTGCCACCGGGCTGGCCTTTCTCGGCGGTTTGCTGCTGAACCTGATGCCCTGCGTCTTTCCAGTGCTTTTCCTGAAGGGTCTGGCGCTGGTGCAGTCGGGCAACGAAGAGCGGCGGACAATGCGCTTGCATGGGCTGGTTTATGCCGCGGGGATTCTGGTTTCCTTCTGGGTTCTGGTGGCTGTGCTGCTGGGGTTGCGCGCGGCGGGAGCCACGCTGGGTTGGGGATTCCAGTTCCAGTCGCCGGTCTTTTTGGCATTGATGGCCGGGCTGCTGTTTTTCCTGGGCCTGTCGCTGGCGGGGCAGTTTGAGATTGGGCTGACGCTGACTAGCGCGGGCGGCTCGCTGGCCGCCAAGCAGGGGCTTACCGGCAGCTTTTTCACTGGCGTGCTGGCCGTGGTGGTGGCCACGCCCTGCACCGCGCCCTTCATGGGAGCGGCAGTCGGCTATGCGCTGGCTCAGTCCGCCGCAGTCACCTTTGCCGTCTTCACGGCGCTGGCGCTGGGGCTGGCCGCGCCCTATGTGGCGCTCACCCTGCAACCGGCGTGGACGCGCTTGCTGCCGCGCCCCGGTGCTTGGATGGAAGTGCTGCGGCAGGCTGTTTCCGTGCCCATCTTCGCCACCGTCATCTGGCTGGCATGGGTGCTGGCGCAGGCTTACGGAGCAAGCGTTCTGGCTGCTCTGCTGACGAGCTTCCTGCTGCTGGCGATTGCCGGCTGGTTCCTGGGCCGCTGGCCAGCCAGGCGTTGGGCTACTGTCGTTGCCGCGCTGATCCTGCTGGGAGTGGTCGCTCTGGCCATCTACGGGCAGAGGCTGGCGAGCGAGAGTGCCGCAAAGCCAACGAGCGAGGGAGCTTCCGCGCAGTCTTCCAACTCTGGCGCATGGGAGCCGTGGTCGCCTGAAGCGGTGAGCCGCTATCAGGCCCAGGGACGGCCGGTCTTTGTGGACTTCAGCGCAAGCTGGTGCCTGGCCTGCCAAGTGAACGAGCGCGCGGTTCTGAGCCAGCCGTCCGTATTACAGGCCTTCAAGGGCGCCAATGTAGCCCTGCTGCGGGCCGATTGGACCCGGCACGACGAGGCCATTACCCAGGCATTGACGGCGTTGGGCCGCAGCGGAGTGCCAGCCTATGCGCTGTACGCTCCGGGGCAGAAAGTGCCGCAAATGCTGCCTGAAATGCTGACGCCGGGGATTGTGACGGATGCCGTGGGGAAGCTCACAGCGGGGCATTGAGGAGCTTTCTCCCCAGCTTCACAGGCGCAATGTTTCCGTGAAGTCGGGCCGCGTATGTTATTTATATTGCGCAGGTTAGGCAGGGGCTCACGGCTTCACTGTTATATAGGTTTTGTGCTCCCGTGAAGTTATGCCTTGTATGCTGTTCATATTACGTAAGTTAGTCGAGCCCCCACAGTTTCACTGGCAAAATCGCCCAAAAAATATAAAGCGGGGTTCACGGAGTTCGCGAGGGCGGGGCTGGGGCTGGCGGGGTGTGTTGCACAGGGCTTCTCTGGAGGAAGAGGGATTTCGTTCAGTTTTCATCTATCTATCAGTGTGCGCCGACGAAGGACTATTTTACGCAAAAGGAGTTGGGAGGGGTTTTAACAAAAACAGCAAGTTAGCTTCCGCTGCGCGGCAAGAGCAGGTTAGCGAGTTAGCGGTTCCATGGCTGGCTGGAGTTCCGTGGCTTCCGACCCTTTCCGCAGAAAGCGCGGGAAGGGTAGGAAGCCCAGCTTTTCACTGACGACTGACAACCGGCCGCTGCTTTTAGCCCTTGGCGATAGCGAAGCGGCGATTGACTTCGTGCCAGTTGATGACGTTCCACCAGGCAGCGAGGTAGTCAGGGCGGCGATTCTGGTACTTGAGGTAGTAGGCGTGCTCCCAAATGTCGTTGAGCAGGATGGGATAGAGGCCCTGGGTGAGGGGCGATTCCTGATTGGGAGTGGAGATGACCTTGAGCTTGCCCGCCTGGAAGACGAGCCAGCCCCAGCCGGAGCCGAACTGCTTGGCCGTGGTCTCGTTGAAGGTCTTTTTGAAGGTCTCGAAGTCGCCGAAGTCGGCGGTAATCTGCGCGGCGATGGGGCCGATGGGCGCTCCGCCGACGCCATCGGAGCCGACCGGGCCCATGAGGGGCCAGAAGATGGAGTGGTTGGCATGGCCGCCGCCGTTGTTGCGAACCGCGGTGCGAATCTCCTCAGGAAGCTGGGCGAGGCCGCGGATGAGGTCGTCAACGGATTTGGCGGCCAGCTCGGGGTGGTTGGCGAGGGCGGCATTCAGGTTGTTGACGTAGGTCTGGTGATGCTTGTCGTGGTGGATCTTCATCGTCTCGGCGTCAATGAACGGTTCGAGTGCGGCGTAGTCGTAGGGAAGCGGCGCGAGTTCGTATGCCATTGGGAAAATCTCCTCCATCGTGAGTGGTGCGTGTTGGGCAGAGTTCTGCGTTGAGCTGAAATGGAACCAGTCTTGTGGGCAGCGGCGCGGTGAAACTCCATTGGTTCACCTGCCGGATTAACCCTCTGTTGAATGGATGCAAAAGAGTACGGGGAGGGTGCGGGAAAGTTGGGCATTCCATTCAAGCGGGACGAAACAGGTATGATTCTTTTCAGGGAAAGGAAACGATGACTTCCAGCTTTGCGGATCACACACTCGACTCACCGGCTCTCGACCAACTGTCCATCAACACCCTGCGGCTGCTGGCCGTGGACGAGGTGGAAAAGGCCAAAAGCGGCCACCCCGGCGCTCCGCTGGGCTGCGCGCCCATGGCCTACCTGCTCTTTCACAAGCTGATGAAGCACAACCCGGCGCATGCCAAGTGGGCAGACCGGGATCGCTTCGTGCTGTCGATGGGGCATGCCTCGGCGATGCTCTACGGGACGTTGTTCCTCTCCGGCTACGATGTGACGCTGGAGGACCTGAAGAGCTTCCGGCAGTGGGGATCGCGGACGCCGGGTCATCCGGAGTTTGGCCACACGGACGGTGTGGAGGTGACGACCGGGCCGCTGGGGCAGGGCATCGCGATGGCCGCGGGCATGGCCATTGCGGAGAAGCATCTGGCCGCGGTGTATAACCGCCCCGGCTATGAGGTGGTGGACCACCACACTTATGCGATGCTGGGCGACGGCGACCTGATGGAAGGCGTCTCGCACGAGGCTGCCTCGCTGGCCGGAACGCTGGGGCTGGGCAAGCTGATTTTTCTTTACGATGACAACCAGATCTCACTGGACGGACCGACGAGCCTGAGCTACACCGAGGATGCCCTGAAGCGCTTCGAAGCCTACCGCTGGCACGTGCAGCGAGTGGCCGACGGAAACGATCTGGCGGCGCTGGAAGCGGCGATTGAAGCAGCCAAGGCGGAGACGGGCAGGCCGTCGATCATCGCGGTGCGGACGGTGATCGGCTACGGCAGCCCCAAGGCCGGGAGCAACAAGTCGCATGGCGAGCCGCTGGGCGCGGAAGGTACGGCGGCGACCAAGAAGTTTTTTGGCTTCCCGGAGGGCGAGAGCTTTTATCTGCCCGCGAATGCGCTGGCGAACTGGCGCAAGGCCGCCGAGCGCGGCGCAGAGTTTGAAGCGGAGTGGAAGACGCGGTTTGCCGGCTATGCGGCGGCATTTCCGGAGCTGGCGGCGGAGTTTGAACGCACTCAGAAGGGCGCGCTCAAGGCTGGCTGGGAGAAGGCGATTCCCAGCTTCACGCCAGGGAAACCACAGGCCACGCGCAATGCAGGCGGCACGGTGATGAACGCCATTGCCGAGCAAGTGCCGGAACTGATTGGCGGGGCCGCAGACCTGACCTCCTCGACCAAGACGATCTTCAAGCCGGGGGCAAACTTCCACGAAGATCCAGCCGGGCGCAACATCTTTTTCGGGGTGCGCGAGTTCGGAATGTGCGCGGCGCTGAATGGGATTGCCGCTCACGGCGGGCTGATTCCCTTTGGATCTACATTCTTTGTGTTTTCCGATTATGCCAAGCCCGCGATGCGGTTGGCGGCGCTGATGCAGGTACATTCGCTGTTTGTCTTTACTCATGATTCGATTGCCGTGGGCGAGGACGGACCAACGCACCAGCCGGTGGAGCAACTGCTGGGCCTGCGGGCGATTCCGGGGCTGACGGATTTCCGCCCGGCGGACGCCAACGAGACAGCAGCGGTCTGGCGTCTGGCGCTGGAACGCAAGGGGCCGAGCTTCTTTGCGCTCAGCCGGCAGGATTTGCCGGTGATTGATCCGGCGGCGCACGACGTGTACGCCGGGGTGAGCAAGGGCGCTTATGTGCTGGAGGACGCAGCGAAGCCTCAGGTGGTTCTGATCGGCGCTGGCGCTGAGGTTTGGCTCTGCGTGGAGGCCGCGAAGCTGTTGGCGGCTGACGGAATTCGCGTGCGGGTGGTCAGCTTTCCGAGCTGGAAGCTCTTCGATGAGCAGACGGCGGAGTACAAGGCCAGCGTGCTGCCTGCGGGCGTGCCGAGGCTGGCCGTCGAGGCGGGAGCTACCGCGGGCTGGTGGAAATATGTGGGGCTGGACGGCGACGTGATCGGACTGGATCGGTTTGGAGCCTCGGCGCCGGGGCCGACGGTGCTGGCGAAGTTGGGCTTCAGCGCGGAGAACGTGGCGGCGCGGGCGAAGAAGCTGGTGAAGTAGAGAAGCGAAGCGGAGTTAGCGGTGTTAGCCGCCCGCTGCGGCGGGCGTGTTAGCGGAGTTAGTTGCCTGTTTGCTAACACCGCTAACTCCGCTACTTGAACTAACTCCGCTTTACGCAGCGAAAGGATAGCAAGTGAAACTCGTCATTGGTTCGGATCATGCGGGATTTCCTCTGAAAGAGGAGGTTCGCGCCTATCTAGCCAAGGCCGGCCACGAAGTGGTGGACCTGGGCGCTTATAACACGGAGCCGTCAGACTATCCCGACTTTGCCGAGAAGGTGGGTTTGGCGTTGAAGCGGGGCGAGGCGCCGCGCGGGATTCTTATCTGCGGCTCGGGCGTGGGGGTGTGCGTGGCGGCCAACAAGATTCCCGGGATTCGCGCCGGGATGTGCCACGATACGTACTCCGCGCACCAGGGCGTGGAGCACGACGATATGAACGTCTGCGTTCTGGGCGCGCGCATCATCGGCCCGGCGCTGGCCTTTGAGGTGGTGGACCGGTTTGTCGCGGCAAAGTTTATCGCCACCGAAGAGCGGTTCGTGCGGCGATTCCAAAAAGTGCTGGCCATCGAGGCCAAATACCAGCGGGACGACGGAACGAAGAATCTGGCGTAACTTCGCGGAGCCCCGAAGCGCATAGAAAGGCGCCGATGTTTCCCTTCGACGTGATTCTCTTCGATGTGGGCGGGGTTCTGCTGACCAACGGCTGGGACCAGCGCGAACGTGCCGCGGCCATCGAACACTTCCACCTCGATCTTGCGGCTTTTGAAGCCCTGAATCTGGCCTATTACGATGCGTGGGAACGCGCGTCCATTTCCCTGACGAAATACATGGACGCAACCATCTTTTACGAACCGCGCAGCTTTTCCAGTGATGAGTTTTTCGCTTTCATGCTCACCCAGTCGAGGCCGCAGCCGGATGGAGCTTTGGGAATCCTTGGCGAAGTTGCCGCATCCGATAAGTGTCTGCTGGGCGCCTTGAACAACGAGGCACGGGAGACGAACGAGTACCGCTTCAGCCACTTTGGCTTGCGCAACTATTTCGACGTGGCGCTGAGCTCGTGCTATCTCGGGTTGCGCAAACCAGAGCCGGCGATCTACCGGCGGGCGCTGGATATCCTGGGCAAGCCGGCGGAGCGGATATTGTTCATCGACGACCGGACGGAGAATGTGGCTGGGGCGGTAGCTGCTGGAATGAAAGCCATTCGGTTTGAAGGCGCGGAGGCGTTGCGGTGGGAGTTGGAGAGATTTGGGGTTTTATAGCGGAGTTAGCTGTGCTTCGCGCGTGTTAGCGGGTTTGCGGAGTTAGCGAGTTAGCACGCTTGCTGACGCAAGCGAAGCGGCAAGTTGGCAAGTTAGCTTGGATTTGAGGCGCGAAGCAAGCGCCTGAGGCGAACCTTCATGGCGACAATGCAGATGAGCGTGCGGCCGGAGGATCTTTCCCAGGTTCCGCAGGGCAACGAGAGAATTCCCGAGGCGGGGATACTGGTGGTGTTTGGCGCCTCGGGCGACTTGACCAAGCGCAAGCTGCTTCCAGCGCTTTTTCATCTGGAGCAGGCGGGGCTGTTGCCGGAGAAGTTTGCCATCGTGGGGGTAGCGCGGCGGCCGCTGGGCGACGAGTTCGCAGCGGATATGCGTGCGGGCATCGTCGAGTTTGGCGACGTGGACGGAAACGATCCTAAACTGGATCGCTTTGTCGGCAATATCAGTTACTTTCCGCTGAAGTTTGACGATCCGGCAGATTATCCAGGGCTGAAGATGGAACTGGAGCGCATCGCGCAAGAGATGGGCCTGGGAGGCAAGCGGTTGTTTTACCTGGCGACCGCGCCGGAGTTTTTTGCGGCGATTATCGAAAATCTAGGCGCGCAAGGAATGGCACACCCGGAGCAGGGCAAGGCGACGGTGGTGATTGAAAAGCCCTTCGGACACGATCTGGAGTCGGCGCGCGAGTTGAACCGCCAGGTGAACGCCGTCTTCGACGAGGATCAGGTCTTTCGCATCGATCACTACCTCGGCAAGGAGACGGTGCAGAACATTCTGGTTTTCCGGTTTGCCAATGGAATTTTCGAACCGATCTGGAATCGCAATTACGTGGATCATGTGCAGATCACGGTGGCCGAAACGCTGGGAGTGGAGGGCCGGGGGCCGTTCTACGAGAAGGCGGGCGCACTGCGCGACGTGGTGCAGAATCACATGATGGAGTTACTCAGTTTGGTGGCGCTGGAGCCGCCGTCGAGCTTTGAGGCTGAGAGCGTGCGGCGCGAGAAACTGAAGGTATGGCGGGCGATTCCTTCGATTCCGATCCTGAATGTAGTGCGCGGCCAGTACGGGCCGGGAGTGGTGGACGGCCAGCACGTGGCAGGTTATCGCGACGAGGAGCGGGTCAATCCCGAGTCGGGCACGGAGACTTATGCGGCGGTGAGACTGGGCATTGAGAACTGGCGCTGGGCTGGGGTTCCGTTTTATCTGCGCGCGGGCAAGCGGATGCAGAAACGGGCGACGGAGATCAGCATCCAGTTCAAGCAGCCGCCGCTGTTGATCTTCGACCGGCTGGCTTCGCAAGCGGCTTGCCAGGTGATCAAACCGAACCTGCTGACGATTCGCATCCAGCCGGATGAGGGGATTGCGCTGCGCTTTGGGGCCAAGGTGCCGACCACTCCGGTTATGGACGTTTGCCCGGTGAATATGGACTTTGACTACGCGGCGGCCTTCGGCAAGTCGAGCGCCAACGGCTATGAGCGGCTGCTGCTGGACGCGATGCTGGGCGACCAGACGCTGTTTGCGCACCGCGACGGCGTGGAGACGACCTGGGCGCTCTACACGCCGATTCTGGAGGCGTGGGCGGCCAAGAATCCGGAGAAATTTCCTAACTACGCCGCCGGGTCGTGGGGTCCGGAGTGCGCCGACCATTTGATTGCGGGCGGGGGGCACGCCTGGAGGAATGATCTGGGGAGGATGGCGTAAAAAGGCAACTGACAGTTAACATCTGTAAGTTTTCGGCGAGTCAACAAGCCGGGGAGTTATAAGAAACAATAAGAAGTTGTGGCTATAGATATCCACCTTCGCGGCAAAAACAATACGCCGCGAAAGTGGGGCACAGGGTAAGGAAAAGGCTTGGAGAAACGAGCAAACAGCAGTGAGCGAAACGGCCTCCATACAGAGGCCGTTTGCATGGTTTACGGCCCTTGCGGGCGGCTTACTTGTTCGCTTGCTTCTCAGCCCATGCCCCGATAATCGGGAGCATGATGCGCTTGCCATTCAGCGCGCTCAACACGCACCATATCCATACCAGGAAAAAGGCAAGCCCAACGAAAGAGGCCACCCAGTTGAGAGTCAGGAAGCCAAGAAATCCAAAGGGGATGGTAAACGGCAGGAAGAATCTCAAGGCGTAGGTGAGGATGAACGCAACAACGCTTAACATGATGGACTGCCAAGCGTGGAAGCGCACATAGGGCTTCTTATTGTAGGGTTCGACGGCTAGAAAGAAGATAGCCGGGACGACGGTGATGTAGGCGATGGCGCCTAGAGCATTATCAGAGAGGCCAGACTGTGTTGGCTCGGGCATGATCCCTCCTATTCGGGATGACGAAAGGGCTATTGGATTGAGGTCGCTCACGCCTGAAACCCGCTGAGAGGACACGCAGGAATCAGTTGAGATTTCCATGTTTCCTTCGCGGCTAAGCCGGAATTTCCATTCTGCCTTCCCGGCGAGAAGAGATTATACCCTCGATTGCACGACGCGCAATCTCAAATGCATCTATTTCAAGGCGAAAAAGCCAGGCGTGCCAGGCAGGCATTTGCCGGAAGCTAAAAGCCAGGATTTGTCCCTTCCCGAGGCGATTTCCGGGTACCATTAATCGTTGCGGCGATGTTGCGCAGGATTGCAATGTTGCCGCTTCCAGCGAGCTAACGACTGACCGCAATGCCGGTAAAAACGAATCATTGAAGTCAAAGGAGAAAGGGCAAGTGTTGGAGAAATTGACCAGGAGGGCTCTAGATTGCGCGAGCAAGTCTGGGACGGCAGGAAATCGCCCGATTTTTCAGCCGCAAATGCTGAATTGGTCTTGCAATTCCTCTCGGGAAGAATACAATTCTCCTGAATTGCAGCCGAAAAAGGAGATTCCGGATGAACATCTCGATCGCCATCACTCAAGTATTCGGAGCTATCTTTGCGATTATGGGTCTCTCGGTAGCCATCGATAGAAAGAACGTGTCGACAGCGCTTGAAAAGGTTTCTCAGGACCGCGGATTTTTATGGTTGTGGGGTTTTCTGATCCTCACCATGGGTGCCGTGATTATCGTGATGAATAATGTTTGGACTTCTGGTCTGCCGCTGTTCATCACGATTCTCGGGTGGCTCACGCTCATCAAGGGAGTCTTTCTCCTTCTCTTCCCTACTTGTGGAGTCTCAAGAGGTTGTTCCGATTCAGACCAGCGCGGGAAGCGGGTGTATTTAGATTGAGGCTAGCATGCGGACGGTGGAAGTTGTAGTCGTGCAGCCAAGCCGTGAGTT
>Ga0181535_10000339_pt1 | contig 72319 bp, 68 predicted proteins | sample PEATcosm2014_Bin_44_FD_119774 | JGI IMG/M metagenome (GOLD analysis project Ga0181535, IMG submission 119774) | Peatland microbial communities from MTU Mesocosm Facility, Houghton, MI, USA - PEATcosm2014_Bin17_30_metaG | ecosystem: Environmental > Terrestrial > Soil > Wetlands > Peat | place... | reverse complement strand
GCTCTGGCATCGGTATTCTTCCTCATGGTGTTTGCCATTTGTCATTTCCCTTTTCATCCAGAGCAAAGTTCTCACGTTCCGTACCAAAGCCTGCGTTGAGTTCATGCCGCCTTTACACCGACTGCCACCGGGACCGTAAACAGGTTCCTTCCCGGCTAATCATGGAGCAGGTGGGCTCCCCACTTTTGGCAGTTTCTTAACCCGTAACGATGCGTCATCGGCCGGTTTGCTTTCGCTCATCTCCTCAACTCGTACCTGACCTCCTGTCCGGAAGTCTTTTCCCCAGTTGTTCACTACCACGCCTTTTGAACGCAGCAGCACTGGGCGGTTTGAAGCCTGCTCCTGCAAGCCGACTTCGGGAGGCCTACTCCCATCTTTGGTACAGCACCGCGAGCTTGCGCTCGCGTTCGTGACACACCCCACCCGACGGGCTTGAACGCCTTTTCTCAGTGGGCTGTTCGGCATTTTACGCAAACATCCTGACGGGTAATCGATGTGCTTTCAATTTGATACAAGGCGTTCACTGTAGTAATTGCAAACTGTCCATTACAGAAAAAATGATCTATCGGTGACGATGAGTCATTTTTTGTTGACAGCCTGTACGAACTCTGCTACCTTGAAATTGGGTCGGCGTACCGCCGACGTTCGATTGCTCTTTGACAATCCTCCGGCGTAGTTAACGGTTCCAGGAGCTTGTGGTTCGCTACAAGCGTAATGAGGTACTCGGTTTGTACCTTGGCAGGTTACTCCTGCTGTTCAAAGACCAGACAGGCATCAACCTGACTGGCAGCTAGAGGCGCCCCAGCGTCGCTATGCTCCGCAAAGAGAAAGGGCTCCTGACTCAGTTCGTATTCCAACTCTGGTTCCTGCCGCTGCGCCCCCGGTAATTACCGGAGGAGGAAGTATGCGATCAAAACAAATCGACACTTGTATCGACCAGCTAAGGAAGATACTGGGTGACACCAACAACGAACTGACGTCGAAACAGCGTAGCAAACTCAAGAAGGGCATTGATGATCTCAAACGTCTACAACGCGAAACAAAGCTCACGCAAAAAGAAGTTTTTGCCGTGGTAAGCCGGATCGCGAAAGAAGTTTTTGAAATTCTAAAGTCCGGACAGAGTGAGTGAGTTTCAGGGAGCCCGTTTCTTAACCACACGAAATCATTTATGAACTATCCCAAAGCAATTCGCGTCGCCCGCTCATTGGCGGACATATCGCAGGGTGAACTTGCCGATAGGGCGGAGATTGACCGTAGCTATCTCTCCCTAATCGAATCCGGAAAACGGCAGCCCTCTGTTCAAACAATTGAGAAGATAGCAAAGGCTCTCAAAATACCCTTCCACTTACTCAGTCTTCTGGGTAGCGAGGAAGCTGATGTGCAGAAGGTTTCGCATGAACATATTGCGAGCCTTTCTCTGGCACTAACAAAGTTGTTGCTAGAGGTATCGAATGACGAACCTACCGAAGACCCCGGCGAAGGAAGACCGCTCGGAAACACCAATCACAAGTCTCCGCGACCTCGAATATCGTCTCGGAGAGGATCGGGAAACACTACGCTCACTCGCAAAGAACTGGCGAACTGAATACAGTCCATTTCAGCAAACAAAACCTGCAAAGCCGTTTCAACGTGAGGTGAAGACAGGAAAAGTTCGCAACATAGACAATCCCTCGAAGGAGTTGAAGCGGGTCCAGAAAAAAATTCTGAATCGGTTGCTTCGCCCAGTGAAACTGCCACACTTTCTCTTCGGGGCAGTTTCCAAATGCAGTGTAAGCGCGCACGCGGCTGAGCATCTTTTGCACGGTAGCGAGTGCGTTGTAAAACTGGACGTTAAGAGCTACTACCCTAACGTGACCAACAGACATGTCTATTTCATTTGGGAGCAGGTTTTGCATTGCTCACCTGCCATTGCCCGTCTTCTAACCCAACTCACAACCTACGACTGGCACCTTCCTCAGGGGTCTCCGACAAGCCCAGCTCTTGCGAACATCTTCCTTGCATCGATTTACGGCCCGGTTTTGGATGAATGTTCAGAGAAGAATATCACTGCAACTGCTTGGGTCGATGACCTGATATTTTCCGGCGAGGAAGCGCGTTCAGTGATGGAACTGGCTCGTCAGGCCCTGGCAGCCAATGGCTTCAAGCTGTCTTCAAAGAAGCGCGTCATTTTGAATGGACACGACAGCAAAGTAATAACAGGAGTAAGGCTCGGAAACAAGAGGATTCGAGTACCCAGTGATAAGCTGAGCGATATACGAGCTGCGATTCATAAGCTCGAAATCGGCTGCATTGCTGATTATCAGCGAAAAAAGTACATCGCGAGTCTGAACGGAAGGCTTAATAATATCGAGTGCATTTGCTCCCAGGATGCCCGCCCCTTGAAACAACGGCTGATTTCCGCACTTTCATTTTCAGAATCACAATGCGGAAGGTGACCCGCTGCCAGTAGCTCATGGCAAGGAAGCACGAGTTCGCAAGAGCACACTTTCAGCGCTACCCTCTGTCAGTTTTTTGAAGAACTGAGGAGGGTGAAATCCCCTAACCTGCCTACGAAGCTCTGCTAAGGATAACTCAGGGTTAATACGTCGAATATCTCTAAGCCTAATAGCGCAGGCGACTGAAGCGCCAGCCATATACAGATCGTACTCTTCGCTGGAAATGCCGACCTCACGATGGTATTTACGCCATATCACCTGCGGTGAATCGCTCGTAATGTTCTCAACTGTCGCATAAGCGCAAATATGTGCACTCGGGCACGTCGCATAGAGCCAGACCCTGCTCCCTGGAGGAACATTCACGGTCTTGCGGCGAAGCTCAACCTTCTTTTCGCCAGTCAGAATCATGGCCAAGTACTGCTCCTTGACCGAAATCACAATATCAAGAACCTTACTGCTCAAGCAGTCCTCCGTTTTTAGCAATTGCAGTTACTTGTGCAGCTGTGAGTTGCCTTGCCGTAACGAGATTGGCTCCATCGATTGCTCCTAATTGTTTGAGCAGGCAATGCGGTATAGGCTTTGGAAATCTGATCACTCCGTCAAAGACGGTTGAAGCAATCATCTCTCCCTTGGTGAGCTTTCCAATCTCATTTTCATTCAAAACACCATGTCGCAGTAAGACGGCAGCGACTTCACTCTTTGGCACCTGCGCTGTATCGCGGACTCTGGCGATAGCCACAGCAGCCGATCTACCACCATTTCGACCGGATTCGTAAAACACGATAATCGACCCAGGCGACAACAATGACAAATTGCGAGCCGCTCTATAATAGACGCGCTCGTGGAACATCGCTGCAGCATTTGACGGTAACAGAGACATTTGTTGCGAGGTATTAAGTAACTGATCGGCAAATGTTCTTCTTATTGGCACGATTGCATAATTCCGTGAGCCTAGAAGAAACAGCGCTGGAAAAAGTGCAGTTTCGAAGTCTTCAAATGCAATCTGAAAGCGTGTACCTATTTGATTGGAAAGTGATACTTTTGCCCCTGCAGAGTCCAACGCTGCCAACGTGTCCGGAACGGATACGCCGGTCTTGTCCGCAATCAATGTACGTAATGAACACCAGGTCTTTTCGGCAATGAGTTTCCCGAGCGCGAGACGTTGATATGATCCCATTCCCGGTGTTGTCGATGATGTTTCTGTAAATCCAAGTGACAACGTAATTTCACGCGTAATTGTGTGCGCATGTGGAATTTCTAGACGAATGAGTCCCGGCCCATTTGCAACAGCCTCACCTGACAACGCGAGCAAGAGTGCGTCAATCGCTGACTCTATAGCTGGATGATCCTCATCCGCAATAATTGTTGGGCACAAAACGTCGTGAAGTCTGGACGAGCAATTCCACACAGCAGCCGCTATGAGAATCCCGTCGAGTGACACAGCGATAGATCTGGAATGCAGTGATAGCAACTGATTTGGCCACACCAATCCGCGTATATCAACGGGAATGCTTACTTTCTCCGCAATTGAAACAAAGTTGCTTTGGAGTTGTTCTGTCAATTCTGATATGCGTAGGTCTTTCCCAGCGAACCTATATTCGACAGTGGCCGCTCGTGCTTGACTGGTTTGGAGTAGTCTTGAAATGGCCTCAACATCGACAATTTGGACTCCGAATTTCTTCATAATCGGATCGGCTTGAGCGACCATAGCCTTCTCAGATGTGATGAAACCTGTTGCAGAATGGAAAACTGCGGTAGCCAGGTGGAGCAGATCAGAATTATCTTGAACAGTCAGTGCATTTCTTTTTGCCCGTTCCGGGAACACGATGTCCGCGAGTTCTTTCGACAAAGACTGGACGGTATTCGAATCCGGTCGAGATATTGTTGGCAACTGAAGCGCAAACTCATACAGGGGATCGGGAGTATTGGACTTATGGTTGCGTTTTAACTCAATGGCAAACTCTTCTGTGACTACGATCCTGAGCATGTTGTCTAGCGCAGCTGCGATGAGCTGGCCGACCTGCTCAGAGCGAGAACGCTGCTTTACGAAATCGAAGAATACGTTCAAATCAATTGCATAGACAGGCACATACCCTGGAATGCCTCGCCTGATTGCAGGTAGGCCCTTTACTGGCGCACCTTCGTAATAACCGAAGAGCGTCGGTGTGTTTAAGTGCTTGACTCGAACATTGATTGTTCGGTTGCGTGTTGTTCCGCCAGGGAGAGTTCGGACCACGCCAAAGCCAAATTGTTCCCACGCTTTATTGGCAGGAAGGTCGGAAGCAACTCTGGCCACAATGTCCATGTATCCTACGCGCTCGGCGAAACTGACCAGAAAGGTAATTAGGGAACGCGCAACACCCGTCTTTCTAAAGTTCTTTGCGACATGAAGCTGGTGGATACGGAGGTGAGGAAAACGACCGCCAAAGAGAACATGTCCCATCAGATGCGCGTCGCCATTATTCCGACGCAATGCGACAAAAAGATGCCCCGCTTGTGCGGCTGATTCGTATGCCGATTCTGGCAAAAAGCCAAAAGCATCTCGCTCTCCATCAGCATTCTGTCTGATTTGCCCGATGAGGGGACGGACATCCTCTGCACTGTCCGAGATCACCAGAGGAGGCTCGGTGTGTGTAGACGATTGAGCTAATGCTGCACGTAAGTCAGTGATCATCTTTGTCCACGAGTAGGTTGCAGTTGAAGTCGCAATTAAAACGGCCTTCATTGCCTGCTAGATTGGCATAAATCCCCGATGCGCGCGAATCTCCAGTCGTAGTTCTTCCCGGAGCGCCTTGCTCTTCTTGAGGCGTTTGAAGAACTCATCGAGGACGCTGACCACAATCGCGTTTACGCTGACGCCTTCCACTTCGGCCCACTCTTTGAGCTTGAGCCTGGCTTCGGCGCCGACGTGGAGGAGCTGGGGGTTGGAAAGCTCCATGCCGGCCTTACGGGTCTGCATGATGTCTACTTTTTCGCGCTCAATATGCCTTAAAGCAAAAAGGACGATCCTGGCCAGATCGCCCTTGATGCGAGACTCTTCAGTGATTGCTTCACGCAGATCAATGGGAAGGCGCAGCGTCATTCCCGGACGGTCGTCTGTCCACCGCTGCCCTTCGCGGTTCACTTTCCGCACTGCTTTCTTCGCCGCCTTCTTCACTGCCACTGTATGCCCTTCCAATACTGTCTCCGAGTCTCTGTCGAGACTCACTCTCTGCTCTCATTGGCGAGTAAGGACCGCTGAACAAGAGATCCTTCTCTACCCTTACAAAGAACCTGTACCCCGGCCGCACGACAATTGTTGGCTGGATATTCAAGTTCCGGCGAGTCACCTCGACTCCCAGTTGGCCGACCTGCTGACCGACCGCTTGCCCAACCTGCTGACTGACGCTCGGAGATTGCAGCACCGAGGAGTTTGTTCCCTGGCTTACCTCGATCCCTGCGGAGAAAAGCGACGTGAGCAGAGCGCCGGAAAGAATTCGGCCCCAGTGGTTGCTCACCTGGTCTCGAAACCCCGCCGCGCCGGTGCTGTCGTCCCCTTCAAAACTGCCAAGCGAAAGACTACTTCCATCCGGGAAGATGATCCGCCGCCAAACCGCCTGCAATGCGTTTTGCCCATACCCGACGTGGGAATTATAGATCCCCACCAGTGTACTTCCGGCCGGTACTAGAATGTACCTGCCAGTAGAAGAATCATACACATTTTCACGGACGAGTGCTCGGATCAATCCCGGCAGATCGGAGTTGAGCTGCTGTTCCAGCACCGCCGGGATCAGCCAACCTGCCTTGATTTCGTACTTTCCCAGAGCTGGTTTCCGCGTGCTGGCCAGATACTCAGATTCCTGCCTGCTGTGCTGCTGGCCGAAGTCGGCCTTTTGCTGCTGATCGTTCTGGCGCTCATAGTCCGTACGCTGCTCGGCCTGTCCCACGGCGCCACCTTGCAATCCGACGGCCTGTAGACCGCTACCTTGCGCTGAGCGGCCCCCCAATTGAGCATTGATGAGGGCGGCTTGGATTGCTTGCAACGGATCGGCTCCTGTTGCGGTCCTCTCCTTGTCTTCGCTGGGCAGATTTCCCTTGACCGAGGTTCCAGCCTCCATCGCTTCGCGTTCTCGGTTGTATTCCTCCAGCCGCCGCTGCTCGGCAAACGTCAGCGAGCCGTTTACGGCGGTCGAGGCCGGGGTCTGCCGGTATTCAAGCGGTGGAATCGAGCTGGTTTGAGTTCCCGCCAACGAGTTTGACTTGCCAGCCGGAGGCTCGCCGGTCAAGATGGACGAGCGCGGGGTAAGAGATTCTGGTACGTGGGATTGGCCAATGTTCAGCCCATTCCGCGCCTGGTCGGATAGCATTCCCTTCTCAACCGTTGTAGCCGGGCCGACGCCAGTCTGAGCCGTCTCCGTATCCTTTTTGACTTTCTTGTTGCGGTTTGCCAGCCCATGCCGCATATAGGCCGCAGCCAGCACGACCAGGGCAATAAGGATGATGCCGGCCAGCGGACGGAGCTTACGTGCCTTTGGGGTGAGACTGCCATTGACGCCGCGCACGACCTTATCGGTCTCGGCCGCGTCTCGGATCTCGTCTTGACTTTGTTGGGCGCTTTGCTCGGCTCCTGCGCTCTCAAGATCGAGCGGCTTGGAGTTTTCTCCTGTGATTGCCATGCTCAGCTCCTTTTGCCAGTGCTACCGGAGTAGGGTGTCGCCCGCGTTATGGTGACGCGGGTCTGCTTCTTACCGACTCCAACGACCAGAATCGCCTTGTCGAAGAGCCGATCCACGATGTAGCGCGAGCCCCCCTCTGTGTTCTCGACCCGGAAGTTGACCAGCTCAGACTTGCCGTTTACCTGAATAAGAAGCGTCGGCAGTTCGCGGAACCGGCCATCGTTTGGGTAAATCAAATAGGTGTGCTGGCCATCGTCAAAAACTTGCTGGGGGTGGTAGGCCGCGTCTCCGTTGAGCTTGTAGTCGAAGTAGAGGTTGTCCAGGGCGTTGTCCGCCATCGGCACCGCGCCAGCCCGCTTGTCTTTTTCGCGCGCCTGCTCCGCAATGGCCTCGGCATCGCGCTTTGCCGCGTCTTGTCGAGCTTGGAACGCCAACCACTTTGCGGCGTCCTCGCCGGGATATTGAAAGGCCAGCCGGGAGACGAAGCGCGCGGGATCGGAGATGAGCCGGAAGACGTACGTCCGCCGGTCAGTGGAAACAATCAAGTCGGTTTCAAGGCCCGCCTCAATCGGCTTCACGATCAACAGCGGCGTTTCATCGAGGCCGGAGCCGGAGAGGACGGGCGTAATCTCCCAACGGCGGGAATCGCCAATTTGCGGCTGGCTTTCGAGGTGCTCGCCAGCCTGTAACTCGATTGCGCAGACACGCAGAGGAGCGCAGACCATGACGGGCATTCCCTGGCCGAAGATGTAGACCACCCGGCCATCGGCTCCCGGTGTGGGTAAGGCAACTCCGGTCTCCCATTGATGAGAAACCTCCGCTGCATTGGCCGCGGCGGCGTTCAACTCCGCGTGAGGCGGCCTCCAGTTCAGCGGAACCTCTACGCCTTTGTCCGCCGGAGCGCCGGCGGATGAAGACTGAGCCGATGCGTTTAGAGCAGGAACATTCCGGTTCGTGATCGGCGGAACCTTCAGCGGTGGAATCGGAGTTAGCGTGCTCGGCTTCGGCACTGGCTGATTCGCCTGTGCCTCCAAAGCCGCTGCCGCACCCTTGAAATTGTAGGTCGAAAGTTCCTGTTTCTGCTGAGGCGTCAGCGCCGGGGCAGACTGACCGATTGCCACGGCACTCGCGAATTGGGCTGCCATCATCATTGCCGCGAGCATTTTCATTTGTTCAGTCCTCCATTTTCTATCTGGGTATTTCCGGCTTGAGCGTCGCCGCCCGTTGTGACCACTTCGCCCCAGGTCAGATTCGTGACATAGAGGCCGAGTGGGTTGACCAATGCCTGTTTTGCGTCCGTAACCTCTTGCGTAACCACCGAGACAAAGGCCCGATACCGATGTGTGGCTAAAAGACTGCCGCTTAGATCGCGGGTCACTTCCGTCCAGGCCACTTCGTAGGTTTTGGATGATTGCTGGACGATGGATTCGACCGAGGCATCAACGGTCTCTTTCGTCAGCAGGTCGAAGGGCGAGCTCTTCGAGTAGAACTCGGTGATTGTGGCGGATGCCGGCGAGTTTTTTCCGGTCTGCGCATAGACCTCATCCACCAAGCGCCGCTGGGCCACCGCGTCCGTAACGACCGTCCGCAGGTCAGTAATCCACCTAGCCACCACCGCTTCTTGCAAGCGCACATCCTTGACGGCGACCTGTTTGGCTGGGATGACCGGAACCGCCCGCCCCACGTCGTCAAGGGCGACGACATAGGGAACCGTGTTCGAGCGGTAGCCGATGGCGACCATCCCGGCCACGCAAAAGAATGTCGTCCCCATTGCGATGAATGCGGCGAGACGCCAGTTGTTCTTGCTCTTGATCTGGTCGCCAAACCGCTCATCCCACTCCTGGCGGGCGCGAACATAAGGTGTTTGGGGTATAGCTGTTTCTGGCACTGGTTATTCCTCCCTCTCGATTCGCAGTTGTGCCGATGGCGTGTGGCCGCTGCCATCGTGCGGGACGTTGACGTTCGTTGCGTGCCGTGCCAATGACTGAAGGTTATTGGCCGAAGACGGGGGCGCAGACGGAGCTGAAGGAGTCTCAGATGGCCCGTTTGCAGGAGACGGCGGAGAAGGCGCGGGAGGTGAGCTGGGAGATCCAGCAGCTTCCGCCGCAGGGACGGGCGGCGCTGCCGCGCTGGCGGTTTCCGCTGCCGTTTCACCCACGCCACCGGCGGCGGAGGCAACGCCCGAGGCGGCCTCCGCGCCTCCCATCGCACCGGCTGTTTCAGTTGCCGCCAGCGCGCCGCCGGCCCCGGCCCCGGCTCCTCCGGTTGCCGCGACCACGGCAACCGTGGCCGCGCCGAGCGCGGCAGCCTTGCCAATCTCCGCACCCATGCCAACCAGGTCCGCCGCGCCGGAGCCAAGAGTCCCCGAGGCAATCGACGCCGCCATCTTCGGAATCATCCAGGACGCGAAGGCGAACAACAGCATCGACATCAAGGTGGGAAAGATCTGTGAGATAGGCTGGTCGGCTGTATAGCCGTTCATCGTTGCGATCCAGTTGTTCGAGATCGTCTTGAAGACGCCCAGCATGAGGTAAATCAGCATCAGACGGACGCCAGTGCTGATCGCCAGAGAAATGTACCTTTCAAAGTAAGGCGAAGTCCACCGGCTACCACCGAAGCCAAGGAAGATGTAGCCCGCCGACATCACAATAATCGCTTCGAGCTTCGTGACCACGTAATGAAGCGTAATGATGAGATAAGAACCTAGAACGATGCAGGCGGCCAGTATAGTAGCCATCGCACTACCCGGCTGAGTCAGGAGAGCGGTACCGGAAACCTTGGTAAACAGGTCCGAGGCTACTTGAAGCCCCTGAGCCATAATGTCGGATGGATTCTGAGCCTGCGGAACTCCCGCTGCATTTGCACCGAGTTGGGCGAAGCTGTTCACGATGGCCGGTATCCAGGTCTGGCCATTGATGAGAACGGCGTAGAAGAAGGAGATGACCAACAACTTCTTAATCAGGCTCAGAAACAAGCCGTTGAAGTCGTGTTCGCGAAGCAGTTGCGGCGCACCCCAGGCGAAGTCCAGCGTGGCCAGAACGTAGAACAGGAAGGAGGCTTCCTGCATGATCGTGGGAATCCATGCGTTCGCCGCCTGCTCAATCTGTTGAAATGTTCCGCCCACATCGACAGGGGCCTGAGCATGAGCTGTGGCGGCCGTAGCAAGAACCACAGCTGCCACACCGAGAATGGGTCGCCTACGCGCCATACATCACCTCAAAAAGCTACGCCATCTGACTTAAATGTCACTTTGCCTGCAAAATTGGCATTTGTGTTTCCTGTGCAAACTTTCCCTTCATCTGTAGTGGCCCAATCAGCAGGAGCATTTGAACTCTTCTGTCTGCACAGTGGAGTCAGTTGCTTGCGGAGATCCTCGCGTTTAGCGAGGAACGCAGAAATGCTTTCCGGCGTGGCATGATCAGGATCGCCACCCCCAGCATTGCGAAAGGCTGTCACAATCTGACTTGGCTCGATATGCCTGCATCCAGCCACGAGCATCAGGCAAACACCGATAACGCAAACGTAGATTTGCTTCATCGCATACTCCTAAAAGGTGACCCCGTCGCTCGTCATTTGAGTTTGGCCGAAGAATTTATCAGAGTTCGCTTGCTTGGTTGCTTCCGCCTGAACGAGCGCTCCCTGATAGGAGGCTTTACTCTGCATATCAGCCATCATTAATTGCCGAAGTTTCATCAACTGCTCGGCCTGATTCTCCGCGATCTGATTGCCGACTTCGATGGCCTGCATTCTGCCCACCGCCGATTGGCTTTGACCTTGCAGCGTCTTCAGAAGGGCTTCGTCGCTGTCAAACTGCGAGTTCTGCAACCCGGCTGCGTTCAAGGCTCCGCGCGTGCTGTCGAGGCTTGTCTGGCTCCAGGTCTGATACGACTGGCCGTAATTGGTGGACGAGGAATAGCCAGGGAAGCGGAGACGGAATGCTCCGTCCAGATTGCTCATCGTGTAGGAGAGCGATTCACCTTTGTTCACGATTTGCCGCAGTTCAGTGATGTCCGACGCCACGGTTCCGAAGAGCTGATCGGTGATTGTGATGCCGTGCTTGGCCATGTCGGCAAGCTGGTTCAATTGGTTTTCAACCATCAATACCTGCTTCTCAAGTTGGCCGGCCAACTCAACGTAGTTGAGAAGTTGTGTGTATTCGGTTGCGAAGACTCCCGGCACTCCTGCATATGCCGGGACTGGGTTGACAGTTCCAATCGCCATCAAGCCGACCAGGACGATTGCGGTTGCGCTCTTAGCGAGCCATTTGGGTTGCATGATTCACTCCTCCTTCGTAGTAGTCGATCCATCCTTGTTCAACTTTCCTTTCCTTCATCCACTCGGAGATCCAGCCCTCACCGAACTCCGCGGCTAGGGCGTCGATTCGCGCCCGGTCCTTTTGGCCGGAGGTTCCGAGGAAGGCGAGCGCCACCGGCCCAAGGCGGAAGGAAATCATGCGCCGTCCAAGCCGCTGCACGATGTAGTAATCGCGCTTTGGCGTCGCAGTCTGAAGCAGCTCAATCTCCCGGCTATTGAGTCCCGCGTACTCGTAGAACTGGCGCATTCCTTCGTTACCGGCTTCCGAGTTCGGCAGGTAAATCTTCGTTGCCGTGCTTTGCAGAATCGCCGATGCAATTGGCGACTCCTTCACGTCCGCCATGCTCTGCGTGGCAAGCAGAACCACGGCATTCTTCTTCCGCAGCGTCTTGAGCCAGTCCTGAATCTTGTCGCGCCATGCCGGATGCTTGAGGAAGAGCCAGGCTTCGTCGATGGGAACCAGAGTCGGGCGGCCATCGAGCGCCCGCTCCATGCGCCGGAAGAGATAAAGCAGGACGGCCATGACTGTTGCTTCGCCATAGGAGCCGCTCAACAGCGTCTCCATCTCGCAGACAACGAACCGAGCTGTTGTCAGCCCGTCGTTGCGCGAGTCCAGCAGTCCGCCCAATGCGCCGTCAATCACATAGGGCTGCAACCCAGCTTTGAGCTTTTCATCCTGAAGGTTGGCCTCAAGTTCCGTGAGCGTTCGCCGTTCGCGCGGTGCGCTGGCAAGCTGCTGTAGGGCGCGGTGGATCGTGTTCCGTTCCCCCGGCCCAATCTCGACCTGCTGCATTCGCAGTACGGTCTCCACCCATTCCTGCCCCCAGCCGAACTCCGCTTCTTCGTCAATGTCTCGAAGCGGCTGAAAGGACAGCCCGCCTTCGCCGATGTCGTAGAAACGCCCGCCCGCGGCCTTGCACAGGCCATATAGGGAATGCCCCTTATCAAAGGCAAAAACCTGTGCATCGGGATAACGGAACCACTGCGCGACAAAGAGAGCCAGGCTTACGGACTTGCCCGCGCCCGTTGGACCGATCAGGAGCGTGTGCCCAACGTCATAGTCATGCAGGTTCAGGCGGTACGGAACTCCGCCCTGTGTGGCCGCGTAGAGCAGCGGCGGCGAATTTGGCGGCATCAGCGAGGAAGGATTCTTCTTCTCGCCCGCCCACACCGCCGAGATCGGCATCAAGTCAACATAATTGCGCGTGTGCGCGATGACGCGGCGCACTTGCGCCACGCCGTTCCCCGGCAATGTGCCGAAAAAAGCATCGACCGCGTTGATGTCTTCGACCCGCACCCCGAATCCGCGATTGATGAGTACCTTGCGGAATTCGCCGATGATGTTGTCCAGGAACTTCCGGTCCTTGTGTTGCAGGACAATGGAAGAGGAGAGATAGCAGAAATGCACGTCACCGGAAGTGGCCTCCGCCAGTGCGCCGTCCGAGTCTGAGACCATCGTCATGGCGAATTGATTCAGTTGGCCACCGCCGCTCGACTTGAAGACCTGATCCTTCAAGCCGCGCTGCTGAAACTTCCACTTCTTCCCGATCTTGGCAATGATTCCTTGTGCCTCCGATGGGTCCATCAGAATCGCTCGCGTGTTCCAGCGGTATTCGCATGGCACCGCATCCAGAACCGAAAGTGCGCCGGGATAGGTGGAGCGCGGGAAGGCATCGACCGACAGTGTGCGCAGATGGCGGTCCCCCATCATCGGTTCGGTTCCGCCGCGAAGATCTTCCACCGCCAGCAGATCATTGAGAAAGACTGGAATCTCCGGCTGCATGACTGGGCCTTTCATGCCCGTTAAGCAGCGGCGGAGGTACGCGAGCAATTCATCGTCCACGCGCTCGTACCCATCGCCCAGGTTCGTGATGACAGCCTTCAGCCGCGACACGGGAAATTGTGCCGCGAAGACATCCTCGAATTGGCGAATCTTCGTTTTGAAGAATCGCAGTGCCTCTGCTCCGGCGTTGGCCCCTTCACTATGAGTCGAGTCCGATCCCGACATCATGAAACCCGTAAGCTTCTCCGAAGCAACCAGCGGCGGCATATATGTCAGAACCAGGAAGTATTCGTTCTCGAAATGGCTGCCCTCAAGGGCGAACTGCTCCCGCCGCTCCCGGTCAACCAGCGCGGTGACAGCGTCGGGGAAAGCGCCTTCCGGTGAGTAGCCGCTTGAGAACGAGCGGAAGGAATCCACCTGAATCATCCATCCACTTCCAAGCCGCAGAATCCGGTTCATCCGCCGCGCAATCGCCGCCATCTCCGCATGAGTGGCGGACTGAAGATCAGGCCCCCGGTACTGCCAAGCTGCCAGCAGCGATCCATCGCGCTGCAACACAATTCCATCATCGACCAGCCCGAACCACAGGAGCAGGTCGGCCAATCCAGTTGGCTGATTCCGCGTCTCTCCAAACACAGCTACCTCCAGCCCCGCTTTGGTGTTTTACCAAAGGCAGTAACCCCGCTTTTGGCGGGGTAAAAATCTTTGTATTGCAGGTGACGGCTGTAGACCTTCCGCATCATCGGATCGGCCTTGCCGATCCTCGCCAGGACAATGACAATCGTCCAGAAGCCGACAATTGCCAGCAGAAACGAGACGAGGGTCATGACACTCACTGCCATCATGGCCGCGCCTAATCCGGCCATGATGACCATCTCCCGGTCGCCGCCCAGGAGTTGCTGCGGTCTGCTCAACGAAGTCCGCATGATGGTTTGTTCCGGTTCGTTCATCGCTCTCTCCAAGAACAGCAGCTCGAATAGACGGGGATGGCCGAGAAAGCTCCCATCCCCGTTTCAGGGATTCTGTGTGGTCACCCTCTCGCAACGAACGCAAGAGCCGGCTGTGTGATGGCGTGGACCGGCTGCGCGAGAGAAATCTCCGCAGCCTGCCCGATGAACGAGGACATCACCTGTGCGGCGAAGACGACGCAGCACACGGCAATACCGACGTGCAGCAGCCGCTTCATCGTCTCGCCCATCTCGCCGCCGGCAAAGGCCAGCGTCGCTCCCAGCGCCACGATTGCAACTACCGAAATGGCATAGGCGACCGGCCCGGTCAACGATGTAACCAGCGTCGTCAACGGGCCTTCCCAAGGCAGGTTGGTTCCGGTCTCGGCGGCGAATGCACAGCACGAGCCCGCCGCCAAGGCGAAGCCAAGCATGAGGGCCATCTGGGCCGTCCGCTGCCGCGCCAAAAGAAAACTACGCATTTGATTCATCGATTCCTCCGAGTGCCCTCCGGCACGGTTAAGCGAAAGGCAACTTCATCTCGCGGCCTTCCACGGTTGGACTTCAGCTCCGCCGATGCCGCGCAGAGCTAGGGACTTTCAAACCTGCGTCATGAGGTAGCGGCCACCCTCATACCCGGTGACCACAGCCACCTCTTGGACCTTCCGGCCCGCAATGGGATCGTTGACTACTGAGATCACCAGATCGACGGCGCTGCCGATCATGCGCTGTTGCGGCGCATCCGTCGCTTCCCGTACCAATGCCTCCAGCCGGTCGAGCGCCTCAGTCGCACTATTTGCGTGGAGTGTCGAGACGCCGCCCGGATGTCCCGTATTCCAACTCTTGAGCAACGGCAGCGCCGCGGCTCCATCGCGGACTTCTCCGACCACGATCCTGTCCGGCTTCAGTCGCAGCGCTACTTTGAGGCACTTCAACTGGTCGAACTCCGTAGTCGCCAACATGCTCAGGCTGTTCGCGGAATCGAGTAGAAGTTCCTGCGTGTCTTCAATTACCAGCACGCGATCGCCGGGCGTCAGCGTGCCAATCTCTTCGAGAATGGCGTTGGCGATCGTCGTTTTGCCCGCGCCCGTGCCACCGACGATCAGGATGTTCTTGTGAGCGACGATGGCCTGTTGAATGACCTCAAGGTGGTCGAGGTTCCTGACCGAGTCGATGAAGTCTTCCTGCTGTGAACGGCGGTTGCGTGGATCGTCCTTCGTCGTCAGGATGCCTTGCCGCTGAAGGTCTCTGAGGCTTCGCTTCTTGTCCGATTTGACGCGGATAGCAAACGACGGTGACGGAACCACCGGTTCAATCAATCCGGCAAAGCGGTACTTCCAGATGGGAAGCTGTGTCTCCAGAACTGGCCGCATCTCCGTCACCGTCGTCTTCTGCATGGACGCAATCGTCATCATTGCCCCGCGCGCCTGTCGGCTGGGCAACTCGCCGACCTGTTCGAATGGCGATCCGGTCCGCTTCACCCAGATGCGGGAGTCCTCGTTGACGAGAATGTCCTCAAGGCCGCTGGACTGATCGAGCAGGCCGACAATCACCGACCCCAGCTCGTCGCGCAGCTTCTCTTTGAGCCGTTCCTGCTTCTCGTCCGTGTGCGAGTCCTGGTTCATCGACTCCTCAATTCCGACCTCATCCCGTCCTTGCATTTGCCTCGTAGTGCCATGTACATTCCAATAATGATGAATGTAACACGATTCCGGGTCATTTTGGCAAATCTGTTTGAAAGGAGGTCAGTCATGGACAGAACACGGAACGCCGTCGAGCGGATGCTGGCCGCTCTTGACGCGCCGGCCTACGACCTGGGTATCTTGAGCGACCGGGGAATGCTCCCCGGCCTATCCAATCTGTCTGCGGGGAGCGTTTTCTCCCAGCTCGCGCTCCTCAAGGCCCACAATGCACGCGGCGCGCACATCTACATCCGGCCAGCGGGAGAGCACCGCTTCACCGTTCTCGACGACCTCAATCTGGATTCCGTAAACCGGCTCGCTGGCGATGGTCTTGAGCCGTGCGCCGTGGTTGAAACCAGTCTCGGCAACTTCCAAGCCTGGTTGAAGCACGATGGGGTGTACCTGGCACCGTTGTCCACATTCATCGCCCAGAACCTTGCAAAGCGGTACAGTGCAGACCCCAGCGCCGCCGACTGGCGGCGCTTTGGCCGTCTCCCCGGTTTTACCAACTGCAAACACAAGTACCGCAAGGACAACGGCCTCTATCCTTATGTTCTGCTGCGAAGTGCGGCGGGGGTGCAGTACCGACAAGCCGCCTATTTGCGCCTTGAAATGACGAAACTCTACCAACTCCAGGAACAGGAGCGAGAAGCGCGCGCCGCGCAGCACAGCGCCAATTCCTTTGCCACTGCGGGAAGGGCCTCTCACTCATGGCTCTCCCTGGAGCGTTTCCGCAACGCGCCCAAGTTCCACTTGCGCCCTGCCGCCGCCGACCTCGCCTATTGCGTCGCCGCATTGTCGCTACGGATGCCGGAGGATGCGATTGCCACGACCCTCGACAGCCTCTACCTCTCCCGCGACCCCAACCCCTACCGGAAGGCTGCCTACATCAAGCGCACGATGGCGAAGGCGAGATCATGGGCACAACGCTAGGCACATTTCAGTTGCCGACACCCGCCTTTGGCCTCCAACTCTGCCCGCCGCCTGTGTCTCCTCTGGTCCTGCTCCTTCTCGACGCGGCGAGACCTCTGCAATCCCGACGGCTGAATCTGAGGAGTTTGAACAGGCCGCTCCAATTCAGTTTGCCTTTCTGTTTGCGTTCAGCGTGCCGCGCTCAAAGCACCCACGCCCTGCGGACGCACGCTCTCCCTCCACAGATTCTCCGCCTTTCAGGTGTGGACTCCTCCCCCGAGGCGAGCTCTGGTCCCCTTCCACAAATCTCTTCCACTCGCCTTGGGAGTGGGCCGCGACGGCACACCCTCCGGGCAAGCATGTACCGCATCCAGCGGACAAACTTCAAAAAAGGAGCAATACACCATGTTCAACAAAGTCATCCTCATCGGCCGTCTCGGAAAGAATGCAGAAGTCAAAACCGCGCAGAACAAAAAGGACTACGTCGTCCTCAGCATCGCCACCAGTGAGAGCTGGAAGAACGACAAGGGCGAGTACGAAACCCGCACCGAATGGCACCGCGTCTACGCCTGGGGCAATCTCGCCAACTTCGCCAAGACGCTTCAGAAGGGGCAGCTCGTCAGCCTGGAGGGGAAGATCAAGTACCGGACGGTCGAGGAAGATATCGAGGGCAAGCCATTCAAGCACACCATCGCCGAGATCCACGCTTCCAGCATGAGGCGTCTCTCAAAAGTCGAAGCCGCCGACGATCCGACCGATGGCGCTGAGGAATAACCGCAAGTGTCAGACATGGCCGGCATAGCCTGCCATGTCTGACTGGTTGACGAACTTCAGAAGGCCCAGCTTTCCTCAGCAGAATAAACACGAATCCAAACGCATAGCGTCAATTCACTTGACATCATCGACAATAATAGCGATGATTTGGTCATGCGATATCCTGGCGGAAAAGGGAAATGCTATCCGTATCTCCTAAATCTGATGCCTCCGCATCGGACGTATATCGAATCGCATCTCGGCGGAGGAGCGGTAATGCGGCATAAGTTACCGGCTAAACGACAGATAGGAATTGATATAGACCCAAGGGTAATCGCGAAATGGACTGCGTTTCCTAATGCACCCTGCGACGTTGTCTGCTCAGATGCCATTCAGTATCTCAACCAGATTACTCTTGATAAAGACACGCTTATTTACGCGGACCCACCATATCTTCCTTGTACAAGAAAGCGTTCCCGTGTCTACCGGTTTGACTACACGGTCGAGGATCACGAGAAGTTGATTCATTGCCTTTCGCAAAAGCCCTGTATGGTCATGATTTCGGGTTATGAAAGCGATCTTTATGCCTCATTGCTGAGTGGTTGGACGCGGGTTAGCTTCTCCGCTAAAACGCATTCTGGAGTGAGGCAAGAGAACGTTTGGTTCAACTACGATCTGCCAAACCATCTTCATGATCCCCGGCATCTCGGAAACGGATTTCGTGAACGAGAAATCTTGAGTCGCCGCAGATCCAGATTGCATTCCCGCATCCAACATATCTCGACAGTTGAGCAATATGAGCTTCTTACGTGGCTTCAGTCGCAGTTGGAGGTGACTATATGAGTCGCAAAGTGAGCCTGATAGTTCATGATAATTTGGTAGAGCGCGAGATGCCCGACGCGTGCTCTGAAGTTCTGCCAGGTGTCATTTGGGGAAACCCTTGGACACTTTACACTCCTGCTTACTGGCTGGCCCAGGCTTGGATGTCAGAACTTGACACTAAACCATCTGGCCGATATTCGGTAAAACACGGTCTCATAGGTGAACTTGGGTTTTGCTTGCTCGGGGGGTTCGGCATTACGGCAGAGCTAGCAACGGCTGCATATGATAGGTGCTGGCAGGCTGGGTTGTTCTTGCGATTCGAGACGAGACCAGAAGCATGGGTGGCTGAACTCTCTGAACCACTTCAAGTCGGAAGCCGGAAGATAAGGTATAGGTACCCAAATCAGAAATCACGCTTCCTCGCGGCAGCGATGGAATATGTTCAACACAACGAATTAAGAACAGACTCGGGAATGGCTCTGCGGGAGCAGCTTTTGAATATTACTGGGGTTGGCTACAAGATAGCGAGCTGGGTTGCAAGAAACGCTCTTGATAGTGATGAAATTGCGATCCTGGATATTCATCTGCTGCGCGCCGGACGCTTGTGTGGCCTTTTTTCCCCAGAGCATAAGGTCGAACGTCATTACAAGGAGATGGAGGCACTGTATCTGCTCTTTTCTAAAAAGTTGCAAATTCGACCGGCTGCGTTGGATTGTTTGATCTGGGAAGATATGAGGTCGGCAGGATCGCTGCCTCTCCGATTACTTGAACCTCAGACAAACAATCAAATGACCATGTGTTTCTAACCTATCGATTCCAACCAATCGACTGCATAATCTCGGAATGCTTCGAGCATCCAGGACAATGACCACACGCGATATTTGATCTGTGACATGAATGTGCCCATGCCAAAACGCTGAGATCAATCCTCGACTCTCGCACCAATGCTAAAGAGCTGTACTTGATGGCAGGTGCATCGAGCATAATGCTACCTTCTTGCATCCTCAGTAGTGCGCTCATTTGAAGTACAAAGTTTTCATTTCCATCTGCGTGACGTTTATCTGACGCGACGGTTCCGATTATCACTCTTTCACTTTGCAGGTCAAGAGCTTTCATGGCGGCAAGCGTTATTAGAAACTGATTGCGGAAAGGCCAAAACTCAGGGTTAGGCGAGGCGGGAGACTGAGGCTTCCCTGCAAGAACTCCTGCGCCGAGTTGAGCAATCGGAATTCTCAGGATTTCATGAGTCAGGCCAAGGGCTTCGCAAACCATGGAGGATGCAGCGATTTCTGATGCCGCTGGCAGTTGACCGTAGTCGATTGTTAGGCAGTAGGCTGGGCGCCGCCAAGCTGCTAGCGCAATCGAATCGATACCACCGGAAAGCAAAAGGACTTCAGACATAATGCATTAGCTGCCAGCAAGCCGCATAAATGCTCATTGCAAAGTCATCGAAAACTTCACATCCTGAGCCTAAAAGCATCGTTAGCGATTTGGAATCGACAGATTCCGCCAGACATACAACCGGGATATTGCGAGCTCGCGCATATCCAATTTCAAAGAGCGTACCAGCATCAATGCCATCCACCAATGCGAATACAAGATGGCAGTGTCCGAGTGCAAAAATGTCAGCGGGGCCGACTTCACTCGGAGGACCTTCGCCAATTTCATGAATTGGCGAAAAAACCTTAACTCCGAGTTCGCTTAACGCAAATCTCGCTTCGTCTACAAGCCATTGTTGAGCAGTTGTGAAAAATGGCCCAGCAAGATAGGTAGTTCCTTGCGGTAGAAGCTTGGGTTGATGTGCTGACTTCGCCTCTGACTCCAACGCATCAGCACATATCGTCTTCATTGTTTCGGCTTTGAATACCTCCAAACGAGTAGAAACGTACTCCGCGACCATCCGTGAGGCAAACCATGCAGCATTCAAAGCTGTAGTGCTTCCTTCAAACCATTTATGTGCAAAAGCGGCAGAAAAAACGTCCCCTGATCCAATCTTCCACATCCGAGTGGTCGGAAACGCATCAATCCATTTCAGTGTGTTCCCGGTTGCGACAAGTGCGCCTTGCGGTCCGCACTTTATGACTGCGGCGACGCAAGATGAATTGGCGAGGAGACTGTTCGCTACTTCCTCCGCCGTGTGCATCCCAGTCAACGCGCGGCCTTCTGACAACGAAGCCAACACCACCAACTCTTCTGCTAAAGAGCCATTTTCCGCAAATGCTTTTGCGCGGAAGCCATCTTGCGGATCGTAGATCACACGTTTTGCCATCACCTTCGGACGGCTTTCGATCATGCCGAAAACCAGTGCGCAGTCAGCACTGACTACGGCTCGTTCAGGAATGACCGGGGGATCGTTAGGATATATATCAGGCTTTGAAAGAGGATGGCGATAGCGAAACCATACGTCTGAACTGGCTGTAGCAGCCTGCGATGTGATTCCCTTCAACCGACAAATGTCTGCAAACTCGTCGCGAAGAAGGGGACCAGTGACCGTATCGAGTGTCACTTGATTGCCGAGACCCGCCAAGACTGAAGACGCACGCATTCCGCTTCCGCGATAGACAATCGATCGCGGGAAGGAACATTCCTCGCCGTAAGATCCGCCGATAACCGTTATCGCTACTGTCATACAGCTTCAACGCGTAGAACGCACTGACCGCCGCTTAAAGTCACAACAACAGCGCGAAAGACGAATCCTGAGTTGAGGCAGTTTATTAGCTGGGCGACTTTTGTTCCTGTAAGCGCGCCAGCTAACTGCGAATTGAAATGCACTTCAACCGAATTACCCGATGAATCTAGTCCAACATCGAGTACCGAACCGATTTGAAGTTGCGCCAAAACAGGTGCTTGCGGGGAATTAAGCGTAGCTTGAAATGACAACCGCGAACAGGGACTGCTTGGTGCCGATGGAGTGTAACCACCTGATCCAGATCCTCCCATGCTTGCTCCGTTCAGACAAACTGCCTAGTTGCTTATGGATAGGAGTCTACCACGCGAAAACGAGGAGGGCTACACTCAGCTATTACCAATGCTTTCCTAACCAATATCCCCCAGCGAGGAGAAGGCAACCGGCGAGAACGCCCGCACCCAAACAGCCCCAAAGAAGTTCTCCCCATGCTCCACCCAGTCGCAATTTGAAGTCCGTTGTGACGGTGGCTAGAGACTGTTTTGCCTCCCGAATTGCCTGATCCAATGAGCCCGTTATCCATCCATCCATCTGCTTTTGCGACGTTGCCAGAACTTGTGCCAGGCTGGATTCAATGATGGTACGGATGACGGCGGCGAACTGCCGCCGCGTCTCCTCCGTGTAGCACTTAAGAATGGACTCCCCGGCGATGGAATCATGGAGGCTGGCCTGGACATCCTCCAGAAGTTGCCGCGTTGTCAACCCGGCTTCTTCGATGGTCCCCTTCATCTGAGTAGCCGCGAAGTCGGCGATCTCGCGCGTGACGCCGCGGAGTCTGGTCTGTTCTGCCGCCGCACCATTCAGTCCCTGCGCCACATTTTCGAGGGCGCGGCACTCCACCACGCTCAGCTTGTAGCGGAGCCATTCGGGATCTTCCGGGTCCATCTTCGAGAACTGCTGGACCAGATCGAAGAGAACCCGTTCTCTCGCCTCCCCCTCAGGGAATGCAAGGTAAACGAGGTCTCGAATCCAAGCGGATTTGTCGTTTGCTGCCAAAGGGGCTGTGCTCATGGGAGAAGTACCTTTCTCGCTTCCGTGAACTGGCTGAAAGCGCGGAAGCGGTATGTTCTTGCCCGCAGGGTCATGTCCGGCGCTCTCAATTCCGGCACGTTGGTTTTGCGTTCGCCCACGTCGCCGAGAGTGACATTCATCGTCCGCATCATGCGCTGGAGATCGGGCCGTCTGGCGTCCATCCGAATTTCGACAGGCGCGAATGCCTCCCGAAAGGCCGCTACATCCGTCGCCAGCTTCGGATTCTCCCAGGACGACGCAACACCGTCCTGAAAATGATTGTGAACGATGACATAGTCCACGGTGTTCTGCAACTCGCCGCCCCACTCGATTACCGAGCGAGCAGAGGCAATGTCTGCATCGACGACGCCCATGGCCGTCCACCTGAGATCGAGACCAGATTCCTGCATCACCTTATAGAAGTCCCGAAACCAGGGAATCATCCGATGGCCCTGTGCCGCGCCGAGGTCAGCCAGAATTACGTCTGCACTAGATTCCAGCGAGATTCCCAACAGCTTGTCGTAGGTCCAACTCTCCAGCGCCGGGAGTTTGTGCGCGTTGGCAAAGAGCGCCTTGAAGCTCCCCTCCGCCTTATTGTCCGGGTCCATATCGAACAATTCTGCGGTGTAGGGAGTGCTTGCGTACCATTCAGCCAGGGTTGCTATGACGGTCGTCTTTCCCACCCCGCCCTTACCGGCGATTGGAAAAACTACCCGCTTCGGTTTCATTTCCAGGGCCGCGCTCAGTTCTCGCTCCGCCCCACAAAGACGCTCGGCTTGAAAACCTTCGTCGGTTTCAACCGCAATTCCCGCTGCCGATTCAGTTCCGCTTCGCGATCCAGCTTCGCCATTGCCTCTTCTCTCTGTACCTGCCATGCCGGTTTCTCCTTGTCCTCTGTGTTTTCAGTACTCAGTCGGCTTTCGCGGACATTTGGTTGATAAACTTCTTTACCCACCGCAGGGGGCGGGAGGTTCTTGGCTTTTCTTGTGATGCGCGGCTGTATCCCTTCAATGGCTCGGTTTGCCGCTTTGCAGAATTGCTGGTATCCGCCGGGATAGCCTTCTTCCCGTAGCGTTCCCCAGATGACGCGCCAGGTCAGGCCGCTGCCTTTTGCGGCTTGCAACTCGGAACGAACCGCTTTGAGGAGCCTGCCCTTGAGTTGAAAAACGCCCCTACGAAGCGTCAATGCTTCGACCAACGCAGTCAGTTCAGGCGGGCGATTTTTAGCAATGCACATTTCACAAGAAGAATGCCAGAGACATTTGGAGAATGCAAGCGAACAAAGACGATTCCACAAGAATAAAGGCGAACAACCACGACAAAGGACGAATAACCACGAATAATGACGATTTGTAGTGTGGGAGTCGATCAGTCGTGAAAAATCGTGTTTATTCGTCTTCAATCGTGCTTTTATTGCAGCCGCAGGCTGCGCTTTCCGAAGGTCGAAGACCGCCGGGAGATAGGCTGTTTTGCAGTCGTCTCCTTGGGTAAAGCAGTAGTGGAACATAAAGCGCAGACGCGCTTTGAAGGTTTTCTCCATACATCTTTATTGCTATCAACGGCAATGTGTGACGCACCGATGTACTTTAGAGAGGGCCATGTGCGTCACCTTGCTATTGCAATGTACAGTGCTTTATATTGCTCCCATGCCGAGACCGAAACCGCCCCATATCGTCCGCTACACGATTCGCCTCAACCGCGCTCAAGGGGAGCGCGTTGCAGCCTTGAAGGCGCAACTCCACGCCAGGAGCGACAACGAGGTTTTCGACTATCTCGTCACTGTCGGCACCAACCAGCGCGACGACCTGGAACAGCTTGTCTACTCGCTGTTTGGGAATCTAGCGGACAGTCTGGCCCGGAGATTCCAGAGCTTGGAGACGGTCAGCCAGCTTCATCTCGCCTTGACCGACACGTTCATCAAGTACGCGCTCACGGCTCTGCCCGAAGTGCCTTCATCGCTCATGGCGGGAGCCAGGACGCGCGCAACCAAAATCTATGAGCAGGTGAACCTCACCGCCGCCCGCGAGTTTCAGCGCCGGAGAGAATCGAGTGCTTATTCCGCGGCAGAGCTTGGACTTGAGGAAGAGCCAACGACTCTGTCATGAGCCGTAACGAAGGTGAGCATCTATGCCCCAAGTATCAGCTCAGCAACGCGAGATCAAGGAAAAGGCAGAGCGATCGAGCCGACTTCGGCCGGGGCGGGTTCGCCAGACCAATACATCACCGCCGCGTGTTACAGGCACTGCCAGGAACCTGCTTCGGCTCACCCGTCTTGTCAGCCGTTCAGCTCCCGCAAGCGGTAAACCATCTCAATCCTTCAGCCGGTCGTCCGTTTCGCTGAAATCGTCATCCTTCCAACGCCGCGCTATTGTGAACGTCCGCTATGCGTCCGCTCGGACACCGGGCGGATGGAAGGCGCATGGAACCTATATCGAGCGGGAGAGCGCCAAAGGCGACCGCCTGCCGACAGAGAAGCAGACGGGCGTTGCAATCGACAGTCAGGCTCCTGGTTCCGACCGGCTTGGCTTGGCGCAGGAACACTCACTCGGCCCGTTGGCTGAAAGCTGGCAGAGGGCTGGAGACAAACGCATTTTCAAGGTCATCATCTCTCCAGAAGACCCCAACGTGGACTTCCAACGGACCGCGTCAGAGATGGTTGCCCGGATCGAGCAGTACACGGGAGCGCCTATCGAATGGGGCGGCGTGGTCCACCGCAACACCGATCATCCCCACGCTCACATCATTGTGCGAGGCCGGCTGCGGTCCGGGGAACCGCTCCAGCTTCCCCCGAACCTGATTCGGCGAGGGCTGCGCGAGGCAGTCCAAAGCTCGCTGACACGGCAGCTCGGCCCGCGAACCATCGCGGACATTGAGCATCAAAAGCAGATCGAGCTTACCGCCAATCGTGTCACTTCGTTGGACCGCAGGCTGGCAGGTCGAGCGATTCCGCACGAAGCGGACCCTATATACAAAGATGCCGGAGCCGCAGCAAGCACGGCAGAAGTGGCTAGGCTCCGCCATCTCAAAGAGCTTGGACTCTCGAAACCATACGCCGGAGGCCGTTGGCTTATCCGTTCTGATTTCGTCACGCAGCTTCAACAGATGAAGGACATTCAGGACCGCGCACGGACGCTCTTTCGCAGCGGCGTGGCGATCAGCGATCCCCACGCGCCGATGGAGTATTCCTCATTCTCAAAGAAGCTGATTGGGCGGGTACTGCTCAACAGCGAAGATGAGCGCACCGGCGCTCTGCAAACCATCTTTGAGAGCACCGAAGGCAAGATCGAGATTATCCGCCACGATGCCACGCTCCGGGCGGCATGGGCGCGCGGCGACCTCGAACCCGGAAATGTGGTGACAATCGACAGCCTGAGAAGCGATCCAGACAGGCTCTACGCCTCCACGACTGGCAAGGACAAAGACCTTCTTCGCGATGGGAAGGCGCTTGATTCGATTGTGCGCCGAATGCGGGCCATGAATCTCTCGGTCGGCGAGTCCGACAAGGGATGGATGGGGGAGTTCAACAAAACGCTCCGTTCGAGGATGATGGACCGGACCCGAGACAGGGGATTCTGATTTTGCAAACATCAGTAGTGAAATGTACACTTCATAACCAGGAGGCATTCCATGAAGAACGGCAAAATTGCTCCTCCAGGTTACGTTCTCCCCAACCGCCCGCGCTGGCAGGGCGGTTTGAACCTTCGATCAGTCGCCGGGGCGGCAGTTGCATTCACGACAGCCGCAAGCGCTGCGACCGAGTGGCTTGCCATTCAACTCAACAATCCAGTCGAGATGGGCAATCCGATTCTATGGGTACGCGGCGCCGCGATCTTCCAACCTTTTGCAGCCCTCGTGCTCTGGAAACATTATGCTGGCAGCCGCCTCATTAGCTCAGGCGTTCGCAAAGACATCTGGATTGCGTTTGCCGCAACCATCGTGGGCGGCCTCTTCCTGGCGTATTTCACCTACTGGTTCCTCTCCCTCATCCGCGACCGTAAGAGCACCGACAACCTGATGAACCTGCATGGCTCCGCAACTTGGGCAACGCGCGAAGACATCGTGAAGATCGGCTTGCTTGACGCGACAGACGGAGTATACGTCGGAGGGTGGCGCGACCCCCATACTCAGGAAATTCATTACCTCTTGCACTCCGGCGCGGAGCCCGTCCTGCTTTTCGCACCCAGCCGAAGCGGCAAGGGCGTCTCCGCTATCATTCCGACGCTTTGCCAATGGCGGCAGAGCGTCTTTGTCTATGACCTCAAGGGTGAGAATTGGGATCATTCTGCCGGCTTCCGCCACGCTATCGGCCAGCGTGTCTTGAAGTTCGCTCCAACTCTGCCGCATGAGAGTTGCTGCTACAACCCGTTGTCCGAGATTCGCTGGGAAACCGATTACGAGATTGCAGACGCACAGACGATTGCGAACGCCGTCATTCGCCACGGCGACGACGACAACCTCTACAAGCACTTCGAGGACGCAGCCGTAGATCTTGTTTCGGCGGGCATCATCCATCTTGGTTACGTCTTTCGCAATCTCGATACACCACGAGAGCCGACGCTCCCCGACATACTTGCTCACTACTCCCAGCCGGGCATGGACTTCACCGATGTGCTGACCGAGATGCAGAAGACCGTCCATATGCCCGGGGGCAAATCCGCGCCCCGCCTGCAATGGTTTGACGTGAACGGCAAGCCAACATTCACGCACCCCTATGTGAGCAAGGCCGTCCAGCGCCAGCTCAACCGCGCAGACCGCGAGGCATCGAGCATTCAATCGAGCATCGTTACTCCAATGACCCTGTATGACGATCCGATTGTGCAAAAGGCCGTCTCGCGCTCTGACTTCGTCATTCGCGATCTTGTCTATGGAGAGGTTCCGATGAGCCTCTACTTCAAAGTCCCGCAGCCGGACCGTGACCGCCTGCGCCCGCTGGTCCGGCTCATGCTTCAGCTCATCTTCAATCGCCTCATGGAACAGCTCGACCCGGACCGTCACCATCTTCTGCTCATGCTTGACGAGTTTCCCGAGCTGAGAAAGATTCCCAATCTCTCCGCCGCAATGAGCCTCATGGCCGGGTACAAGATCAAACCCTACCTCATTGCGCAGACCCTTACACAGATCATCGAGGAGTACGGACCAAACGAGTCCATCACCGACAACTGCTACATCAAAGCAGCCTTCCAGACGGACAATCTCCAGACCTGCAAGAACCTGTCTGAGCTGAGCGGCAACATGACCGTCGAGAAGGAGACCGTTAACTATAGCGGCCAGCGCACCGACTTCTACCTCAAGCACATCTTTCGCAGTGTCGAGCAGGTTCAACGCCCGCTCATCACCGTCGATGAGATACGCCGCATTAAGCCACCAACCAAGTCCACGAACGATCCGAACAGCAAGATCACCGCACCCGGCGACATGCTCATCTTCATCAACGGAGTCGCACCCATCTATGGCGTACAGAGCCTCTATTTCTTGAACGAGACTCTGTTGGCCCGCACGAAGTTGATGCCGCCTACATTTCCTACCGCAGCGGAGCCGAATCCAGTAAAACCAGCCGCGCCGTCAACGCCATCGCTCGACATCGCAGCCATTGCTCACGCCGCTGTCGAATCCCAGACAATCGAGGAGAAGATCCGTGGAAATACTTAATCAGGTAATCCTAGCCGGAAACCTTACCGACCAGCCTTCGGTCTCCGATGCCGGAGGCCGCCAGTTCGTGCGGGCGCGGCTTGCACAAAACTGGTTCTACGACACCCAGGGAAGAACGGTGGAACATCGGCAATTTCTTCCGATCACGTTCTTTGGCGAGAGCGCCATCGTCGCCAAGACCTTCCAGAAGGGCGACAACATCCACGTGACCGGCCAGCTCATCCGGCGTGAGCCGCGACCACACACGGACGGCGAGAGCGCCGCCCGCGAAGTGGGCACCATCTTCGAGATTCATGTCATTCGCGCGTTCCGAATCGCTGCCAGTTTGAAATCCGAAACGGCGGCCATCCACCAGAACGAGATTCGCCGCACCAACGATGCCAAGCAAATTCCGGCATTCCTTCAGGAGAGCATCCATGACTGGCCTGTATAGCCCGCGCCTCCGCTCCGCTGTCAGCGCATTCTCCCGGCTGAGTCGTATCGTTGTGCCCATCGGTATTGCCGCGCTGGGCACTATGTTTGCGTGGGTCGGCTTCGGCCTCGTTTTCAATTACACGCACTCCGTACCGTTCGGGATCTACCGGGAAATAGCCAATCCGTCGAGTGCCCCTCACACCCCAGCGCCTTATGTGTTTTTTTGCCCCGATGTTCGCTGGCCGTCTATGAAGGGCCAGCCGAACTATCGAGACCCCATGCGTACCTGCCCGGACGGCTTTTCGCCCCTCATCAAACCCGTGGTTGCGTGGCCCGGAGACACCGTAGAGACTTCCGCCGCCGGCATCGTCGTCAACGGTCAACCGCTGCCAAACACCGCAGCCATCAGCCGCGACTCAACAGGGCGACAGCTTCATCCGTTCCCGGCAGGAACATATCGCGTTCAAAAGGGTGAACTATGGGTCGTCAGTTCCTTCAGCCCCCGGAGCTTCGATTCCCGGTACTTCGGGCCGATTCCCTTACGATCCGTCCACAGTTGGATTCGCCCCTTGCTTGTAGAGAGTTCGTACCACCCAACCGCCAACCCGAATTGACAGGGTTCTCCAGAGGGAAGAACGTGATGAACATTTCAGATACCGCACTCGTTGCGCCAGACAGAGCGAGATGGAGTATTCCGAGCATCCATCTTCCAACTCAGGCCAGAACCGCGATCCTCTTCGCCAGTTCCGCCGCAATCGGGGGCACAGGCTGGAGTGGCGACCCCGCCCTGAATTACTTCGCCTTGCTTTTCCCGTTCGTCTACCTTCACTCACGGCGGCGCCTGGACTCGCTCTGTGCCGTCTTCTACTACGCAGCCGCCACTTGGAGCATCATTCCCGGCGCTCAGGGCTTTCTCCAGACGGGTTACAACATCGTCTTGTCCTTCGCGATCTGGGCAGCTTTGGTGGCACTCTGCTCGGCTCCTTGGGTCGCCTTCTACAGCCGCCGTTACTTGCCGCTCTCCGCAGTCGCCGCCCTCACGGCTCTAGCACTGCCACCGCTGAGTCTTGTGACCGTCGCTCATCCGCTGATCGCGGCGGGACACTGGTTTCCCGGAACCCGCTGGTTCGGCCTGGGGTTGGGCATCCTATTGATAGCGGCGTACAGGCGATTCGGCACCGTGATGACGCTTGCCATTCTCATCGCGGCATCCATCGCAACCCACGCCCGATTCCATCGCCCGGTTCCCACCTTGAATATTCTCGCCGTCAATACTCACTTTGGCGGTCAGCCGCCTCACGACGATATTGACTCCCGCCTGGAATTCGAGGAGCGGACGATCCAGCAAATTGCGCTGGCCCATCCCGATTCGTTGCTCATCTTCCCGGAGTCCATCATTCCAAGCTGGAATGGAATGCATGAGGCACGCTGGGCCTCCGTCTTCGCGCAACTTGAAACACAGCGCACCGGCCTGCTGATCGGCACCACAATCCCCATCCCGAACATCGAAGCCAATCGCAATGTTCTTCTATCCCGTGGATACACAGAGCGTTTCTCATACGTTCAGCGAGTGCCGGTCCCGCTTGGAATGTGGCATCTCGGAGACCAGCGACACGGCTTCCCGCTGATGCTTCGCTTTCCGCCAACCATCCGGGTTTGGAATCGTCGCGCCGGGGTACTGGTCTGCTACGAGCAACTCGCATTCTGGCCGGCCATCGAAACGCTCGCGCACAACCCCGATATGCTGCTTGCGCCTTCCAACATCTACTGGGCGGCCAACACGCCGATTCCAGCAATTCAGCATGTGGCCGCGCAAGATTGGGCCGACCTCTGGGCCATTCCGCTCTACGAGGCAAGCAACCGATGAGAATTCTGACAGCAGTATGCCTGCTCTGCTTTGCCGCCAACATCTCTGCTCAACGGCTGGACGTTGCCGCTCTCCAATCGCGCTGCCTGCCCAATGTGCCGCCCTCCACGCTCAACGCCATCATCCGCGTTGAATCCGGCGGCTATCCGAATGCCATGCAGATCGACTTTCCCAGGGCGATCCTCAAACGGTGGAATCTACCGGAGGGTACATTGCGCCTCAAACGCCAGCCCGCCACCCAACGCGAGGCGTTGGAGTGGCTCGACTACTTCGAGCACCGCGGCATATTTGTTGACGTGGGCCTCATGCAGGTCAGCACGGTGGAAGCCAAGCGCCGCGGGCTGCCTGTCGAGTCGCTGCTGGACCCATGCTTCAATCTCCGCTTTGGTTGGCAGATTCTCGACAGCGCCTACCAGCTTGAAGTCAAGACCTACGGACCCGGCCAGGAGGCGCTCCAGCACGCCATCTCTCGCTACAACACCGGCGACACACAGCGCGGCATTGACAACGGCTATTTGGCGCGGGTCATGGCGGCACTGAACCAAAGCCCCGCTACAACATCCATGACGAAAGGAGAGAACGGAAGATGATTGATGCATCCGATTTCACAATTCCGAGCACCGGCGCACTCAGAAACAAGCTGGGCATTACGGACCCAGCAGTTCTTTCGAAAGCAGCGGCGGATTCTGCCGCTCTTCGTCTTGCCGAGCTTCAGGCAACGCCTGTTCGCGGCGGCTTTGACGCCACACACCTTCAAGCGATTCACCGCCATATTTTTCAAGACCTCTACGATTGGGCCGGAGAGCTGCGACCAATCGACGCCGGCAATGTGCCCGCGTCTCATATAGAGAAATCCCTCAACAGCGTGTTCGACCGATTGAGCCGCGATAATCACCTCAAGGGCTTGAGTGCCGAAGAGTGGACACACAGCGCCTCTGCCTACCTCTACGATCTCGGAGCGATACAGCCGTTCCTCGCGGGAAACGAAATCGCGCTCCATGAATTTGCCGTGGAGCTGGCACGGAAGAACAACCTGAGCTTGCGGTGGGACGCGACTCCCGACCGTGCAACCGACTCGATTGCGCTGCTCAGTCAGGCTGAGCAGTCAGCGAATCTGCGGCGGCTCATCATGCTGGCAATGGATACCGGCCCCCTCGCACAGCATTCCGGCCGTGAGCGCGTTGTAGAGCAGGGTATGGAACGGATGCTGCCGGACAGCATCGGCTGATCGGTTTGACAGGGCAGCGCCCAAAAAGCCCGCTACCTGCCTTTGACCCCTTTGAGGAATTCGCTCAGCGACAGGTCAAAGGCGGCTGCCAGAGCCGCCAGATGGCGCAGTCCGACCTCGCGCGCTCCCCGCTCCAGGTCGGAGATGTGGACTTCGTGGATTCCGGCTTGCTCGGCCAAGTCGATCTGCCTCCAGCCGCGCTTCTTGCGAAGCTCGCGGATGCGTTCTCCGAGCTGGATGCAGACATCAGGGGGCATTTCTCCAGCATTGACTTAGTGGATGCGCTATATTTAGTGGATACACTCTCTGGCGATGTTTTTCCCGTCGGAGCCGCGCCCGTTCGTTCTTGCGCGCAACAGCGCCTGAAGAGTTTTCGGCAATGAAATGGAGAGCGGAGCAGTTCTGCCGCGGCGTGCGTTAAAATCTGGCAAATTGCCAAAGAATTCGCCACTTCAAAGTAATGGATATGTTCTCATGGGACCATTCGAGGCGGGAAATCGCATGATCGACTGTAAAGAACTCATCGGCAAGGTGGTTCGCCAGGCGAGGATCTTTGAGAATGGCGATTACGGTCCAGAGGTCAACTTTGAATTCACCGACGACAGTAATTTCAATGTCTGTCTGCGCAATACGGTGGAGGCGAAGCTGACATTGGACGAAGGCGGTCAACCGCGCGTTCTCCGCGATTACGAATCTTCCCCGGATATTGACTGACTGGAACCGAATCCCCTGTGCGCCAAGTCAGAGCAACAAATCTTATCTGTGTCTTGACATGGCGCTGGCAAACGCTCTTCGGTGCTGTCAGCACCATTTCTGCCCATGTATGATCCCCGGCCGGGGAAGAGAGCAGATGAGCTGCTAGCTGCCATAGGAGCCGAACTGCGTTGCGCCTCGAACGCTCGAACCGGTCCCCCCCCCCCAATTGTGTGTAGTAGAGCCTTGCGCAAATAAACAGTACCGATGCCTCAAGAGAAAGCACATCATGAGGCGTTTCGCCTTCGACCTTTTACCCCATTAGTTCCGGACCTGGTGGTTATAGATATCTGACCGCCGTTGTCCTCGATCGTTAATGCCGGCAGGATCTTGCGATAAGCATGCTCCAGAAGATCAGCAAGCGATTGGGTGCCTCCCCTTTCGGCCCAGTAGTTAACGGTTTCAGATTCGGCCGCTACGGAGATTGCGAGCACCAATCGCAGCTCGTGATTGTCTGCCTGCGTTCCCACGCGGGGTGCTATGAGATCCGCCAGGAAATCCAGCAAGGCCTGACGTTGCAGTCCCCGACGGGCTTTCAGATCGGGAACGCTGCGCAGCAGGCGATAACGTGTGATGAAAAGATCTCGATCGGACTCAAACCAAATCGCCAGATGCCGGTAGTGAGTATTAACGATTCCTGCCAGCGATTCGTTGGCCGGGCACTCCGCTATGACCTTCTCGATGAAGGGTGAGTAGTCAATGCTGAGTGCAACGTCCTCCTTGTCCGGGAAATAACGGTAGAACGTGGCTGGGGAAATCTCGGCAGCAGCAGCAATCTGTTCGACAGTGGTCTCGGCATAGCCTTGTTTCTTGAACAGGCGCATGGCCATTTCCTGGACAGAACGACGCGTCCGTTCCTTTTTCAATTCCCTTAGTCCCATCTCTCCATCATCCTCTAGTTCTTCCGTTGAATTGCTGTACGCCTCTGACAGTCTGAATCAATGAGCTCGAACATATTTTATGATACCGTCTCGAATATGATAGTATCTCTCATATTGATGTATGTATCAGAATTTCCTGCCCTGAATGGAGGCTGCCAGATTGGAGCGCTTCGGCAAAGCCGCTGCGAGCAAAGAGGACCGCGTTGATCCAAGGGTCTGGAAGATGTCATGGGTTGTCCTGCTCGGGCCGCTGCTCACCAGCCTCGACTCCACCGTCGTGAATGTCTCCCTGTCGACATTGGGCCGTGAGCTTCACGTTCCCCTGACTACATTGCAGTGGGTGATCACGGGGTATCTTCTCGCGCTGGCACTCATGCTTCCTTTGAGCGGCTGGATGGTAGATCGCATTGGTGCGAAGCGCGTCTATCTTGCCTGCTTTTCGCTGTTTACCTTTGCCTCACTACTGTGCGGGATCTCCAATTCAGCTAATGCTCTTATCGCCGCACGAGTGCTGCAGGGCATGGCAGGAGGCCTGCTCGCGCCCATGGCGCAGATGATGGTGGCTCGGGAAGCTCCCCGCCATATCGCTCGTGTCATGGGCATCATGGTCGTGCCTGTGCTGCTCGGTCCGATCTGCGGCCCCTCACTTGCGGGCCTGATTCTGCAACATGCATCGTGGCGCTGGATCTTTTTTATCAATCTGCCGATCGGTCTGATCGCTACGGTGCTGGCAGCTTGGATATTGCCGAACGATATCCGAAGCGAACGGCCAAGGTCTTTCGATCTCGCCGGTTTCCTACTGATCTCTCCGGGGCTGGTGCTGCTGCTCTATAGCCTGGAAGGTTTGGGCGGCAGTCCCTCTACCGAAATCGTCCCTTTGCTGGAACTGGCGATTTCGTTTGCTCTGCTTATCGGTTTTGCAATCCATGCAACGCGGCGGGGCACTACGGCGCTCATCGACCTCAGCCTCTTCCGCAATGCACCATTTCGTGCTTCTGCGTCGACACAGTTTCTTGGGAATGCCGTTTCATTTGGCGGGCAGATGCTGCTTCCCATGTATTTGATCGTCCTATTGCAGATTCCACCTGCCGAGACCGGTCTGCTGCTGGCTTCGGCAGGTTTGGGCATGCTCTGCTCCTATCCTTCGATGGGTTCCCTTACGGACCGATTTGGCCCGCGCCGAGTCAGCGCCAGCGGCGCCCTGCTTGCTCTCTTGGGTACGATTCCATTTGCATTGTTTTTTTCCTCTGTCTTGCCGAAGTGGACGATTTGCTTGTTTCTCTTTGTTAGGGGAATGGGCATGGCAGCCATCAACATTCCGTCAATGGCAGCAGCCTACTCGTCGCTTGCAAAGGAGGTCGTTGCCACTGCTACGACCGCGCTCAATATCGTCCAGCGCCTGGGCGGGCCAGTGGCTACAACCATACTCGCGATTTTTTTGCATTCCAGAACCATATCGGTTGCCCGCGGTTCCGGTTCCTTGCCGGGTAGCGGGTCGTCACATGCTTTCGCCGCAACGTTCTGGCTGCTGTGCACTTTTCATGCACTTGCAGTCCTTGCCGCAATGCGTCTTCCGGCGCGGATAAAACATAAGGCTCGAAGCGCAAAAGGAGAGTTTGCACAAGAGCTGGAGAGAATTGCCGAGTAGAGATCCCAGGTCCCAATCGAGAGGTTATTCCATGCGCACTACAAAGATGTCGAACACGAACGCCGTCCCCGTGGAAGGATGTGCCCGATGATCGGACGACTTCTAGGACGTCTACTGAAGAACCGGCACGCCGGCGAGGACAATCTGATGTGGAACCACCCAGTCGTCAGCGATGCACCCATGTCCATTCGCCTGGACAGCCCAGCTTTCCTCGATAAGACTCCGATTCCCATCCGCTACGCGGGAGTGGGAGTAGGCGAGAACATCTCTCCTCCATTGCTCTGGGAGAACATTCCGGAAAGAGCAGCGGAACTTGTCGTGGTCATTGAAGACCCGGACGCCCCGCTGCCTAGCCCGGTCATGCATGTCATCGTCGCCGGTATCTCTCCTTTGCTCTCAGGAATGAAGGAAGGAGAGATGAACGACAACGCTGCTGGATTTCTGTTGGGCCGCAACACACTGCGCAGGCTCGGGTACGCGGGGCCCCGGCCAATACCTGGTCACGGGCCTCACCGCTACGTGTTTCAGATTTACGCGGTGAGTTCGAAACTCTCGTTTCGTGGGATTGTCACTCGAACGACTCTCCTTGAAGCAATGCAAGGCAAGGTCATTGCCCGCGGTCGGCTCGACGGAATCTATGAGCGCCAATAGACGCGTCCAGCAATGAGGAAGTACATGACGAACGTGTTGACGAAAGGAGACGATGTGCGACGACATTTCACGGCTTCTGGAGCACTATCCGTGTTGTGCGTGCTGTTGATCGGCGGCAGTGCGCTCACCGCCCAGACGTCGCCGACTACGCCTCTTCTGACAGAGCGAGAGGCAGTGGAGATCGCGAAAGCCGGGAACCGACAAACGAAGAAAGCTTCGCTGGACATCGACCGGGCAACTCAATCCGTCTGGGAAGCGAAGACCAATTATTTCCCCCAGAGTAGCGTCAGGGTCACTAGTGGCTATCCGCTGTCAGCTTTCAGCTTCACCATTCCGAAAGGGGCGCTGGGCAACTATCCGACAACCGGCCCGATCCCAGGAGCCAACATCGGAATCACTACGAACCAGGGTTTTACGGAATCCACTTTCGCGGTGGTCGCACAACCGATTGCTCAGCTCTACAAGATCCATATTGGAGTCGAGCTGGCCAAGAACGCGCGCGAAATGGCGGCTGAAAGATCGCGTCAGCAGCGCCAGTCGGTAATAGATCAGGTCCGCCAGTCCTATCACCAGATCTGCATTCTGGAAGAGCAGCTGGAAGAAGACGCCAGCCAACAGAAAGCGTTGGAAGCGGCGCTTCGGATCGTCGAGAACAATTTGGCTCAAGGGACCGCCTTGGAAGCGGACCGCCTCCAGGCCAAGGCACCACTTACGCAGGAGGTTTATGCCACGGCGAAAGACGAAGATGCGCTGGCTAGCGCCAAAGAACAGCTCAACATGCTGCTGGGGCGAGACATCGATACCGCATTCTCCGTCGAACCTCTCCCGGCAGCGTCCGGGGAAGAGCTGAATCTTGCTGAAGCGCGAGCGACTGCCCTCAAGCAGCGCCCGGAGATTCACCTGGCAAAATTGCAAATCGAGAAAGCAGATCTTGATGTGCGGCAGGAACGCGCCGGCTATATTCCGGACCTGAATGCGCAAATGACGTATGTCGGCTTTCAGAACGTGAATTTCCTGCCGAAAAATACGGCGATCGGTGGATTTAGTTTGAGTTGGACGAACCCATGGGACTGGGGCAACCGCAGGGCGAACATCGCATCGCTCCGGGACGTGACAAAGCAGCAGGTTCTGACTTCAGACGATACCACGCAGCAAGTCACGTTGGATGTCGATCAGAAGTATCGCGCACTCAGGGAGTCCCGTCTGTTCATCGACGCTGCCGTCGTGGCGAAACAGGCCAGTGCGGAAAGCCTGCGGAATGCCACCAATCAATTCCGGCAACACGAGGCTCTTCTATCGGACGTGCTCAGGCAGGCAGCCATTGACCAGAAGCAATCCGAAAACTACACACAGGCGCTCGGTGCCTACTGGTCTGCGCGCGCCGATTTCGACCGTGCCCTGGGGAGGGACTGAAGATGTTCCGAAAATCCTATCTATTGCGATTGGCAGCTCTATCGCTGGTGACGGTTGCCGGCTGTAAGAAGCCCACCCCACCGGCTGCGCTTGTGCCCACGGTTCAGGTAGAAGCAGCCACGATGATCTCCGATGATGGGGGGCGTCGCTATTCGCTTTCGCTGCTTCCATTCCGGCAGGCTGAGTTGGCTTTTAAGTCTTCCGGGATCGTCGATCAGATCCGGGAGATTCGCGGCGCTGACGGCCGAATGCGAGAGGTTACCATGGGCGATCCCGCTCTGGCTGGTAGCCAGCTTGCTCGTGTTCGCGCGCTTGACTACCAACAGAAGATCGACGCCGCCAAGGGCGCCCTCGACCAGGCGATCGCAAGCCTCGCATCCGCAAAAGCCAGTGAGGAGTTGGCGCGGGCCAACTTCGAGCGCGCCGCAAATCTCTATCAGGAAGCCAGCATGACGAAGCAGAACTACGATCAGGCATTGCAGCAGAGGGACGCGGCAAATGCCGCTGTCCAACAGGCTGAGGCCGGCGTTGCTACTGCCAAGGCCAATCTCGCTCAGGCGCGGCTCGCTCTTCACGATGCCTCTATCCTTTCTCCGTTTGACGCGGTTGTAGTTTCGCGACAGGTTGAACTGGGAAATATGGTCACCGCCAGTACAACAGCCTTTACGGTAGCCGACATTCACGCGCTCAAAGCCGACTTCACCGTGCCGGATACAGCGCTGTCCGAAGTTGAGAAGGGCAGAAAGCTCTCGATCCTTCTGCCAAACTCTCAGCAGCCCGTTCCTGCAATTATTACGGCGGTGTCTCCGTCTGCCGATCCGCAGAGCCGCGTATTTACGGTTGAAGTTACGATCGACAATTCGCAACGCCTCTTCAAGCCTGGGATGATCGGCTCTCTCGAACTGAAACGAGAGCAAGGTGGCGCAAAGTATCTTACCGTTCCTCTGTCTGCCTTGGCTCGCGATAAGAGCACCGGCGGGTTCGCTGTCTACACTCCCAGGATTGAAGGGGGTATGACGCGCGTCGTTGCGCAGTCTGTCACGATTGGGAAAAGTGCGGGCGACAATGTGGAGGTTCTCAGCGGTCTGAGCGCGGGCCAAAAAGTTGTCATCAGCGGTGCGCAGACGCTTCACAACAACGACGTAGTGCGGGTGCTCGAATAAAGATGGAACGCAAATCAAATGCAGATCTCCTGAAAAACACGCATAACACGGCGAGGTTCTTTGTCGAGCATCCCCAGGTCTCATGGACTGCCCTCATCGCGCTGATCATGTGGGGATTTTACGGCTTCACGCATATGCCTCAACGGAAAGACCCGGAAATCGCCGTCCGCGTGGGAGTCGCAACATGCAGTTGGCCGGGCGCCACCGCAACGCAGGTCGAGCAGCTTATCGCCAAACCCATGGAAGACACGATTGCGCAGAACAAGCTGATTTATGCGGGCACAGCTGCCGACTATGGGATTCGCTCGGTCTCCTATCCGGGAAGGGCGGTCGTCTGGGTTCACTTGCAAGACGGGTTAAAAGACACTCGTGAACAGTTCAGCGATATCAATCTTCGCCTCAATCAGCTTCAGCCGCGTCTGCCGCAAGGCGCCGGCCCCATCATGCTGCAGAGCGACTTCGGCGATACGGCAGCGCTGATGCTCACCGTGGCAAGTCCCGTTGCCGACAGCGCAGAGATAGCGGTTCGCGCAAACGAGATGCAGCAAGCCATTCGGCGAACGCGTGAGCAGGCTTCCGAAAAGTACGCGCGGCGAGTCAGCATGGCTTTCGTCTATCCCATGTCGCTGTCGAGCGCAAATATGCAGCGAGTGGCGGCTCAGTTTCTTGCCGCAGCCGAATTGGCCGGTGGGCTGAAAGATGGACGCATCTTCTCAGGCAACGGCTTCATGGGAGTGGATGGAGCGACGGAGTGGAACGACAGCCGAATATCGTCTTTCCTCTACGGGTTCATTGCCAACCGGTTACCGGCTTCGTCGCTTGACCCGGATGTCTGGCCTCCCATTTTGGTGCGCGATCCATCCACAGTGGAGGATAAGCTCACGGAAGTAGCCGGACCGAAATATACATACGCCCAACTCAACGACATCACCGATCTGCTTGCCCGGTCATTCCAGGGATTGCCACAGACCGCGCGCGTAGATCGCACCGGCGTTCTGCAGCAGCAGGTCCAGCTTGAGTATTCCCAGGAAAGGCTCGGGGCCTATGGCCTGGATACTGGGAAACTCAGTCAAATTCTGGCGGCACGCAATATCACCACGGGTGGCGGGGACTTTGAATCCGGGCCGCAGAACGTGCTGCTCCATGCGACGGGGCTCTATCGCAATGCGCAAGCGATTGGCGACACGATCGTTAGTAGAACCAATATGAATGCGCCGGTCTATCTTCGTGACCTCGTCGAGATCAGTGATGGATATCAAAGCCCCGCGCCGCTCCTCAACTATTACACGGTGCTCGATGCCGGAGGTCGCCCCCATCGGTACCGGGCGATTACCGTCAGCCTCTTTATGCGCGCGGGAGAGCAGATCCAGCAATATGGCAGGGCCATTGACCAGAAGCTGGTCGATGCTAAGACTTGGATTCCGCCCGATGTCATTCTGGCGCGCACTTCGGACCAGCCACTGCAGGTAAGGCAGAATATCGATCTGTTTATGGAATCGCTCTATGAGGCCATCGCACTGGTGGTCATTGTGGCGCTTATTGGATTCTGGGACTGGCGCTCCGCCCTGTTGATGTCCTTGTCGATTCCAATCACGCTGGCAATGACCTTCGGCCTGGCGCACTTGGTCGGCATCGATCTGCAGCAAGTTTCCATTGCAAGCCTCATCATCGCACTGGGCTTGCTCGTGGATGATCCGGTTGTAGCAAATGATGCAATCAAGCGTGAGATCGCAAGCGGGATGGCGTCAGGACCGGCGGCATGGATTGGACCGACAAAGCTTGCCACTGCAATCATCTATGCGACAGCGACGAATATTATCGCCTATCTGCCGTTCCTGATGTTGACCGGCAACACGGGCGCATTTCTTTATTCTCTGCCGGTTGTGATGACTGCTGCGCTCGTGTCGTCTCGTGTCGTCTCGATGACCTTCATCCCCCTGATCGCCCGCTACCTGCTGAAGCCGGCAAGGAAGGCGGAACTCACGCTTGCTGAAAAACGCACTCGCGGGTTCTATGGCTTCTATTTGCGTACAGTCGAAAGTGCCATTCAATACCGTTGGCGATTTCTCGCGGGAGCAGGCGTCGTGATGGTCGCGGGGATCGTTGTCGCTCGTACTTTACCTACGCAGTTTTTTCCCGACGATGTGCAGTACTGGTGCTACGCCGATGTGTGGATGCCCGAAGGAACGCCTATTTCACAAACCAACGAGGCGGCTCACAAAGCCGAGATCATCATTGCCAGAGTGGTCGCCGAGTACGAGAAGACGCATCATGCCCATCCGGACAAAGATGGCCGTGAGGAAGGAACCCGCCTGCTTCAGTCGATGGTCTCCTTTATCGGTGGAGGCGGGCCGCGTTTCTGGTTTTCCATCTCGCCACAGCCGCAGCAGGCCAATTATGCACAGATCGTCTTGCGCGTGAGCGATAAGAATGTGACTCCCGAGCTTCAGAAGCCGCTGCAAATTGCTCTGAACCGGGAACTCCCCGGAGTCCAGGTGGTGATGAACCAGCTACAGACCAACCCCGTCGAGTTTCCCCTGGAAGTCAGAATTGCGAGCGCTTCCGATGTCAATCCGATCGATGAGCCGGCGGATAACACAATCCTGTTGAGATACGCCGACAAGGCTGCGAGTATTCTGCGCAATGCTCCTGGTGTTGCCATGACGCAGGTCGATTGGCTCAACGAAGCTCCGCAACTGCAATTGAACATCGATCCGGATCGAGCGAACTTTGCCGGCATTAGCAATGCGGATGTTGCGAAGGCGGCACAAACGGCCGCGAATGGGGTCCAGGTCAGCACTCTTCAATACGGCAACAAGCAGATCCCCATCGTCGCGCGTGTCGATCTGGACGAACGGGCAACGCTTGGCGATATGCAGAGCCTGTATGTGCCTTCCTCGACCGGAGCACAGAAAATTCCACTCGGGTCGGTGTCGAGCCTGGAAACCGAGTTGACCTTACAGCGAATTCGACGCCAGGAACATTTCCGTACGGTGGGCGTACACGCGTGGCCGATCCATGGGGTGCTAGCGTCGCAGGTGCTTAAACAAATCGAGCCTCAACTGGATGCACTCCAGCGCGATCTTCCGCCTGGATATCGGCTCATAGTTGGCGGGGAAAAGGCTAAACAGATGAACGGTTTTCGCAATCTCGCCGTTGTCCTGGCGATCTCGATTATCGGCATTTATGCGGCGCTCCTGGTTCAGTTCAAGAATGCCGTCAAGCCACTGCTCGTATTTGCCGCCGTGCCTTTCGGAATTGTGGGAGCGTTGGTAGGCCTTGTGGTGACACACACGGTCTTCGGATTCATGGCTTTTCTCGGAATCGCAAGTCTCATCGGAGTGATCGTCAGCCACATTATTGTGCTCTTCGATTTCATTGAAGAGTTGCACGCTGCAGGTGAGCCATTCGTACAGGCGCTCGGAGACGCAGGCATCGAGCGCTTGCGCCCGGTCATGATCACCGTTGCCGCGACCATTTTCGCATTGTTTCCACTGGCGATTCACGGCGGTCCTCTCTGGAAGCCGCTTTGTTACGCGCAGATTGGCGGCTTGGGAATTGCCACATTTGTCACTCTGCTTCTGGTGCCGGTACTGTACAGCGTTGCTGTACTGGATCTGAAGATCATTAAGTGGGAGCAGAAGCACTGAAGCTCCGACTTCCCCGCATGCCTATTGGCATTCGACCGCCACAATAAACCGATAGTCACTTACCGAGAAAGAAAGTAACGAGGAGTTTCGATGGGCTGGAAACTGCAGAAATCAACAATTAGTATCCTTTCCTGGAAGGTGATAGTCATCGTATTCACTACGATTGGTGCTACATCATCCTGCGTTGCACAGTCCGGGCCTGATGTTGTCCCTGCGGCCACGGAAACAACTCCTGGCATCAGGCCACCGGCTGGATCACAGCCGCTCGAGATCGACCGCATCCTTGGGCTCGTTCCGGTTGCAGACGCGCCATCACTGGGAGATGATCACGTTGCTGCTCTGTCAAATCGGCAGAAATTTCAATTCTTCATTCGGACCACGATTGATCCTGGCACTGCCGTCATCGCTGGAGTCGGTGCGGGAATCGAAGCGAAGAGTACCGTTCAACCTGCCTACGGAGGAGGTGCCGCCGCGTTTGGCCAGAAGACAGGAGCTATCGCAGCCGACTACGCTTCCAATACGCTTTTCTCCAGATCGCTGCTGCCCCTGCTCTTTCATCAAGACCCGCGATTCTTCCGTAAGGAGGATGGCAGTGTCCGTTCTCGGCTCTTCTACGGGGCGACGCGGACATTTGTGACGCACACAGATAGTGGACACAGCACATTGAACACATCGTTTCTCGGCGGATATGCGATGAGTGTGGCGCTGTCGAACACGTACTTTCCGGACTGCAATCGCAACGCAGCGGACTCTGCGAGCCGCTATGCCCAGGGCATCGGCATCGATATGGCAATCAATGTCATTCGCGAGTTCTGGAAACTGGGGCGTTGAGCTAGGAATCCTCTTGCAATTACGGCTCCAAGGTGGCGCCTCTGTACCTGAGGGAGGAAATTGCAAATGCGTGGATCTGCCGTACTAAAACTGCGGCGAACATAATTTGATGAAGAGCATTGCTCACACGCAGTATCGATTGATGTTCGCAGTTCACGAGTGTGAGCGGGTGAAACATGCGTCAACTAAATCTGTCGATGGAAGGACTCATAGCCGTCGTGACTGTCACCCAGGAAGGGAATCTTGAGCGGGCTGGAAAGGTGTTGAGTTTGGGAAGGTCAGTCGTAGGTAAGCACGTAGGGATTATTGAAAAAGAGGTCGGTGCGCCACTATTTGATCGCCATGGCGGTAGGTGGGTGTTGAATGAGGAGGACCGGCTTTTCGCGCTGAAGGCGTCCCAATCCATTCTGTATGCCCGGATGGGTTTGGACCTTGTGCTGTCTCATATAAAGCTACAAACCAATCGCCTCTTTGTCGGCTACCTACCTCCACCAGGTCGTGACGATAGCGACGGAATAACTTCAAAGCTGCCGACACTGCTTTCCGCTTTCCGAACCGAGATACGCACTTCAAACTGCTTGACTGTCCGTCGGGAGGAAAAGGGTGTCCTCTATGCATCGTCCAAGTCAGACCGAAGATTCCGCACTGTTCGCGAGATCTGTCAGCCATACAGACACCCCGCTTGCGCGGCGCGCTATGGCCGGATCTGATGCGACGGAACAGAGGCACCTTAACTCATTGAAAGGACCGACAACAACCTGCATTTTGGCCAAATCCGTGACCTCGCTGGCCGGCCAAAGTAGCGGCGTTCTCTTGGTCAAAGTCATGGCATCGAGCACGGCATGATGGATCGCTTTCCAGTCGGAGCCGAATACGCGCAATGAATGCGGTTTTGGTTGAGACAAGAACGAACTTGGAATGTGCATGTCGGAAGAAAACTTTGCGGGAGATCGGAACGGTGACAGATGACCAATCAGCCAACTAAGGATGAGGGCCGGAGAGAGTTGGAGAGCGTTCACAAGTGTCCCAAGTGCGGGCACTTGATCAATCTGGACGAGACTGATCTGAGAGTCATCTCCACGGGAATGATCTCTTGCCCAAACTGTAAGTGGTTCGGTCCGGTCCGAATCACAATTACGGAGGAGTTGAGAAGTTCTACCGACTGATCTACCGTGCCGTGAGGGCCGGCCGGATCACCGAACCGCAACAGAAAGCAAGCCTTGCTCGCCGTCCTAATCCCAATCCGCAATGCTGGTCATGAAGGTTCTCACCAGCTCGCTTGCAATCTTTGATTCATTGTCCATGCGCGATGCAAGATAGGTCTTCAGAAGGAGCGTGTTCTCGGCGAGAGGCCGCACCGTGATGCCATTGCGGGCCATGACCAGAGCGCCCGCTTTGACGAAAAATGCGAGGGATGAGCCATCGGCAACAAACGGAAAAGCCTCTTCCGGTGCCGTGATGTGGTAGATCTTCGCAGGAGTAATCTTTCTGCTCTCGGCAAGCTTCATGACGGCGTCGTAGAGCGGCGGATGAATCCGGCGCTCGAAGATGACCCAGCAGCGGCCCGCCATCGCATCGAGCGTCAAAGACGGTCTTGCCGCCAACTCATCTTGCTTCGACATGCCAATGTAAAAAGGATCTTCGGCTACCTTGAGTGTAGTCAGGATACGTGACTTCGGTGGCTCGGTAACAATCGCCAGATCGAGTCCACCGTCGATCAACTCCTGAGTAAGCCCGTAGGAGTATTGGCTGGTCAACTCAATGCGCAAATCCGGGTGAGATGGCAGTTTGATGGAAAGGAGCGCGGAGGTCAGCGCCGGGTCGGTATAGGGAGACTTGCCGACATACAACACGGTCCTGGCGTTCTCACCCACCGCGCGCGCAGCCACGAGCGCCCTTTCCCCGTAGAGGAGGGCGATTCGCGCCTTCTCAACATAGGCTTCGCCCGCGGCGGTTAACCTTACCGTCCGATGATTTCTGGTGAAGAGCTGGACACCGACAATTGCCTCCAGCTCAGCTATGTTTCTCGTAAGCATCGGCTGGCTGATTTCCAGTTCCTGTGCGGCGCGGCCGAAGTTCAGTTTCTCGGTGAGGGCGATAACGGACTCCATCAACTTCGTGCTGTTGCGTGCCATCGTTCCTCCTCCCCCGTTCTGCTGGTCAGTATGTGGTGGGAAGCGGCAGAACGTTGGTTTTGAAACACGGCAGGTCATCAATCGGGCCGTCGTGGAATAGGATTCGAAGGCATCCCATCACAAATGCGATCCAATTGTACGCGCAATCAGATGACCGTGGGCGCCAGTCCATGAGTTGGCCGGCGCAGTCATTACCCCAGGTAATCACCGGCCCTCAAAAGAGTATTGGACTTCTGCCGAAAGAAGGATGAATCATATTAGCTTATAGTGGCGCGATTTTGGACGCCGCAGACTCAACCTGGCGCAGATTGCCACAAAGTCCATTCCTGATGCGGCCGGCAGGTCTTCCCCATCTGCCGGCCCTCTTTCCCGTACCGAAGTGCGGATTGGAAAAAAGACATTCGTAAGCCACCGGATATTGCAAGCGCCCTTGGTGTCTGTTCCCCAAACTCATCAAGGAAGGTCTGTATGCAAAACAGAAATCCAATCGAGGTCAATATCCTCATCGTCATGATTGCACAGGAAGGCAACTTCAACCGGGCGTAAGAATGACCGTAACAGGCCGTAAGCAAGGGAAGCGTACTGCTCCCTACACCCCTGGCCGCGAAGGTGCATCTCGTGCACTTGTCGCCTTTAACTGACAATCTCGCCGACACAAAAAATTGGGCAGGCCGGGTTGTGATAGGAGAAAGTGTGAATGAGTTACCTCATTGAACACAAGGCGCAGACCATTTTTGTCTCTGCTTCGTCCGTTAAAGAGAACGGCAAGAAGCGCAGGATTGTGATCGAAAGCCGCCCGGAGTTCGCTATTGTCCACCTCCTCGGGGCAAAGGGACAGTTTCCCATTACCTGGGAAATGATCTATGAGGCCGCGATGCGGCACCACGCAGAAAACCTCCGATTGGAAGCTGAAGCGGAGAAGTCGCCCAAGGCACAAAGCAAGAAGCCTACCGATTAGCCGGTCGGAGGGACAAAATCAAACCAGCATTCTGAATCGAAATGAGCTTGCTCTCACTCTTTCATTTATGCGAAAGTATTGAAATGTACATCGCATAACGCGCGCTAGGAAGATGAGGCGCTCCTTGCAGAACCCATTTTGACCCATCTTTGTACCGAGGGTGCTTCATATGCAACTTCCAATGGGCTTTACGCATGAACAATTCGTCGATGGCCAGCGAGCAGCCGAGTTTCTCGGACTGCCTCGCAAGACTCTATTGAACCTCGCGCGGCGAGGATCGGTCCCTGCCCATCCGTTGGGAGAGGGTATACGCCATACATGGCGTTTTCGGATCTCGGAATTGGCTACCTGGGTTCAGTCAAAAACGGTAGAATCAGATAGCCATCGGGGTCAGAGAGAGGAGTCAATTCCTTGATCCGACCACGGTATCAACACGGCTTTTTCAGCCGCCTCAAACGCAAGAAGGGACCGGAAGTTTGGGTTTTCAGGTGGCGGGATATAGACGCCAGCGGAAAACCCAAGATGCGTTCTCTCGTAGTTGGCTCAGTTAAGCAGTATTCCACTGAGACAGCAGCTTGGAAGGCTGTTTCGACACTGCGCCTTGACATCAACGAGCAAACACTTCGCCCGGAAGGCCAGCCGGAGACATTCGAGCAATTGGCGGACCATTACCGAATGATCGAACTTGATCTGGAAAAGGAATCTGAGCGGAAGGTTCGCCAAACGAAGCAGACCTATGGCGTCTACCTGAAGGCGAGAATCGTTCCACGATGGGGCGGTCATCCGTTTCGGGAGATCAAGGCAGTAGCAGTAGAGCGTTGGCTTGGCTCAATCGACGATCTGTCGAACGGAACCAAGGCAAAGATAAAGGGCATTATGAGCGAGGTTTTTCAGCACGCGATCCGGTATGGCTGGCTCAATGATGGAGATAACCCCATCTTTGCAGTTCGCCAGAGCGCCAAACGAACGCGTGTCACTGAACCTCTGGAAGCGGCAGAGTTCCGGGCGCTCATTCTGGAGTTGCCACACAAGATGCGCGTTATCGGCATCGTGGCAGCGACGACAGGACTTCGGATCAGCGAAGTTCTGGGCCTGAAGTGGAAGGACATCGACTGGAAGTCATTGCAGATGGAAGTCACCCGATCCGTTGTGGATGGCATCGTCGGAAAGTGCAAGACCGAGACGTCCCGGCGGCCGGTGCCAGTTGATGAGTTCACGACTGCGGAACTGTTGGCCTGGAGACGGGAAACCGCCTATGCGGAGCCGGAAGACTGGGTTTTCGCCAGCGAAAAGGTCCAAGGCAGAATGCCGCCCTGGTCTGACACGCTGCTGGATCGTTTTCTGCAACCCGCTGCCAAGCGGGCCGGGATCACGAAGTGGGTTGGCTTCCATACCTTCAGGCACACATATTCCACGCTGCTCAAAGCCAACGGGGAGGATGTCAAAGTGGTTCAGGAATTGATGCGCCACGCCAACATCTCGACAACAATGAACATCTACACAAAGGCTCTGACGCCAGCCAAACGGGAGGCTCAAAGCCGGGTGGTCGATGTTCTGATGGACCGTTCAAGGATTTTGCCTGAGAATGCCGCAGAAGATGCGGCTTGAGAAGCAACGTATCTTTAGCGTATCGCGTTTTTCTTGCTGATTCGTTAAGTTGTTGATTCTATTGGTGGACCTGGTCGGGATCGAACCGACGACCTCTTCCATGCCATGGAAGCGCGCTCCCAAACTGCGCCACAGGCCCACGTGTTGCAGGAATGCAACTTTTCTATTGTCTCCGCTGGAGCGCGATTCGTCAAACCTAACCTGCATTCTTCCTCGAAACCCGCCCGGATTGGGAGAAATTCCCTCCCCATCCGGGCCCCGGCCCGGCTCCCGTGAGCCCGGCGGTTTCCTTCGCCACCCGTCCGGAATGGAAAAACTTGCGTGACCGGGAACACTTCAGGGGTCTTCTGGTGTCTAAGACAATAGGGGGCGTGGGACACTAGCGCAGGAAGCCAGTGTCCGTCTCCCGCGCACTCCGAGGCAGCATCAAATTTCCGGCGGCGCTTTTTCAGCCGTTGGAGCGAGTGGCCGTAACCGGAAATCCGGCGTTGTCCGGCGCATATTTGGCGGACGCCAAACTTGCTTCTGTTGCGGTTAGGTGGGAGGACTCTGAATTACAGGCGGACCTCACCATGGGCAATCTTGCCAGTGCGCTGACCTTTGAATCCGAAGAGGCGGCTCTGATCGCGGAACTTCAGGCCGGCTCCGAGGAAGCTTTTGCGTGGCTGATCGCGCGCTACCACCAACCTATCTTCTCGCTGTTGGCTCGCGCCGTGCAGGATCGTGCCGATGCCGCCGATCTGACCCAGGAAGTCTTCGTAAAAGTCTTCAGGGGAGTGGGCGGATTTCAAGGTGAGTCGTCGCTGCGCACGTGGATTTATCGCATCGCCCTCCATGAGGCCTCCAACCAGCGGCGTTGGTGGATGCGGCACAGGCAGCCCGAGATCCCCATCGAGCAGGAGATGGTCGAGACCAATTTCGGGCAGCCGGTGCAATTGAAAGAGATGTTGGTGGACCGGGCTGAGTCGCCGTATGAGATGGCGTTGCACGAGGAGAATCGGGCGCGGGTTGAGGCGGCCTTGAGCCAGGTGCCGGAACCGTTCCGAGCCACCCTCATCCTGCGCGACATCGAGGGTTTTGTCTACGAGGAAGTGGCGGAGATGCAGGGTGTGAATCTGGGGACCGTCAAGTCGCGGCTGGTGCGTGGACGCGCAGCCTTGAAGGCGATTCTGATGGCTCCGGCGCAAAGCGCCTGTTCTCCGGAGCGCCCGGGATTCAAGTTGTCCCTGGGAGAGGAGGCGCGATGAGCTGCTGCAGTGCAATGCAGACAAAGTTTACCGAGTACCTTGACGGCCGTCTGAGCGGACGCGAAATGATGAGCGTTGCCGCCCATCTGGAGCGTTGCAGAGAGTGTGCCGGCGAATGGGTGGCCCTGGAGGAGACGCAATCCTTACTGGCTGCGCTGGGCCCGGTGCCTGAGCCTCCAGACATGCTGTTGCGCATCCGCGTGGCCATCAGCCACGAGCGGGCCCGTAACCAACGGACTCTTCTCCACGGTTTGAATCTGGCTTTTCGAAACACCGTAGGGCCCTTCCTGCTTCAGGCTGCGGCCGGTTTTGCCTCTGCTGTGCTGCTGTTGGGCACGGTCATTGTGCTGGTCGGCATGTTCACCCAACCGGAGAGCGCGCAGGCTACGGCGGATGAGCCGCTGGGAAATGCCACCGCTCCACGCTTCTTGTATCTCTCCAGCGTAGTGGGCGACAACCAGATGGGCGACGTCTCCGGCCCGGTCGTGATCGAGGCCTATGTCAACCGCTCCGGCCAGGTCTACGACTATCGCATCGTCTTCGGCCCCACCGACAAGACCACCCGCGCTCAGGTGGAGAATCTTCTTTTGTGGAGCCGTTTTGAGCCGGCCCGCCGCTTCGGCCAACCGGTCCCCGGCTTGGCGGTGCTCTCCTTCTCCGGCGTCTCCGTGCGCGGATAACACCGGGTGTTTTCCACAGCCCCCGGCGCGTTGAATTCTCGAAGGCGTGGGCTGAGGCCTGCTTGACCCAGGGCAGCGTTGCCCATTGTGCTCACCGCGGCTGAAGAGGCTAATTCCACTGGTATTTACGCTTCCCGGCCAAGCAGGAGTGAGAGCCGCCGTGATCCTGTCGTTGTCGTTTTGTATACTCCTCTTGCTCTTCGCTTTATTTTCCCCCTTTCGCTGGAATATGAAATAGGTCTAGGCTCATCTTGCGCACCTTTGCGCCAGAAAGAGGAGAACCCCCGTGAAAAAGTCCCTGCGTAACGCTATTGTTGCCGCCCTGTTCGTATCTGTTGCTTCCTTTGCCCTGGCTGCCCCTGGTACCGGAGCTCCTCAGCCTCAGGTTTCGGATTTGTCCTCAGTGAGCATAGCCGTTGCCGCACTCCTCTCGATTCTTGGCCTCTAGAAAGCAGAGAATTGAACCCGTGAGGCAGAATGAACCTGTCGGCGCTTGATTATGTTTTGTGGGTGGCAGTTTCTTTCGGTCAGGCTGCCTTACTCGCCACTCTCATCGTTCGGCGCAGAGGTAGGGAGTTCCCTGTCTTCACATCCCTTATGGGCTATTATGTGGCTCAGAGCTTGCTCCTCTATCTGATCTACAGACAGTGCGAAAGAATCTGGTATGTGCGGGCCTATTGGACTACAGCCGTACTCGACTTCGCCCTGCAACTGGGTGTGATCTGGGAGATTGCGCGGATCGTCATGCGGCCTACCGGAACCTGGGTCCGGGACGCTAAGAAGCAGTTCATCCTATGGGGCGCGGCGGGCATCCTGTTCGCTGCCGCGCTTCCGTTTCTGATCACGCCTCCGGCTGCAAGTCTGCTTCATCGCCTGGAGGTGAGGGGAAACCTCTTCACCAGCCTGGTGATCTGCGAGCTGATCGCCGTGGTAACGCGAACATCGAAGAGCCTGGGCCTGGGATGGCGCAACCATGTGATGGCGCTGGGCAACGGATGGACTGCCTGGGCCGTGGTTGCCATCCTGGTGGATGGGCTGCATAGTTACTTTGGTGCTGAGCTCTACTTCAGGCAATTGGAGCATGCGCGGATGTTCGCCTACCTGGCTGTTCTCGGTTACTGGATGGTTCAATTCTGGCTGGAGGAGCCGGCTCGGCAGCCGATTTCGCCCCAGTTGCGTGCCTATATTCAGGCTTTGCACGAGCGCATAAAAAATGACCTTGACATACTGGACGCCCAAGGGTAACATCCTCTCGATGACCTTTGCGCTACCCTATCTCGTCTTTGGGGCGTTACTGTGCGGCTTTGCCGGAGCGGTGATTGCCGACCGGCGCTCGTCCCGTAAACTGGCGCAAACGGATTGGCACGATCTCGTCGCTGGACTGCAACGGCTGGACATGGTTGAGTTGTCTGCGGTCGCGATCGATTACCTCACCCCGCGCCGCGGTCAGATCGATATGGAACCGACCGAGATTTGGGCGTCCCTTGGCGGTTACGAGGGTTTGAACCGGATGCGCGAGAATGCGGAGATCATGCTTGCGTTAGCTGCGTATGCGCAGCAGTGGAATTTCGAAGAGGCCGTGATCGTCACCGAGCGCATGAGGCACGATGCGGCATCCCTGCGCCGCGCCATCCGCCGTGTGGAATTGGGCATGATTCCGGCCCAACTGTTCCCGCGTTTCCGCTTCACGCTCCCCCTCCACGCACAGGAGGCGTCTTCGGCCTACTACCTGATGCGTCAGCGGCTCCTCGCCCTGTATGAAACCAGCCACGTGTGCCGGTATCCCGCGCTCGCGGCTGCCCTGTAAGGCATATCGGCCATCGGCCGACGGCTCTGCCATTGCGCCCCCTGCCGATGCGTCTAGAATTAAACAGGGTTCTTCATGACGCTCAGAACATTTTCATCTTCCGCCGTTCTAGCTACCGCTGCTTTTTGCCTGTTGGCGGGCCTTGCGCCTGTCGCCGCACGCACCCAATCCTCCAGTAGTAGTTCAGCCAAACAGGCCGGGGGGGGGCAGACTTCGTCTTCCTCGCCAGATTTTGTGCGCGAGAAGGCGCCTTCGCTGGTTGATCCTGCCGGGCCCACCATCTCGCTGGTCAGCTCTGAGCCGGTCTTTCTCATGGCTGCGGCGCTGAACGCCTGCGGTTACGATGACGGCCTGGACGAGAGCGCCCCGGTTCGCAAGCGGGTTCGCGACGAGATGAACCTGGCGCTTAGCAAGAGCGAGGACGCCCGTAACAAGCGCGACCATCTCTGCCTCTACATCGCCCAGCACCGCATGACTGGCGGAGAGCGCGACATTGCACAGTACATCTCGCTGGCTCTCTATCTGACTCCGCCACCGGAGTTGGAAACCTCGGTCGAGTTGACTGAAATGCCCCCCGACTCGACGCAGGTGGTCGAGATCGTCCCCCTGCTGCGCGATTTTGTCGCCGCCGTAGACCTGCATGGCATCTGGCTGGCAGTGCATCGCATCTACGACGCAGAGGCCGACCGGGTTCACGATCCGCTCTCCAAAATGATCGTCTCCACCAATTTCTACCTCAAGATGCCCGCCTCCACTTACGACGGGCGCCGGTTTGTGGTGGTCATCGAGCCCATGCTCTCGCCCCGCGCGGTAAACGCCCGCGTCTACGGCACCGACTACGTGGTGGTGGTTTCGCCGGAAAACGGAACCATCCCCATGAGCGACGTACGCCACACTTACCTGCACTACGTGATCGAGCCGCTGCTTTATACCAGGGCCAACGCCGTGGACCGCATGCAGCCGATCCTCAAAGAGGTACGCGAAGCGCCCCTCGAGTTTCGTCTCCGCTCTGACACGGTGCCCCTGACCATCGAGTGCCTCATCAAGGCCATCGAGGCCCGCACCATGGACACCGGCATTCCCGTCTACAAGATCCCGGCAGACGCTGACCGCTCGGAGATGCCGCGTTATGAGCACGAGCGCCAGGCCTACCAGCAGAAGGTGGACGCCGTCCGCATTGCCACCATGCGCCACGACATGAACCAGGGATTCGTGCTCACGCAGTACTTCTATGAGCAGATGATCCAGTTTGAGAAAGATCCCGCCAGCCTGAAGGACAACATCGGCGAGATGGTCTACAGCATGGACGTGGACCAGCAGGTGCATCGCGCCCGCCAGATCGATTTCGACAAGGAAGCTGACGGCGATGTGCTTTCGCGCAGCAAGCCGCGGAAATTAACCGGTCTTGACCTGGCCGAAGCGCGCCTCGCAGCCGGGGACGTGGCCACAGCCAGTGCCATAGCCCGCCAGACGCTTGCCACGCGCTCTGATTCCCCCGATGCTTCCAATTCTCTGGATGTGATCGCCGCCAGCGCCCGCGCCGACTTCATCCTGGCCAGGGCGGCCATCTTCACCGGCCATCCCGATCAGGCCATGGAAGGATTCCAGCGGACCCTGGTTGCCAGCAAGGACCCGCGCCTGCTTGCCTGGTCGCACATCTACCTGGGCCGTATGCTCGACCTGGACTGCAAGCGCGACGAGGCCCTGACTGAGTACAAAGAGGCATTGAAGACGCGCGACGGGCAGTTGGATACCCGGCTGGCCGCCGAGCGCGGCGTCAAGACGGCTTACGCAGTCAATGGCCACAGTTGCGAGGAAGATGCCGACGACACCTCTTCGCCCGCTCCTGTGCCGGCCAAGCCCCAGCCGGACAAGCCTGAATCTTCATGGCCAAATGGGAGTGAAAAGCCCCAATAATCTGGTGTTCACGTCCGCCGGGGGAGCGCGGAACGTCTAATAATGGGATGGGGGTTTCTCCTGGACCGGAATCTCCGGTTCGAGCAGTTGCCCCAAGACAGTAGGTCAACGCACGGGATCGAGGCGCATGTGGAAGCGGTTCTTGCCGAACTGGAAGCCGCATTGGGGCATTGCTTTGTGGACACCGAGTTGCTGGTGCGCGCGCTGACGCATCGCTCTTTGGCGCACGAGCGCGCGGTTGCCGGGCAGGCCCTCAGTGAGCAGATCCTTGTCAGCGGCAAGCTCGAAGCCGGGCCAACGGGCGACAATGAACGCCTGGAGTTCCTCGGCGACGCCGTGCTGGGACTGGTGGTGGCTGAGGCACTATTTCTGCTTCACCCGGAGTGGCAGGAGGGTGAGTTGACCCGCGTCCGCGCCCAGTTGGTCAGCCGGCAGCATCTGGCGGAGGTGGCCGCGGCCGTCGGCCTGGGCAGTCATTTGCGCCTCAGCCGTGGCGAGGACAAGGGTGGCCTCAGGAGCAAGAGTACCGTGCTCTCCAATACCATGGAGGCCGTCCTGGGCGCGCTCTTCCTGGACGGCGGACTGGAGCCGGTCAAAGCCTTTGCCCGCCGCTGGGTGATGGGCGAGGCCGCCGAGCAGTTGGCCGAGGAGTTACGCTCCGGAGCCGCGCTGGGCAACTACAAATCGGCGTTGCAGGAACACTTGCAGGCCACGCGCGCCGGAACGCCCGTATATCGCGTCAAGAGCGAAAGCGGCCCCGACCACCGCAAGCGCTTTCTGGTCGAGGTCCGGCTCAAGACAGAGGATGCAGAACCGGGAAAGCCCTTGGCGCGCGGCATGGGCAGCACCAAGAAACATGCTGAGCAGGATGCCGCGCGGCGCGCGCTGGAGCGGTTGAAGGCCGCTACTCAACAAGTCGGCAACCCAGCCGAAATCAAACAGGGCGCCGAAGAGGAGGAACAAGCAGCGCAATGAGCACGCCTCTCCAAGGGCCTGGCCCGTCTCCGCGGTGGTTCGCGTTGCTGCGCCTCCATCTGCCTACCGTGCCCGAGGCCCTCGCCTCGCTGCTGCGGACAGTGGTGGTGGCGCTGTTTCTGCTCACATTTGTGCTTCAGCCCTATCTCATCCCCTCCGAGAGCATGGAGCACACCCTGCTGGTGGGCGATTTTCTGCTGGTCAACAAGCAGGTCTATGCCCCGTACGGCAACCTTGCCCGGTGGTTCATGCCCTATCGCGAAGTTGCGCACGGAGATATCGTTGTCTTCCACCACCCTCAGCACCCTTATCTCGTCAAGCGAGTGGTGGGCCTGCCCGGCGACCGGCTGCGCATTGAGGACGGCCGGGTCAGGGTCAACGGCATTGCTCTGGACGAGCCATACGCCGCTTTTGAGCCCGCCGCCAGCAATCCCTTCCGCGACGACTTTCCCGCCAGGGTTTATACCGATCCTGAGGTTGATCCGGTCTGGTGGGGGCAGATGCAGAGCCTCATTCGCAACGGCGAACTGGTGGTGCCTCAGGGAGAGTATTTCGTACTCGGCGACAACCGCAACCACAGCATGGATTCCCGCTTCTGGGGGTTTGTCTCGCGGCAGCAGATTGTCGCCCGCCCGCTGGTCATCTACTTCTCCCTTTCCCGGCCCTCGACCACCGACGTCGATCAGGTCACCCTGCAAGCCGCAGATGATAGACTCGGACACGACAGGGAACTCTCGGCACGACTTGCCGGCTTTGCCCGCTGGAAGCGCATCTTCCATGTCGTGCATTAAGACAGTGAACAGTGGTCAGTGAACAGTAAGACCCCAGAACACTCACCACTGAGTACTGACTACTGACCGCTGACCACTGACGACCAACAAAGAGCGACAGGATGACAAAGAAAAAAACACCCACCCCCAAGACGCCGTTAGAGGCCGAGCCCGCTGAACAGCGCGTGGAAGAAACGCCTTTCGAGGCCTTGGCCAGCATCTGCTCCGTCCTGGTGGTGGGCCTGTTCATCCTCACCTTCCTCGGCCAGAACTTCGTCATCCCCTCCGGCTCGATGGAAAAAACGCTGCTGATCGGTGACCATCTTGTGGTGGATCGCATCACCCTTGCACCGCCCGCCAAATGGATGCCGTTCGTCCACTACCGCGAACCCCAGCGTAACGACATCGTGGTCTTTCTCAAGCCCGTCCCGGACCTGGATACGGATGGGAACCCTCAATACCTGATTCTGGTGAAGCGTCTGATCGGTGTGCCCGGCGACCACATCCATCTGCGCGACGGCATCGTGATCATCAACGGTGTGGCCCAGGATCAGCCCCACGCCCAAAAAACGACGCCGGAAAACCATCAGGATTTTCTTGACGAGTTTCCCTCCGTGCCGCCGTCCCCAGACAGGGGCGCCACCGAAGCTTGGGCCGTCGATTTTTCCAATTACATTCAGAACGGCGACCTGGTGGTTCCTCCCGGCAAGTACTTCATGATGGGCGACCACCGGCACAACAGTCTCGACTCGCGCTACTGGGGTTTTGTGCCCCGGGAGAACATCGTGGGCCGGCCGCTCTTCAACTACTGGTCGTTTGTGACCCCGGAAGATCAGTATGAACAGCCCGGGATCGGCAACAGTCTGGCCTGGATGGGCCATGTCGCGCTGCACTTTTTTACTGAAACCCGCTGGAGCCGGACTCTGCATCCGGTACGCTAACTGCAATATCATAGAAGACCATGACTGAAGAGACACAAGGCCGGCAACGAAACCACAAGCGGCTTTGGATGGCCCTCGCAGCACTAGTGGCCATCCTGGCAATCCTGATTGTGCCCCCGCTCGTGAGCGTGAGCCGCTACAAGAGCCGCATCACCCACCTGATCTCCACCTCTCTGGGCCGCCCCGTGCGCGTCTCTTCGGTTGAGGTGCGCCTGCTGCCCCGGCCGGGCTTTGTCCTCGACGATCTATCCGTCGAGGAAGACCCCGCCTATGGCGCCGAGCCGGTGCTCCACGCCAACACTGTCACGGCCTCCATCCGTCTGCTCTCGCTGTGGCGAGGGCGCTTGGAGATCGACTCCATCAGCGTGGATGAGGCCAGCCTGAACCTCGTGCGCAGCGCACCCGGCCGCTGGAACCTCGACCCGCTTCTGCGCACGGCCACCGCCCAGGCGCAATCCGCCACCTCGGGCGCCGGACCGCGTGGGCCCGTCAAGCTGCCCTACTTCGAGGCGACAAACTCCCGCATCAACATCAAGAATGGCGCGGAAAAGCTGCCGTTTTCCCTGCTCAATGCCAAGATGTCTTTGTGGCAGCAGAATCCCGGCGACTGGCGCGTCCGGTTGCGTGGCCAGCCTGTCCGCACCGACCTCAGCACGGAACAGGCTGACACGGGTATCGTCCGCCTGGAGGCAAGCCTGCATTCGGCGCCGGAACTGCGCCAGATGCCGGTACACCTTGATCTGGAATGGCGCGAGGCGCAACTCGGCCAACTCACTCGCCTGGTCCTCGGCTCTGACGCCGGCTGGCGCGGCGACCTCGCCGGCGAACTCCACCTCGACGGCACCGCTGAGACGGCTCAAATCAAAACCCGGCTGCGCGCCACAGGCGTCCACCGCGCCGAATTTGCCCCGGTCGCCCCCATGGACTTCGACGCCAACTGCGCCTTTGTCGCCCATTTCACCACCCGCGCCATCGACAACCTGCTCTGCGACTCGCCGCTCGGCTCGGGCCACATCCGCCTAACCGGCAATCTGCCCGGTAGCGTGCCTGAACAGGCTGGTCTGCAGCGCTTCTCCGTCGAGTTGGACCGCATTCCCGCTGCTGCTGGCCTGGACGCTCTGCGCACCGTGCGCAGCGGCTTGGCTCCCGGCCTCGAAGCTGCCGGAACCGCGAGCGGCAAAATCACCTACGCACCCACCATCGCTGTCCCGGAGAAGCCGGCGCACCCCGGCCACGCCCGCTCCGCCAAGGTTCATCCTGCGGTCGAGCCGCCGCTCACCGGCAGCGTCACCATCGAAGGACTCCAACTCAGCGGCAACGGCCTCAGCGAGCCCCTTCTGGTTCCCAAGCTGCTCCTGGAGCCTGTTTCTGTGCCCGCAAACCAGCCTCTGGGCGCTTCCCATGCGTTGGCTGCCACCGTGGCCATCCCCGCCGGTGCAGCCGCCCCGCTCACGGTCTCCACGCGCCTCGCGCTTTCCGGCTACCAGCTCACGGTGCGCGGTCAGGCTTCCATCGCCCGGGCCAGGGAACTGGCGCATGTGGTTGGCATCGATCATGCCGCTGCCCTGGATGCGCTTGCCGGCGACTCCGTCTCCATGGATCTGACCGCAGAGGGCCCCTGGATGCCATCTCAGACGCCAGTTCAGATGCAGCCGGCCCAAGCGCCGGCCCAGGCGCTTGCTTCTGGCGCCATCTCGCCTGCCGCCGACAGCCTCACCGGAACCGTAATCCTGCGCAACGCCAACTGGAAGGCCGATTATCTGGTCAACCGCGTTCTGATCTCCCAGGCCACGCTTCACCTCACCTCCGGCGAACTCCGCTGGGACCCGGTCGTCTTCTCTTACGGCCCGGTGAAGGGAACAGCCAGCCTCTCGTTGCCCACAACTTGCGACGCTCCCCAGCCCTGTCCGCCCATTTTCCAGCTCCAGTTCGGCGCACTCGATGCCTCTGTCCTCCAGACTGCGTTTTTGGGCGCGCAGGCGCGGGGTACACTGCTCTCCACGCTTCTCAATCGCCTCCGCCCCGCGGCTGCTCCGGCCTGGCCTCAGCTTGAGGGCACAGTCAAGGCTGACTCCCTCATCCTCGGGCCGGTCACGCTTCACAAGCCTGAGGCCACCGTTCGCACTCTTGCCAACGAAGCAGAGATCGCCGCCTTCGACGCCGTTCTGCTCGGCGGCCGCGTCCATGGAACCGGTACGCTCCACACCGCCGCCACCGCCAAGGACAAGCCCTCCTATGCCTTCGAAGGCCAGTTTGAAAAGCTGAGCCCACAGGCTGTAGGCCAGTTGCTCGGGCTGCGCTCCACCGGCGGCGCCTTCGACGGCAACGGCAAGATCGAACTCGCCGGATTTACGGGCGACGATCTGGCCGCCTCGGCCAAGGGCGCTCTCCACTTCGATTGGCATCGCGGAGCCATTGCCGCAACCTCCGGCTCGGGCGCGGTTCCCAAGGCGCTGACCCGCTTTGATGACTGGACTGCCGACGCTGAGATCGCCAACGGCGCCTTCACGCTCAAGGAAAATCAGGTCAAGCGCGGCGCCGGCACTGTGCCTGTCCAGGCAGCGGTCCCTCTCAACGACCCGCCCAGGGTAGCTTTCCCCGCAGCCAAACCAGTTCCCGTCGCGGCCAAGCCAGCCAAGCCAAAGCCGTAAAGCGGTTTTCCAATTGGTGTAGATGGAAAGCGCAATCGACAAGTGGCTTTTTCCTTAGGAAAAAGCCACCAGCACTCCACTGGAAACGCCACAGGAATTGAAGAACCGCTCTAAACTGCTTGCCGTCATGCCGCTCTACGGATGGGGTGTGATCGCAACGATGGTGATGGCGGGAGTTCGCTTTTTGCCGATGGCTTCATCGGGACCGTAGTGCCAGAAGATGCGGTAGGCGCTGGGTGTGTTGTTTTGGGCATACGCCTCGAAGAGTTTCTCGCCATTCGCGCCCGTCAAGCTGAGGAACTCGTGCGTGTGAAGGCCCGGATGGTGAGGGTCCAATTCCAGGTAACCGAGAACCTTCTGAATCTGTGCGAGGAGTGCAGCCTTGGATGGTGCATTTTCAAGCGCTGTTAACTGTGCATCCGCCGTGGGGGTGAATCTTAGCTTCCGCTGCATATATATTTCCTTTCTATCTCTAATCGAGGCGGAATCACGGCCTATTCGTGAGCGTGCTTGGCAAACGAGCCGCGGTAAACACTCTTCCCTTCAGCAGACTCCCTTAAACCTTGCTTAACGCTGGCGAGGGCCGGCGCATTTTCGTAGAGCCACATCTCAGAGGCAGGAACGGTTTTTACCGGATCGAGAATGAGTTGGCCGAGGGGATTCTGGTAGATGCTGTACGCCGTCGCGCCGTGGAGGGCCTCTCCCAGCGACAGGCGCTTTTTCGCATCGGGCTGCGCGAACTCGGAGATCAACTGAAAATCGGTGTTCTTGATAACGGCAAAGGTTGGCATGGTGGGAGATTAGCACTGGTGGGAATATAAATCAAGTGGGCAACTCCCACCTGGAGCACTCGGCTAAGTGCCCCAGGTTTTGAGACGTGGACCGTCGAGATTATTTGCCACTCAACGCCATCGCCCTGAGCGACTCGCCATACGGCGCGCGCAACACGCCGCGCTCAGTGATGATGGCGGCGATGTACTTGGCCGGAGTCATATCGAAGGCGGGGTTATAAATGCCCACGCCGTTCGGAGTGAGCTGCTTGCCGCCGTGGTGCGTGACTTCGACGGCGGGCCGCTCCTCGATGGGGATGGCTTCACCGGTCGCCGTGGCCAGATCGATGGTGGACCAGGGCGCGGCGACGTAGAACGGGATGCCGTGCTCTTTAGCCAGAATCGCCACGTTGTAGGTGCCGATCTTGTTGGCGGTGTCGCCATTGGCCGCGATCCGATCCGCGCCGACGACGACAGCCTGGATGCGCCCGGTCCGCATGAGGCTGGCGGCCATGTTGTCGCAGATTACCGTGGTGGGAATATGGTCGGCCATCAACTCCCAGGCGGTCAGCCGCGCGCCTTGCAGGAAGGGCCGCGTCTCGTCGGCGAAGACGTGAATGTGCTTGCCCTGCTCGATGGCCGAGCGGATGACGCCCAGAGCGGTTCCATATCCGCAAGTGGCCAGAGCCCCAGCGTTGCAGTGGGTCAGCACTCCGCCTTCCTGCGGCAGCAGCGCAGCGCCGAAAGCGCCCATCGTCTTGCAGGCTTGAATGTCTTCCTCGTACATCGCGTGCGCTTCGGCCAGAAGTTTTTCCTTGATCTGGTCAAGCGATGCGCCGGAGCCGAGAAGGTTTGCAAAGAGCCGCTTCATGCGGTCGATGGCCCAAAACAGATTCACTGCCGTGGGGCGGGTTGCGGCCAGCCGTGCGCAGATGGCCGCGAACTCCGGCGCGAACTCCTGTGCTGTGCTGGCTTGGGTGCGCAGCGCTCCAAGGGCAACGCCGTAGGCGGCAGAGACGCCGATCGCCGGCGCTCCGCGCACGACCATGGTGACGATGACGTCGGCAACCTGTTCAAAGGTGGTGGCGAGTACATAGCTCTCCTCGAGAGGGAGCCGGGTCTGATCGATGAAGCGGACGCCTTCCGACGTCCAGGCAAGTGTGGGAATCATGGAATTCCAGTTTAAACTGCGGCGCTGCGCTTCACTCTCCAGCCCAGCGCCACATGATCAAAGAATCCGCTCATACGGATGGTAGACCGGCTCCCAGACGTAGGCGCGGATGCTTTCGCGGAGGGCTGCGTCGTCCACAGCTTCGGCGGTGCCGTCGGCGATGGCTTGCTTGGCAACTGCTTCAGCCACCACCAGGCTCACCTTGCGGCAATCGGCGATGGGCGGCAGCAACGGAGCGTTCTTGTCCGCAAGGATGGGCGACAGTGTGGCCAGCGCCTTGGCGGAGGCCATGATCATTGCATCAGAGACGCGCGTAGAACGCGAGACCAGAATGCCCAGCGCGAGGCCGGGAAAGATGAACGAGTTGTTGATCTGCGAGATGCGCACCAGCTTGCCGTTGACTTCGACCGGATCGAAGGGGCTGCCGGTGCCGACCAGGGCGCGCCCATCGGTCCAGCGCAGCAGGTCAGCCGGTGTGGCTTCGGCCTTCGATGTGGGATTCGAGAGCGGGAAGATGACCGGGCGGTCGATATGACTGGCCATTTCGCGCACAATCTCTTCCGTAAACGAGCCGGGCTGAGCGGAGACGCCCACCAGCACCGTAACCTTGGCGTTGCGCACCACATCGAGCAGCGAGATGGCGCCTGTGCCTGACAGCTTCCACCCCTCCACATCGGCTCTCTTATGCACCAGAGGCTCTTGGCCTGGGCGAATTCCTTCGCATCCCTCGACGAGAAGTCCATGGCGATTGAAGCCGAAGATGCGCTTGCGAGCCTGCTCTTCGGTCAGTCCTTCTTCTTTCATGGCGGCAATCAGAAGATCGCCAATGCCGATGCCCGCCGAGCCCGACCCGAACATGGCGATGGTCTGGTCCTTGAGCGGAAGGCCGGTGGCCCGGACGGCGGCCAGCAGTGTGCCGGTGGTGATGGCTGCGGTACCCTGGATGTCGTCGTTGAAGGTGCAGAGCCGGTTGCGATAGCGCTCCAGCAGGATGGCCGCGTTGACGCCGGCGAAGTCCTCCCACTGCAAGAGAATGTGCGGCCAGCGGCGTTCGACAGCGGAGACAAACTCCTCGATGAACTCGTCGTACTCCGGGCCGCGGATGCGGTGGTGTTGCCAGCCGATGTAGATGGGGTCGTTGAGGCGTTCTTCGTTGTCTGTGCCCACGTCGAGCAGTATGGGCAGGCAGTGCTCAGGTGGAATGCCGCCCAGAGCGGTGTAGAGCGCCATCTTGCCGATGGGGATGCCCATGCCGCCGGCGCCCTGATCGCCCAATCCGAGAATGCGCTCGCCGTCCGAAACCACGATGCAGCGCACGTCGTCAAAGCGCGGATCGGCCAGGATCTGTTCGATGCGGTCCTTGTGCGTATAGCTGAGGAAGAGGCCACGAGGCCGGCGCCAAATCTCGCTGAAACGCTGGCAGCCCTCGCCCACCGCGGGGGTATAAACAATGGGCAGCAATTCTTCGGTGTGGTGCGCGATCAGCGAGTAGAAAAGGGTTTCGCAATTGTCCTGCAGGTCGCGCATGTTGCTGTACTTCAGAAAGTCGGTATCCCGGCCGTCCAGAACGCGTTTGCGGCGCTCCCGCTGGTCCTCGAGAGTTCCTATGTGGGGTGGCAGCAGGCCATGCAGCGCGAAGGCGTCGCGTTCCTCTTCGGTGAAGGCGGTGCCCTTGTTGAGTCGGGAATTCAGAAGTAATTCGATCCCATGAAGACGGGTCCGGACCACGCCGCTGTTTGCATTATCTGTTGTGACCTTTTCACTCATTTCCGTCTTCTCCTGAATCAAATTTAATGTTGAGGTTCTTCCCTCGATAGAGGGTAGAAACTATCCTAGCGTTCGACGACAGTGATCTCCTGTTACGTGCGTCACATCTGCGGCCGGGACTCTGTTAGGGAACTTGGCCCTGCGACATAGGCGCGCAGAGCATTTACCTTGGCTGCCAGGGATTAAGTACTTCAACGCCCGTGGACTCAAAGTCGCGCACATTGCGCGTGACAACTGTCATGCCGTGAACCAGAGCCGTTGCGGCAATCAGGGAGTCACGGTAAGAGCGTGGGTCAGGCACGTGCAGAGCTGCGCATCGCAGCGCGACGGGAGTATCAATAGCTAAAATGCGGTCTGCAAAGGCGGGTAGTACACGATTCTCCTTCCAAGCACGAAGAATGGCTCCCTGGAAGGGATCGCGTCGCTCCATCAGGAGAACGCCCAACTCAATCTCCAGGATGCTGATGGCGGAAAGAAACATGGATTCCGCAGGCACACTCTTTGCCCAAGCGGTGACATGGCGATCCGCCTTGCTGGATTTGCCATGCGCAACCCCGGCTTTGCGCAGCTCGGAGACGACGTTGGTATCGAGCAGGAACATCATTGGATGTCGGCCGGACGGGGAACTTCGTCACCGAGGCGAGGCGGTTCAAACGCGATCTCAGCGGCTTTCGGCATAGCCAGCAGATCAACGATATTCTCGTGCTTGTCTATGATTTTTCGATATTCCGAGATCGAAAGTAGCACATGGGCGGGGCGCCCCCGATCCGTAATGAAAACCGGGCCTTTGCTAGCGGCCCTTTTGGCCCTGCTGGCGTCCTGGTTGAACTCCCGGCTGGATAAGGTGGTGATGGCCATCGCGCCCTCCTCAAAGCAGGTATGTTGCTACATTGTAGCATGAAAGCACGCCTACTCGAAGGTGAGCAAAACGATCTCCGGGTGGGTTCCGACGCGCATCGGGGGACCCCAGGTTCCAACGCCGCTCGATGTAACCACTTGCAGAGCGCCAAAGCTCTGCAAACCGTAGGTGAACTTGCCGAAGGCGCGGCGCGTGAGCCATGTGAAGGGGAAGATTTGTCCGCCGTGGGTGTGGCCGGAGATCTGCAAGCTGATGCCGGCCTGCTCCACCTGGTCCAGATGGTTGGGCACATGGTTGAGCAGAATGCTCGCCCTGCCGAGGACCAGGCTCAGGCCCTCCAGCGTGGCGCGCAGCCGGACGGGGTGGTTGGAGTCGCCGTCGGATACGCCTGCGATGTCGAGGCCATCGACGGTTACCTTTTCATTGGCGAGGACGCGGATGCCCACGCGGGTAAGGACCTCGCTGTAGTGAGCGACGTTGCCAAACTCGTCATGGTTGCCGGTTGAGAAGTAGCTGCCGAAAGGCGGGTCAAGCGCACAGAAGGGCGCGACCAGCTTTTCAGCGTCAGTCTTGTAGCCGTCGAAGAGGTCGCCGGGAAGAAAGATGATTTCCGGGTTGAGACGTGCGGCCAGCTCCACAATGCGGCGGCTGAAACTCACGCCATTGACGTGTCCCAGATGCAGGTCGCTGAGTACCAGGCCGGTGCGCCCGCGCCAGGACTCAGGCAAGCCGGGGAGCTGGATGGAGATGCGCCGGATGCGGATGAAACGGGCGTTTACCAGCCCGTAGAGACTGGTCACCACGGCCAAGCCGAAGAACGTGGCAGCGAGAAGCGGCCGGGCCGCTTGCGACACCACGAAGTGCAATCTGAAGATCGATAGCATCAACCCGGCCAGCCAGCAGAAGCACGCCGCACAGAAAAAGAAGTTGAACAGCCCCAGCCAGACGGCTGCAATCCGGTAGATGAGCGTGACTAACCGGTTCGTGCTGTAGAACCCGAGTAGCGTGGCGGCGACGAAGCTGAGAGACAGCAGAAACAGCGCGGTCCGCAAGGCCAGTGTGGCCGAGGGGTTGAGAGGCCACCAGAAGACGACCAGGGTGTGATAAATGAACCAGTGGGCCAGTAGCAGTACGGTCTGGATCAATGTAATGCCCAAAACTAGCCGTGCCTTCAAACGGATCTCCCTTGCTTCAATTCTTGCACAAGGAGAAACGCGCGCGATGATTTCACATGCCTGGAAGAGCGGAGAGTTGCAAATCCAGAGAGCGCTCAATTATCCTCCTTTCCACTATGGCGAACCTCCTTTCCGTCGCGGGATCGAACTCGAAATATCGGCAGCCAGGCGCCAGGACCGCCGGTTTTCTGGGTGGGCTTTGGCATGGAATGATTGCTCCAATCACATTTATCGTCAGCTTGTTCGTGGGCGGCGTGAGCATCTACGAGAAGAACAATAACGGCAGATGGTATGAATTTGGATTCATGCTCGGAATTGGCGCTTACACTGCGCACCGGGCAGTGCGTCACGCAATTGGAGGCTAGAGCGAGCGGGTCCCCCCTTTTGCGCTTCCGTGCGTGAAACAATCTCTTCATGGTTGCTTCCGGCTGCGACGCGCTCGGCCTTTACATCTCGATCCCCTTTTGCCGGTCGAAGTGCACCTACTGCAACTTTGCCTCGGGGGTCTATCCGGCCAGCGATCAGCAACTCTACGTCGCACGGCTGATTGAAGGTGTGCAGGCTGCCGGTGCGTGGGCGGCGCGGATGGAAGTGGTGTTGCCGCGCCGTGTGGACACGGTTTACTTGGGCGGCGGAACGCCCAGCCTGCTTGCGCCGGAGTTGCTGGTGCGGCTCTTCGCAGCCATGCGTTCGGAGTTCGACTTTGAGCCGGACGCCGAAATCACCGTCGAATGTGCGCCGGGTCTGGTTGGGGACGAGGTCCTGAGTGCGCTCGTGAGCTCCGGCGTGAATCGCGTAAGCCTGGGCGTGCAATCGTTCATTGACCGCGAGGCAAAGGGCAGCGGCCGGTTGCACAGCCGCGCCATGGTGCTCGATGACATTAAGCGGCTGCGCGCCGCGGGCATCGTCAACCTGAATGTGGACCTGATTGCGGGCCTCGCCGGCCAGACTTTTGCCTCGTGGCAGGAGTCGCTGGCGGTGCTTGCGGAGACAGGTGTTCCACACGCTAGTATCTACATGCTGGAGGTGGACCAGGACTCGCGCCTGGGCCGTGAGGTGCTTGCCGGGGGCGCGCGCTACCACGCCGATCTGGTTCCCAGCGACGATGCGATTGCCCAGATGTATGAGCAGGTAATCGAAACTCTCAAGCAGGCCGGGCTGGAGCAATATGAGATTTCCAACTTCTGCCGGCCGGGCTTCCACTCTCGCCACAATTTGCGCTACTGGCAGCGGCGGCCTTACCTGGGACTGGGGCTGGACGCCTCGTCCATGCTGCGGGCCGCAGCGCATGCAGAAGACCCTGTTGCTTCTGGCTATGTGCTCCGCTCAACCACCACCGACGACTTGAAGGCGTTTCTCGCGGGCCGGGAGCCGGTCGAGACCGCGTGGCTCTCACCCGCGCGGCAGCATGAAGAGGCATGGTTCCTGGGTTTGCGGCTCAATGCGGGCGTGGAAGTGGCCGCCGTGGAGCGCGAGTTTGGGCCGGCGATGGTCGCCCCGGCGCTCAAAGCCGCAGGCCGGCTGGCCGAAAATGGACTGCTGGTTTCCGACGGCCAGACGGTCCGGCTGACCGCGCAGGGACGGCTGCTCTCCAACGATGTCTTTCAGGAGTTTCTGGAGTTGGAGGCGTAACCCCTACAGTTTCACGGACAAAAACGCGAAAAAATAAAAGCGGAGTTGGCGGAGTGGACGCGCTGGCGCCGGGGTAGGGATGGTTGCGGTGAGGTTGCGCATGCTTCTCCGGTGAACAGGGATTTCATGCCCTTTTCTTATCTCTTCCAGTGTGCGCCGAGGAAGGTCTATTTTCGGCAATGAGGATGGGAGCGAGTCACTAAGTCAGCAAGTCAGCGAGTGGCTTGCGCCCCAGGGAGGCAGGTGGCCCACCCTTAAACTAACTAATAACTGGGGTGCCCCATCCTTTCCGCTTTTTTCTGCGGAAAAGGTGGGAGGCCACGAACCTCGATAGTACATATTGTGCTTTTAGAAGAGCGGAGTGTCGGGATTGATCCAACGCCCAAGAACTTACGAGAGAACTCCAGTTTGCACGGGTAGAGTTTTCTGGGGCAGGTCAAAATCACCCCAATCCATCCAACCCCGGTCTTGAAACTCGCCCAAAATGCGCCTAAAACACGCTAAATCGGCTTATTTTCTTGAACTTTTGCAACTTTTTGTCCTGTTATAACCCGGCATCTCCCCCTTTTCCGTCTGCCTGCAACCCGACGTTTTCTCGTTTTGAACTCCATCTTGCTCATAAGTCAGCCTATGGGCCTACTCAATCGCTCTTTTGCATCGGCCTGTAGGCATACATGCGCACTCCACCCGCAGGCCGACGTTTTCGCCGGTCCCCGCTCAAAATCCATATCAACACCTTCGCCCATTCTTCGCCACTCGCGTATAATTTTGACATGGACTTTGAACTGGTGTCGAACTACACGCCGCGCGGGGATCAGCCTCGGGCTATTGACGAGTTGCTCAATGGGCTGGCGGCGGGCGAGAAGCACCAGGTACTGCTGGGAGTGACTGGGTCAGGCAAGACTTTCACCATGGCCAAAGTCATCGAGGCCTCGAACCGGCCGGCGCTGATCCTGGCGCATAACAAGACACTGGCGGCGCAGCTTTATCACGAGTTCAAGCAGTTCTTTCCGAATAATGCGGTTGAATACTTTGTGAGTTACTACGACTATTACCAGCCGGAGGCCTACATTCCGGCCGGGGACTTATATATCGAGAAGGAAGCGACGATCAATGAAGAGTTAGACAAGCTGCGGCTGTCGGCGACGCGTTCTCTCTTCGAGAGAAGGGACGCGATCATTGTCAGCTCGGTGAGTTGCATCTACGGCCTGGGCTCGCCGGAGGCTTACTACGGAATGTTGCTGCTGTTGGAAAAAGGCCAGCGGATCAGCCGCAAGGACATTACGCGGCGGCTGGTGGAGATTCTGTACGAGCGCAATGACGAGGACTTCCGGCGCGGGACGTTCAGGGTGCGCGGGGACGTGATCGAAGTCTTCCCGACTTATGATGAGACGGCTTACCGCATTGAGTTATTCGGCGACGAGATTGAGTCGCTGAGCCAGATTGATCCGCTCTTCGGCACGGTGAAACAGAAGTACGCGCGGCTGCCCATCTATCCCAAGAGCCACTATGTGATGCAGCCGGAGCGCAAGGCCGAGGCGATCGATTCGATTGTGGCGGAGTTGAACGCGTGGGTTCCCGAGTTGGAGGCGCAGGGGCGGATGGTGGAAGCGCAGCGCATCCATCAGCGGACGCGGTTCGATCTGGAGATGATCAAGTCAATGGGCTATTGCCACGGGATTGAGAACTACTCGCGGCACTTCTCGGGGCGTCTGCCGGGCGAGGCTCCGCCGACGCTGCTGGATTATTTCCCGCGGGATTTTCTGCTGTTTATCGACGAGAGCCACGCGACGATTCCGCAGGTGCACGGGATGTGGTTCGGGGACCGCAGCCGCAAGCAAAACCTGGTGGATTACGGCTTCCGGCTGCCGTCGGCGATGGACAACCGGCCGCTGAAGTTCGATGAGTTTGAGAACCGCGTGCATCAGGCGATTTATGTCTCGGCCACGCCCGGACCGTATGAGTTGACGCACTCGGCCGGGGTGGTAGTGGAGCAGGTGATTCGGCCAACGGGGTTGGTGGACCCGGAGGTGGAAATTCGGCCGGTAAAGGGGCAGATCGACGATTTGCTGGCGGAGATTCGCGACCGCGCCAAGAGAAATGAGCGGGTCCTGGTGACGACGCTGACCAAGCGCATGGCAGAGGACTTGGCGGGCTACTACACCGAACTGGATGTGCGCTGCCGGTATATGCACTCTGAGATTGAGACGCTGGAACGGGTAAAGCTGCTTGCAGGGCTGCGCAAAGGCGAATTCGACGTGCTGATCGGCATCAACCTGCTGCGCGAGGGGCTGGATCTGCCGGAGGTTTCGCTGGTGGCGATTCTGGACGCGGACAAGGAGGGGTTTTTGCGCTCGGCTGGCTCGCTGATTCAGACCATGGGCCGCGCTTCGCGTCATCTGGAAGGGAAGGCGATTCTCTACGCCGACAAAATTACAGATTCCATGCGCCGGGCGATGGACGAAACCGACCGGCGGCGGACGATTCAGCGGGCCTACAACGAGGAGCACGGGATTACGCCGCAGTCGATTATCAGCCCGGTGGAGATGGGGCTGGCCGCAATCCTGAAGGCCGAGTATGGGGATGTGGCCGAGGAAGAGACGGCGGGGCTGCCGGAGTTCACCTCGCAGGAGGAGCTCGACACCTATATCGGGAAACTGGAGACGGAGATGCGCGAGGCGGCACGGAAGTTCGAGTTCGAGCGGGCGGCGCGGCTGAGGGACAGCATCAAGGAACTGCGGGAGAAGGAGTTTTTGTTCGCGTGAGTTTCCCCTGTCCCAAAAGCGGCTTCTGGGAAACTCGGCTATCGGGCCTTTGTGGCCTCATGGATGGGGTACCCCCACCCATATTTTGTAAATAAATTCCTTGTTTTCTTGAGCTTACGGGCAGGACTGTGCTGTAAAATCCTGATAACAAAGAAGTTCCCTGCAAAATCCTCCTGGATAAGGAGTTACGTGGAGTTTCGGCCTCTGACGGCCGCTTCCGGCTGAATGGCAGCGCGAAGGGGGACGTGCCGGGACGATGATTGGAATGAAGACTCCCGAGAATCATTGTGCGACAAAGTGGAAAATAATCTGCAAGGCGGGTGCCCCCGGTCCCTCGCCTTCGGGGACCGGGGCGGAGGCGCACGGGGATTTTTGGGCTTCCGGGTCTCCAGCCCATTTGATTCATCGCCCGGAGTGTGAGGCAGATCACACGCAGAGAGCTTATGATAGTTAAGAATTGTTAAGTCGGGTGGCTGCGGAGGCTTTCCGGCTGTGTGCGAGATTCATTCTGGAGTTCTGATGGCAGCTTTTGGCAGTTTTGCACTTTTGATCGCGCTGGCGCTGGCCACCTACAATCTGCTGGCTGGCGGTCTGGCATTGCGCCTGATTGCGACAAAACAGCCCACGGCTGTCTCGCCCGAACGGCTGGCGGATACGGCGCGGCGTGCGGGAATCGCAGGGTTTGCTGCCATTTCGGCGGCGGCTTTTGCGCTGGTCTGGTCGGTTTTTGCCAACGATTTCTCCATCACCTACATCATGGAGCACTCGAACCGCGCGCTGCCTGCGGCCTACAAATTCTCCGCGCTGTGGAGCGGCCAGGAGGGTTCGCTGGTGTTGTGGGCATGGCTGCTGGGGGCTTACGGGCTCGTTCTGCGGCTGAGGCACAAGACGGACGTGAAGCTGTACGCCTACGCGGGCGCGATTCTGGCCGGGATTCAGGTCTTCTTTCTGGCGGTGCTCAACTTTGCCGCGCCGCCGTTCGCGCTGCTGAAGGGAGCGATTCCGGAGGATGGCAACGGGCTGAATCCGCTGCTCCAGTATCCGGAGATGGTGATTCACCCACCCTTGCTTTACCTGGGCTACGTGGGCTTCTCGGTTCCGTTTGCCTTTGCGCTGGGAGCGCTGATGATGCGCTATCCCGGAGATAAGTGGATCAAGATCACGCGGACCTGGACGATGGTGACCTGGCTGTTTTTGACCGCAGGCGTCTTTCTGGGAATGCACTGGGCCTACGCTGTGCTGGGCTGGGGAGGGTACTGGGGCTGGGACCCGGTGGAAAACGCCAGCCTGATGCCCTGGCTGACGGGAACCGCCTTTCTGCACTCGGTGATGATGCAGGAGAAAAAGGGGATGATGAAGAGCTGGAACGTGTGGCTGATCTTCTCCACGTTCCTGCTGACCCTGCTGGGCACGATGCTGACGCGCGGGGGGCTGGTAAGTTCGGTCCACGCCTTCGCGGAGTCGTCGATCGGCTACTGGTTCATGGTGTTCATGGTGATTGTGCTGGCGGTGTGCATCTTCACCTACATCCTGCAGCGCAGCCACCTGGAGAGCGAGCAGCGCGTGGAGTCGCTGGTCAGCCGCGAATCCAGTTTTCTGTTCAATAACCTGGTTTTGCTGGCTGCCTGCTTTGTGATTCTGTGGGGAACGCTCTACCCCATCCTGAGCGAATACATTGAGGGCGCGAAGGTGACGGTGGACGCGGCGTGGTACAACCGCGTGGCAGTGCCCATCGGGCTGTTTCTGCTGTTTCTGGCCGGGGTGGGACCGCTGCTGCCGTGGCGCGCCACGTCGTTCAAGAGCATTCGCCGCAACTTTGTGCTGCCGGTGATTGCGCTGTGGGTGGCGGTGATTGTCTGCCTGGTTGCGGGCGTCCGGCCGTGGCACGACGGCGGCATCGATCAGGGCAATTTCTATGCGCTGGTGGCTTTTGCGTTGGCCGCGGGCGTGCTGACTGCCATTTTGTCGGAGTTTGTGCGCGGAGCCGGGGTGATCGCCAAACAGAGCGGGCGGAATTATTTTGAATCCATGGTCCTGCTGGTTCGCCGGAACACGCGGCGCTACGGCGGCTACTTCGTGCACGTCGGGGTGGTGATTGTGATCATCGGCCTGGCGGGGTCGGCCTTCAACCGCAGCGAGGAGAAGGAACTGGCGCTGCACGACAAACTGGCCATCGGCCCGTATACGCTGGAGTGCGTCGGATTTACGCAGGACTCGAACGCCAACTACAACTCCGATTACGCGCTCCTGGAGGTGTCAAAGGACGGCAAGAGGCAGTTCCAGATGACGCCGGAGAAGCGGATTTATCTGGCCAGCGGCCAGCCGCAAACCATGGTGGCCATTCACTCGGTTCCCGGCTGGGATTTGTATGTGGTGTATGAGGGCGCGAATCCAGATACGGACCAGCCGATTATCAAGGCATTTCTGAATCCGCTGGTGAGCTGGATCTGGATCGGGGTACTGCTGATGATTTTCGGCACGCTGGTGGCGCTGACGCCAAAACAGCGCACAGTGAACAATGGTCAGTGAACAGCTTATTGCGGAGGTTATTTGCCATGACAGAAACTCAAGGATTTGTAGCCGGAGTGCTGCTGCTGATTGCGCTGTTGGTTTACACCTTCTGGCCGGAGAACGCCTTTGCCAGCCAGAGGGAGAAGACGCGCCTCGACTACCTTGTGGAGCGCAAGGAGCAGCTTTACGAAAATCTGCGCGACCTGAACTTCGAGTTCCGCGCCGGCAAGTATCCTGAAGAGGAGTTCGAAGCCCAGCGGGCGCAGCTTGAAAACGAGACGGCGCAGTTGCGGGTGGAGATTGAACATTTGCAGCAGGCATAAGACGGAACGCAGCACTTCACATGAGGACTCCCACACGACTATGAGATCGACCCAGATTGTATTCCGCACCGTTGCCATGAGCCTGCTGTTTGCGGGCGTAATGGCGCAGGCTCAAGTCACCGGCACGGTGACCAACAAGACCACCGGGAAGCCCGCCGCGGGCGATAAGGTGGTGCTGGTGGACACGCAGGCCGGCATGGGGGAAGTGGCCAAAGCCACCACCGACGCCGGCGGACACTACAAGCTGAACAAGCCCGGCAACAGCAACTACCTGGTGCGGGTGACCCACCAGGGCGCGACCTACTTCATCGGAGCGCCGCAAGGCGACACGCCGGGCGACATTCCGGTGTATGACGTGGCCGCCAAGGTCACGGGAGTGATCATCGATGAAGACGTGGTGGGCATTGTGGAGGCGGCCAATGGGCAACTCCGGGTGGTGGAGCGCTACGCGGTCCACAACGCCAGCATGCCACCCCGGACCCAGTGGAGTCCGCGTACCTTTGAGATTGTGCTGCCGGCCGAAGCGGTGGTGAATGGTGCGTCGGCGCAGCGGCCCGGCGGGCTGCCTACGTCGCTCAAGATGGACCCCGTCGGCTCGAAGGGCCACTACGCCTTCAACTTTCCCATTCAGCCCGACGAGGGCGAGAAAAGCACGCTTTTCCAGATTGAATATGAAGTGCCCTACAGCGGCGGCAAGTTTACTTTCCATCCCCAGGTGACGATACCGGCCAGAACCGTGTGGGCGATGCTGCCCAAGAGCATGAGCTTTGCCGCGGGTGCGGGATCGACGTTTATTTCCTCGCCGCAGGACCCGGGCTTTAATACCTACGTGGCCAAGAACGCGGTTCCCGGCAAGGCGCTGGAGTTCACCGTCTCCGGGACGGGATCGATTCCGCGCGAGGACCAGGGCGCGCAAAGCGGCTCCGGGACGGGAGAGCAGGGCAGCGGCGGCCAGGATGCAAGCGCCACCGGTTCGCAGCCCGGCGGCGGCATGGCCAACCCCATCAACACGCCCGACCCGCTCTCGAAGTACAAGTGGTGGATTCTGAGCGCGCTGGTGCTATTGCTGGCAGCCGGGGCGGCCTTCCTGCTGCGTAAGCCTGCGCCGGGTGCTGTGTTCAATGCCGGAACGGCACAGGCCTTCGCGTCCCCCGCGGCCGGGAGTACGGCTCTGCTGAACGCGCTCAAGGAAGAATTGTTTGCCTTGGAGAGCGACAAAGTTGCCGGCAAGCTGGCGCCAGCCGAGTACGCGGAGTTGAAAACTGCGCTGGAGTTGGTGTTGAAGAGGGCGCTGAAACGGCAGTAGTCAGAGAATAGGGAACAGTTGCTGATCTGGATTTGTGACTTCCTATCCTTGCCGCAAGAACAAAAGCGGGGGCAAGGGTGGGGCACTCAGCTTTATGCGGGGGGGGGGGGGGGGAAACCCCCCCCCCCCCCCGGGGGGGGTTTTTCCGAGGCCGGGGAACCCCCCGCTTCCCCGGGAACTTTGGTTTTACAACTTTGGAATTC
>Ga0181535_10000337_pt1 | contig 72760 bp, 71 predicted proteins | sample PEATcosm2014_Bin_44_FD_119774 | JGI IMG/M metagenome (GOLD analysis project Ga0181535, IMG submission 119774) | Peatland microbial communities from MTU Mesocosm Facility, Houghton, MI, USA - PEATcosm2014_Bin17_30_metaG | ecosystem: Environmental > Terrestrial > Soil > Wetlands > Peat | place... | reverse complement strand
GCAGTCATCCCACCGACCCGCGCACCAAGTATCGTTGCTGTTTCCCCGCTGATGTTCTGCCGGCCTAATCCTATGATTGCGATGACAAAACAAACGCTGGCACTGTCAGTGAAGGCAGCCGCCTATAGCCGGAAATTCTGGCGGTTTAACCCGAATAGTCTTTAGTTTTACCAGTAATCTGCTAGTCTCCCCTTTGTCTAAATCAATGCAACAGACCGTGTCCATCTGTGGTTCATTAAATGTATAGAATGAAGCTTTCACACACAACCCTGGCTGGTGCGTGGCTGATGGAGTTGGAACTGCGCGAGGATGAGCGTGGTTTCCTGGCGCGGACTTTTTGCGAAAAGGAATTTGCCGCGCTGGGATTGAACACGCACTGGCCGCAATGCAATCTCACGCTCACCAAAAAGCCGGGCATGATCCGCGGGATGCACTTCCAGGCGGAACCGAAGCCGGAAATCAAGCTCATCCGTTGTGCCGGAGGGAAAATTTTTGACGTGATTGTGGATGTCCGGCGGGCTTCGCCAACATTTGGAAAATGGGAAGGTTTCGAGCTGTCCGCCGAAAACCGCCGGCAGCTTTATGTTCCCGCCGGTTTTGCCCACGGCTTTCAGTGCCTCACCGGCAACTGCGAGGTGTTTTACCAGATGTCGGAATTTTATCATCCCGACCTCGCGCGCGGCCTTCGCTGGAACGATCCGCCGGTTGGCATCCGCTGGCCGCTGCCGGATGCAATCGTGTCCGCACGAGACCGGCAATTGCCGTCGCTGGCCGGGCTGCCATGAAAATTCTTTTCACCGGCTTCCGTTTGGCGGCGGTTCAAACATTCGGATGTGCCCGGCGGTGAATTCTGTCAAAAATGGCATCGTCTCGCCCGCGCCGCCGCATTAAACTCCCTGCATGTTGTCGAGAAAACCGTGGCGGCCGGAATTCGTGCTGATGTTCTGCGCATCGCTGCTCGCAAGCTTCTGCTTCACCAGCCTGCTGGCCTGGCTGCTGCATGGCGGACACGTCGCCGGGTTCAAGCATCCGGACGACTTCGGCTTTTTGCTGCTCGGAACGCTGGGCGTTCAGGGCGTGGCGTGGGTGCTTGTCTCCATTTTTTTGAAGTTGCACCAAACCGGCTGGCGCGAGGCGTTCGGGCTGCGCAATGCGAACTTGAAAAAATCATTGCTGCTGGCGGCCGGCCTGCTGGCGCTGGCGCTGCCGGTGGTGTGGCTGCTGCAAAGTTTTTCTGCCGCCGTGCTCGACCGGCTTGGCGTGCCGCCGGAAAACCAGCGCGCCGTGGAACTGCTGCTGGCCGCGAAATCCGTCTGGGCGCGCGGCTATTTCGTGCTGTTCGCCGTCGTCCTCGCGCCGGTCGCCGAGGAGTTCATTTTTCGCGGGATGCTGTATCCGTTCATCAAGCAGCTTGGCTCGCCGCGCGCCGCCCTGTTCGGTGTCAGCGCGATTTTTGCCGGCATCCATTTCGACGCCGGGACGTTCTTGTCATTGTTCGCGCTTGCACTGGTGTTCACCTGGCTTTACGAAAAAACCGACTGCCTGCTGGCGCCGGTCACCGCGCATTCGTTGTTCAACGCCACCAACCTGGTCACGCTCCATTTTCTGCCGCAACTTAACCAATGGCTGGAAAAAATTTCACCCCCGCCCGCCTGACATGAACGAATTTGAACTCATCGCGCGCCTGACGCAAGCGCTGCCAACCAACAGAAACGTCGTGGCTGGCGCGGGCGATGACTGCGCCGTGCTGGATTTTGGCGCGCCGGAAAAATTGATTTTGTTCAAGACGGACGCGGTGGTGGAGGGGATTCATTTCACGGCTGAAACCGCGCCGGAAAAAATCGGGCGCAAGGCGCTGGCCCGCGGCCTGAGCGACATCGCGGCGATGGCGGGCACGCCGACCGCCGCGCTCGTGACCATCGCGCTGCCGAAAAGTTTTGACGTGGAGTTCGTGGCGAAAATTTACGACGGACTGAACTCACTGGCGGGGAAATTTGGCGTGGCCATTGTCGGCGGCGAGACGACGACGAGTCCCGAGCGCATGTTGATTTCCATCTCGCTGCTCGGAACCGTGCCGCGCGGAAGGCAGATTTTACGCGGCGGGGCGAAGGCGGGCGACGCGATTTTTGTGACGGGCGAGCTCGGCGGCTCGCTGGCGGGAAAGCATCTGGACTTCGAGCCGCGCCTGGCCGAGGCGCGCTGGCTGGCGGAACATTTTTCCATCCACGCCATGCTGGATTTGAGCGACGGGCTGGCCGGCGATCTGCGTCACATTTTGCACGCGAGCAAGGCGGGCGCGGAAATTTTGAAATCTGCGGTTCCCATTTCGCGCGCCGCAAAGCTGGCGTCGCGGGAAAATCCGGACGCGAAACCGGCGTTCGCGGCGGCGCTGACGGACGGCGAGGATTTTGAACTGCTGTTCACCGTCGCCGGCAAGGACGCGGTGAAGCTGCTGGATGCATGGAAGAAAAAATTTTCAAAGCTGAAGCTGAGCTGCATCGGGAAGATTGTGGCCGGCGGCGGGATTTTGATCCGTGACCAAACCGGCTCGCACCAGCTGACTGCCAATGGCTACATTCATTTCACATAGTCCGGCGGAGACGGAGGTGCTTGGTGAAACGTTCGGCCGCGCGGCGGAGCGCGGCTGGATCATCGCGCTGTCCGGCGAGCTTGGCGCCGGCAAGACGCAGTTCGTGCGCGGACTGGCGCGCGGGCTGGGCGTGACGATGCGGGTGCATTCGCCAACCTTCACGCTGGTGAATGAATACGGCGGCGGACGATTGAAACTGTTTCACCTCGACTTATACCGGCTGGAAACGGCGCAACAAATTTTGGCGGCGGGCATCGAGGAATTTTTGTCGCCAAACGGCGTGGCGGTGATTGAATGGGCGGAACGGCTGGAAGCGGCCAGCGGCCAGCGACCAGCGGAAAACCCGATGGTTCATGTGACCCTTGAAATTGTGGGCAACACGGAGCGGAAAATTATTTATGATGACTTTGGCGCTTGAATTTTCATCGGCGCAGCGGAGCGTGGCGCTGGCGCGCGACGGCCTCGTTTTGGCCGAAACCACCGAGGCCGGCGGCGGACGGGTGACGAACGTGTTTGCCCTGGTTGAAAAAGTTCTGGCGGCATCAAAAATTTCACGGGAAGCCATTGAAGCCGTCGCGGTCGGTCTGGGGCCGGGCAGTTACACGGGCAGCCGCGCGGCGATTGCGGTGGCGCAGGGCTGGCAACTGGCGCGCGGCGTGAAGCTGCTGGGCGTGAGCAGCGCGGAATGCCTGGCGGCGCAGGCGCAGGCGCGGAAAATCTTCGGACGGGTGAACGTGGTGGTGGACGCGCAGCGCGGGGAGTTTTATCTCGCGACGTGGGAAATTTCGGAGACGCTGCGGGAAGCAATCTCACCGCTGCAAATTGTCCCGGCGGCGGCGGTTGAGCTGAAAAAAGCGGCGGGGGAGATCTGCCTGGGGCCGGACGTGGAGCGCGTCTTATTTCCGGCGGCGGCGATGGTGGCACAACTGGCGGCGGGGTGGACGGATTACCTGCCGGGTGAAAAATTGGAACCGGTTTATCTGCGCGCGACCAGCTTTGTGAAAGCGCCGTTACGGCGGGTGTTTTGAGGCGCATCGGTGTCATACTGTGGGACAATTGCCTGACGATGAGGCAGTGATTATGGGATAAATCCCGTTCTGTCGTTGTGGTATGTGACTTGCTTTGTTCTTTAACCGGTCGGAATCTAATTGATATGACCTTGCAACTGACGCCCAAAAATGAAACGCGGCTGGGTTTTACCCTGGTCGAAGTTTTGGTGTCATTTTTTGTCTTCGGACTGGTGGTCAGCGGCTTGATTTTTGGCTATGTGCAGGTCAACCGTCTGGCGGAGTGGAGTTCCATGTCGCTGGCCGCCCAGGCGTATGCCTCGCAGGGCTTGGAACAGGCCAAGTCGGCGCAATGGGATTATGTGCGGTGGCCCAGCACGAATTATGGGCCGGGGACCGGCGATGAACTGGGATTCCCGCCATCCATCGGTTACACCAATCTGCCGCCGGTGGTGGACACCTTGGACGTGCCCACGAGCGGAACGCCGATTTACATCACGAATTATGTGACGATCACAAATGTTTTCACCTCGCTCAACCTCAGCTACATAACCTTGCGGCAAATCCGGTCGGATTGCGTGTGGGCTTTCCCGCTGACCGGGCAGCTCTGCACCAACACGGCAGTTACCTTGCGGGCGCCTGACCAATGAAAATATCCCCCCCACTTCAGAACGGCTGCCGGCGGCGGAAGCTCTCCGCCTTCACGCTCGTGGAAATGATGTTTTCCGCCGGCATTTATCTGGCCATCATGGTCGGCGTGATTGTCGCGATCCAAATATTTGCGTTGCGCATTTACACGCTGGCGGCGACCAAGCTGACGGCCACCCAGGGTTCACGCAAGGCGCTCAACCAGATCCGGGACGACATCCGGCAGGGCAAGGGGCTGCAAGTGGGCAACACCGACAACTCGGGGAACTTCACCGCCGTTGGTGGAACCAACGGGGCGATTGGCAACGCCCTGCAGATTTTCACCACCACGAATTTCAGCGGGCCGCCCTACTCGCTCTACTATCTGCAAACCAACCTGCTGGGCAGCGTGGCGGGAAACAACGCCGTGTCCTCGAACACTCTTCTATGGACTTTTGTGACGACCAATTCCACCACTACTGTAAATCTGGCCACTTATATCACCAACCTGGACATCTTTTCCGCCCAGGATTGCTGGGGCAATACGATCTCAAATTTCGTGAAGAACAACCAGGTTTACACGGTAAAACTTCAATTTTACCAGTGGGAATATCCCATCGCCGTGATCAGCACCAACGGCGGCCTGAATGCGTATGATTTTTACCAGTTGCGCACCCGGGTCTGCCGGCGGGCGCTGGATTAAACTCTGACCAGAGCCATGCAAACCACCTCCAAACTCAACCGGCCGGGCATCAAGGCTTATGCCCTCACCATCACCATCATTTTTCTGGCTGTGGCCTTGATCGTTTTTGCGAGCATCTTATCCTGGGCCTTCAGCAACGCCACGGTGACCCAGCGGAACAACCAGTTTAACATGAGCCAGAATGCGGCCGAGGCCGCCGTGGAAAGAACGATTGGCCAGATAGACCGCGACTTCATCAACTTGAGCATTTCCAATGCAAACGCCTACATCAGCCTGCCGACCACCATTGATCAGTCGGCCTGGCCGGTTCAATATACTTTTAGCGACACCAACGGCGTTACGGGGCAGATCAGCGTCATTTTCGCTCCGCAGTCCAGCACCGCCGTCGCGTTGAATTCGCAGTATCCAGGATTGTTTGCTTATGCGCAGGAGGTTGATGTCTATGCCACGGCCACACCGGTTGGCCAGCAATACAATGTCCCGGCCACCGTCCACGAATCGTTGCAATTTGCCAACATTCCGCTGTTTCAGTTCGCCATTTTCTACAATATCAACTTGGAAATTGATCCGGGTGCGGCCATGACCATCACCGGCCCGGTTTTCTGCAACCAAAACATCTGGGAAGGCTCGTCGGTTTGCACGTTTTCTTCAACGGTCACGGCGGTGGGCACCAATTACGTCGCCAGTTCCGGCAACCTTGCCGACCCGTTTGCCTTGAATTACAGCGGCACGGGCACCCCCACTTTCTCAATGGCCGGCCAGCCGGTGAACAATGCCAATTCGCTGGTCATGCCGATTGGCACCAATAACAACCCCAACACCATCTTGGGGCTGCTCCAACTGCCGCCGTCCACTTATGCCATGGGAACTGCCGCCGCTTATTCAACCAACGGCCAGGCGTATCCGGCCAACGAGGCCGACCTCGTCATCACCAACTTCGCCTCCGGCACCAACGACGGCCTCCTCACGCCCACCGGCACGAACCTGTTCATCTTTTATCAAGATGGAGGGCTGGCGCAAATTCCGTTTGATCTTTATTTCGTCACCAACCGGACCAGCCATTCCATCATGCAATCCAACTATGTGGCTAACGCCTTCTATTCAAATGTCGTCTTTGCCACTTATACGTTTGTGACCAATGTCGCCTTTTATGACTGGCGTGAAGGCTGGAACAGCGGTTCGCCCAAGCGGGTGGAGGCCGTGCAGATTGACATCGCCAAGCTCAGTGTCTGGCTGACCAACAACAGCGTCGTCAACAGCGGCTATACGGATGATGGGTTAAAAGTGGCTCATTCCGGCCATCACATCTGTTCGGCGTATGTTTACAACAGTGTGCCTTTGATCGGCGCGCAAATGCCGGCGGTGCGCTTGGCCCATGGGAGTCTGCTGCCAAACCCTGGCAACCAGGCCACGCCGCCCGGCTTCTCGGTGGCCACGCCGTTTCCGATGTATGTGCTGGGCGATTACAACTCCATGAACAACTCCGGCTCCGCGCTGGGAACCACGAACACGCTCTACACCTATCCGGCGGCGCTGATGGCGGATGCCATCACCATCCTTTCGGACAGTTGGAGCGATACCAATCACATGAACAAACTGCCCACGCCCACCAGCACCACCGTCAACGCCGCGATGCTTGAAGGCATTGTCCAGAGCAACCCGAACATCAGCGGGAACTACAGTGGCGGCGTGGAAAACTTCTTGCGCCTGCTGGAGAACTGGAACAGTTCGTCCACGGTCCTGACCTACAACGGTTCCATCGTCGTGCTTTTCTACAGCCAGTGGGCCACGAACACCTGGCTGCAAACCGGCAATTATTACAACCCGCCCAAGCGCAACTGGTCGTTCGACATGAATTTCTTGAACTCAGCCAAACTGCCGCCGATGACACCGCGCATAAAAGCCATGGTGCGCGGGCAATGGCTGGCCCACCAATAACCCCGCCAGGCGTTCAAATGGGAAGCTGGATGGACACCACCCGACCGCTTTTCCCATCATTATAAGACGAACAGATCTGGCGATGGACTGAGTTTGGGACAAACTGCGCGCCGGCCAAAGCAGGGTTCACTGTCTGGCAGACAACTTCCAGGCTTGACGTCAAGGCCGCACAAAGTTCTCGATTTCTGACTGAAGCTTCTGCAGGTCCGGCAGGTTGATATACATCATGTGGCCGGCGTCGAATTCCGCGAACGTCACGTTCTTCCGGTATGCCTCCGCCAGCGGCATGTGTTCCAGGCTGTGGCGGATCGTGTCAATGGGACAGACCAGGTCGCACCTTCCGCCGCAGACAAGAATTTTCAGGAACGGATTCTGGTTCATCACCGACGCCAGCCGTTCGCTTGCATTCGGATAGCTGTTGTGCTGGAAATAATTCCACGGCTGGACGCCGGCCAGGATTTCATACGGCAGATCGTCCTCGAATTTCAGTTCGCTCCGCACATACGAATTCATCGCCGCCGAAAACTCCCCCATCGCGGCGGTGGACGACGGGTCAAAATCCGGGCCGTTGGCGGCATTGTCACCATCGCGACCGGTCAACCGCGCGTCGTAGGCGCCAAGAATCAAACCTTCATCATGCAGCAGTTGCTTGCGGAAGACGCCGGGGTCAATGCGCAGCCTGTTGTCCTTGATCACCTGTGACGACAATCCGGTCAGCCGCGACAGTTCCACGACGATTTTCCCCCGCTCGTCCGCCGGCAGGTCCGCGCCTTGCAGCAGCGCCGCCGCGTATTCACCCTTCGCGAACGCGCGCGATTCCGCCAGCGCCTTCGCCAGATCCGCCTGCAAATCCGGCGGCAGCTTTTTGTGGAAATGCGCCGCCGCCGTGTAAGCCGGCAAATACAGCGGATACGGCAGATCGTTGCCCGTCCCGCCGCTGATCGTCGCAAAATCCAGCACGCCGGAAACGAGAATCATGCCGTTCAGATACATGCCGTAACGCGCCCGCAAATGGTCGGCCAGCCCCGCCGCGCGGAAGACGCCGTAGCTTTCGCCGCACAAGAATTTCGGCGAGAGCCACCGCTCGTGTCGCGTCGTCCACAGCCGGATGAATTCGCCGACAGAACTCAAGTCGCCCAGTTCGCCAAAGAAATCATCCGGCTTTACGTCCTTTGCCACACGGCTGAAACCCGTCGCCACCGGGTCAATGAACACCAGGTCGCTCGTGTTGAGGATGGAATACTCGTTGTCCACCAGCGTGAATGGCGGCGCGGGCTGCGAACCGTCGGGATTCATCTTTGCCCGGCGCGGGCCGAGCGCGCCGAGATGCAGCCACACCGAGGCCGAGCCGGGGCCGCCGTTGAAACAAAACATGACCGGTCGCGCCGCGTGGTTCGTCGTGTCCGTGCGCGTGTAGGCCACGTAAAAACCCGAGGCGCGCGACGTGCCGTCGTCCTGCAGAACCGGCAACATGCCCGTCTCCGCCGTGTAGGTCACGCGTTCGCCCGCGATGGTCACCGTGTTGGTGATAAGCACCGGCCGGTGCGTGGCGTCGGGAATGGCTGCGAGGTCGTTTTTGGCGGCGGGCGCGTTGGTGGCCGCCGGTTCGGCGACGGCGAGCGAGCCGGCGGTGAGGATGGACAACAGGCTGAAAATTCTTTTCATTCGGGTGGCTTTGGTGATGGGGGTTCAATCGGCAACGGGACGAAGCATAATGATTTTTCGTTCAGCCACCCAAGGAAAATTTCGCCTGGTGCGAATGGTGGTGAACGTGGTGAACAACTTTTCGCCGAATTCCTTGCCCCCCAGCGGAAAATTTGGAAAAATTGCGAGGGGTTGAGCTAACGAGGAATGACCGTGCCAGCAAAACCAACAGACAGGCTGGGTTGCGAGATTGTGTCCGGCCCATGCCGGGTGGCCGCCGGTCATTCCCAATGGCAGTCATTTTTTGGCGGAAGATTTGCCGGGAAATCGGAAGCCGACCCGAAAAATTGTCGGTGAAGTGTTTCACAAATGTAACCGGGCCGGGTTTTGAATTTGATAAAGTGAACGCGAAACAAAGAACTATGTTCCAGCAACCAAAACCGAAAGCCAGCTTATGAAAAAAACAACAGCTCTCGCCTGCCTTGCCTTACTGACAACCCTGTCCCTGCGGGCGGATGTGCTTTTCCAGGATGCATTGAATTATCCCGACGGACTGATCGAGACGGACGGGGTCTGGTATTGCTATGCGCCCGCCACGCCCGCCTTGGACGCTTTTGTGGCGGATGATCTTTTGATTCTCGACTCCAGCCATTCCGACGCCGTGGCGGCACCCTTTACCAACAACACCGGCAGCACGCTTTTGTATGCGAGTTTCACCATCAACGCCAGCAAGCTTCCGGCGGGCAACGGCGGTTATTTTGTGAATTTCGGAGATGCCACCAACAACGCGGTCAGCAAAATTTTCATTGATGCTAGAAACACGGTTGTGCCGGGAACCTACCGGTTGGGGATTGCCAATTTTGCAACCTCCATCACGACGGCTGGAGCCACGAATTTCCCGATGGACCTGGCCACGGGCATAACTTATCAGGTGGTTTTCGCCTATGATCCGGACAACTCCAGTCCGCTCGCCGGCGGCACCTTGTGGGTCAATCCGTCCGTGGCCGATTTGGGATCACCGTCTGGAGCCGGCGCCAATTATGTTTATCCCACGGACACCTCGACCAGCGCCACTCTCCTGGACATCAACATCAGCCATGTCGGTTTCAGTCAATACGCCAATCAGGGCGTGGTGGCGGTGGGCAACGTGAACGTCGGCACCACGCCCGGTGATGTGGACGCCGCAATTCCACGGTTGCCGGTGATTGGCGTGCAGCCGCAGGGAACCAACGTGTATTCCGGCAATGCGGTCACGCTGTATTCCGCCGCCTCCGGCATTGACGTGACTTATCAATGGCTGTTGAACAACGTGCCGTTGTCGGATGACGGCGTGACGGTCTCCGGTTCAACCAGCAATGTGCTGACCTTAAGCAATCTGGCCGCCACGGGCAATTACAGCGTCGCCGTTTCTGATGCCGCCGGCAGCGTGACGAGCTATGTGGCGGCGGTGTCCGTCAACACCACCCCCACGCCGCCCGTCTTTACGGTGCAGCCCCAGAGCCAGACCAATTCGCTGGGTTCAACCGTCATTTTTACGGCCAACGCCGTTGGCACCGGGCCAATCACCTACCAGTGGTATTTTGCGCCGACCAACAGCTCCAGTTATAGTCAGGTGGGAAGCGGTCCGACCCTGACCCTGGCCAACGTCAATTTTGGCAGTTCAGGCTCCTATTATGCCACGGCTGCCGGCGGCGCGGGCGGCCCGCAAAACAGCGCCGCAGCCAGTTTGCTGATAATTCCGCCGCCCACGGTTCCCATCGCTTACTTGCACAGCTTGGTGACGACAAATGCGCCCGGCAGTTACAACATCAACGGCACATCGGTTTATAATGTCCAGGGAATAGTCACCACCTTTGGCCCGTTTACTGCCAGCACGAAGACTTACACTGAGTATTACATTCAGGATAACACGGGCGGCATCTATGTGTATGTTGGCGGTGCGGGCACGAACGCCGCTCCGGCGGCGGGTTCATTGGTAAGCGTCACCGGCCCGGTAACGGTATTTGACAGCCAGTTGGAGATAGATCCCAACATAAGCGGCGGCACCGCCAGTTCCAACAGCGTGCTGGTTCTCAGCACCAACAACCCGTTGCCGGCCCCCCAATTGCTCAATTTCTCATTGGAGGCCACCAATCCGTTGGGCGCTTATGGAATTCAAATTCAGGACGCGCTGGTTACCGTCACCAATGTGTATTTTTATGGAACCAAGGCTGGCGGTGCAATTGCCGCCGGCACCAAATTTTACAGCAACGGCTACTCGCAACTGTATATGACCATGGGACCATACGACAGCGTTACCAACGCAAATACCATCACGGTTTTTGTGCCCGCTTATGGTGGTGTTGCGACCAACCTTTGGGGGAAAGTGGAGCCGAATTATGCTTACCAGTTGACCGGTATCATGTCCTATTACAACGGCGCGGAATTTGATCCGACTCGTTATGAGGATTTCGTCACCACCCAGCCCGCGACGTTTGCGGCGGGCTTGACCGTCAGCAATGGGGTTTCCCAACTGACTTGGCCGGCGATTGACGGCTCGACTTACAGCGTTTATAGCGCCACGAACCTGCTGGGGCCGTGGACTCAGACATTTGGTTTGGGTTATTATCCCAGCATCGGTGTTTATGCGGCAACCAATGCTGCCACCGGCCAGTTCTACAAGGTCAGCACGCCGTAATTGCCGGTTTGTAATTGTATCATGCGCAACCTAATTAACATGTCGGGTGTGAATGCCGCCGCCAAGCGGCGCGCATTCACGCTCATTGAGTTGCTGGTCGTCATCGCCATCATCGCCATTCTGGCGGCCCTGCTGCTGCCGGCCCTGGCTCTGGCCAAGGAAAAGGCGAAGCGCGCGAACTGTGTTTCCAATTTGAGGCAGTGGGGGCTGGCCATCCAGATGTATTCCCCGGACAATAATGACCGTATACCGCGCGATGGGATGGGCCAAAATGGATCTTATCCAGGCAATGTGTATAACGGGGTGCAAACGGGTGATCCCACGGATCCTAATGCCTGGTTTAATCTGCTGCCGCAGTTGGTGGCCGATCATCCGCTGCAATATTATTACAATTCAAAGCCAACGGGGCGGGGCACCGTTGCAGTCTCGGCGGCAACTTATATGCCCTTTCCCGGCGCTCAAGGCCCCATTTGGGAATGTCCTGCAGCCAGCATGACCCCGGCCACGGTGGCAAATGTTTTGCAGCTTAGCGGCGCGAACGGTTTCTTCAGTTATGTCATGAACATTGATCTCAAAAGAGCGGCCGATGGCACAACTGCCTTGCCCTATCCAGCCATGCCCAAAATAACCGCTCTAAAAGCGTCCGCGACGGTATTCATGTATGACTGCGTCTTTGATCCGATCACGGAGGTGGTCAATGGTTCGCCTGATTGGAATTCCGTCAATCCGGCCAACCGCCAGAACAGTTTCGCCTCACGGCACAGCAAGGGCGGGGAGGTTAATTTCTTTGACGGCCACGTCGCTTATTTCAAAACCGCCTATATCCAGGGCAACCCCTCCAGTGGCGGCGAATCGGAGCCGCTGCTGCCGGATGTCATCTGGGATCCGCCGTATCGCGCGAATAACTGACCGCCATGACGACGACAAAACGATGGCAGATTTGCTCTTATGAGATTGGGGAACGCTTCCCAGCGTTCCCATTCCGCTGAATGATTGGTAAAAAACAAAAAATGCAAATTAGAACAAAGAAAGCAAATACAAAATGAAAACCATGATAACGAAAAAACTATTGCTGGCTGCAACCCTCGCCTCGGCCATGGCCGAGGCCGGTTCCAATGCCCTGGCCGACAGCGCCGCCACCATTTTTGGTGATGCCACCGGCACGGCGGTGACGTATAATAATGCGTCGGGCGCATATCCTGTCATTACGGCTATTCTGTCCCAGCCGGGAACGGTTGATGGATATACTTTGACTTCATACTCGTTCCTTGCCCAAGATTCGACCGGTTCGCTAGATATTTATGGCACCTTGTCCGGTCTCGGTTACACCCCGACTGTGGGTGATGCCATCAGTATTTCTGGAACCTATTCCCCTTATCACCAGATTCCAGAGCTTGGCACTCTTACTTCAATCACCCTGCAGTCTTCCGGCAATGCGGTTTCTTCACCTTCGGTCTATACGATTCCACAACTGACGGCTTCCGGCACGGGCGCCCTGCCGCAAGGCCTAGCTGGCCAACTGGTGACGCTGGACAATGTTTCCCTTTACACGGATTCAGCCGCAACCATTCCGGTGTCGGGCAATTTCGCCACCCATGCCAATGTGACGTTGTATGCCAAGGATGCCGTCGGAAACATCATGGAAATCTATGACTGGGCATCCTCTTATTCCACGGCGGGCGCACTGGGCGGCACCCCGGAACCAACCGGCCTGGTTGATATCACTGGTTTCGTGTCGCAGTCCGGCACGTTTTCGCCTGAAATGACTCCAGTGTTAATCACCACCACTCCCGAGCCAACGACCCTGGCCCTAGCCGGCGCGGGCGGTTTGCTGGCGCTGATCTTCCGTCATCGCCGGAAAGCCTGAGCCTTGGATACAGTTTCAACCGGCGCATCTTCGGATGCGCCTTTTTAATTGCGGCGGCCAGGTTTCGCATGGGGCTTCGGCTCCAGCCTGCGCGTGCTCGAAGAAACCGTGCGTCGCAGTGGTTGTGGTTGGAGGAGCAAACTTTAACCCCGTCATTCATCAATGGCCGGTCGCAAACAGAAGGCATTGCAGAAACATTCCGGCAACGAATAAGCTGGATCGGCGGCAATCTGTCGGCGGCTTGCTGCTTTTGCCCATGTGCGCCAGGGTTCACCTTTCCTGCAGGAGATAAAATTGTCCAAAGGCAGCCGGATTCACGGCATTGGTGGCAGTGAACGTGAAGCTGCTGTTGGTGGCGGTGGCGGTCGCCAGCGCGGTCCAGTTGATCAGCGGGAGCGCAAGATTCGTGCTCATCAGCACCGTGAAAACTCCGCCGGTGATGCAGTTGGCCACGTTGAGGATGAGATTCGTCCCGGCCACATTGAACCCGGAAATGACCGGCGCGGGCAAGGGAATGGTGTAATCGGCCACGACGGGCAGGTGGTCGCTGGCGTCGGTAAGGTCGAGGTAAAGCTGCGCGGCGCTGATGAAAGCCGGCGCGTTGGTCACCAGCCGGTTGTTCAGCGCGGTGTTGGCTCCGTTGTTCACGCTGCCGGAGTAAATAGTCGTGCCGTTGTTGCCAAACGCATGATACGTTCCGGGAACGTATTTCAAGCCGTCTGGCGTGCCGTGATAAACATTCGTCGTCATCACCTGCAAATCGTCGCGGTATCTGAGCTCGTAAGTTTCTTCCGTCAACAGGAGGAGGAGGTTGGTGTCGGCGGTGCTGGTGCTCCAGTCAAGGTTCGGATTGTCCTCCGGATTCAGCGGGTCAACGCCCTGTCCCTGTGGAATGCCGTTCGGGGCGGTGGCGGCCAACATCGTCTGATACATCGGCTCGCCGCTGTTGTCCACGTTGTAGTCGCCGACGTAAAGCACGCGGGCGTTGGCCGGCAGGCTGTCCGCCTCGTCATTGCGGATGATCTTCGCCTCGCCGTTGCGGTAGTTTTCGTTGGCCGTGCCGGTGCTCGCCTTGTAATGGCTGACGTAAATGTAGAACTCATTCGCCGCGGCGGGCGCGACGCCGGCGGGCGCGAATTCATAACGCATCACCTCGCGATACTCGCCGCTGGCTGGACCCAGATTCCCGATGCCGCCCGGCGGATCCACCGGCACGGACGCGAGCAGTTGCACGGTTTTCGTGTTGTAAACCAGCGCGTTCGGGCCGTTGCCGCTGCTGTTGTTGGTGCTGCCGCCAAATTGCGTCGCCTGATAACGGCTGCTGGCATACATGCCTGCGACGCCGTAAAACAAATTCAAGCCGGCGGCAATCGGCGCGACGGTGCCGGAGTTGCTCGTCGTCTCCTCCAACGCCAGGATGTCCAGCGGCTGCGCCGGGTCATTGCCGACAAGCTCCTCGCCGATGCCTTCCAGCACGCCACCAGCCTGCACATTGCTTGGATTGCCTGGCGGCGCGAGCAGGCCGGGCAGCGGGGTTGTGGCACCATTGATGTCGTCCTCGATGTTGTAAGTGACGATGCGCAGCGTCCGCGTCTGCGCGGCAAGACTCGTCGCCAGACAGCAGATTGCCAGCAAAACCGGTCCAAGCCATGCGCCATGGATGTTATGGGATTTCATCAAACAATTTCCTTTGTTTCAACCAAGCGCCTTCATTCTAAGCGGCGTGCGAAAAGTTTTCAGCCGGAAAATGACGCCTTTAACAAGTTCAAGGAGGATGCCGCTGGAAATGGCTGGTTGCGGGAGCAAACACACGGCCACCGTTAGACCGCCGCGACCGCCAATGTCGAACGGCATGCGGATGCCTTTGTCTTAACCAAATCATCAGCGACACTTAAATCATGCGGTGTCCATTGACTTTTTGCCATCCTCTTTTGATATACTTTAGGTCTTGGGATAGGCAACCAAGATTTGCAGAAAGGAAACCTTATTGAGGTGAATAAAAATGAATGCACGAAAACCCAGCATTCTGGACGCTGCCGTTTTTTCGGTGCATGGCGCGGACGCGCTTGATTTTTAAAGGAACCCGAACTCCAACCATGAAAATGAACCGCATGACATCACTCCATGAACTGGCAACCCTCGCGGCAATCCTGGCCGGCACATGGCTGTTCGCCAACCAATCCCCGGCGGCCACGCTGGCGGGCTGGGACACTCATTCTTTATCAAATTACGGCACTTCGCCGCTGTCAGCCAGCGTGGCCGCTCCCAATCTGACGGTGGGCGGCCTGACGCGCGGATTGGGCGTCGGCACTTCGGGCAACCCGGCGGCGCGAGCCTGGGGCGGGGTCAACTGGAATTCCACCGATGAGGCCACAGCCATCGCGGCCAATCAATTTGCCTGGTTTACGGTCGCAGCCAATTCCGGCTACACCGTTTCCTTCACCACGGTCAGCCAGTTCAATTATCGCCGGTCCGGCGCGGGGGCGACAACGGGCGTGCTGCAATATCAAATTGATTCGGGCGATTTCATTGACATTGGGACGGTTGCCTACTCTTCAAGCGCCTCGGCGGGCGCAGGGCTGGCCCCCATTGATCTTTCCGGCTTATCCGACCTGCAAAATGTCGCCGCCGGCACGGTGGTTACTTTTCGCATCGTGAACTACGGGGGATCGAGCACATCCGGCACCTGGTATATTTACGACGTGGCGAATTCCACGGCGGATGATTTTGAAATTCAAGGCTCCGTCAGCCCGGTGCCCACGGGCACGCCGCCCGGCAACGTCGCTGTGACGCCGTCAGTGACCGTCGCCAACGCCGCCGGCGCGGTCACGTTCACGGTGACTTCCACCGGCGACGCGCCGGATTATTCTTGGTTTAAGGAAACGCCGGCGGGAACGAATTTGATTGCCAGCGCGACCACCTCGACGCTGACGCTGGCCGGCCTTTGCGGCACGGACACGGCGCAATATCAGGTGGTTCTCGCCAATGCTTACGGCGCGGTCACCAGTTCCGTGGTCAGTCTGACGGTCTGCGATCCGGCCATTCTCACTCAGCCTGCAAACCAGACCAATGTTTTGAACGACCTAGATGTTTTCAGCGCCACGGCCGTCGGGAGCCAGCCTTCGGAGCTGCTTTTTTACTACAATGGCACGCTGGTGGCCAATTCGGCGGTCAGCACGCTGACTAACTCCATGACCATTTACGTCACGAACAATCCGGCGGCGACGAATCTTGCCGGCTATTATCTGGTGGCCTCAAATCAGTTCGGCATGGTGACCAGCGCGTTGGCCACGGCGACGGTTGCCCTGACTCCTCCCGTGGAGATCACGCGCTGGGATTTCAACGTCACCAATGATTATACGGCCACGAATCCGGCGGCGACGACGGGGGCCGGCACGGCCATGCCCGTTCAAAATCCCGCCGTGACCAATTTCACTTTTGCGCCGGGCGCTGTGTATGATCCCAGCCAGTTGATGCCGGGCGGGACAAATCTGGGCTGGGCGTTGAACGGCTTCGCTGCCAGCACCGCCAACAAAACGGCCGGCTTCCAGTTCAGCGTCAGCACCGCCGGCTACACGAACATCCTGCTGACGTGGTCGGAGCGGCACAGTGCCAGCGCCTCAAAATACATGCGGGTGCAATACACCACCAACGGCATTGATTATATTGACGGCGACGTGATTGTTTTCAATGATGTCGCGTATCAATTTTACTCCAGCGATCTTTCGGCCGCGCCCGGGGTGGCCGACAATCCCAACTTCGGCTTCCGGCTGGTCGCCGAACACGAAGACACCGCGACCGGCAATGGCAGCACGAATTACGTCGGCACCTCGTCAGCTTTTGGCGGCGGCGGCACCATCCGCGTGGATTTGATGACGGTTTTTGGCAGTCCGCCCGGCGCGATTTCACCCATTCCGCTCCAAATTCAGCTGGTGGGCACGAACGCGGTGCTGACTTGGAATGATCCGTCGTCCGCGTTCTCGTTGCAGGCTGCGCCGATGGTCGTTGGTCCGTTTTCCACGGTGTCCTCCAACAGCCCCTACACCAATGCGGCCACCGATGCGCAACAGTTTTTCCGGTTGCAATCAAACTAAAACTGCTTCGACCAGACAGGAAGGGCGGCCATTGCTGACCGCCCTTTTTTGCCGGAATAATTTTCCAGAAATTAAACCACCGTCGCAATCGCGTCGCCCATCGCGCGCGTGCCCACGCGCCGGGCGTTTGGCTCGTTGGCGTTGAAAATGTCACCGGTGCGGTGGCCGGTTTCGATGACGTGCTGCACGGCGCTTTCAATCGCCGCCGCCGCGTCATTCAAGCCGAAGCTGTGCCGCAGCATCAGCGCGGCCGACAAAATCTGTGCAATCGGGTTTGCCAGATCCTTGCCGGCGATGTCCGGCGCGGTGCCGCCGGCGGGTTCGTAGAAACCAAAAGTTTGGTTGCCATTGGTCGCGCCCAAACTCGCGCTCGGCAACATGCCGAGTGAACCGCCCAGCGCGGCCGCCTCGTCGCTCAGGATGTCACCGAACGTGTTTTCGCACAGCATCACGTCGAACTGCATGGGCTTGAGCACGAGCTGCATCGCGCCGTTGTCCACGAACATGTGATCCAGCGCCACGTCGGGATAATTTTTGCCGACGCGCGTGACGACCTCGCGCCATAAAATTCCGTTTTCCAGGACGTTCGCCTTGTCAATGCTCGTCAATTTCTTCCGGCGCAACTGCGCGGCTTTGAACGCGACGTGCGCGATGCGCTCGATTTCCGGCGTGGTGTAAACCATCGTGTCAATTGCGCGGAAATTTCCGCCGCCGAGATCCTCGGTCTTTTTCGGCTGGCCGAAATACATGCCGCCGGTCAGCTCGCGCACGACCAGAATGTCAATGCCATCGCCCTGCCGTTCTTTTGCCAGCGGGCAGGCATGCGCCAGCACCTTCGGCAATTTCACCGGGCGCAGATTGGCGAACAGGCCGAATTCCTTGCGCAACCGCAGCAGCGCGGCGCGTTCGGGGCGTTCCTCTTTCGAAATTGTCGGATCACGGTCGGGCAAACCAACAGAACCGAAGAGGATGGAATCCGACTTCTTGCAGATGTCGAGCGTGATGTCCGGCAGCGCCTTCTTGGCGAAGTCAATGCCCGCCCAGCCGACGGGCGCGTCGGTGAGGTTGAGCTTGAACTTGAACCGTTTTTCCGTGGCGCGCAAAACCTTGATGGCTTCGCGCATGACTTCCGGGCCGATGCCGTCACCCGCGAGCACTGCGATGTTGTATGTTTTCATGAAATCGGCGGACAGTTTATTTTTTTCGCGCGACGTGACAATGGAATTTTGATTCGACATTCATAATTTTAAATTCAAAATTCGCCCGATGGCATTACCTTGCAAAATTGCAACGTTGCTTTACTGCTTCAGCGAGCAGGAGGAAGCTCTTCTGCTCGAACGCGCGCAGGAGCCGAATCGCGGCTTGTGGAGCCCGTGCGGCGGCAAATTGAAGATGGACCTCGGCGAGTCGCCTTACGCCTGCGCCTGCCGCGAGGCGCACGAGGAAACCGGATTGAAACTCGCGCCGGCGGACTTGCATCTGGCCGGGCTGATCAGCGAACACGGCTATCAGGGCCAGACGCACTGGCTGATGTTCTTGTTCGAGGTGAAGGTGAAATTGAAAGCGCTGCCGCCGGTTCATGTGGAAGGACGCTTTGAGTTTTTCCCGCGCGAAAAGATTTTTGATTTGAACATTCCACAGACCGACCGTGAAAAAATCTGGCCGTGGTTCTGGCGGTTTCGCGGCGGCTTTTTTGCGGCGCACTGCCATTGCCACGCCGACGGACGGAATGACTGGACGCTGGAAGAAACCAGCGCGGCCTGCAGCCGGAGAAAAACTAGGCCCACAACTGGCGGTCGAGCGAACGATACTGGATGGCCTCGGAAACATGATCGGCGGTGAGATGTTCCGAACCCGCCAGATCCGCGATGGTGCGGGCGACCTTCAAAATGCGGTCATATGCCCGGGCGCTGAAATTCAGGTCGGTCATCGCCTGGTTCAACAGCGTCTTAGTGGCTTCGTCAATGGTGCAGAACCATCTCAATTCCTTCGACCCCATGCGGGCGTTGCAGGTGATGTTTTTTTGACCGCGAAAGCGCTCGTGCTGCCGCTGGCGGGCGGCCACGACCCGGGTCCGGATTTGCGCGGAGGTTTCGCCCGTGCGCTCGGCCGAGATGTCGCGGAATTTCACCGCCGGCACCTCGATGTGCAGGTCAATGCGATCCAGCAGCGGCCCGGAAATGCGGCCCAGGTAATTCTGGATTTCGCGCGGCGAACTTTTGGATTCGCCCGGCATTTTCCCGTCGGGCGTCGGATTCATCGCCGCCACCAGCATGAATTGCGACGGAAAAGTCATCGTGCCCGCCGCGCGCGAAATCGTGACAATGCCTTCTTCCAGCGGCTGGCGCATCGTCTCCAAAACGCTGCGCTTGAACTCCGGCAGTTCGTCAAGAAACAACACGCCGTTGTGCGCGAGGGATATTTCGCCGGGTGTGGGATTGATGTTGCCGCCGAGCAGCCCGGCGTCGCTCGCCGTGTGGTGCGGCGCACGGAACGGCCGCTGCGTCACCAGTGCCTGGCCGGCTTTCAGCAGGCCCACGATGCTGTGAATCTTCGTCGTCTCCAGCGCTTCGGCCAGCGTCAGGGGCGGCAGGATGGACGGAAGGCGTTTCGCCAGCATTGACTTGCCGGTTCCGGGCGGCCCGACCAGGAGCACGCAATGCGCGCCGGCGGCGGCGATTTCCAAGGCGCGCTTGACGGATTCCTGTCCCTTCACCTCCGCAAAATCCAGCTCGTCTTGCGGGTGCTGGTCGAAAATTTGCGCGAGATCAACCTTCGTCGGCGCGATTTTAATCTCGCCTTCCAAAAATTGGGCCGCCTCGCGCAAATTTTGAACCGGGATGACTTGCAGTCCGGCGACCACTGCGGCTTCCGCCGCATTTTCAGCGGGCACGAGCACGCCGACTTTGCCCTCTTTCTGGGCGCGGAGGGCAACCGGCAAAATCCCCTTGCAACTGCGGATCGCGCCGGTGAGCGCCAGCTCACCCACCACGATGAAATTGTCCAGTTGATCGGTCTCCAACTGCTCGCTCGCCGCCAGAATGCCAAGCGCAATGGGCAGGTCAAAACTCGGTCCTTCCTTTTTCACATCGGCGGGCGCGAGATTGATGGTCGTCCGGCCCATCGGGAATTTGTAGCCGGAATTGGCAAGCGCCGTTGAAACCCGGTCCTTGGATTCCTTGACTGCGGCATCCGGCAGCCCCACGACTACGACGAGGCTTTCTCCGAAACCGCAGTTGACCTCGACTTCCACCGCGAAGGCGTCAATGCCGTTAACCGCCGCTGAACAAACCCGTGAGAGCATCGGCGAACTTTATCACCGCGCCCCGACTGATGGCAAAGCCAGATTTTGCATTCTGGCCCGGCGGCAATTTTGCTGTGTAAACGACACGAAGGATTTCATCGCGGAACAGCATCCAAATACACAGTCGGGTTATACCCCATAGCGTCCGCAAGATTGTCGGGCGATACTTTGGCCATGAAAAACAACACTTTGCTCATCACGTTCCTTGCCATCGCGGCCTTCGCGGTGGGATGCGACAAACAACAAACCGCCTCGCAGCAGCTTGACAAGGTTCAAACCGAAACGAAGGAGGCGGTGCAGGACATGAAGGACTACAGCTACGCGCAGAAGGCTGAATTTGTTAAATCCATGCAAGATCAGTTGACCGCGCTGAATCAGGACCTGGATAAACTCTCAGCCAAAATTGACCGTTCCAGCGACACCATCAAGGCCGAGGCCAAACCCAAACTTCAGGCGTTGCGTGATCAGGCGACCCAGTTGAACCTGCAGCTTGATGAGGCCAGGAACGCCACCGAGTCCACTTGGGACAGCGTCAAAACCGCCTGTCAGAAGGATTACGAAGCGATGAAGGACGGACTCAACCAGGCACGTCAGTGGGTGAGCGACAAAATCGCGCCATGAACGCAACCACCGGTCGCAATTAAAAAAACCTTCAAACAAGATCAGCGAACAGAAAGACGGCAGACATGAAAACATTCAAGTCATTCAAACTATCGGTCATCATGGTTGCGGCGCTGGCAGCGCTGCCCTTGGTTCAAGGGTGTGCTTTGTTGCTCCTGGGAGGCGTGGCAGCTGGGGCTGCGTATGGCACCGTGAAGTATGTCAATAATACGTTGCAAGTGACCCAGGAGGTGTCTTTGGATAAAGCATGGAGTGCGGCCAATACAGCGTTGAAGGAACTGCAGATGCCGGTGACCGCCTCCACCAAGGACGGGGCGTCGGGCAAGTTGGAGGCGCGTAACGCGCAGGATCAACCTGTGACCATTCAAATGATTCGGAAAACCGACCGCGTCACCGAAATTCAAATCACAGTGGGCACGTTCGACAGCTCGGGAAACCGGACAGAAGCGCAACAAATCAATGACAAGATGCAGGCCCATTTCTGAACGAGTATTCTATGCATCTGTCCGACCTGCTTGTTATCGGCGGCCCGATTAGCTTTTCAGGAAACCCCTCTAGAATGCGTGGTGGGGTTCCTGGGGCTGCACCTTGCCAACCATTTCATCCCGCCGGCGGTTGGTGCGCTGGCGCTCGTCGGCGGGATCGTGCTGCGGCTGGTCAAATCGGGGCGTGTCCCGTGAGGGAACCGACGGCATCGGTGGCCGCCGGCGTGCCGGCCCGCCTGTGGCCGTTGAAATGGCATGAACGGGTGCGCCGGGGCGGCTTTGTGGCGGATGGTCGCCAGGGGTTTGAACCATGGACCGGGCCGGGCGGATTTCGCACCGACGCGTTTGTGCGGCAAATATACCGGCGGCTGGGGCGGCGCGCGGCTGGTGCCGGAAAAACACCATGACCATGAAACAATTTTTCCCGGCCCTCGGGCGGAGGCTCAAAGCGGTTTGCTGGCTGCCCCCGACGGTCGTCCACGTCCTTGCGCACCGGCGGCGGCAGGCCATGCGCTGTGAACTTGAAGCCGAACGGCTCGACCGGATTCGCCACCCGGAAAAGTATCGCGGCAAATAAGCCTGTCCCGATAAAACACCTTGCATGGGCGCGGCGGCGGGAAACCAGGCGGTTCCGGCCCAACTGACGGGTCGGGGGGCAATGGGGTGTTCACCCCATTGCCAGAAGATGAGAATCATCCGATGATGTTCCCGGACTGGCGGTGCGCCGGCGGGCGATAAAGCTTTCCTGACCGCGCCGCCACCGCCAGCATGTCAACATGAAGCAAAAACTAATCCGGCTGTCCCGGCGCTATGTGCAGGCGCTGCGAACGCACCTGCAACCGGGCCTGCGGGCGGGCCGGCAGCCGGCGCTGGCGCTGGGCCGCCAGGCGGCCGCCCTGGGCGTGGAGACGCTGGAGTTGGCGCGGATTCACGAGCAGGCCGTCGCCACCCTGGAATTATCCCGCCGGAAAGACGGCTTTTTCAGACGGGCGGAACTGTTTTTCACCGAGGCCGTCACGCCGCTGGTGGAGACGCATCGCGCCGCGCGGCAGGGCCGGACGGATTTGCACCGGCTGCAGGAGACGCTGGGCCGGCGCACACGGGAACTGGCCGCCGCCCAGCTGCAGTTGCAGCGCGGCGTCCGCCGGCGCCGGCAGGTCGAGGCCGCGCTCAAGCAAAGCGGCGTTCATTACACCCGGCTGTTGAAAGACTCCCTGCAGTTGCAGGAAGGTTTGCGGCGGTTGACGCATCAGGTGCTGGCGGCGCAGGAGGAGGAGCGCAAAAAGATCAGCCTGGAACTTCAGGATGAAGTCGCGCAGACCCTGCTGGGGATCAATGTCCGGCTGCTCACCTTGAAGCAGGAGTCGCGGCTCAACACCCGGGGGCTGAAAGCGGAAATTGCCGGCACGCAGCGGCTGGTGGCCCGGTCGGCCCGGTCCGTGCGGCGGGCCGCCCGCGAATTTGGAAACACATGAAACACATGAAACGCAAACTGTTCAACTCGTCGCGCCGCTATCAGGATGCGCTGCGCACCCAGATGAAGCAGGGCCGGCGGGCCAGCCTGGCGGCGGCGCGCGGCGTGGGCAGCCAGGCACTGGCGGCCGGGCTGCAGACGCTGGACCTGGCCAGGCTCCACGAGCAGACGCTGGTGCCCCGGTGGTCGCAGTGCGCCCGCCAGAAGTCATCGTGCGATAGTCCGCGCCGGGGGCAGTGGATAAAATACCCCATGGCTCAAATTTTTTTGAGCATTAATATCGTGTCATGACTGCCATAAACTTTTCGCCGGCGGACCCGTCAGTTGGCGCATTGCTTCAATCCCAGCCGAATTCCCACCAGCGCATTCTGGTCGTGGAGGCGGAGGGTGGCATTCCGTTCGTCACGCCGCAGAACGTGAAAAGCATCGGCATGGACGTGCTGCGCCACCGCGTGGCCATCACCGGCGAAGCCGAGGCCGAGAAAAAAACCAGCAAAACAGCCAGCCAGAAGATCTTCGATGGACTGTGGCAGCCGTCGGTCATGTCTTCGGCCAGGGTGAAGACATCATCCAGGGGTTTTGGCAGTTGATTTGAGGTCATGGATTTTAGGAGTTGGCAGTCAGAGAGGAAATGGGCGGGAATGATGCAACCATCAGCAAATGAAGCATTTGCGGGCTTAGGCGCGTCCGCCCCGGCCAAAACGACGGTCGTTTTGGGTCCCGCAAGCCCGCGCCAGACGAAAAAAGCGCTTTTACGGCCTGGCGCGGAGTCGCCCTGGCCGCAACGACCGTCGTTTTGGGCGGCACGGGCCGGCGGCGGCTGAAAAAAGCGCTTTGGCGGGCTGGGGCGGATCTTCCCCGGTCGAAACGAGCGTCGTTTTGGGGTGGGCGGCTTCGCGCCGGGTGATAAAAGCGCTTTTGCCGGGTCGGCGGCGCCGCGCCGGGGTGAAACGACAGCCGGGATGGGGTGGAAACGGGATGGCTCCGCTGCCGCTTCAGGCGGTTGCGCGGCTGCGCTTCGGACATCACCACATGTCGCGAAATTCCTCGTGGCTTGCGCATGACGCTCAAAGACGTTGCGCGGCGGAGGCAAGACCAATCGCAAAAACATTCTAACCATTTGTGGCAAGAAATGATGAGGTGAGCGGCCGCGCATTCGCGCAACTGAACCAAATTAAAAAATCGAGGACGCGGAGGATTCAAATTGAACAAGGTAGGGTTACACCCCATAGCGGCCGGACACGCGGCGGGCTAAGTTCAGCTTGTGAATGGTAAAAAACATCTCTTCCAAACCAATCAAGTCAGCCTCGTGTTATGCGCCGCGCTCCTGGGCGCTCTGACTGGCTGCGCGGGTTATGTGGACGGGCCACGCGCCGGGGTTTACGCGGCGCCGGATGCGTTCGCCGCACAGGATGACTACGTTTATTACCCCGGTTATGAATGTTATTACAGCTTAAGCCGGCACCAATACGCCTACCGCGAAGGGAACGCCTGGGTTTTCCGGCCCGCGCCGCGCGGCGTCGCGGTGGACGCGCTGCGGGCTTCGCCTTCCGTGAAGATGAATTTCCACGACCCGCCCGCGCAACACCATGCAGCGGTGGTCAAGCAATATCCGAAAAACTGGCAGCCATCCGGTGCGAAGCCGGGCCAAGACCGGAAGGACGACCAGCACGGGGAAAACAATGGAAAATAACCAGGCCAGCCACAATCACACTTTGAAAGGATTATTATGTTAGGAACTGTCTTATTGGTGCTGCTCATATTGATGCTGGTCGGCGCCTTCCCAACGTGGCCGCACAGCCGGTCCTGGGGCTATTACCCGAGCGGCGGCCTGGGCCTGATCCTGCTGATTCTCGTTGTGCTAATTTTACTGGGCAGAGTTTGACCAAAACAGTTCACGAAACTAAACGAAAGACAAATTATGTTGCAAAGCATCAAACAACTCTACGGAGAAAAACTGGGGGCCAAGGACGGCGAGATCGGCCACGTGAAGGACTTTTATTTTGACGATCAGCGCTGGGCGGTGCGCTATGTCATTGCCGACACGGGAACCTGGCTGACGAGCCGGCAGGTGCTGCTCTCGCCGCTTGCCCTGGGCGGTCTTTATCAGGACGGAAGGGACCTGCCTGTCAACCTGACCAGGAAACAGATTGAAGACAGCCCGGCGGTTGAGACGCACAAGCCGGTGTCGCGGCAGTTTGAAGAAGACTATCACCGCTATTACGGCTGGCCTTACTATTGGGAGGGGGACGGACTTTGGGGCGGGATGCGCGGCTTTCCGATTTTGGAAATGCCTCCCAAATTTTATCCGGGCGAACCCCCGGCGGCGGCCGGTCCAAAACCGGCGCGTGCCGATGCGCATCTGCGCAGCACCCTGGCCGTGACCGGCTACCACCTGCAGGCCGCCGATGGCATTGCCGGCCATGTCTGTGATTTTTTGATGGATGACAAAAGCTGGGCCATCAATCAACTGGTCATCAAAACCGGCCACCGGTTCACCGGCAAAGAAGTGCAGATTCCGGTGGGCCAGGTGGAGCGGATCAGCTATCCGGAATCCACGGTGTTTGCGAAGCTCACCAAGGCGGCCGTCGAGAAAAGTCCCGAGCACCGGCTGGTTCCCAACGGCGCGGCCATTCCCACCGGAACCATTCTCGCTTTATGAAACACAATAAAAATCTCCAGAATCAAAATCAAACGCCGGCCGGCGCGCCACGGCCCGCTTCGGCGGCGGAATTAAACCGGAAGGCAACCCGCTTCACGCCCTCACCGGACGAAGTGGCGAGAAGGGCTTACTTCACCTATGTGAACCAAGGTTCGCAGGACGGACATGAGGTGCAGCACTGGCTGCAGGCGGAGGCGGAGTTGATCGCGGAACGCAACCAGACGCGCCTTCATGGATTCCACAACCCGACGTAAAACATCTTTCCCAAACAAACAACCACAAATCGAAAGCATCACAATACTATGAAAACTATGAATGGCACCCGCGCGGAAGCGCCCAAAATGTTTGAAACTGAAAACGACATCTCCGAGGATCGCCGGATTCAACTGAACGTGCTGCTGAACCAGCGGCTGGCGTCCGCCGTGGATTTGCAAATGCAGATGAAGCAGGCGCATTGGAACGTGAAAGGACCGAGCTTCATCGGCCTGCACGAGCTGTTCGACAAGGTGGCCGAGGCGGTGGAGGGCTATGTGGGCGAGATCGCCGAACGCATCGTCCAGCTCGGCGGGGTGGCCGAAGGCACGGTGCGCATGGCGGCGTCCCGCACGCGGCTCACCGAATATTCGCGGGAGGTTTCCGAAGGCATGGCGCATGTCGAAGGCGTGGCCTGCGCGCTTTCCACCTTTGGGCAGGAGGCCCGCAACACGATCAATGAAGCGGACGAACTGGACGATGCCGACACGGCGGATTTGTTCACCGAGATTTCGCGCGGCATTGATAAATGGCTGTGGTTCGTCGAGGCACACTCTCAGGCTGCGAAATAATAAATATGACCCCCCCCATCACCACATTTGCGACGATCCTGCAAACGCCGGTTTTCCCGCAAACCCTGCACCAATTCCGGCCGGATCCCAAGGCCGCCGCCAGTCCCAAACCGTCCAAGCGGGACAATACTTTTTCCAAATCCCGCGACCTGCGCGAAGATCGCGGCATACGCGAAATGAAAACCACGCAGAATGAACAAACCCAGCCGCACGGACGTTGATTGAGCATTGGCCCATGAGGACAAATAAGTGACGCCGGATTCAAGATTCGGACATGAAAAAGTATCGGCAGAAAAAAGAAACAAAAAGCTATGGAAAAAATACATGCAATTAAAACGGGTATAAGTAGAGTGAAACGGCTCCTGGCGGGCCTTGTCTTTGCCGCCGCGGGCATATTTTTGTGCCACGTGGCAACGGCGGCACAATCGCCGGTTAACCTTGGAACGGCCGGCAATTTTGTAATCCTGGCAAAATCAGGAATCAGCACCGTTCCACCTTCCGCCGTGACCGGCGACCTTGGAGTGAGTCCGATTGACTCGACGGCCATAACTGGATTTTCATTGATACTGGATGGCTTGGGTCAATTTTCGACATCGTCTCAGGTGACAGGAAAAATATACGCCGCCAACTACGCATCTCCCACTCCGGTCAGCCTGACCACGGCCATTGGCGACATGCAAACCGCCTACACTGACGCCGCCGGCCGAAGTCTGCCCGATTTCACCGAACTGGGATCCGGGCAGATCGGCGGGCTGACGCTGGTCCCTGGTCTCTACAAATGGAGCACCGATGTTTTGATCTCATCTGATGTCACGCTCAACGGTGGCGCAAACGATGTCTGGATTTTCCAGATCGCGGGGAAAATCACCCAGGCGACCGGCACACAGATTCATCTGACCGGTGGGGCCGCAGCCGCGAATATTTTCTGGCAGGCATTCGGCGATGTCTCGCTGGGAACGACCGCTCACTTTGAGGGAATCATATTGGCTCAAACCTCCATCAGCCTGGGCACGGGCGCATCAATTAACGGCCGCTTGCTGGCACAGACTGCGGTTACTCTGGATGCCAATGCCGTTGCAGCTCCGGCAGCGGCAACAACTCCCACATTGGTGTCGGCGGTTGCGGTCAAGGGGCCATACTTGGACGCCATCGGGCAGTCGCTTGATCTTGGGACTGAGACCATGACGGCTCCACTGTCAGGCAGCACGCAGTTCTATCGTATCCGGTCAGGAACAGCGCTTGCCATTACCAGCATTGCCATTATTGGTGGCGACGTGGTGATAACTTACCATTAAACCCCGGCTTGCAATCATGCCCGCCCGCCAACTCCTGATTTATGAACACCAATCCGCTCAAGCAGGGTCTCTTAACCGAAAATTCCGAAGGCATCGGCACCGTCACCAGAAAAATGGTGCGCGAGCGGGCCATTGAACTGGCGGTCATCAATGGTCGTTCGGCGCAGGACGTGTCAAAAACCGATTGGGAACAGGCCAAACGGGAATTGACCGGTGATCCAGATCCGGCCCCCAACGAGGCCGCCCTGGAATCCGCGCCCGAATCCGAACGCTGGGATCCGACGCCCGGCTCGCCCGGCCACAAAGTGCCGGCAGGCCCCAGCGCCGATGAGGACGACGAAGGGCGCAGCGACAACGAACGGCTGGTGGACGAAGGCATGGCTGGCGCGGAACAGGATCAGGCGCGCCAGGCAGCCACCAACGCCGCCAGACAGAATTAGCGAATTATGTCGAAAATTATCAGCCGCGAGATCCGGCTGGCCTCCCGGCCCAAGGGCATTCCCACTTCGGCCAACTTCACCCTGGCGAGCAGTGAGCTGGAGCCGCTGCCGGACCAGCAGGTGCTGGTGCGCAATCTCTTCATGTCGGTGGATCCTTACATGCGCGGGCGAATGAACGGCCCAAAATCCTATGTGCCGCCGTTCGAGATCGGCAAAGTGCTTGAAGGCGGGGCTGTCGGCGAGGTCGTCGAGTCGCGCGCGAAGGAATTCAAAGTGGGCGACGCCGTTGTTTCCAACTTTGGCTGGCGGGAATATTTCATCGCCTTGCCAAAAGACCTCCATGCTGTCAGCCGAGAGGTTCAACCGCTCTCGGCTTATCTCGGCGCGCTTGGCATGACGGGCATGACCGCCTGGGCCGGATTGAATCTGGTGAAGGTCAAGGCCGGCGATGTCATTTATATTTCCGGTGCCGCCGGGGCGGTCGGCAACGTTGCCGGGCAACTGGCGAAAATGCGCGGCTGCAAAGTCATTGGCTCCGCCGGCTCCACGGAGAAGGTCGGGTTTCTGCGCGAGGAATGCGGGTTTGACATCGCCTTCAATTACCAGACCGGCCCGGTGCTTGAACAATTGAAGCTTGAGGCACCGGACGGCATTGACGTTTATTTCGACAATGTCGGCGGCGAAGCGCTGGAAGCCGCGCTCGCGATGTTGCGGGTGCATGGCCGGATCATCGCCTGTGGCGGCATCTCCGGTTACAATGAGGAAAAACCACTGCCCGGACCTTCCAATCTTTTTAACATCACGACCAAACGGTTAACGATGCGCGGCATGATTGTCAGTGATTCGCTGGACCGCCGTGGAGAATTTGAAAGAGAAGTGGGTGGCTATTTACAATCGGGCAAACTGAAAAACAAAGAGACGGTTGTCGAAGGCCTCGACCAGGCCGAAGGCGCATTCGTCGGTCTCTTCAAGGGAAATAATATCGGCAAGATGGTGGTGAAACTGGCTTGAACCGTTTTTTTGGCCAGTTGGCCAGCAAACCTTTCTCCAATGGCACCCGCACGAAAGTCCGCTTCGACGGCACGGAAGCGGCCAGCCGGAAGACCTTCTTGAATATCGCCCGGCGGACCACGCGCCGAAGGCCAGAAAACGAGTTAAAACAACATTGAACAGCAAACGTCCAACATCGGACGATGAACGCCCAGTTTTGAACATCCCGTCGAGGCGGCGCGCGGGTTCATCCGGTGTTCGAGATTGGATGTTCGCTGTTTTCCCTGATTAAACCTCCACGACCTGCCGGTATTCCGGCACGATGACCTGGGCCTTTGGTTTCATCGCGCGCAGGGTCTCGGCGTGGGCGAGGCATTGCGATTCTTCGCCGTGGATGCAGATGATTTTTTTGAGGCTGCCGGAAAGTTTCTGGACGTATTGCCGCAATTCATTTTTGTCGGCATGGCCGGAATAGGTGTCGAGCAAAACCACTTTCGCGCGCACGGCCACCGGTTCGCCGAAGATGTTGACCGGATTCGCTCCCGCCGTGATGAGCGCGCCGAGCGTGCCTTCGGCGCAATAGCCGATGAACAGCACCAGACTCTTCGGATCACCGATGTGGTTTTTCAGATGATGCCGGACGCGTCCGGCTTCGCACATGCCCGACGCACTGATGATGATGGCGGATTCCTTCAGCTCATTGAGCTGCTTGGACTGCTCGACCTCGCGGAGGTAGGTCAGGTTCGTCATGCCGAACGGATTCGCCTTTTCATGCAGGAACTTATTGATGGTGTCGTTGAAACATTCCGGGTGCAGCCGGTAAATCTCCGTGGCGTTCACACTCAACGGGCTGTCCACATAAATGGGGCAGCGCGGCAGCTTGCCGGCGAGCGTGAGCTGGTTCAGCACATAAACAATCTGCTGCGTGCGCCCGACGGAAAAGGCGGGGATGATGACCTTGCCTTTTTGATTCAAAGTTTCCAGCACGAGCCGGCCGACGGTTTCGTCGGCATCCTTGCGAACGGCGTGTTCGCGTCCGCCGTAAGTGGATTCGATCTGGAGGTAATCCACGTTCTCGACCGGCACGGGATCGCGGAGGATTTCATCACCACCGCGCCCGACGTCGCCGCTGAAGAGGTGGCGGAATTTCTTCCCATTTTCCTGAACGTCCAGAATCACCTGCGCGGAGCCGAGAATGTGCCCGGCGTCGCGGAACGTCACGGTCACGCCGTCCACGACGAGAAACGGGCGCTCGTAGCTGACGCCGACGAACTGATGCAGCGTTTTTTCCGCGTCGGCAATGGTGTAAAGCGGCTGGACCGGCGGCAGATGTTTTTTGGCGCGCTGCTTGGAGACGAACAGCGCGTCCGCTTCCTGGATGTGGCCGGAATCCACGAGCATGATGGCGCACAGGTCGCGCGTGGCGAAGGTGCAATGGATGTTGCCGTTGAAGCCCTGCTTGACGAGGTTCGGCAGGTTGCCGGCGTGGTCCATGTGCGCGTGGCTCAGGACGACGGCGTCAATCTGTTTTGGATCGAACGGAAAGCAGCAGTTGCGGTTGATGGATTCTTCGCGGTGGCCCTGGAACAAGCCGCATTCGAGCAGCAGCTTTTTGCCGTTGACCTCAAGGAGATACATGGAGCCGGTGGTGGTGCGGGCCGCGCCGAGGAAGTGGATTTTCATGTTCGTGAAGCGTGAAGCGTGACGGGGGAAATTGCAATCCCGTTTCACGTCTCACGCGGCAAGTTCACGCCTGCCGGTAGGTGATGCGCGCCTTGTTCAAATCGTATTGCGACATCTCGACGTTGACCTTGTCGCCGACGGAGATGCGGATGAAGTTTTTGCGCAGCCGGCCGGAGATGTGGGCGAGCACCTGATGGCTGTTGGGCAGTTCGACGCGGAACATGGTGCCGGGCAGCACCTGCGTGACGGTTCCAGACAGTGCGATGTGCTCTTCTCTTGGCACGGTGAACAGCAAGATTTCGGGCGTCATCCTGCCAGCGCCGGCGGGAAAATCAACCTTTTCGGGCTTGCAGAACGGAGTGGACTTTCGCGGCTGATTCGCTAGATTTACCGAATTGTTTATGAAAAACGATACAACTACAACTATTCTGAATTTTGTGCTCGCCGCGCTGGTGATCTTCGGCGTGGTGTTCGCACTGCTGACCATGAACCGCACGCGCGAACTCCGACAGTTAAGCCTCAACGCCACCGCCGCCAACAACGCCCTGCTGCGCGCCCAGGCGCTGGCCAACGACGCCACCGCCTTCAACGCCAGCGCCAAAAACCCGGAGCTGACCCGCATTCTCCAGTCCATTCAATCCAAACCCGCCATCCATTGATATGAATCCCGATTCGAAAACTGAAGTCCCGAACACTGAAGTCGCCGCCAACACTGAAATCGCCGCCTTGCGCAACCAGGTTTATGTGCTGCTCATCGCGCTCATCGTCGTCAGCGGCACGCTCACCGTATATCTCTACCGCCAGGCCAGCATTGCGCGCAAGGACATCGAAGCCATCCAGCCGCAGGCCGAGCAGCTCATCAAAGCCTTCAATCAAAACCAGGGCGTGATGGTCACCTTTGTGAACCAGCTCGTGGCCTACGGCCAGACGCATCCCGACTTTGTGCCCGTGCTGAAGAAATATGGCATCGAGCCGCGGCCCGGCATCCCGGCGGGCGCCCCCGCTGGCGCGGTTCCGACGGCGCCGAAAAAGTAACCCGTCCTACTTCAACTTTCCGCCGCAGTTCGGACAAAAGTTCGCCTGCGGCGGATTTTTTTGCCCGCAGCCGGCGCACACCGACTGCGCCGCCTTGTTGCGCCGGTGAATGACCAGGTTGCGGATGTAGGGGATCCAGGTGAAGGCGTAGGCGAAGATGAAAACGGAATCCTGCTGGTGCAGCGAGTAGCCCAGCAGCGTCACCGAGCCAATCAGGCTCAGCCACCAGAAAGCCTGTGGCACCACGACCTGTTTGCGTTTTTCCGTCACATACCATTGCACAAAAAAACGGGAGAAAAAAACGGCGTTGCCGCACCAGCCGACAATTTTCCAGACGCTCCAGTCAATGCCAAGAAGCTGGCCGTCATGCCAGAGGAGATGCAAAATGGAATCCATCGGTGAATTTAGCCGCAGCCGCGCGGCGCTGACAAATCATTTTCCTGTTTCTGATTTGAGATGAATCGTCTGCGTCGGGAACGCCAGCTCGATTTTTTCGGCGTCGAACCGCTGCTTGATCTGCAAATTCAATTCCTGCATTTCCGCAAAATGCGCCGTCTCATCCGTGCCGTTCCAGACATGGGCGACGAAAATGTTCAGCGCCGAATCTGTAAACTTGTTGAAGCTGATGGTGAGACTGCCGGTCTTCGGGTTGGCGCGGAAAACCTCCTCCAGAATGACCGTTGCGCGCTTCACCTTTTCCACCGGCGTGTCGTAAGCGAGGCCAAGGTTCATCTCCGTCTTGATCGCCGGCCGGCGCGTGACGTTGGTGATGATGGCGTTGCCCATCGTCTTGTTCGGAATGGTGACATGATGGCCGTCGCCATTGCGAATCCGCGTGCTGCGCAGGCCGATGGATTCCACCGTGCCGTCCACGCCCTCGACCTTGATCTGGTCGCCGATGTGAAACGGCTTGTCCATGAAAATCGCCACGGCGCCGAACAGGTTGGCCACCGTGTCCTGCGCCGCCAGGCCGAGCGCCAGGCCGCCCACCGAAAGCCCCGCCAGCAAGCTCGTGATCTTGATGTCAAGATTGTCCGCCGTCAGCACGGCGGCCGCGATGACGACGGCCACCTTGGCCACTTTGCGGAGCAGCGGGAAAAGCTGTTCCGCAAACGCCCGGTCCTGCGCCGACGCGATTTTTTCGCGCCACACGCCGAGCAGCAGTTCCACCACCTTGAGCGCCACATAAGTCACCGAACACGCGACGACCACGATGAGGCCGCGCGACAACAGCAGTTGCGCCCGCGCCGGCCAGTCAAACACGCCCAGCCCGACATTCAAAAAGATCACGAACGCCACCACCTTCACCGGCCCGCGCAGCAGGTTCAACAGCAGGCTGTCATATTTGCTTTCCGTCTTGGCGGTCAGCCGTTTGAGCCAGACGTTGACAAACCAGTCCAGCAGCCACGCCACGCAAAAGGCGAGCACGATGTAAATCAGCGACGCCAGATATTTCCACAACGGCTGCTCCAAAAAAGTGTGCTGGCTGAGGAAATCAAGGTTGTTCAGTCCGAACGTCAACGGCTGAAACTTGTTGGTGACCGACGCCATGCCGCCCACTGGCGGCGCGTTGGTGGCATTTATTTCCTGTGCGCCGGCCCAGACCGACCAGCACGCGGTGAAGAACAAGGCCAGCAGTCCGGCGCGATAAACAACTTCAAACCTGAATTTCATGTGCGCAGATTATTTGCCGAGTCGGGCCTCGACGGCAAGTGTGCAGCCGGATCAATTTTTTGACGCCAGTCTGGTCAAACCGTCAAACATCCGTCGCCAGCAGGAAAAAGCGCCGCTCGTTCAATCCCCGGCGTTCCATTCCCAGCCGCCGGTTGAAAACCGGCGGCGTTTTTTTGATGGTTCACCGTGGCGCTCATGACAGTCTTTTCACGCGGTTGAGGCGCGGTTTGCGTGAACCGGTTGCGGTGATGGCAAATCCCGCCCGCCCCGTTTTTGCCGATGGTCAAAAAAATGTTCGCAAATTGCTCTCAACTGGAAAACTCATGCGACAAATGAAGGAGATTAATTCTTGTTCGGCCGCGAAAAATCATTCATCCACCCGCCACAATTTTCACAATCTCCAGTCTGTCGCCCGCCCGCAGCCGCCGGCGCGAAAACTCCGACGGCACCACCGCCTCGCCGTTGTGCTCCACCACGACGCTGCGCGGCAGCAGCTTTTGTGCGATCAAAAATTCTTCAATGGAGCATGGCAGCTCCGCCGTGACTGGATTTCCATTGGCAACAACCTGGCTCATGGCAGCAATTTTTCTTCGCCCCGTTTCAGCGTCAGCGGGCCGGGCGGGCCGTTCAATTCAACAATGATTTCGCCGTCGTGAATTTCCAGGCAGTGCACCACCACCGATTTGCCGCGCAGCTTGACCGTTTTCTGTTCGCCAACCGCAAAAGCCAGCCCGTTGACGACTGCCTGACGTTCGTTGCCGATGGCCATGATCCCGCTGAATTTCAGCCCTTGCGGCAACCGGCGCGGCGCAGCCACAAATGGCAACGCTGGAACCGAGGTTGGAACGAGTGCGAGGTTCACGTCCGCATCAAAAGTTTCCGCCGTTCCATTTTTCACCCAGTTCAAAACGTAATCCGTTCCGCCTTCGCGCTCGACGGCGGCGAGGGTTTTGATTTTTCCGTTTGTATAAGGATTTTCCAGGATGCGCTTTTGCTGCTCCGGCAGTTTTTTTTGCCCCATCAGCTTGTAAGCCGTCAGCTCGCAGATCGCCTCGACCGTGTCGCCGTCAATCCGATGGCTGTCTGGCCGGTTTTCGTTGATCCACAAATGCGTGTATTCATGCGCGGCGACCGAGATCATTTCCGTGCGGGTGCGTCCGCTCAGCATGACGATCTCATGTGTGCAGTGTCCGTCCGCCGTTTTGCGCGTGCTGGCGAAACCAAATTTGTGCAGGCCGTTGGGCTGCCCTTTCTCCGACCAGTAATCCACGTCGAACAAATTCACCGTCACGCCGGTATATTTCAACGCGAACTGCCGGCCATACAAATCCACCACGTCGTCGCGCGTCTGGTCAAACAGCGCCTGCGCCTGGTCCAGCGTCAGCACCGCGTCCGGCTTGTCGAACTTGCAGATGAAGCGTCCGTCCGCCGTTTTGATGTGGCCGTCGCCGGCTTTCACCGGCAGCCCGCAAATCGTGCAGCGATCCTGGATTTTCTCGCAATCATCGCAAATCGCGCCGCGCGGATGCAGCCAGATGTGGCCGGTCAATGGCCCTTTGCCGCAGACAATGCAGAAATAATTGGTCGGTTCAGCAGACGCGGCGACGGCTGCTGCCAGCAAAAATAAAATGAGTGCGAGCTGGCGCATGAAATATTTGGAAGGCTACATCGTCAGCGCCGCGTCCCAGTCTTTCCAGACCGGTTCGTAGCCGAGGCGGCGGATCAAGTCTGCGACTTCACCGGCGGAACGCTCGTCGGCGATGTTGAACTGGCCCGTCGCATTCGTCGCGCGGTTTTGCTGCGGCGCCCATTCGCTCGCACCGGAAGCCAGTTCCTTGATCCGGCCGCGTTCCGTGTGATGGATTTTTTCCCGGCCGGCGCCGGTGTAACCGCCCGGCTCGGTGTGGCTGCCCGCGCTCATCAACGTCACGCCGAGCGGGATCAGTCCGTCGCGCAGCTTCGGCGTCTCGCGCGTCGAAAGCACGATGCCGACATCGGGGAACATCAGGCGGATGGCGCAAATCAACTGCGCCAGTTCCCGGTCGCCGAGGTGCGTCAGCGGCTCAAATTCGCCGGCGCACGGACGGATGCGCACGGTGGAAATCGTCAGCGCCGCCTTCCAGCAGTTCCGCAGCAGATAATCCGCATGCGCCGCCGCGCTCAACGCCTCCCAGCGCCAGTCGGCCAGACCGTAAAGCGGGCTGATGCCGAGCCGGCGGAAACCGGCGGCGTAGGCGCGTTCGGGCGTTTCGAGCCGCCAGTCGAAATTTCGTTTTGGCCCGGCGGTGTGCATCTCCGCATAAACTTTGCGGTCGTAAGTTTCCTGATAAACGACCAGCCCGTCCGCGCCCACAGCGACGAGCGGACGGTATTCCTCCGTTTCCATCGGCCCGACTTCAAGTGAGATGCTCGGCCAGTCGGTGTGCAGCGTGGCGATGCAGTCGCGGAGATAATTGTTCGAGACAAATTTTGGATGTTCGCCTGCGACGAGCAAAATGTTGCGGAAGCCCTGCGACTTGATTTCCACCGCCTCGCGTTTCACTTCGTCGAGCGAGAGCGTGACGCGTAAAATCGGGTTGTCGCGCGAGAAGCCGCAGTAGGCGCAGTTGTTGACGCATTCGTTGGAAAGGTAAAGCGGCGCAAACATCCGGATGGTTTTGCCGAAACGCTGCTGCGTCATCAGATGCGCGCGACGACCCATCGTTTCCAGAATTTCCGAGCCGGCGGGCGAGATCAGCGCGGCAAAATCGGCGAGGTTGATTTTGGCTTTGCCGGCGGCCTCGCGCGCGGCGGCGGTGCCGGTGGCGAGCGATTTTTTGACGAGCGCTTCCAGCGGCAGCGAATTGAATTCAGCGACAAAACTCACGAATGCACTCTAACAAATTTCCCGACGAAGTCGAGAAACAGCCGTTCATGCCTCCCGCTGTTTCCAGACGTAGCGGAACAGGATCACGCGCAGCGCGGCGGCGAGCGGAATGGCAAGCACGCCGCCAAGAATGCCGCCAAGCAAGGTCGTGCCCGTCATCACGGCGATGATGATGACCAGCGGATGCAGGCCCACGCGGTCGCCCATGATTTTCGGCGAGATGACGAGGCCTTCGAGCGACTGCACCACGGCGAACACGCCGAGCACCAGCGCCGGATGCTGCCAGTCGCCGTGCTGCACGAACGCCAGCGTGAGCGCGGTGACGCAAATCACAATCGCGCCAAGAAACGGAATCATCGTGAGCAGCACCGCCGCGAAGCCGAGCAGGAATGCGTAGTTCACGCCGACGATGAGAAAACCGATGGTATAAAGCACCGCATCGCAAAGCGCCACCAGCACCTGCCCGCGAAAAAAGGCGACGAGATACTGCTTGATGGCATCGAGGACGAACACCAGCTCCTCCTTCGCCCGCGAATTCTGCAACGGCAGATAATCTTTCCAGCGGGTTTCAATGCCGCGTTTTTCCAGCAGAAAATAAAACGCATAGACGGGAACCAGCGCCAGTCCCGCCAGCAGCCCAAAGCCGGAGGCGGCCCTGGCGATGCGGCTCAACAGCCATAAGCCCATTTCTGGCAGGCAGCCCGTCAGCCAGTCGGTCGCGGCGGCCAGCGCGGAATTTTCCCGGATGCCGGCAGGATTGGCGTCGGTTGGCGTGGCCGCCGGTGGCGGGGACAGGAAGTGGCGGAGAAATTCCGGCGGCTGCGCGATGAATTCATTGACGCGCGTTTGCAGGCGGGCGGAGTATTCGGGAACTTTCGCCGCGAGCTGCTCCGTTTCCACGACGACCTGCGGAATGACGCTCGCCAGCACGCCCAGCACCAGCGCGAACGCCCCGACGAACACCAAAACAATCGCCCGGGCGCGCGGAACTTTTTTGCGCTCGAAAAAATCCACGACCGGCGACAGCAGACAGGCGACAACCGCCGCAATCGCCAGCGGCCACAGCACCGGGCTTAACAGATCCAGCACACGGCCAAGCCCCCACACCGCCGCCACGATGAGCGCAATGACCGCCGCCACCGCCAGCCCGGTCAGCGCGAACCAAATGATGCGCAACTGTTTTTCAGTTGGCGGATTGAGGCTCATGCCTGGCCGAGCTTCTTCGATTTCTCCGTCGCGGCGCGGACGGCGCTGATCACCGTGGCGCGCAGGCCGCCCTTTTCCAGTTCGTAAACGCCTTCAATCGTCGTGCCGCCGGGACTGGTCACTTGGTCCTTCAGCACGCCGGGGTGCTGGCCGGTTTCCAAAACCATTTTTGCGCTGCCGAGAACGGTTTGCGCGGCGAGCTTCGTCGCCACATCGCGCGGCAGGCCGGCGGCCACGCCGCCGTCGCTCAATGCCTCGATGAATTGATAAACATAGGCCGGGCCGCTGCCGCTCAGGCCGGTCACGGCGTCGAGCAGGCTTTCCTTCACTTGAAACGCGAGACCGATGGCGGACAGAAGTTTTTTCGCCAGCTCGCCGTCTGCGGCGGTCGCATTTTTGCCGAGCGCAAAACCGGACGCGCCGGCGCCGACGAGCGCGGGCGTGTTGGGCATGACGCGGATGACCCGCGCGCCGGCGGGCAGCGCGGTTTCCAATTTTGCGACGGTCACGCCGGCGGCAATCGAAATGAGCAGATGATCTTTGGTGAACGCGCCGGAAATTTCCGCGAGCGCGGCGGCCACCTGATCGGGCTTGGTGGCGAGAATTAAAACCGTTGCGGCCAGCGCGGTTTCCAGGCTGGCCGCGCCGGTTTTTGCGCCGGTTTCACCGGCAAAATGTTTTCGCGCGGCTTCAGCCGGATCGGCGGCGCAAAGCTGGTTCGCTTTGACCAGTTTGGCGTTGAGAAAACCCGAGGCGAGCGCGGTGGCCATCTTGCCCGCGCCGAGAAAACCGATTTTTAATGGTGCTGCCATGCGGATTGTGTAGCAGGCGGCGGCGCAAAGCGGAAGCGGAATTCACGGCTTGAAATCCGCGACATGGAGGCTATGCTTTTGCGGCTTGGAAAAATAATGGCCGCCAACCGGAAAACCTGGGACTCGTTTGAACTGATGCGCGCCGCCGCGCAGGAGGGTGACGCGCAGGCGCAATGCTATCTCGGCGTCTGCTTTCAAAACGGCCAGGGCGTGGAGCAGAATCATCAGGAAGCCGTGAAGTGGTTCCGCCGGGCGGCGGAACAAAACGATCCCGTCGCGCAATGTTATCTGGGCGTCTGTTACTGGACGGGCCAGGGTGTGCCGCAGGAATTTGGCGAGGCGGCCAAGTGGCTGCGCGAGGCGGCGGAACAGGGCGACCCGGCGGCGCAATGCAATCTCGGCATCCTTTATCAGGAAGGTGAGGGCGTGCCGCAAAATTACGCCGAAGCGGTGAAATGGTATCGCGAATCGGCGGAACGCGGTTATCCGGCGGCGCAGTTCAATCTCGCCGTTTTTTACGAGGCCGGCCAGGTCGTCCCGCAGGATTATTCCGCGGCGGTGAGATGGTATCTCGCCGCCGCGCAGCAGGAACTCGCGGAGGCGCAATGCAATCTCGGCCTGTGCTACCAGACCGGGCGCGGGGTGCCGCAAAATACCACCGTCGCCTTAAAATGGTTTATCAAGGCCGCCCGGCAGGGAAACAAAATGGCGCAGCACAATCTCGGCCTGCACTACGCTTCCATGGAGGAGGCGGAAGCCGCCACCCGCGAAGCCGCGGAGAACGCGACGGGCTGAGAAGAATTCAACCCGCGAGTTCCGCCAGCTTCGCGTTCGCCGCGCCGGCATCAATGGTTTCAGCCGCCAGCACCCAGCCGGCCGCGAGTGACTTGGTTTTCCCCGCCACGAACAAGGCCGCGCCGGCATTCAGCAAAACGGCGTCGCGTTTCGGGCCGCGCTCGTCGCCACGCAGAATGCGGCGGACGATTTCCGCGTTCACGAATTTGTCGCCGCCATGCAAATCCGCCAGCGTGGCAGGCTGCAGCGGGAAATTTTCCGGCGACAAAACCGAGGCGCTGCAGCCGCGCTCCTGGTAAAATTCCGCGATGTGGCTGGGGCCGAGCGTGGAAAGCTCGTCCAGATGCTTCCCGTCCGCCCGCCCGCAGACGACCATGCCGCGCCGGGCGCCGAGCGTTTGCAGCGCCCGCGCCATCGGCTCGCACAGTTCCGGCCGCGGCACGCCGACCAGCAGCGCAGACGGGCGCGCGGGATTCAGCAGCGGGCCGAGGATGTTGAAAATGGTCCGCTGGCCGCGTTCGGCGCAAAGCTTCCGCGCCGGCGCGATGTTTTTGAACGCCGGATGAAAGTTCGGCGCGAAAAAAAACGCGAAGTGATGTTCGCGCAGCGCGCGCGCCGCTTCCGCCGGCGGCAAGTCCACCCGGATGCCGAGCGCTTCAATCACATCCGCGCTGCCGACCGAGGACGTCACGGCCCGGTTGCCGTGTTTGGCCACGGTCACGCCGGCGGCGGCGCACAGGATGGCGGTGGTGGTGGAAATGTTGAACGTGCTCAGCCGGTCGCCGCCGGTGCCGACCACATCCAGAATTTCCCGCGCGCGGGTTTCGGCGTCGAGCGGCGGCGGGATGGATTTTTCCCGCAAGGCGGCGGCAAACGCGGCGATTTCCGCCGGCGACTCGCCTTTCTGCGCGAGGGCGATGAGAAATTCCGCCTTCAGCGGCGCCGGGATTTTTTCATCCGTGAGCAGTTCCACGGCGGCTTGAACCTGCGCTTCATCAAGCGCCTGCGCGGCGGCGAGTTGTTTTACGAGCGATGCGAACACACGCGGATTTTACGGGCTTGCGCGAAAGGCACAAACTGAAATTGCGGTGGAAATGAAATTTGCGTAACTTATGCTTTGCGCCTGCGGTCTCAATGGGAAGCAAAGCGAAATTATTTTATGGCAGAAAAATCAAGCGGTGGCTGGTGGAAATGGCCTTTGACCGTCGTCGTCCTCGCGGCGGCGGGCGGCGGATATTTTTATTTCAGCCATGCGCGCCCGCAGCCCGTGACTTACAACGCGACGCCGGTGACCCGCGGCGATCTGACGAAGCTGGTAACGGCGACCGGGACGTTGAACCCGGTGGTGAACGTGACGGTGGGCAGCCAGGTGTCCGGCCGCATCAGCAAGCTGAACGTGGATTTCAATTCGATTGTGAAGTCGAATGAAGTCATCGCGGAAATTGACCCTTCGACCTACCAGGCGGCGGTGGAGCAAAGCGCCGCCGATCTGGCCAACGCGAAGGCGAACCTGGAATTGCAGCAGGTGGAGGCGAAACGCAGCAGCGATCTGTTCACGAACAAATTGATTTCCGGTTCCGATTTCGACACCGCCATCGCCACGCTGCACGAAGCCGAGGCCACGGTGAAAATCAAGCAGGCCTCGCTCAACAACGCGCTGGTGAACCTCGACTATTGCAAAATCCTTTCGCCGGTGGACGGCGTGGTGATCTTGCGCGCGGTGGAGCTGGGCCAGACGGTCGCCTCCAGTTTCAGCACGCCGACCATTTTCCAAATCGCCAACGACATGACGAAAATGCAGATTGATTCGAGCGTGGCGGAGGCGGATGTCGGCGGCATTGTCGAAGGGCAGAGCGTGGAATTCCTGGTGGACGCGTATCCGGAGCGGACGTTCCACGGCACGGTGACGCAGGTGCGCAATTCGCCGACGACGGTGAACAACGTCGTCACTTACGACTGCGTCATCGGCGTGACCAACGCGGATTACAAGTTGAAACCCGGCATGACGGCGAACGTCTCCATCGTCGTCGCCCAACATGAAAATGTGCTGACCATTCCGAACGGCGCGCTGCGCTTTCATCCGCCCGAAAACGCCGGGTTGCTGACCAACTCGGCGGCGCCCCTGGCGGCGGCCACCAACGGCGGCGGCAATTTTGCCGGCGGTCCGGGCGGTCATCGCGGCGGCGGGCACGGCGAGCGTCCGGTTTTCCACACCGTTTTCGTGCTGACGGGCGAAGGCAAGGATGCGAGGCTGCAGCCGGTGCAGATCCGGACCGGCATCAGCGACGGCCTTTCGACCGAGGTGATTTCGGGTTTGGACGAGGGCGTGCAGGTGGTCACCGGCATCGTTCTGGCTGGCGCGCAAGCGGCGGCAAATCCGTTCGGCGGCGGCGGTTTCCCGCGCCCGCGCTGATTTAATTTCCAAATTATCCGTGCAGACCAAACCCGTCATCCAGCTCGACGCCATCCACAAGACGTATCACACCGGCGAAGTGGACGTCCATGCGGTGCGCGGCATTTCACTGGGAATTTTTCCGGGCGAATTTGTCGCCATCATGGGTTCGAGCGGTTCCGGCAAAAGCACGCTGATGAACATGGTCGGCGCGCTGGACCGGCCGACCGGCGGCCATTACTGGCTCGATGGCATTGACGTTTCCACGCTTGACCGCGACCAGCTCGCGGATGTGCGCAATGAAAAAATCGGCTTTGTTTTCCAGGGTTTTAACCTGCTTTCACGAACCTCAGCGCGCGAAAATGTCGAGATGCCGATGCTTTACCACCGGCACCGCATCCATTCGCACGAACAGCATGAGCGCGCCATGAGCGCGCTCGAACTGGTCGGGCTCGGCCAGCGCGCCGACCATCATCCGAACCAGCTTTCCGGCGGCCAGCAGCAGCGCGTCGCCATCGCGCGCGCGCTGGTGAACAAGCCGTCACTCCTGCTGGCGGACGAGCCGACCGGCAACCTCGACAGCCAGACGAGCATTGAAATCATGGGCGTCTTTCAAAAGCTCAACGAACAGGGCATCACCATTGTCATGGTCACGCATGAGCTGGACGTGGCGCGCTTCACAAAACGCATGGTCATTTTGCGCGACGGGAAAATCATCACTGACGAGGCCGTGCAAAACCGGTCGTTTGCAGAACAGGAATTGCAGCGGCTGCGGCAGGAGCAGCAGGCCGTCAAACTGGGTTAAGGAAGAATGAAAAATGAAAAAAAAGATCTGCTGCCGCGCACCAAGATGTTTGCGCGCCGGATTATTCGTCTTTATTGCAGCCTTTCCAAAACGGACACGGTGGCACAAGTCGTGGGCAGACAGGTTTTGCGTTCGGGCACTTCTGTTGGCGCAAATTATCGCGAAGCCAACCGCGCCCGTTCCAAAGCGGAGTTCATTTCCAAGATGGGTGATTGCTTGAAAGAAGCAGACGAAACTTTGTATTGGCTGGAGTTGTTGTTGGACGAAAAAATCGTTCTTGAAAAAAAACTGGGTCCAGTAGTTGCTGAATCCAGCGAACTGGTTGCCAGCTTCATCACCATTCTCAAGAAAGCCCGAGGTCACGAATGAGCCGTTTCTTCATTCTTCATTCTTCATTCTTCATTTCCTTGCGATGAGAATATTCGCCTCCATAAAAATCGCCGGGCGCGCTTTGCGCCGGAACAAGATGCGCTCGCTGCTGACGATGCTCGGCGTCATCATCGGCGTCGGCGCCGTCATCGGCTCGGTGAGCCTGACTTCCGGCGCGACCAAGCAGGTTGAAGACCAGGTCAGCAGTCTGGGCGCGAGCGTGATCACCGTTTTTTCCGGCAATTTCACCCTGGGCGGCATGCGCGGCGGCTGGGGCAGCGCGCCGACGCTGACGGTGGCCGACACCGAGGCGATTGCCGGGCTGAAAAACGTCGTGGCCGTCAGTCCCGAAGTGCGCGACCGCGAACAGGTGCTGGCCAACGGCCTGAACTGGAACACGCAGGTCATGGGCGAGTCGCCGGATTATCTGCAAATCCGCAACTGGACCATCGCCAGCGGCTCGATGTTTTCGGATCAGGACGTTCGCACCCTGGCCAAATCCGCCGTCATCGGCAAGACCGTGGCCGACGAGCTGTTTCCCAACGAAAATCCCGTCGGCCAGACCATCCGCATCCGCAACCTGCCCTTTCTCATCGTCGGCGTGCTGGCGCCCAAAGGCTTCAACCTGTTCGGCCAGGACCAGGACGACACGGTGGTCGTCCCCTACACGAGCCACATGCACCGCATCACCACGCGCACCTTCGTGAATGACATTCTGGTGGGAGCCGCCAACGACGAGGCCATAAACGGCGTGCAGAATGACATCACGGATCTGCTGCTCGTGCGCCATCGGAGCAAGGAACAGGATTTCACCGTGCGCAACCAGTTGGAATTGATGCAGGCGCGCACCGCCGCCTCGCGCGCGATGGGTTTTCTGCTCGCGGGCGTCGCCGCCGTCTCGCTGGTCGTCGGCGGCATCGGCATCATGAACATCATGCTCGTCAGCGTGACCGAGCGGACGCGTGAAATCGGCATCCGCATGGCCGTGGGGGCGCGCGCGGCGGACATCTTGGTGCAATTTCTGATTGAAGCCGTCACCTTGAGCGCGATTGGCGGCGCAATCGGCATCGCCGGCGGCGTGGGCTTTTCCAGAATGGTCGCCTATTTCAAAGACATGCCGACGGTCACCCCCGTCGCCTGGATCATCATCGCGGTGGTTTCCAGCGCGATCATCGGCATCATCTCGGGATTTTATCCCGCCTGGAAAGCGTCGAAGCTCGACCCGATTGAAGCCTTGCGCTACGAATAACGCGTGACTGCTGAAATTCTTTCCACTCACACGCCGGACCTTTTCCAAAAAGCCGTCCGCCGCGCGGCGGAGCTTTTGCGCGCGGGCGAAGTCGTGGCGTTGCCGACGGAAACAGTCTATGGCCTGGCCGCGAACGCGCTGAATGAAACGGCCGTCGCTAGGATTTTTCAAATCAAAGGCCGTCCGGCAAACAATCCCATCATCGTCCATGTCGCGGGCAATGAGATGGCAAGGCGCTGCGTCAGCAAGTGGCCGGACCTGGCGGACAAGATTTCGAAATCATTCTGGCCCGGCCCGCTGACGCTGGTTTTGCCGCGCGCGGAAATAATTCCAGAAATCGTGGCGGCGGGCGGCGCCACGGTCGGCATCCGCTGGCCGAGTCATCCGTTCATCCAGGCGGTGATCCGCGAATGCGGTTTTCCGCTGGCCGCGCCGAGCGCAAATCTGTCGAACCGAATTTCACCGACGAAGGCGGAGCACGTTCGCGCGCAGCTTGGCGGCAGGATTCCGCTGATTGTAGATGGTGGACAATCGCAGGTTGGTATCGAATCCACGGTTTTGGATGTGACGGTCGCGCCGCCGCGTATTTTACGGCCGGGCATGATCCACGCGGAATCGCTGGCGGCTGTTTGCGGTGCCGTCCAAAGTCCGAAGCCCGGAGTCCAAAGTCTGGATTCCGCGCCGCGGAGTCCGGGTTTGCTGGCGAAACATTATGCGCCGAAAGCGAGGCTGGTCGTGTTGAGCTGGCGCGACGAGGCGGCTTTGCGTTCCCAGCTTGCAACCTTCAACTTTCAGCCAGCCACCTGTTTCATCATCGCGCACACGCAAATCCCCGCCGGTTTCGCGGCGGCGAAAGTAAGCGTGATCCCCCACGATGCCGGGGCGTTTGCGCGCGCGCTTTACGCGGAATGGCACCGTTGTGACGCGGCCGGCGCGGAGCTGATTGTCATCGAGGCGCCGCCGGATTCACCGGAATGGTCCGGCATCGCGGACCGGTTGCGGCGGGCGGCGGCGTGAGCTCACCAGCGCTGGTGGTCGGCAAGAAAGAAGCCGAACTCCAGGCTTTCCACCGGGAAAGCCGTCAGCGGGAAATTTTTGGGGAGCTTGTTGGTCGCCACAATTTGATAGACAAAATTATACCAGCTGTCGCGTCCGCCCTGGAGGCAATCGCTGAACAATCTTCCATCAAGCGTGTTGCGTGTGAGGTAAAGGGCGTTGACAGGCTTGATGAAGTCATTGAGCGAGACAAACTCGTATTGGGAATTCAGGGTGGTCCAGATGCATTGCCGGTCGCCATACCAGGCAACCGCCCAGGGAATGTCGCTCATCACCAGCTCGCCGGGGTTCATCCAGCCGCTGAATTTCTGAATTTCCGGCGGATAGTAAGGCGGATAAACGCCCGGTGAAGTTTTGGGCGGCAGCAGGGTCATGATGAATTGCTGGCACGCCAGGACGGCCACCAGTGCGATGACGCCGTAACGCGCCGGCACCGACGGCACATTCATCTGGTTCAACAGCGTCAGAAAGAAAGCCACGCCAAAAATCACCACCAGCGGCGTCAGCAGCACCAGCAGGTTTTCCGTGTTCAACTCCGGCGAAAGGGCGGTCAACTGCGTCCGGCCCAGCGCCGAGACGATGATGAATACGCCAAGACACGCCATGGTGAAATAACGCACCCGGCGGGCGACCCCGTTGCGCAGGCCGAGCAGCAGACCGGCCAGGAACAGGATGCCCAGCCAGCCGCCGCCCAGCCGCAACATGTCGTCCTGCAAAATGGAGCGGAGGTTTTCCAGAAATTTGGTCTTGTAAGGCATCACCCAGTAGGCCGAGGTCATGTCGGGATTCACCGACTGCATCAGGCGCGAGCCGGGAAAGGCAAAAGTTCCTTCCACGGCCGCGTAGCCGGCCGTGCCAAAGAACGTGCCGCTCACCGCGAGGTTGCGTGCAATCCACGGCGAGACCACTGCGGCGAAGACCAGGACCGCCGCCACCGCCAGACCCGTCCGCCGAGCCCCGCCAAAAACCGCGAGGTAAACAGTCACCGGCACAATCACCCAGCCAAAAGAATAGCGCGTCAACATGCCCAGCCCGGTCAGCAGCCCGGCGGACAACGCGAGGACAAACAGCCGGCGCGGGTTTTTGGTTTCGCCGCCGGCCAGTTCCTCAACCGTCACCAGGCACCAGACCAGCCCCAGAAAAATCACCATCAACAGAAGGGTCGGCAGGCCGGACACGCTGAACTTCCACAGCACATCCGAGCCGAGCACCAGCCCCGCCGCCAGCCAGGCGGCCGGCGCGTCCAAAATTTTTCTCGCGACCAGAAACGTGAGCCACACGACCACCAGCAATAAAATCTGGTTGAAAATGGCGACGAGGAATTCCGGCCGGTAGCGCATGAACCGTCCGCCCTCGGACCAAAAGGGCTTCTGCATCTCGACCTTCCAGTCGGGTGTGTGCAGCTCCAGCAGGGCCGCCAGCACGAGCGGATACACCGGCGCATTGGCCAGGTCAGGGTGCCGGCCGCGAAGGTGCGCGAAGTCCGCGGTGTTGGTGGGAAAAGATTCATTCGGATGCCAGGCGCGGTTGTGTTTTTGCACCAGATAGACGCTGAATGGCCGGATGAACTCTGTCGTAAAGCCGTGGCCCTCCGACAGGTTGCGCGCCACCTGCGCCGCATCCATCGCTTCCGGCGTGGCAAAATTGCGATAGCAGTGCAGGTCATACCAGACCACCAGGCTCAACACCGCCACCGTCAAGGCCAGATAATTCAGCCAGCGTGCCCCGGCTTCAACTTCCAGTTTGTGGATCAATGCCTGAATCTGTTCTGCGATCATCATAATTCAAAATCCTTCCAGGTGATACTCGTGCAGCTTGCGGTGGAACGTCCGCCGGCTCATGCCGATTTTTTGCGCCGCGCGCGTCCGGTTGCCGTCCGTTTCCTTCAATGCCCGCATGATTAATTGTTGCTCCGCAGCCTTCACCGTCAAAGCTTTTCCGGGCAACAGTTTGGTGTCGCCCGCCGGACCGCCGCCGCGCACCGACGGCGGCAGGTCGCGCAGGGAAATCCGTTCGCTCCGGCTCAACACCACTGCGTGTTCGATGGCCGTGCGCAGCTCGCGCACGTTGCCGGGCCAGGAAAAATTCATCAAGGCTGCGAGCGCGTCCGCCGTGAAATCATTCACCGGCTTTCCGTTTTCCCTGGCAAACTCGCGCAGGAAACTCTGCGCCAGCAGCGGAATATCGCCCGTCCGCTCGCGCAGCGGCGGCAATTCTATTTCAACCACGCGCAGCCGGAAAAACAAATCCTCGCGGAATTTCCCGGTTTTGACCAGTTCTTCCAGATTCTTGTTGGTCGCCGCGACCAGCCGCAAATCGGCGCTCAAGGTTTTGTTCGACCCCACGCGCTCAAAAGTCCGTTCGCCCAGAAACCGCAGCAGCTTCACCTGGATCGTCGCGTCAATTTCACCGATCTCGTCGAGAAACAAAGTGCCGCCCTGCGCCTGCTCGAACCGGCCGATGCGCCGCTCGTAGGCGCCGGTGAACGCGCCTTTTTCGTGGCCGAACAACTCGCTCTCCAAAAGTGTCGGCGCGAGCGCCGCGCAATGCACCGTCACGAACGGCTGCTTCGCGCGCGGACTCAACTGATGCAGCGCCTTCGCGATGAGTTCCTTGCCGGTCCCGCTTTCGCCCAGCACCAGGACCGACGCCCGCGTCGGCGCGACCTGCTGGACGATTTCAAAAATTTCCGTCATCACCGGCGATTTGCCGATGATGTTTTCCAGGCCGAACCTGGCGTCGAGCTGCTGGCGCAACGAAACGTTTTCCACTTCCAGATGCTGCTGTTTCAGCGCGCGGGCAATCCGCATTTCCAGTTCATCAATCTGCAACCGGCCTTTGGCGATGTAATCGTCCGCGCCGCGTTTCATCGCGTCCACCGCGAGTTCTTCCGAACCGTAGGCCGTCATCAAAATGCAGACCGGCGGTTTCGGCAGCGACTTCGCCCGCGTGATCAGCTTCATGCCGTCCTCGCTCGGCAGCCGGAAATCAGTGAGCAGCACGTCAAAGTTTTCACTCTCCAGCAGGTTCGTCGCCGTCTGCGCGTCCTCGGCGACATACACGTCGTAGCGTTCTTCCAGCGCCGCGCGCAAACCTTCGCGCGTCGGCTTCTCGTCGTCCACAATCAGCAAGGTCGGTTTTTCAGCCATAATTTTATCCGCTACTTGCACGCAGTTTCACGAATTGCCCGGCGCTGATTTCAATTCGTGTTCATTCGTGAAATTCGCGGATTCCTTTCCGGTTTTGTTTTCCAGCAGGCGCGGTTTGCGCTCGTGCAACGGCAGCCAGATCCGAAAGGTCGTGCCCCGGCCGACGTGGCTGTCCAGTTCAATCCGGCCGTTGTGCGCGCGGACAATTCTCTGGACGATCATCAGGCCCAGGCCGCTGCCCCTTTTTTTTGTCGTGTAAAACGGCTCGAAGATGCGGTTGATCTGCTCCTGCGGAATGCCGCCGCCCGTGTCGCTCACGCTCACCCACACCTCGTCGCTCGTTTCGCCCGTCTGCAGCGTCAGCGTGCCGCCGGTCGTCATCGCCTGGACCGCGTTTTTAACGAGGTTCACCAGCACCTGCTGCAACTGCGTGGCGTCCACCGGCGTCGCGGTCAGGTTGCGCGCCAGCTTTGCATTCATCGTCACGCCGCGATTTGCAATTTCCGGACGCAGCAGCTCCAAAGTTTTTCCGACCACGTCGTTCAGCGAAAATAATTGCAATTGCAACGGGGCGGGCCGGATGGCGCCAAGAAACTGCGTGACGATGTAATCCAGCCGGTTGATCTCGCCCTTCGCCACCTCGAGGTATTGCTCCAGTTTGAGCGCGGTGTCGTGATGTGCCGCGTGACGGGTGACGCAGGACACGGTTTTCCCGGCGTCCGCCGCCCGCCACTCGTCACCCTTGAGCTTTTTCACCTCGCGCTCCATCAGTTGCAGATGAATGTGCAGCGCATTGAGCGGATTCCCAATTTCGTGCGCGACGCTCGCCGCGAGCAACGTCAGCGCCTGCACGCGCTCGCTTTCGATGGCCTCGAAGGTTTTCTGCCGCGCCTCGGTCGCGTCGTGCAAAATCAGCGCCACGCCGGAGCTGCCCGTCGCCTCGCCATCCAGCGGCGCGGCGTAGAGCCGGAGAAAGCGCGGGCGGGGATAGTAGATTTCAAATTCGTGGCGTGTGACGTGTGCGCCGCCGGCCTGGTCGGCGCGAAAAATATTCTCCCAGTCCACCTCCGGCAAAAGGTCCGCAATCTGCAAATCCTCGGCGTCCGGCTGCAGGCCGATGAGCCGCGTGACGGCCTGGTTGAAATAAATCACGCCGCCGTGCTCGTCCGCCACGAGCACGCCGTCCTCAATGGTGTTGAACAGCGTTTCAAGAAAACTGCGTTCGCGCGCGAGCCGCTGGACGACGCTCTGCAACCCTTCTGTGTCCAGCCGCCCGATGCGGCCAAGCACCTTGTCGAGAAAACTGGATTTGGTCGCAGCCATTGAATAAAATCAATCTGACGAGTGGCAAAATGGCACAACAAATAAATTCGTCAAGTCAAAGAATCGAGTTTCAATGGCACAGCGAAATCAAACTTTTATTTCAAGCGGCAGAGCGATGAAAGCTCATTACCATTTCACGACTTTTTATGGCGCAAGCCTTTCGCGGTGAGGCTGGTGGTCGCGGTTCCACCGGACCAAAGCGGCATCGCTGGTGTCTTGAAACAGGAATTTCAGCGTCGGTGATTCGACGTGACCGTCGCAAAAGACAATGTTGGCTCTGTCCTGATGCCGAGCATGAGCGCGCTGTGTGCTTTCGGAAAGATTATATCCATAATACGCCTTCAAGAAGGATATAGCATTTCATAATAACATTGGGACATAGGCTGATAAGCTTGCGGGCATGAAAGCTTATGCGTTGGATTTGCGGGAACGGGTGGTCAAATTCATTCAGGGCGGCGGCTCCAAAGTCGAGGCCGCCCGGCGGTTTGATCTGGCCCGGAGTTCCGTTTGTCGGTATCTGGAAGCCGCCAGAAAGGGTGCGCTGCCGCCAAAAACGAGCTGGGGAACCTGGCGCAAGCTTGACCCGGAGAAACTCCGTGTCCACGTCAAAAAACATCCTGATGCCACGCTCCAGGAACTCCAAGCCGTGTTCGGCGTCAGCCATCACGCCGTCTGGGTGCGGCTGGGGCAGTTGGGCTTCACGCTAAAAAAAACTCATAAAATACCGCGAGCGCAACGAAGTGCAGCGGTGGCGCTTCCGGCGCGAACTGGAAAAGCTCAACGGCCAGCCCGTCTTTTACCTCGACGAGTGCGGCGTGGATCACCGCCTTTATCGTGAATCTGGCCGCGCCCCCAGGGGCCAGCGGATTTACGAGACGGTGGCGGGCAAGCGGTGGGAACGCACCAGCATTATCTCGGCCTCTCAACACGGCAACCCGTTTGCGCTCCGGGCGGATTGGGCGGACGAAATGTTTGAACTGGTTAAAAAGGAGAAAAAGGAGAACGCCCAATCCGCCGAACTGGTTGCCGCCCAAAAGCGCGCGGAGATCGAAAAAATCAGCCAACGCCTTCAACGGCTGTTGGACTCGCTGTTGGACGGCTTGATTGAACGAGAGACGTTCACGACGGAGAAAGCCAAATTGATGAGCCGCAAAAAGACGTTGGAGGAACAAATCAAGGCACTTTCGGGCAACCCAAAAGTTTGGCTCGAACCGTTCCAAAATTGGATTTTAACCGCTAGAAACGCGGGTGAAATCGCGATTTCAGGTTCGCTTCAAGAGAAGCGGGTTCTCGCCCAACAAGTGTTCGGCTCGAACCTTGTCCTCGACTGCAAAAAAGCCCGTGGTTCTTGCGTCAAACCGTGGTCACTACTCATCGAACCGTCTCCGTGTGGTGGAATGGTGGGCACTGCAGGATTCGAACCTGCGACCTTCTCCGTGTAAAGGAGCAGCGCTACCACTGCGCCAAGCGCCCTGAAAAATTGCTTATGCAATATATCGAAACTGCCAGTTCTTGTTGGCACCCCGCTCTGTCACCCTCCTCATAATGGAAGCATGAAAAAATCAATAATCGCCCAGCACAAGGCCATTGCCTGCCAGAATCTCAAAGGTTGCGGTCTTCATCGGCATGGCGTCAACGAAACTTACTATGGGATAAAAAAATGGGCTGGCAAGCGCAAAGAACACTCTTTAGACATGATGTGACCTTGGATCACGAAGAGTATCAGCCTCGGTTCATGACCGTTTGCAATTCGAATTCGCCCGCGCAAAAATTTTATTCCGTCAGCGGACACAATGCCAGCGGCGCGTGCATGACCCCGGCGGCGGTAAGTTCGCTGCGGACAATTTCCGCTGCCCCGGCCTGCCAGTCGCCAAAGTGACGGTCGCGAAGCACCGTGGCGCGGGCCAGCAAATTTGGCGTGGCTGCGTGATGCCCCGGTTTGAACCGGCCCAATGTGATGTGGCCGGTAAATCTTTCCAGCCGCTCTGCCGGGGCGAATGGCCGCACCGCTGCATCCATCTGCCAGTGCAGTTCCGCCAGTTGTCCGCTGAGGTCGTCCACCCCCGCCCAGAGCACGCGCGGCGGCTGCGCACCGGGGAAAAAGCCGATGCCGTGGGCGGAAAGTTTCATAACTTTGAATCCAACACACACCTTGGCCACGGCTGCTTCCAGCGCCGCAACCTGCGCCGATGGCACGTCGCCGAGAAACTTCAATGTGACATGAAACTGTTCCGGTCGCGTCCAACGGATGGCTCCCGGCGGGGAGTTGCGCCGCAACTGGCCTTGCGCGCGTCCAATTTCCTGCCGCACATCCGGCGGGACGGCGAGGGCGATGAACAGGCGCAGAAAGGCGGCTGGATTGTCGGCGGTCAAGGTCGCTGTCCTCCGGGCCGGTCAATGGAGGTCCAATGTTGTTATTTCCGTTGATACGTTCCCATCAACTGGCCTTCGGCGATGACGTGACCGTCCATCGCCTTGAGCAAATCCTTTTTTGTGAGGCCGGGCTTGAGATCCGGCTTGGCGTCGAGCGCGTAGAGCTTGAAAAAATAGCGGTGCGCTTTGCCGGGCGGCGGACACGGCCCGCCATAGCCGAGGCGCTTGTAATCATTCAAGCCCTGCTTCGCGCCGCTGGCCAGCTCCGGTGATTTCGGCACGTCTTCAGCCAGGCCGGTGATGTCCGGCGGCAAGTCGTAGATCACCCAATGCACCCAGATGCCCATCGGCGCATCGGGGTCGTCGCAAATCAACGCGAGGCTCTTTGTGGCGGGCGGCACACCCGACCAGTGCAGATCGGGCGACAGATTCTGGTCATCGAACGCGTGCCGCCGGGGAATCGGCTGGCCTTCGACAAATGCGGTGGTGGTGAGGTCAAGTTTCATGGTGACTCCGTTGGTTGAGGGATTTTCCGCGTGGCTGGCCGTGAGAAATCCGGCCAGCAACCCGGCGGCGAAAAGCAGTTTGTTGCGCACGTTCACAACCGGACTTTACCCCGGCGCGGGCGATTGCAAAGCGAAAATTTCCGAAGGATCAGCGCGCCACACTTCATCCTATCCCGCCGCCATGGATATGGCAAACGCGCCGATTACCGGTTGGCGCTTGGCCTGATGCACCGCTCGCGTATAAACTGACGGCAGCTTGTCGAGCTGTTCTTCGATGCACCACGGCATCGTCGTCCGCGTTTGCCGCCGCTTCCGCCCGCGCGCAGTGGCTTTCCCAACGACGCGCAAGATGAGAACCATCGGTCCACTTTTGGACTTTCGGTTTTTATTGCTTCCGACAAAGCGAGGACAAAAGAACCGGTCATCAAAAGTCACATGACCGGGAGGGACGCCGGCGGATGCTGCACGGCATTACAAGCTGGCAGATGGCGGAAATTCCGCTTTGGTCCTCACCACGAAGCCCAAAGCGAACAACGTGATGCCGCCCTGCCAATTGATTTGAGAAAACTTACGGCGTCCATCTTTAGCGCGTCCCGGGGTTGACGCGCCCGAGCGGAAGATTAAAATTTTCATCTTGAAAAGTCATTGATATGACCACGTCCGCGCCAGAACATTTTGATGCCATTGCCGGCCAATACGCCACGAGTGAAGTTCATGCCAACAGCCCCACGATTCGGCGGCTGCACGAACTGCTGCGGCGGCATCCGCCCGCCTCGGTCTGCGACGTGGCTTGCGGTCCCGGTCATCTGGCTTTGTCTTTCGCGGGCAAAGCCGCCCGGATTGTCGGCGTTGACGCCGCCCCCAACATGCTCCGGCAGTTTGAGCAACTGGCGCAGGCACGGGGAGTGAAAGTGGAACCGGTTCACGCCCATGCCGAAGCCGTGCCGTTCCCGGGCAACTCCTTCGATGCCGTCGTTTCGCGGCTGGCCCCGCATCATTTTCCAGATGTCGCCAAGGCCGTAAAAGAAATGGCCCGGCTGGCAAAGGGCGGAGGCGTTGTGGCCGTGATTGATTTGGAAGGCAACGAAAACCCGGCTCTTGATGACTTGAACCACGAAATCGAAAGGCTGCATGACCCAACGCATGTCCGCAGCCACACTGCCATCCGCTGGCGGAAATTTTTTGAGGCGAGCGGCCTCAAAATTGAGGCGTTGGAATCCGGGCTGACGGAAATGTCCGACGGATTGACCGTCCGGCGCTGGTGTGAGATCGGAAGCACCCCACCTGAAGCGCAGGCGAAAATCCGGGCGCGGCTGGCGGCAGCGCCCCAAGAGCATCTGGCGGGGCTGGGCATACGATCTGAAAACAACGAGTTTCGCCTTCCCGTCCGCACCCTGATTATTTTGGGACGCAAAGGCTAACGTCCTTGCACGCGGAAAAAACCGGTCGCGTTGGTAATGGGAAGATTCGTGCTGTTACCGCTCGGCGTCGCGATGTCACGCCATGAAGTTGGCGGCAGCGCACCGGATCTTTCCACGATGTAGGGTGCCACGCCGCCGGTCCAGCTCACGTTCACATTATTGCCGGTGGGCGTGGATTGCCACATTGATGGCGTTCGTCACCGTGATGAACATGGCGTCATACGCCACCGCATGAACCCCGTCATCCGCGCTCAATTCCAGCGTGTAGCTTCCCGGCGCGCTGAAAATTGCCGTCGTGTTTGTCTGCATGGCGTTGCCGAACGTGACTGCGCCCGGCCCGGAACAAGTTTTCCATCGGATTGCCGGCGGCGAATTTGAGAAATTCACCACACCCGCCAGTCGCGCCACCTGACCGAACCTCACGGTCTGGTCCGGCCCCGCGTTCGCCATCGGCGCACCCGCCGAACGCGGCCCTTCATTCGCTCCCGTCGTCTGGACGGCCTCAAAGTTTGTGATGCTGATGCTGGTCAAATCATTGAAACAATTTGTCGGCCAGCGGTCGTCCGGCGTCACCGAAATGGAAAACACGCCGCCGTTGTCCGCCACCATTGCGCCATATTTTTTCAACCCCAGCACCACCGCCTTTTCCTCCGTCGTGAAGTTGGCTGGAATGACGAAGGCCGACTTCAGCCGCAGCCGCTGGCCCATCGCGGGCAGGTTCGTGCTGGTGTTGTTGGCGGGCGCGGCATAATGCGTCGCAGGATAAAGATATTGGTTGTAGCGCGTTTTGGCCACGACCAGCCGGCAGGCGTGCTCCACCATGCCGCGCTCCGCCTCGTCGTAACGCACCAGCGCCGGGAACATCGGGAAGCCCGCCGCGTCGCCCGAAGTCCAGCCTGCGGGCCGCAGAGCGTTGGTGTTCAGATTAAACTTCGCGCCGTTTGACGCCTCCCAATTTGTGCCGACCAGCATCGTCTCCCACGTTTCCCAGATGAAACCCGCCTCCGGCACAACCATGACGGCGTGCCGGTCGCTGCCGTCGTTGTTCGTCTGCCACTGCGCCAGCGTCTGCGTGCCCGTCTGCGAAGGCCATGTCTCGATGGGCAGGTTCGCCGGTATTGGATACAGGCCATATGGTGAAGCCCCGCCGTCCAAATCGGATTCATCCGCATAATTGAAGAAATCAATCGGCAAGCGCGGCTGGTTGTCCGGCACCAGCACAAAATTCATTTCGTATTCCACGACCAGCGCGCGGTGGTTGGATGAAAGGTTCGTCATGATCTGCGCGATCATGGCGTCTGAATTCACCAGCACGGGCCGGTTGGAAATACATTCGTTCCACGGGTTCGTCACCGGGAAAATCTGCATCGCTGCAACCACGGCGTCCGCATTCGTGGTGTTGAACAAAATGGGATGCGTCACCCCCGGCAGCGTGCCAAGGATGCGCCCCTCCTGATTGATGCGCTCCGCTGGCAGCCGCAGCCCCGGCAGCGACAGCAGCAGGATCATGGATGCGAATCGTTTCACGCCTGCTCAAGCTAAAGCGGGGGCGATGAAATGCAAGCAGCGGAAAATGGCGGACAGGACGATTGGCCGATGGCCGTCAGAAAGCCAGCACCCATATCTGATGGCCAACCATTGCCATATGGTTGGATTACCGCAGTGTCTAACATTTTGTCTAAGAGCCTGTCTGAAAATGTGGGGGCGGGCTTCCAGCCTGCCGGTGAAGGCGGCATCCTGCCGCCAGTTCCCGGCCAAACTCGCGGCTAGAAGCCGCGTCACTAGCAGCCAAGATGGCTGCCGCCACGACAATAGAGGAGTTCTCAGACAGGCTCTAACATCGCTGCTTAAAATCGGATTGCGCCGCCGGACTGTTTTTGGGAGACTTTAGATTTGACGTTCAAATCCAGTCGGTTGATGGATGTTGATGCGGGTTGCGCGGTTAGCTCAGTGGTAGAGCATTACCTTGACACGGTAGGGGTCGGAGGTTCGAAACCTCCACCGCGCACCATTCCACCACACGGAGACGGTTCGATGAGTAATGACCACGGTTTGACGCAAGAACCACAGGCTTTTTTGCAGTCGAGGACAAGGTTCGAGCCGAAGGCTCCAAGGGCAAAATCCGCTTCTCTTGAAGCGAACCCACGATTTCACAGCCCGCGATAAATTTCCCGCTGCCCATGCGCGTGACGACCGGCATTCCGGGCCGCAGACTGCCGCTGCAGGGTAATTTCACGGCTCCGCGTGTTCACGCCCATTTGAACCGAACTTCCGAATGGGCGGACGCGCCTTCCGCAAATGCACCGGCAGCGCCAGGAAAAAATGCCAGCGCGACGAAAAAGGAAACGGTCCTTTTCATCAATTTATTTGGCCAGCCCCGGCTCCAGCAGTTTGATCGAAAACGAATCAAAAGTTCCTTCCGCCCCGGCAGCGCCGCCGACGGTCAGCGCCACGCGCACGCTGCGATCCCACGGCGGCAGATCCTTCGCGTCAGCAGAATCTCCACACGGCATCCATTTCTCACCATCCGCGCTGACGGCCAGTTGAAAGTGATAACCGTGACGCGCGGTTAATTTCAAGTAAAGTTTTGGCGCGTCAGGCGCCGGCTGCCGCGCGAGCTGTCGAGTCTCGCCTTTGTCCCGCCGCCAAGTGATGATGCTGCCATCACAGAACACAGCGCCCATCGCATTTTCCGAATCTCCCAAGGCGCAGAGACCGGCGGTGCTCCCCGGTTTAAGCAGCCTGGTTTCAATGATGGTGGTGGCGACATAATCTGCTGTGGTGGTCGGACGGGCCAGGGTCGCGGCCAGAAAATTTGTTCCCTGGCCATTGACGCCCAGCAGCAACCGCCCGTGGTCCAGACGATGAAGCGGCTCGCGGCCTTGCGGCCATTGCCAGCCTTTTTGCAACTCGTCGCCGGTGAAATCATCGGAATAACTGGCACCGGTCTTCAACTGGACCGCGCCAAAAGGTGAAACCGCCGTCGTGCTGGGGCCATTGCCATTATTGATGGTCGGCCAGTTGTCGGGGCCAAACTTGACCTCATCCAGCATGCCTTCACGGCCGGTGAAGACCGATCCGCCGGTCGAGTAGGCGTGATACAAAAACCAGTAGCGTCCCTGGGCGTCTTGAACAATGCTGCCGTGGCCGGGACATTTCCACGTTTCATTGCCGGCGAGAATGGGGTTCGCCGGATTCTTCTCCCACGGCCCGAGCAGCGAATGCGCGCGGGCGACGCCCAGCGCATAGCTGCAGCCGGTGCCGCAACAGCCGTTGCCGGAGTAAAACAGGTAAAACCAGCCGTTGCGCCTAAGAATGAACGGGCCTTCCACCACGCCGCCCTCCCAGGAGGCGGCATCGTTGCGAATCAGTTCGTGCGGCTCACCGGCCAGCTTGGTTCCATCGTCGTTGAGCGATTGCGCCCAAATGGGCGTTGGCTGGCCGCGACTATTTCCGTCTTCTTTCCAGATCAAATAACGGACGCCATTTTCGTCCGTCGCCGGAGCCGGATCAATCGAGCCATCGTCCTGCCCCACGAGCGGCCCGCGATCAATATAAGGGCCGCCCGGCTTGTCGGCGGTCGCCACCGCCACGGTCAGCGGGCCGCCGCGCTTGCGGCCGACGTAATAGACGGCGTAGCGGCCTTTGAATTCGGAAATTTCCGGCGCCCAAAAATTTCCCACGGCCCAGGCCGGGCGATGCGGGAAAACGGAGCCGGTCAATTCCCAGTTGACCAAATCGGTGGAATGAAGCAGCGGAAATTGCGGCCCCCACTCGGAGGAAGTGCAGGTGGCCCAAAAATCTTTGCCGACGCGGATGATGGACGGATCGGGGTGATCGCCGACAATCACTGGATTCTGGTAAAACACCTGCGCGGTCGCGGTCGAAGCCTGGCCGAACCAGATCAAACCCGCAATGAGCAGCGCGCCGGTTTGAAAATTACTCCGGCAAAATCGCGCGGCCCAATGTTGTGAAGTCAGCAGAGGTAAAACCATAGAATTTTCAGAACTGAAGCGTCACGGTTCGCGGCTTCGCTTCATTGACGAAATGAAGCCACAATAATCCATCTTTTTTTGAGAAATCGGTCTGCTCAACCGGCTGCCCGTCCAGCGTGACAGATTTCGGCGGATACGATGTGCGGAACAGCATCACAGCCGGCGTTTGCACCACACCTTCAACCAAAAAAGACAAAATCTGGTCCGGCTGCCCGACGGCCAACGCCTTGCACGCGGAGGCGAGCAGTTGCGGTTTGCCCGCGCGTGCCAAGTCGAGGTCGCGCAGAAAGTAGCGGCTGCCCGGCGCCAGCTTCACGCTGTCCAGCACGCGCAAGCTGGGATCAAACAAATTGATGAAACGGCCTTGCAGCACTTTCGGCTCGCCGGCGATGGATTCATCCAGCCCGGCGGCGATGATGTAAGGTCCGCGCCGCAGCAGGAGCGAATTGGTTTCACGCCATTTCAGCTTTGCGGATTTCGCCGCCTCCTCAACGACGGCAACAACCTGGCCGGCGCCGTCCGCGCTGCGGGCGAGCTGCGCGGGATTTTTGCGCAGCCAGATGACTTTGCCTTCGCCAAACTGCCATGCGGTTTCGTCCGCAGCGGGGGCGTTCGTCTGATTGAAACCAAGCTGCGCAAAGAGAGGTTCGCGCGGTGTGGAAAATTTATTTCTATCGTTGTTCCACCATTCAGGCACGGAATTGAAAACGTCCGAATCATCATCGCAGAAAACGAGCACGCCGCCGCGCCGGACCCAGCCGGCAATCGGCGCGTGAACTTCCGGCGTCAGCGGTTTCATTCCCTGATACGTCATGAGCAAAACCTCGAAGCTGTCGAGATAATGCGGCACGGTCACATTTTCCAGTTGCACCGGCTCAACGGGAATCCCGTGCTTCAGCAAGGGCATCGCCAGTCCGTAAATGTGGCTCAGGTGCTCATCGCTCGGTGCGGGGTCGCCGCGCTCGAACATCAGTGAATCGCCGATCATCACGCCGATACCCGTCGTGCCACAATCCCACGCGACGCGCTCCTGCTTCAAATCGTTGAGCGAATTCATCACGGTCTGCAATTCCGTGGCGTAACCGGGCGGAATCGGTTTGCGATCTTCAAGCGGCGCGGATTTGGGATAGCGGCCGTTGAAAATGCGCTCCGGCCAGGGCGCGACTTCAAAATGCCAGACTTCGGGCTGCAGCAGCGAGGCGGTGAGCGTGGATTCCCAGTTGCGCTGGTAATCATTCCAGTCGTGATTGGGATTGTCCTCGATCGGATCGTTCAAATACCAGACGTTGCGGCCCGTGGCGCGCACGAGATTTTGCATCGCGCCGTATTCCAGAAACGCGGTTTCAAACGTCCGCTCCTTGAGTTGGCCGCGATAAACATTCGGTGTGCGCGACGTGCCGGTCCAGACCTGCGCGATATAGCCGTCGCAGCCGTTGAGCTGCGCGAGACTGGATTCCGGGCTGACGATCTTCCAGGAGGCGTAGTTGAGCAGGCTGTGCGTCGGGACATAACAATGAACGTGCCGCCCGGTGCGTTGATTGTAAGCCTGCACATAATCGAAGACCTGCTGCAACGCGCGGCGGTAAAGAAAATATTTCAGCTTTGACGCCCGCCACTGCGCATCGGCGGAACTGTGCGGCGGCTGCCAATCGTCGCCGTAAAAAGCATGCCACTCGCGCTTGAATCCTTCCGAGTAGCCTGAGTTCACCCAGAATTCCGGTTCTTCGAGATGGATCGCCTCCGCGCCAGCATCGAGAGCGCGCTGCACGCCGACGCAGAGAAATTTTCCGTAGTTCGTCCCCGGACACAGGTAATAAACATCGCCGCCGTGACTGCTTTTCCGCCCGTCGCTCACGGTCTGCGCCTCGTCCTCGTGATTGATGCCGTCGAAACGGCCGTAGAGATAATCCTGATAATTGCCCCACGACACGCCGGTCATGACGTGGATGCGATAGCCATGCTCGCGCCAGGTCGCGATGCGGTCCGGCAATTTTGCATCAATGCCGTAAACGATGGCCACGTCGGAACGTAGATTGGATTTTTCACTCCACGGCGCGCCGGTTTGAAAACAGGTGCGTTCCAAAACCTGATCCGGGTCGGTTGAAAAAGGATCTTCCGCGCCGGCTGCGACCAACCGCGAACCCATTCCGAGCACGGCAGGCAGAACCAGCCAGGGAAGGATTACTGCCAGCTTGTTTCGAATGATGCCTGGTTGTAAACTCACACGCGTTCGCTACTTTGATTTTTCGGTGATCATCGGCCAGTTGTCGGTGCGGAACGGCACCGCCGGCAGGCCCGCCTGGTTGTAAAGATTGCAGACCGGGTTGATGTCCCACGCATAGCGCACGGCCGCCGGCTGGGAAACGTCCGGCGATGACACGACAATGGTCTGGCCATCAATCACCGCGTCAGCCCAGACGAATTTATGATCCTCACCAGCGATGGCAAAACCGGCAAGTTTTCCATCTCTGGCAACGAGGCCGCCGTCCACATGGTCGAAACTCAGTCGAATCTTGTCACCGTCCACCTTCATGGAACGATACCAAGGTCCCGAATATTCAACCTTCTTCCCGTAAGTTTTCGCCAGCGCATTCAGTGCCAGCCGGCGTCCGACCTCCTGTTTGTTCTTCGGATGAATGTCCGCAGCATTGCCAATGTCAATGGCCAGCGCCAGCCCGCAATTAGGAACATTCTTCGCGGTCAGCGCCTGGGCCTCGCGCAATTCTGCCCAACTGTTTTCGCGCGGCTCGGCATTGGTCGCTTGAAACGCGGCGAGCTGCACAATGTAAAAAGGAAAATCGCCGACGCCGAATCGTGCCCGCCAGTCACCGATCATCGCCGGCAGCAGGCGGCGATATTGTCCGGCGCGGTCGGCGTTTGATTCGCCCTGATACCAGATTGCGCCTTTGATCGCAAACGGCAGCAACGGCGCGATCATGCCGTTGTAAAGCACGGTCACGACGTTGGGATTATTTTCATCCGGCGGCGGCGGCGGCGAACCCAATCGCGCCAGCGGAGCCGAGTCGCGCATCTGCCAGATGCCCGCCAACGAAATGGGCGCGGTCTGCTGGTCGCCCACCGGTGCGAGCTTCATCTGGTCCGGCTGCGCGGTGAGTCCGCCGATGCCGCCTGTGTCCATCACGCGAATGGTGAGGACGTTTTTGCCCGGCTTCAGTGCGCCCGCCGGAACCGTGTAAGAGCGGAAAAGATCGTAACGGTTCATCTGACCCACTTTCACGCCGTTGATCCACGTCGTGTCAAAATCATCTACCGGACCAAGATCGAGCTTCAAATCCTTGCCGGCCCAGTCCGCCGGCAAATCAAATTCCCGCTGGAACCAAACCATGCCATTAAATCCCGGCAGTCCGGCTTGCTGGAAAGGCTGGGGCATTTGCACGGATTTCCACGCGGCGTCCACGCCCGTTCCCTTCGCCCAGCCTTGTTGTGTGCCGGGATCTTTTTGCCGGCACCACGTTTCATAAACCTCCAGGTAATCAGCCTTGGGGGCGCCGTTCGCGCTGTCGCGCATGTTTTTGATTGCTTCGTTGAAATCGCCCAGCGGCGCAAGTCCTTCCGCGCTGGTCCAGGCTTCGGCCACGGTGCCGCCCCAGGAACTGTGGATGAGGCCGATGGGAACATCCAGTTCACGATTCAATTCACGGCCGAAAAAAAATCCCGCCGCCGAAAAGCCGCCCCACAATCCTTGTTTGATATTATCTGGGCTGCACGGCAGCCAGCGGCAGGTCGTCGTTTCCACCGGCGCCGTGGCGATGCACCGGGGCACCGTCAGCAAACGAATCTGTGGAAAATTGGCGGTGGCAATGTCATTCGTCGCATTGCAGACCATCACGCCCATTTCCATGTTCGACTGCCCGGAACACAGCCACACGTCGCCGATGAGCACGTCGTTGATCACCGCCGATTCATGCGTTGTCGCATTGGTGACCGACAAGGTTCGCGGCGCGGACGAGGCGGGCATGGATTTGAGTTTCACCAGCCACTTTCCGGCTGAGTCGGCCACGGCCGTCCGGTTTTGTCCGGCGAAGGTCACCTCCACTTTTGATCCCGGCTGGCTCCAGCCCCAGACCGGCACGGCCACACCGCGCTGCAGCACGGCATGATCGCAAAACAGCGGGTGAAGAAAGGGATGTTCTGCGGCGGCTCCGGCCGCTGGCAATACGGCAAAAATCAACCATGCCGCGAACAACAATCTCGTTCGCAGGCAGGTTAAAATTTTCGTGAACTTGCCGCTCAGTGAACGAACTCCAGAACTTGCGAGAATGGGATGCGAGGATTTCATTGGAATTATACTAATGACATCAGCGGCTTTGTCTATTCCGGTTTTGAGGACCGGGCCTGGTGCGGAATCCTTTCCGCCAGAAAATTTTGAAGCAGATGTGGAAAAGGCGGTTTGCGCCAACGCAAACCGCCCGTTGCTGTGAATGCAGGACACGCTTTGACCGGAATTTACTTCTTCGCTTCCTCGACGCTCACCAGGCCGACGTCAATGTTTTGTCCGCCTTCAGTCTGATGGCAATGCACGGCCACCAGGACCGTTGCGCCGGGTTTGAGCAGCGCCAGCGCCGCCGGCCGGATGTCCAGGGGCACATAGCTGGAAGTAAAACCGGGTTCCGACGAGGCGAGGATTCCGTTGACGTAAATCTCCACGTCTTCATCGTGCGCCGCGTAGAACTGGAGGTCGGAGTAAGTTTTTTCCGGCAGGGTGACTTCGCGCCGCAGCCAGATGTCGTCCGTGTGCCATTCCGTGTTCCGAACGGCACCGGGCGTGCCGGCCGTGGCGAAGCTGGACAGTCCTTCTGACCAGGCGCTGGCATTAAAGTCCGGCGCGGTCCAGTTCGCCGCCGGTTTCTGCGTGGTGTAACGCCATTTGGCCGGCGCGGTCTTCGCCGTGGGAATGACCTCGGTGACTTTCGGCAATTCCGGCAGCGGCGCCCAGTTGCCGGCTTTCGTCTTGTCGGCGCTGGCCCACTTTTTCCAAATCGCACGGTCAGTGAGCATTTTGATGAACACGCCGCCGATGACCGGGCGCGCGTGCATGCCGTCGCTGTGAACATCGTCGGTCACATAGGAGTCCATGAACGGCGAACGCGCGGTGGTGGCGTTGAGGTAATCATACATCGGCGAAATGATCGCTTCAAAATCGGCCTGGTTGTCGGCCAGCGAAGCGCTCCAGACTGACCAGTCGCTCTTCGTCAAATGCGTGCGCGAATCCAGCGGCAAGCCGTAGCGCTGCATAACTTTTTTATAATGCGCCACTTCCATCTGCGCCACGGACGGCGGGAAAACATCCAGTCCGAGAATGCGATCCCAGACCAGATTATATTTCTGGCTCCAAGTGTTCGGCTTGTCGAAAGCGAGCCGGAAATGATCGCCATCGGCGGCCACTTTCACCCAATGCGCCGCGTCCACTTTTGCGAGCTGCGCATACTTCTCCGCGTTTTCCTGGTCGCCGCGCATTTTGCAAAGATCGCCGTAGGCCGCCAGACCGAGAATGGCCTTTACCGACAGATTTGCGTTGTGCGCGAGATGGCCCATGAAATCGTCCGTGCAAAGTTGTTCTTCGGGATCAAGGCCGTATTGCTCCAGATATTTTGCCCACTGCGTCAGCTTCGGCCACCACGGCGTCAGCCAGGTTGAATCGCCGGTGATTTGCGAAACCGCGTCGCACAGAATCAGCATGTTGCCGCTCTCCTCAACCGGCATGCCTTCGCCACCGTCGTCCGTGCCGCGCGCAATCGGATAGGTGCCGAGATCATGCGGCGCGTTCGGAAATTTCCAGTGCCACGAGTTCGCGTAACTCAAAATCGGCACCAGCGTGGCTTTCGCCAAGGTGGGGCTCAGCAAAACCCATTGCGGGTCCATCGGGAAAAACACGTCCACCGTGCCGATGTCGCCGTTGCTGGTGTTTTCCTTGGTGAAAAACAGCGGCTGCTTGTTCGCATCGGCGGCGAGGCCGCACGCAGCGACACATTGGCGGTAAGCCAGGGCGCATATCTGCGCGTATTTTGCACCACCGGCTTTCGTCGCATCGGCGGTCAGGTCCGCATCGAATTTGGCGCAGCGTTGCGCGAGCTGCGGATATTCGCGCGACGCCTTTTGCAGCATCCCGGTTGCCGTCGCGCCATTGCGCTTCCAATACGGCAGCAGCTTTTTGCCAAAATACTTGATCGCCACGATTTCGTCGTAGGCGACGATCACCTGCCGCGTCACCGGCGCGGCGGACACGCTGCCGAGATCAAAAACAAAGGCCATCACGGGCTGTTCATCATTCACCGCGCGCGGCATCGCCGGGTCGTCCTGCGCAGGCAACCGGCCGTCAGCCAGAAACGCGCTGATCAAAGTTTCATCCGCGCCGATCGCGGCGCTGGCCTGGCCGGCGGGCGCGGCGGCGTAGGCATAACCCCAGTTGATGCGGTGGTCGTCGCCGGCGGAACCCACCACCGGCTGTTCCACGGTGCCGACGCGCAACGCGGTCAGCCTGCCCGCTTTTTCCCGCGCCCAATCCACTTTCTCACTGGTCCGGTTGACCACGAGTTCCGAGCTGGTGCTGTCGTAAAGCGAGACGGCGTGGTTCTTGCCGTCCACCGAACTGACCTGCCAGGTGATGAAGTTCAGCGGCAATGACAGCGCGTCCAAATCCTGCGGCAACGCCGGGGTCATGAAAGTCAGCGTGACGTGGACATTCGCGCCTTCAAACTCGTAAATGCTGCGCGTCGGCGTGACCGTCAGGTTCGCTTGCGGCAGCGGCGGCACGTTGGTCGGATCATCGCCCATGAGCCGGAAAACCTGGCCGTCCACCCGGATCAGGCTCACCAGGGAATGTTCATGCTTCGTCCAGTGCTGGGTGTTGCGATCCGTGAGCCGGTCGGCGCACGACCAGATGCTCAGGTAGGGATCGAACGTCACCAGCGGCACGGCCGGCGGACGGAACGATTGCGCGACGCTGGTTAAAGCCACGAGACCTGCCGTGGCCAACAGGATGATTTTTTTCATAAAGTTCGGTTGCAAATTTGCTGCTCTGGTTTGCCGGCTGATTGGGGTTCGGATAAATCCCGCTTCAGACTGGCATTCGACACATCACCGCCGGTGCTGGTCCAATGTGAGACCAGAAGAATAGCCAGGACGCCCAAGGCCGGCATGTGGCATGAATCGGCCACAGCACCGGGCGGGCAAGGCTTGTGGCCATTTCATGCCACATGACGTTTCGGCCAACCTGGTTAATCATAAAACAAGTCAACCAGATTCAACAACCAATGACCACTTGACGTCAGGGCCGGCCCGTCAGTTCAATTTTACCGGCCGTGACAAAACATAAAATGAAAAAGTTTACATCAAAGATTTTCACCCCGGCCTGGCCCGCCGCCTGCCTCGCCGGCGCGGTGCTGCTGGTTGCCGGCTGCGGCCAGAAGACCGCCACGATCACCCCGGCTCAAAGCAGCGCTTTTGACAGCGCCCCGCCGGAGGTCAAGCAGGCCTGGGACAAGGCCCTGGCCGCCGACAAGGCCAATGACTATGTGACGGCCGAAGCTTCGCTGGCCGGCCTCCAGAAAATGATTTTGAGCGACGCACAGACACAGGCGCTCAACGCGGAACACGACGCCTTTGGCGAGCGTTTGATGAAGGCCGCCGAAAAAAACGACCCCGCCGCCATCCAGGCGGTGCTGAACGACCGAAAATCCAAAACCCGTTAATCCATCCTCAAACATTTCCCAATGAAGCTTAAAAACAATTCAGGCAAAAACGCCTTCACGCTGATTGAGCTGCTGGTGGTCATCGCCATCATCGCCATTCTGGCGGCCATGCTGCTGCCGGCGCTGGCCAGGGCCAAGGCCAAGGCCAAGCAGGCCTCGTGCATGAACAACAACAAAGAGCTTGGCCTTGCGCTGGTGATGTATTTGGGCGATTTCCAGCAATATCCGGGAGATTATGCGCCCCCCAATTGCTATGTGTGGATGACCCGGCTTTATTCTTTGATGGGAAAGAATCGGAATGCTTTTTCTTGTCCGGCTGCATTTGCAGATGCCATGTGGGATACCAATAATAACCACACCCTCGGCGGTAACGGCGAAGACAACGTTTATAGTGCTTGGACGGTCACGCCGTCATCACGGTTTTCAATTGGTTACAACGATTGGGGATTGTATCTGCAACACACCCCGCAGCTTGGCTTGGGCGGTGACGTAAACAATAACAATAATTTTTATCATGGTCCGGTTAAAGACAGCAACATCAGAAGACCGTCCGATATGATTGCCATGGGCGATGTAAAATCATCCGAAGTCGCAGGCCTGCTTGCCAATGCGTTCTCGGCCAACCTCGATCCCACCGCCGAAGATTTTGGCCACACCCAATGGCCCTCCAACCGGCATAACTACAGCATTGATTTTCTCTTCGCCGATGCTCACGTTGAAACCACCAAGCGGGTGACTCCGAATAATGGCGGTCCCGTAAGCCCAACCGACAGCACCTGGCGGCGGCGGTGGAACAACGACGATCTGTCGCACGATGGCACGGAAGGCGACAACGTCCCTACTTGGGCTTTCAGTGCCGCCGCCTCACAGCTTGATCCATCCCAATAGTTTCAACCAAGCTCGCAACAAACGACCGCAGCCGACGCTGCGGTCGTTTGGCATTCAGGACTGTCCGTTGCTTTCAAAAAAACATCGGGCGGCGGGCGGTTTCGTCTGAACACAGCCAGGCGCGAACCCTGCCGACCAAGGATGGTTCGCCTACCCCAAACGGCAAAACGAAGCATAATTCTGGCGCGGTCGTTTTTGTGTGTCGCCGGCAGAATCGCCCATTACGGGGTGGATTTATGAATGCAATAATTGTAATGTCCATCAATGCAAACCGGCCGGAGACAATGGTGACAAGTGTTGAATGAAAACTGCCAAAATAAGCCTGGGCCGCTTCTTTTATCTGGCACTAACAGCCGGCCTGGCGGGGTTGGTCCAGACTGGCCTGTCCCAAACCACCGCCGTCGTGAACCCCGGTCTCGTGCTGGTTGACAATTTCCAGGGCTGGGGCACTTCCCTTGCGTGGTGGGGGAATGTTGTCGGTGGATATGCCAACCGCACGACCTATGCCAGCATGGCATTCAGCCAGCTTAAATTAAATGTGGTCCGCTACAACATCGGCGGCGGCGAGAATCCGGACATTGTCAACACGATGCAATACCGTGCGCGAATGCCCGGCTTTGAGCCAGCCAACGGCGTGTGGAACTGGAACGCCGATGCCAACCAGCGCTGGATTTTGAAACAGGCCGTGGCGCTCGGGGCAAATCAGGTGGTCGCTTTCGCCAACTCGCCGCCGTGGTGGATGACCGTCAGCGGCAGCGTCACGGGTTCGACGAACGGCACCAGCAACAATCTGCAAACCGGTTATGAAAATGCCTTTGCCATCTATCTCGCCACCGTGGTCAGCAATCTGACCGTGCTGGACGGCATCAAGTTTGACCTTGTCACGCCGGTCAATGAGCCGACCGCGTCCTGGTGGGTTTGCGGCGGCTCGCAGGAAGGCTGCCACATCAGTGCGGACCAGCAGGCGCGCGTCGTCAGCGACCTGCGCACCGCCTTGAATTCTCAAAACCTCGCCGCCGGCATTGATGCTTCCGAGGACAACGATGAGCAGGACACCCTCAATTCAATCAACGCCTACGGCTCCGCCGCCGGCAGCGTGTCGGTGATCGCGAGCCACACCTACGGCGCGAACAACCCGGCCGGCTTTCGCAAGCTCGCCGCCACCCTGCGCAAGCCCGCGTGGGTTTCCGAATACGGCGATGGCGACGCCAGCGGCATGACCATGGCCCGGCGCATCCGCGACGACCTCACCGGCACCCGGGTCCGCGCCTGGGTTTACTGGCAGTTCGTGGACACCGCCGGCGGCTGGGGCATGCTCAGAAATGCGCTCAATGGCGGCGGCAACACCAGTTACGTCATCAACAAGAAGTTTTATGTCATGGGCCAGTTCAGCGAATTCATCCGGCCCGGCTTTCAAATCATCAACATCGGCGACAACAACTCTCTGGCCGCTTACAATCCAGCCAGCCACGCGCTGGTGATCGTGACGGTCAACAACAGCACCAACAGTTACAACCTGGCTTGTGACTTGAGCGCGTTCAGCGGACTGCCGGCTTGCGTGACCCGTTATCGGACCTCACCGGGCGAAAACTTGTCCAACCTCGGCACCATAAGCGTGGCCGGCCATAAGTTCACTTCCGAGATCATTCCGCAGTCGGTCACTACACATGTTCTCGCCAATGTCATATTCGCCTCGCAATCCTCACCGGCGGCTTGGGCCAGAATCCCGTTGGGATTCCCGGATGGCACGATGATGGCCGTCTGCCAAGACCCGCACCCACCGCAGGACATCCCGCGCGGGATGGAGATGGCGAAAAAATTCGGGCTGGAATTCCCGCCGCCGCCCGGTTCGTGAGCGTAACTCTGGCCGCAATCGAGTTGGTGTTGAACTACGGACGCTCAATACGGATCAACCGATCATTGATTGAAACAAAAACCGGCGCGCCGAAATTGATTTCCTTTGGGTTTCGCGATTCTGGCAACAGTTTGTTGGCAACGAACTCGCCAAGTTCTTTTTCGTCATTGAAATCAACACGCAGAAATGGCCCGCTCACCCCGTTTTTTTCCAGATAGACAAGCTTCCCGTGGTTTTTTATGAAGATGGCCACATGATCAATTCCCCAATACTGGAAACGCATCGGAATATAACCGCAGGAGACAATTTTAATTTTTTTAGGAAATGTCAGGCCGTCCTTTTTGCGAAGCGTGTTCCAGATGGCAAAAAGTTTTCGGATTGCCGGGTCGGTGTCTTCAAACTTTCCCGGAAGCAGCCGCTCCCCTTTCAGGCTTACGGCCAAATCCACTTCACCTACAGTTCTGGTCAATCCGGTAATCCAAGTGTAGCCGTTAGTCGGATATAGCAATGTGCGTCCATTTTGGTAGAACGAATACGAAGTCACGGGATTGATGACGTAATCAGGGTTCTCTTTGCTTCCACGATTTTTCTGTTTGGCAAAATTCTTGGTTGCAAAATCATCTTGAAGTTGTGATGCCTTTGCGCCTGCGTCTTTGGTCAGAAGAACCACAACATCCAGACACTCGAGCGAGTTATACGCCAGATCGTTCGTGGTGGTGTTCTTGCAAAACGGGTCAGGAATCGCCTTGTTCAACTCGTCCACATTCTTGAAATAGTAAAACCCACCCGCCTTTTTGGGGAACTTGGACGTATCAAACAATTCGGTTTTATGGAAGTGGACCGCTTTCCGAAAGGCTTCAACCGACTCAGATGAACTGCCGTTCTGGAGCAACAGTTCTGCGGTTTCATTCAGCACGGCAGCGTCGTTTAGCAAGCTGACGCGAATTTCAGAAGCGCGAAGGGGCAGAATAAATGCAGCGGCGATGACGGCGAAGGCAAGGTGTCGTTTCATTTTAATTCATTAAATGGCAATTGAGTTTTCTCTATATAAAGACACCGAGGAACGAAAATTTGTATGTTAAATCGAATAGTTGAAAAACTTTTCTACCCTCGCCTTCACGCTTTCATCCATCTTAATCAGTGGCGGCCACGCGCGTTTGAAACCTTCGCCGGCAATTTTCTTCGTCGCGTCAATGCCCAGCTTGCTGCCGCTGGCGATTTCGCTCGTCGCGTGGTCGAGCACGTCGGACGGGCCTTTGGTGAAGATGCTGTCGCGCTGCGGATCGGTGTTGGCCGTGAGATGGAACAGCACTTCGCTGGTGTTGTGGACGTTCACGCCGGCGTCCACCACGACGATGTATTTCGTGAACATCATCTGCCCCATGCCCCAGAGGCCATGCATGATTTTGTAGGCCTGCATCGGGTAGGTCTTCCTGATGCTGACGAACACGAGGTTGTGGAACACGCCTTCCGCCGGCAGCGCGATGTCCACGATCTCGGGGAAATTCATTTTGAAGATCGGCAAAAATAATTTCACGCTCGCGCCGCCGATGTAAAAATCCTCCATCGGCGGAATGCCGACAATCGTCGCCGGATACACCGCGTCCTTGCGATGCGTAATGGCGGTGACGTGAAACACCGGATACGGCTCGGGCAACGTGTAATAACCAGTGTGATCGCCGAACGGCCCTTCGTCGCGCAGCGGCTCGGTCGGATCAATGTAACCTTCGATGACGAAATCGGCGTTGGCGGGAACTTCCAAATCGTTCGTCTCGCACTTGACGAGTTCAACAGATTTTTTGCGGAGATAACCAGCCAGCAGAAATTCATCGAGTCCATCGGGCAACGGCGCAGTGGCGGCGAAGGGAAACATCGGATCGCCACCGATGAAAATGGCGACGGGCATGCGCTCGCCCTTTTCGTAATAACGACGGCCATGGCGCGCGGCGACCTTCTGCAACTGCCAGTGCATTCCCGTCGTGCGGTCATCGTAAATCTGGATGCGATACATGCCGAGATTACGCTCGCCCGTGTCCGGGTCGCGCGTGACGACGCACGGCAGCGTGATGAAACGCCCGCCGTCCAACGGCCAGCATTTGAGGATGGGCAAATTCAAAAGCGTTACATCGTTACATCGTTGCATCGTTGAACCGGAGGCCGATGTAACGTTGTAACGATTCAACGATTCAACGGTTGGCGCCGCCGGCCACGGCTCTTTTCGCGAAACCGGCGCATCAAACTTGTGAATCACATCCTTGCACGAACCATTTTTCACCGTCTTCGGTTTCGCGTGGCGCAAATCCAGCGCGAGTGAGAGCAGCTTGATGGCTTCCTTGAAACTCGTGGGCGGCTTGGCTTTCATCAACGCGCCGAGCTCATTCGCGACTTCGTCCACGGATTCCGCGCCCATGCTCATGGCCATGCGCTTGTGCGAGCCGAGCGTGTTGATGGCCACGGGAAATGGCGAAACGACTCCGTTGACGGTGGGCTTTTCAAACAGCAGCGCCTTGCCGCCACCGGGCGATTTCATTTCGCGGTCGGCGATCTCGGTGATTTCGAGTTCGGTGGCGACGGGCGAGGAAATGCGTTTGAGCTCGCCCGCCTTGTCGAGGGCGTTGACGAAATCGCGGAAGGAATCAAAAGCCATACGCGCGCGAGGCTAAACCGAAACAACGTAACTGGCAATGCGTGGAAAACGGGAGGCGGCGGAAACCGGATTTGCATTCGTTGGATTGAAATCGCGCCTGGGAACATCCCCGCCTTGCGCCAATGCCATCGCGGGCGGTAACTTGTCGCCATGTCGCACGCCGATTTTGTCCATTTGCATTTGCACACCGAGTATTCGCTGCTCGATGGCGCGTGCCGTGTGGACAAGCTCATCGAAAAGGCGCACGAGCTGAAGTTCCCCGCGCTGGCCATCACCGACCACGGCGCAATGTATGGCGCGATTGATTTTTACCAGGCCGCGCGGGCGAAGGGCATCAAGCCCATCATCGGCTGCGAGGTTTATGTGGCGCCGGGTTCGCGGCTGGAACGCAAAACCAGCAACGGCGAGAAATATCACCACCTCGGTTTGCTCGCCAAAAACGAGGTGGGCTATAAAAATCTCATCAAGCTCACCACCATCGCGCACCTCGACGGGTATTATTACAAGCCGCGCATTGACAAGGAACTTTTGGCGAAACACAGCGAAGGGTTGATCGCCATGTCCGGCTGTCTCGCCAGCGAGATTCCCGACTGGATCATGAAAGACCAGTTGGACCAGGCGCGCGACGCGGTGGACTGGTTCAAGCAGACGCTCGGCGCGGAGAATTTTTTCCTCGAACTGCAAAATCATGGCATTCCCGAACAGGCCAAGGTCAACCGGCATTTGATCGCGTGGGCGAAGGAATTCGGCCTGAAGCCCGTCGCGACGAATGATGTGCATTACATCGAGAAAAGCCACTCGCATGCGCACGACTGCCTGGTTTGCATCGGCACACAGACGATGCTGAGCGATCCGAAGCGGATGAGCGCGGGCTATGTGCCGGAGCAGTTTTATCTGCGCAGCGCCGAGGAGATGAAGGCGCGCTTCGCCGAGGTGCCGGAGGCGGTGAAAAACACGCTGGAGGTCGCGGAGAAATGCAATCTGGAGATCAAGTTTGGCGAGCTGCATTACCCGGTTTTCAATCCGCCGGAACATTTCACGCGCGAAGGCTGTCTGCGCCGGCAGGTGGCGGAAGGCCTGTTCCGCCGTTACACCATCCACGCGACGGCGGAGGGAAAGGAATTTGTCATCACGGGCATTGACGATCCGAAGCGGCTGCCGACGTTCAAGGCGGCGGAGGGGAAAAACTTTTCGTTCGGCGATCCCGAAGTTGCCGCTGCGGTCAAGGCGGTCATTGACCGGTTGCAGCTCGAACTGAAGGTCATCGAGAAGACGGGGTTCATTTCCTATTTTCTCATCGTCGCGGATTTCATCCGGCACGGGCGCGAAAAGGGAATTTCCTGCGTGGCGCGCGGCAGCGCCGCCGGCTCCATCGTCACCTATCTGCTGGAAATCGCGAACGTGGACCCGATCCGCTACGGCCTGCTGTTCGAGCGGTTCCTGAATCCCGAACGCGTCAATCCGCCGGATATTGACATTGATTTCGCCGACGACCGGCGCGCGGACGTCATTGAATATGTCCGCGAAAAATACGGGCGCGACGCCGTGGCGCAGATCATCACGTTCGGCACGATGGGCGCGAAGAGCGTGGTGCGCGACGTGGGCCGCGTGATGGGTTTGAGCTACGGCGAGGGCGACCGGCTGGCCAAATTGATTCCCGCCGAATTGAAAATGGATTTGACGAAGGCGCTCAAGCAGGTGCCGGAG